>Ga0335070_10001741_pt1 | contig 25311 bp, 12 predicted proteins | sample Lox_Sample_13_FD_206722 | JGI IMG/M metagenome (GOLD analysis project Ga0335070, IMG submission 206722) | Soil microbial communities from Loxahatchee National Wildlife Refuge, Florida, United States - Lox_Sample_1.3 | ecosystem: Environmental > Terrestrial > Soil > Wetlands | place: USA...
CGCTTCGTGGCCTGATGAACACCTACCTTGCCCAAAACCAGGTCGACAAAGCCCTGGCCGTCGCGAATACCCAAATTGCCAAGTCGCCTGCGAATAGCAGCTTCTACTTCCTGCTCGGCAACGTGCTTTTCCGCGACAAGAAAGATCTGAACGGCGCCGAGTCGGCATTTAACCGGTCAGTCGAACTCGACAAAAACAATTCCGGTGCTGTGATCCAGTTAGGTCAGGTACAGGCGGCGAAAGGAGAGGTAGACCAGGCAATCGCCACTTATCAGCAGGCGGCCAAGGACCATCCTCGTGTGCCCGAATTCTACTCCCTCTTAGGCGACCTGTATGTGTCAAAACGGGATTGGACCAAAGCTCAGGAGGCCTATCAGAAGACGCTAGCCCTCAAACCGGGTGACCCAATCGCTGCAAACAACCTGGCCAACGTCATGCTGCAAAGTGGTGGCAACATCGACGTCGCCATGTCGTTGGCCCAGACTGCGCGCCGTGGCATGCCTGACTCTCCGAATGCGGCTGACACGCTAGGCTGGATTTACTACCAGCAAGGGGTCTATGGCTCGGCGATCAGCATGCTCCAGGAAGCACTCAAGCTGCAGTCGAAGCAGCATACACCTGACAACCCTAATATCCATTACCACTTGGGGATGGCTTATGCGAAGGCGGAAAAGCCGGCGCTCGCGCGCCAGCAGCTGGAACTGGTGCTGAAGATCAACCCGAATTACAGTGAGGCCGCGGAGGTGAAGAAGCAACTCAGCAGCCTCCAATCATGACCCGCCCTTTGCGAATTCAAGTCTTCCGGATCGTCGCAATGGCGAGACGGGCCGACTGTCCATTCATGTCTGGACAGCCGCGCGCGGCGCACCGGCAGTGACGAGTGGGCCTTAACCCGATTGGAGACGTGATTCTCCCTCGCCCGACCATCAAAGAAAGAAGATACGGGGGCTGGATGCCTCGATAGCTGTTCCGGGCTCGGCGGTTGCGCATCAAGCCCGAAATGCCGTCTATCGACGCCCTTGCCCTGGTTACCCATCGACCATCCGCCTCTGTCCATTGCTTCCATTCTGGTTCTCGGCAGGATGCACATCTCAATTCCACTTTGGGAACGGGCCAACGTTTCTTGCTGGAATTCTGCGCCATCGCCCTTGCCCGGGGCTAGCCCCGCGAAAGCAACTGCGGGATGGGTTCCGATCACCGGTGTTTGTGGGCAGGCGAGTTTTTCATGGATCGCCTCCGCCGTATCAAGCCCTTGCAGAGACCGTTTCCGTGGGGTGCTTGGGGAAGCCGCAGTGTGCCCGCTGTGCCGTTCCCTGGTTTGCCTTGACCAAGGAAACATTCCAGCCAATCGGCGCCCCCTGAAAGTGCCACCGAGCCTTCTCTGCAAGCTCCGTTCCGACCAGGTGATCCACGAGGTCTGCGACGAGAGTCGGCTGCGCCATTTCGCGATGGCGGACTTGGTTGATGCCCACTTGCAGGTGTTGGATCGCGGTTGGTGCCGACTCTGCCATGGGAAATTGATAGACAGCTCGGAGCCCAGCCGTCCAGCCCACGTGCTTTCCGTTTTCCCGCCCGAGAAATCCCCCACCCACTAGCCCTGTTTTGCGATCCCAGTTCGTGGGATGGTTACGTCGACAGCGAAGTCGTATTCCTTTGCCCTCCCCTCAGAGCGTACCAAGAGCGTAAAGTTCTCCGCATCACAGCCACGCCAAACCGTTGCGGCTTGCCATCGGAGCTGGTAGGTTTTTGGGGATGGGCGCAGTCTCCCTTGTCCCTGCTCTAACCCCTCACGGCCATCTCGTCTTGACCGGGGATTGTGACGCCCCGGCGCTTGACTCTGCGCTGGCGCAGCGTTTGCAGAAGGCCTTCGCGCGTGGATCTGGTCATGGGCTTCTCCAACTTGGGGCCGCAGAAGTTGGGACTGTTATTCCCTCCGTTTTCTCGTACTGGCGAGAATTCGGTGCGAGGTATGTGACAGCCATTTGCACTCAGCCAGATTTGGAATCTTCACAACTGGAAGCGCGTGTTCCACCGCCATCGGAGGCAGAACTGGATTCGCTGGCATTGGTCGCACCGCCCATGACCGGGGCGGAGTATCTGACGCCAACCGTGCTGCAAGCCCTGTGGCAAGAGCTGGACGGTGCTTTCCGGCGTGAGCTGAGCGACGCGAAATGCGGGCTACAGGATTTTCTGCAACGCCTCAACCCCGCGTGGAATCTTGTCGGTCGCGTGCATTTCAACCTCGCCGAGAACCGCAAGGACGAAGCTGCGCCCTTCGCGTTTCTTGCCACCTATACCACCCGGCTCTCCGCCCACGCCAAGGCCCAGCATCTTCCGCTGGGCCAAGCTCTGCGCGAATATGTGGGTGCGACGAACAAGGACCTTCTGTTGTCGCTGCTGCTTCCCGTGCAGCGGGCGGCCGCGAGCTGTCCATGGTTGAAGACCATGGTGGACGCGGGGGAGATCTTTCACCCGTTACGCTGGTCGCCCCAGGAAGCTGCGCGCCTGTTGCGCGATGTCCCGCAGCTGGAAAGCGCGGGCGTGGTGGTGCGAATGCCCGCGGCATGGAAGGCAAACCGGCCTTCGCGCCCGCAGGTGACCGCGAAGGTGGGCGGCAGTCGGCCGTCACAACTCGGGCACCATGCGCTGCTCGATTTCCGCATGGAAGTTGTGCTGGATGGGGAGACGTTGACGGCGACTGAGGTCGAGCGATTGCTGGCCCAATCCGACGGGCTGGCGCTGGTTCGCGGCCGCTGGGTGGAAGTTGACCGGGAACGGTTGCAGCGCATGATCGAACACTTCGGCGAAGTCGAACGCGCCGTCGCGGCGACAGGACTCAGTTTTGCAGAGGCCATGCGCATGCTCGCCGGAGCCCATGTCACTGCGGAAGAAGACGCCGGTGAGGTGGAAGCCGACTGGGCCCAAGTGGTCGCTGGGCCGTGGCTGGCGGAAACCCTGAAAGGGCTGCGCGGCCACGAGGGCCTGGAGCCGGTCGATCCCGGCGCGGCGCTGAAGGGCACGCTGCGTCCTTACCAGCAGGTTGGCCTGCGCTGGCTCTATCTCCTGGCAAAACTCGGCCTCGGCGCTTGCTTGGCCGACGACATGGGATTGGGCAAAACGATTCAGGTGCTCTCGTTGCTGCTGGTGTTGAAGAGCCAGACGAATGGGAAGCGGCAGCCCAGCCTGCTGGTCGCTCCCGCCTCGCTGCTGGCAAACTGGGCCGCCGAAGTGGAGCGCTTCACTCCCGACGTGAAGCTGCTGATTGCCCATCCCTCGGCCCTGCCCGCCTCCGAGTTCAAAATGCTTTCCCCGCAACACCTGCGGGATGTGGACCTGGTGATTACGAGCTACGGTTCGCTGCTGCGCATTCCCTGGTTTGGGGAAACCGCATGGCACCTGGTTGTTCTCGATGAAGCACAGGCCATCAAGAATCCCAACGCCAAACAGACCAGGATGGTCAAGAAGCTCAACGCGCGAGCAAGATTCGCGCTCACCGGCACGCCGATTGAGAACCGCCTGGGTGACCTGTGGTCCATCTTCGACTTCATCAACCCGGGCCTGCTCGGGTCGGCCCAGCAGTTCACCGGCTTCACCAAGCGCATGGCATCACGGTCGCACAATCCGTACGCTCCTCTGCGTGAACTGGTGCGACCGTACATCTTGCGGCGGCTGAAAACCGACAAGGCGGTCATTTCGGACCTGCCGGACAAAACCGAACTGAAAGCCTTCTGCCAACTCAGCCGCAAGCAGACAGCGCTCTATCAGCAGGCCGTCGACGAGTTGGCCGCGCAACTCCAGCAAAGCGATGGCATCCAGCGCAAGGGGCTGGTGCTGTCGTTCCTGATGCGCTTCAAGCAGATCTGCAATCACCCGTCCCAATGGCTGGGAGACGGCGCCTGGATGGAAGCGGACAGTGGCAAGTGGACGCGCTTGCGCGATATCGCCGAAGTGATCGCCGCCAAGCAGGAGAAGGTACTCGTCTTCACCCAGTTCCGGGAAGTAACGGCTCCACTGGCGGCTTTCCTCGGGTCGGTCTTCGGGCGGCCCGGATTGGTGCTGCACGGGGAAACCGAAGTCAAGAAGCGCCAGGAGTTGGTGCGCCGTTTCCAGGAAGACGAAGCCGTGGGGTTCTTCGTGCTTTCGCTCAAGGCCGGAGGCGCGGGACTGAACCTCACGGCCGCGTCCCACGTTGTACACTTCGACCGCTGGTGGAACCCGGCGGTGGAAAACCAGGCCACCGACCGCGCCTTCCGCATTGGGCAGCACAAGAATGTATTGGTTCACAAGTTCGTCTGCCGGGGAACGATCGAAGAAAAAATTGACCAACTCATCGAATCGAAGCGGCAACTCGCAACGGATTTGTTCGAAGGCGGCGCGAACCTGCTGCTGACCGAGTTAAACGATGAAGAGTTGCTGAACCTCGTCGCACTCGATATCCACACCGCACTGCAGGAGATGTGATTCATGTATTACGGCTATGGTTGGAGACCTTACGTTTCGGTGGCGGAGCGACGGCTGCGGGCGACCCGCGAAATGGCCAAGCTCACGAAAAGGGGACACCCCGTCTCGCCCGTCGTGATCGAGGGGCGGACCATTGCCAGAACGTTCTGGGGCAAGGCCTGGTGCGATAACCTCGAGCGCTACAGCGACTATGAAAACCGACTGCCTCGCGGCCGGGCCTATGTGCGCAACGGCTCGGTGATTGATCTTCACATTGCGCCCGGTGAGATCCAGGCTCTGGTGAGCGGCTCGGACATTTATCAAGTGACGGTAAGCGTGGCGCCTGTCTCGAAGGTGCGCTGGAAATCGATTTGCACGGACTGCGCTGGAGCCATCGACTCTCTCGTCGAACTTCTCCAGGGACGTTTCTCCCAGGGCGTGATGACACGCGTCTGTCAGCCGAGAACCGGCCTTTTTCCGTCACCCGATGAGATCAAACTCTCCTGCAGTTGCCCGGACTGGGCCGATATGTGTAAGCATGTCGCCGCCGTGCTTTATGGCATTGGCGCACGGCTCGATCAACAGCCGGAACTGCTTTTCAGGCTTCACCAGGTTGACGAAAAGGAACTGATCGCTAAGGCCGGAAATGACCTTCCGCTCTCGAAAAATGGGCCGGCGGCAGCCAAGGTACTCGGCGGTGGCGAAGACCTTTCCGCACTTTTTGGATTGGAGCTGGCGCAGAACACCAAGTCCCATGGGGAGCCGGTGGACGGTGTGTCATCCAAGCCCAAGCGTCCGCAGACCAAGAGCGCCAAGAACACCCTGAAGACAGTCGCGCCGCAGAAGGAAGTCCCTGAAAATAAGAAGCAGTCCGGGGCCAAGCCAGCCGGCACGAGCCGGCGGCGCCAGGTAAGTCCAGCCTTCCGCAAGAGGATCGCGGAAGCCATGCGGGCAAGATGGGCGGCACGCAAGGAGAACGCCCAGGCGCGGGCCAGCGCCAAGAATCCGGCCGCCCCGCGGAACGCACCGCATCCGGCCAAAGGCGGTATCACCGCGGCCGAGCGCAAACGCTTATCGGAATTGGCAAAAGCACGCAGGGCGGAGAAAAAAAAGAAGCACCTCTGAGAGCGATTTGCCATTCTGCGCCGCGTTGATTTCCGCCCTTGCTCCTACATCAGGATGTCCGGTTGCATGGGGAGTGGAGGAAGCGTTAGGCGCCACCCTGCCTGCGAATATCCTTCAGCAGCACGCTAGAGATGGAGCGGGTCGGTGAGAGAAGGGCAAGAAAATCGAACTTCTCCTAGCAGCGGCCGCGGCCGAAGTCTCCAACCTCCTGCGGCATTTTCCCGGGGCGGGTCCGTACCGGATTTTCTCTCAATTCCCTTGGTACAAAATTCGCCGGCCAGTTCGCAAGCTGCCCTCCTGCACGAGTTCTCTAACGCTGTCGTAAGCCGCTGATGGTCGAATTTGATAAAGTAGGAGAATCTCTCAAGAAGCCTATCGGATCGCCCTTTGCCACCAGGCGGGCGCCGGACGTGAACCCAGCCTGGGAACGATGGGTGTTTCCCGCGCGTTTAAGCGGCGTAAAATCCACCTGGCTTTCGGAGCCTGACGTGTTGAGTGTTGCTCAGTCGATTGCACAAGCTAAACGTCTCCGCAACGCCACGGGTCCGCAAGCTCCGTCTTTTGTCCAAGAGGGTCTCTGGTTTCTCCATCAGAAGGAACCGAACCTTGTCGCCTTTAATGTCCCGCTGCTGTTTCGAATCAAGGGAAACGTCGACCGTGAGGCTCTGCGCCGGGCATTGGAGGTAATCGTCAACAGGCATGAAAGTCTTAGAACAAATTTCGTTTTGCAAGACGGCACGCTGTCCGCCATTGTTCGCCCAGCCGAGATTTTCGAACTTCCTGTGATTCCGGTTGCAGACGGCGAATCGGAGATGGAAGAGTTGGCCCGCTCGGCCACCAAGGTCACTTTTGATCTGGCGACGGATTTGCTATTACGCGCGCGATTGTTTCAAACCACTCTCCAGGAGTCGTTTCTGCTGCTGGTCGTGCACCACATCTGCTGGGACGATAGGAGCCTGCACGTATTGCTGAAGGAGCTTTGCTGCGCCTACGACTCTTTCGCCCAGGGGAAGTCATGCCGGCTCCCCGAGTTGCCGCTGCAATATTCCGACTTTGCGTTTTGGGAACGTCGGCAGCAAACCGAACAGCGGGTGCAAGAAGAAATGGAGTACTGGGGCACAGAACTGGCAGGAGTGCCAAACGCACCTTTGTTATTCCCAGATCGGCCGCGTTCCGCCAGACAGACCTACAACGGACGGCGGCACGTATTGCGCCTGGCGCCCGAACTGACGGCAGAACTTAAGGAGTTCAATCGCCGCGAGCATGTGACGTTGTTCATGACCACGCTGGCGACCCTTGCGGCCCTGCTGCACCGGCTGACCAACCAGCAGGATATCGTAATCGGGTACCCGATTACGAGCCGCACGACAGAGGACTTGGAGAGTGTGATTGGCCTGTTCAACAACACCCTCGCGGTCCGTTGTCGCTTCGACGCCGATCCGACCTTCAATGAAGTACTAGGACGCGTTCGCCTCAAGTCCATTGAGGCGATGGAGCACGGAGAATTGCCTTTTCCAAAGCTTGTACAGGCTTTGCATCCTGACCGCAGCTTGAGCCACACCCCCTTTTATCAGGTTGTGCTTTCTACGGACATTACCCAGGTCGGGAGACGACTGTCTGGCGAGTTGGAAATCGAACAGATGCAGTTCGATGCTCAGACAGCCTCTTTCGATCTGACGGTTTACGCCGACTTCAGCAAAGAGCCGCTCCTCGTTTTCAACTATAACTCTGACCTGTTTGATCAGACCACGATCGAGCGGATGGCAAGGTATTTCAGCTCCCTGTTGCGCGCTTGTCTGCGTTCACCGGGGCAGCGGGTTTCGCAAATGACATTGATCGACGCAAGCGAGCGGTTGAGCCTCCTGGAGTGGAGTCAAAACAAGAAGGCTTATCGTCGCGAATGCGTGCATACCGTCATTGAAGATCTGGCCGCCAGGGCGCCGAACCAGCCGGCGCTACTTTGGGACGACGAACAATTGTCGTACGGTGAACTGAACAGGCGGGCCAATCGAATCGCCCAAGTGCTGCTTGCCGCAGGCGTCCAGACCGGCGAACGGATAGGCCTGTTGTTGTCCCGTTCCTTCGACCTGGTCGTGTCGATGCTTGGGGTACTGAAGGCGGGAGCGGCCTATGTGGCGATCAATCCCGACTTTCCGCAGAAGCGGATTGATTTTATTGGCGAGAACTGTGGTATACGAGTTGTGCTCGTGAGCAAAAAGAGTGCACACCTCGCGCCGGCGCGGTCGGAGGCGGTCATTGGCCTCGGCGAGTTCGATTATGGTACGGAGTGCATCCCCAATCCTCATGTCCTGGTGGCTGCAGACGCTCCCGCGTACTGCCTCCACACATCTGGGTCGACGGGTGAACCTAAGGGCGTCGAGGTACCACACCGTGGCATAACCCGACTGGTGTTCGCTCAGGACTATGCCCACTTTGGCCCAGAGGAAGTATTCCTCCACCTTTCCAGCATCACGTTTGATGCCTCTACGCTGGAAATCTGGGCCCCTCTGTTGCACGGCGGCCGATGCGCTCTGTACACCGGCACTCGGCTCGATGCGGAGCAGATTGGCGCCGCCATTCGGCAATACGGCGTCACCTCGATGTGGCTGACTGCGTCTCTGTTCAATCTGATCATCGAGGAATCTCCCGACACTCTCACCCTGCTGCACCAACTGCTCGTGGGTGGTGAAGCCCTCTCCGTTCCGCACATCCGGAAAGGACTCCGCGCTCTTCCCTTCACTCAAATCATCAATGGTTACGGGCCAACGGAAAACACTACCTTCACCACGTGCTATCGCATCCCGCGTGGCCTTCCGCAGTCCTTGTCATCGATACCCATCGGGCAGCCGATTTCCAACTCGGAGTGCTACATCTTCGACTCGAACCGCAGTCTTTGTCCGATTGGGGTTCCCGGCGAGTTGTACGCTGGTGGTGACGGTCTGGCTCTGCGATACGTGAACTCAGAGGAGATGACTGCGGAGAAGTTCGTCGATGTGCCGCTCGATGGCCAAACCAAGCGCCTATACAAGACAGGTGACATCTGCCGCTGGCTGGCCGATGGAAACATCGAGTTTCTGGGACGCAGGGATGAACAGGTGAAGATCCGCGGTCTCAGAATCGAACTGGGAGAAATCGAATCTGCGCTGTCGACGCACCCGTCGGTTTCTGCGGCCGCAGTTTGCGTGGTCGGTGATGGTGCGGACAAGCGACTAGCCGCCTACACCGTGCAGAGAACGGCACTGCAGCCCAGACTCCTTCGTGACTACCTGCGCCAGCAATTGCCGGATTACATGGTGCCTGCGCATTACGTTTCCATTGACCAGCTACCGCTTACGGCCAGCGGAAAGGTGGACCGGAGTGTTTTGCCGCCGGTTCCCCACAGTAAGGAGGCTGATGGGCCGGGTGCTCCGGTCAATCCCGAACTCAGAAGAAAAGTTGCGGAGATTTGGAAAGCGGTGCTGGGTGTAAACTCGGCGCGCGAGGACCAGGATTTCTTCGACCTGGGCGGGCACTCTCTGCTGGCCACGAAAATGATTGCCCGAGTGGAACGCGACCTGGGAGTGTCCCTGCCAGTCACCTCATGCTTCGAGCACTCAACCTTAGGCGAACTAGCAGATGTCGTTGCGGCCTCTGCGCGGCCCGGGTCATCACGGTACTCAAACCATTTCGTGAAACGGCTCTTGTGGATCGGAGGCGGGGCGTTCGTGCGGCATATAAAACCAGTGCTGCAGCCTGAAGCGGAGTTTGTTCCCGTGGGCCTCGACCTTTCACAATGGGCGAGCTTCCAAGCCCCGTATCATCTTTCTGCCATAGCAAGGGCGTACGCCGAGACGATCATCAGCCGGTATTCCGAGGGCCCGCACATGCTCGGCGGACATTGTTATGAAGGCGTACTTGCCTTCGAAACGGCGCAACAGTTGCGCGCGTTGGGATCTCAGGTCGATTTGGTAGTCGTAGTGGACGCACAGACGCCGTTGAGTCGTTTCGGCATGTCGCGTGGGCAGAGGATGACCGCGCGGTTGCAGAAAGAACTCTTCCACGTATCCAGTCTGGCAAGAACGAGTGTGACAGAGTGGGTCCCGTACTTGTATGGACGTTTGGAAACCTTAATGGCAGATCGCCGACGCCGTAGTTGGGAGATCGAGGAAAGCAATTTCCAAGGTATTGACGGCGAATCCGAGGTAGCAAGAATTATCCACCTTGCCATGATCAAGTACAAGCCCGCTCCCTATGGCGGCCGGTTTGTGTTCTTCCAGGCGCAAGATCGTCCCCGTGGGTGGTACTGGGATTTGGCCCCGGAGTGGCGGCCGCTGGTGGGAGAACACGGTGAGTTTCACGAGATTCCGGGCAATCACATGTCCATTTTGACGACACCCAATGTTACGGTGTTCGCAGAGCGATTGAAGCGGGCAGTGATGCAAATGAGTCCGTCCGCGGTTACTTAGATCGGTTTCGACCTGATCCCCAAAACGTCCTTGCACTTTCAATTCGTCCGGATACGCCAACGTGGCCTCTACTGGCACATTGGCTTCAAACACGACTCGTTCTTTCATACTTCACCTCCTGAGTGTCTGGTTGGTTGTTGGTTTGGTTGGCTGGGAACACACCTCCGGCTGCGCCATCGGCAGTCACCGGGCAGTGTAAAAGGATTTGGAGAATGAGAAAGCCGGCCGGAAGGCCGGGCCTGAACCCGGAACGCGCGAGCCGTGCGGACTTGGTTTCAGGCGGGCGAACCGAGGCTTGGGAAGCCAATAATCAGCGAACAAAACGGCTCAGATCAATTCAAGCAGGCACCCGTCGAAAAACAGGTGGGAGGGAGCGTATATAGTCTCGAATCAACCTCTACGCACCCAGAGGTTTGCAGCGCGGCCCGAAACTGATTCGAAAGCCTATGGAGAGGCAACGGAAAGTCAAAGCTTTCTGTCAATTCGGCAGTCACACCAAGTGTGCCAGAGCAAACCGGGCACGCGCTCTTGTCGTGAGATCGGAAGTGAAGTGCTGTTGGGAAATTGCCTACGTTCCGGTTTTCGCCGGCAGGAGTTTTGCCAGCACATCCTGCAGTGAACTCACTCTGTAATTCCCATCGTGCACACTGGTGTTCAACTGCTCGCGCTTGAATTCATCGACCAGTCCGAACACAACCAGTTGTTTCGTTCGCCAAAAAGCGTCCCTGAGCCCTTGCAGCAACGGGTAGCTGGGCACCAGGTATAAGAACGCTTTCACCCGTTTCTCCGACTCAATGGCCTCGCGGATCTTTTCATACTTTCTGGGGCTCTTCAGAGTGCGCTCGTACTCCACCGCAAACTCAACCAAAGTGTATTGGAGCCGCACGGTCGCGATGCCGTCATACACCTTGGCATACGCCGTCGCCGGCGACAGATTCAAGACCCGAACCAAGCACTCCGGAATCCACTGGATCAGTCTGCGGTGGACCAGCAGAGTGAGCCGGACATTGTTCACCTCCAGCGCATGCGGCAGCTGAAACTTGTAGGCATCCTGCTCGCGGTCGAGGGTTGCGCCGAAATAGTAGATCCCGAGGCGCTCCAGCTCCTGCAGGCCAGAGCGCGTGATCGAGTAGAGGGCGTCGCCATGCAACATCGGCAGCGCCTGTCTCCGCACCAGGCCACCGTCGACCATCCGGCGGATTCGCCAATTGAAGATCGGCCGGTTGCGTTCGTAATAATCCAACTGCGCTAAGCGGAACAGTTGCGCGTGCGTCACATACCGCGAGTCCGCCACGAAGGAAGCCAGTTGGGCGGTTTGGGCGTTTTACGTCCATCTCTAACACTGTCTCCCCTGTCAAGTACTTCTTGAGGCGCACCACAGCATCCGCTCCTAAGAGCGCGCCATTTCGCTCTCATTGAAAAATCACTGGCCATCATCAACCAAAGGCTCGCGTGTAATCTCTCAGGTGGAACTCAGTCCGACCCAACCATCTCTCCGGTCGCAACGTCGATCATGATTACTACTTCGAACTCCCTCCGTAGGGAGCGGGATGCCCAATCAAGTGGGCGGTGATTTACTGCATACCATGGAGGTGTTCGGACTCTCCCGCGTGCGAACCGAATTTTGCAACCTGTTCGTAATTCCATTCCTTGCGCCACATCCAGAACAAACTGACGGCGAGTTTGCGTGCCATGGCTACCTTGGCGATCCGGGGACCCCGCCGCATGGCCAGGTGCAAATACTTCCGTCGCCACTCCTCGTCGCAACGGACAGCAGCCTGGGCTGCTTCCACCAGCAAGAAACGCAACAGCGTGTTGCCCTGCTTGCTAATATGCCCCAGCCGCTGACGATTGGCGCTGGAGTCTTCACAGGGAATGAGTCCCAAGTAGCTGCCAATCTGCTTGCCGCAAGCGAAACGCTTCGTTGATCCGATGATCAGCACAAAGGCAAGGGCAGTCAGGGGACCAACCCCGGGATGCGTCATCAGCCGTAGCACCTCGGGTCGTTTCTTGGCTTCCTGCTCCACCGCCGTGCTTAATTCATCGATGGTGGGGTTCAAGCGGTCTAGCACGTCCAACAAGTCTTGCCGGCGTCGGCTGGCCCAAGGTAATAGCACGAAGGACTCCAACTGGGCGCGCCCCGACTTGCTCCACAGCGCTTTCTTGCGTCGCACTCCTTCATTCATAGCCACAGCCTGCAACTGATTCAAGACTCGTGTCCGTATCTGCACCAGCCGATGCCGATGCCAAAGCAGTTGGCGCAGATCCCGATTCTCCGGGCTCGGCACCCATATGCGTGGAAAGCGATCTTCCACCAGCAGCTTCAGCAGCAGCTCCGCATCCAGCCGGTCATTCTTCTGCTTACGCACTCGCGCAGCCTTAATCTCGGACGGATTACCAATCCATAGCTCGAAACCCAGCTCCGCCAGTAACCGTTCGAACCAGCGGGCGTGCCCTGTGGCTTCTATCCCCACGCGCACGCTTACACCTCGTAGCTCTAAGTCGCGGTAAAACCTTTCGGCTTCGCCGTCCTTGTGCAGCAGTCGCCGTTCACCGGTTTCTCCAGTCTCTGAATCAACAAACGCGATTTGCTGAACGCTCGGGTGATAATCGCAACCTATAATCAACATGTTCGGCTCCTTCCTCCCGAGCCTTGGTTGCTTGGCAGCTATCAAGTCTACTCAGATCGAGGGAGCCGACAGTGTTATGAAATCAAGTGGTCGTGCACGTTCGGTGAAGATCCTGAGGTATTCCCGGAGCATTGAACCTTATATTAAGTTGGACTCACTACCTCGCACGCTCAGCCGAGGGCGTAGACATCCTGGGTCCCGGCGTCACGGAGCAGCAACGACCGCCGAGTTCAAAGTAAATGGCCTCACCGCGGCGATCAGAAATGTTCGAGAAGAGTCACGTTTGATTCGTTGACTTCGTAGGTATAGGAGATTCGCCTTCCGTCTGGCGACGGAGTTGGATACCCTATCCAACCCCCGGGGTTTTCGAGAAGGAGCCTGGTCTTGCCTTCGGCGTCCATTTCGAGGAGTCGGCCCCGGTAGTCGGGAAGTGCAGACAAGTAAAACCGTTTGCCATCCGCCGACCACACTGCCGTCTGAAGACCTTTCTCCGCGGGCGCGGGATGAATCACCTGAATTGCCTTGCCCTGAAGATTCAATATCTGCACGTTATCACTGAGGTTTTCCACTAGGGCGATCTTGCTTCCGTCGGGAGACAGCCTCCAACGCGCGCTGAGTGCGCCCCCTGTTTCCACCTTCGCAATCTCCTGCAGCCGGCCACGAACCGGGTCAACGGTGGAAAAGGTCATTTGTTTCCCGGTACTCTCTGAAAGAACGCAGGCGCGGGAGCCGGCAGGTGCACAATGCACCTCAGCTACGCCGGCAGGTGCAAGTATCAATTCGGGTGTGCCGCCAGCAACGGGAACCCGGAGTAATCGCCATTTGCCCGTCACTCCTGGGCTGGCCGTTACGATGTACCACATGCCATCCGGACTTAGGCCCCACATTTCATACTCCCCGGGCCCTGCGAGTAATTCGGCTTCCGTGCCCGACGACAAGCTGCGCTTGTAAATGCCTCGATTGCGGCGAATTGAATCGTAAAACAGTGTCTGGCTGTCTGGCGTCCACGACCTTGGATAATTGCTCCACGAATCGTTGGTTAGGCGCGCCGGGTGTTCCAGTTTGCCGCCTGCACTGTTCAACTCAGCAACGAATATCGAAAACGGTACGCGTTGGAACAGAATCGCCAGGCTCTTCCCGTTTGCGCTTGCACTCAACGAGTTAATGAACGTGCCAGTCGTGTTCGTAAGGCGGGCGGGCTTTCCGGCAACGGCACCGCTTGAGTCCAAAGAAAGGGCCCACAGGTCAGACTGAATCGGGCCCTCCTCCTTGAAGATTTCGAAGAGGATGCGACCGTCTGGAAGCCAGAGGAGACAGCCGTTGCCGCCGGTCTCCAAAAGAGGGTCGGCAAGAAGTACTCGTGATTTTCCGTCGGCCAAGTCCCTTATTTCGAGCGTGGCGGTCGCACTGATTCCGTTGGAATATCGAATATATACGATCGATTTGCCGTCTGGGGACCAGGCCGCAGCTTGATACCATTCGTCGTTGCCGAGGGCGAACCGTACCTGCGGTTCTCCTCCTCTCTCCGGCATGGTCCACAATTCATTAGGATTCGATTCACGGAAAAACGCAATCTGCGACCCGTCGGAAGAGAGGGCAGCATCAAACACATGGGACGCAAGCTTGCGCTTTTCTCCCGAAGCAACAAACAGGGTTGACAGATCATACTTGTCGTCCAGAACCAGGAGGTGTAGTCCATCGGGATACCATGCCTTGACATCGGTCCGAGTCGTGCCCGGCAGCCTGTGGGTCTCCCCATTCTCGATTTCCTGGATCGCAATGCCGCCGTTATCCGAAAACGCGAGGTACCTTCCGTCGTGGGAGATCGCGGCGCTGGTCACAGGGTTGTCGGAAGTGCTGGCTGTAAGCTGCCGCTGCACTGCCTCATGCTTCTCAGATGGTCTATGTGCCCAGGCCCACCATCCCGAGCCAATCGCCAGCGCGACGAGGAGCACAACTGCCGCCGCTGCAATCCGCAAGCGGTTAGGCTGCGCTCCCACTTGCGAGCGAGCTGCACTGGGCGGCGAGATGCCTGACTCGGACAATGCCTCCAGCGCGAAGGCCAGGTCGTGCGCCGAGTGAAACCGTTGTGCCGGGTTCTTCTCCATGCAGCGATACACCACTCTCTGCAACCCGGGAGGCGTACTCGAGACGACCTGTGAGATTGATGCCGGCTCCTCGTTCAAAATCGCGGTCATGGTCTCCGCCTTTGTCGGCTTGCAGAAGGGCTGCTTGCCCGTGACCATCTCGTAGAGCACCACGCCGAAGGCAAAAATGTCAGAGCGCGGATCGGCCGTTTGCCCTCGCACCTGTTCGGGCGACATGTAGCCCACCGTGCCCATGACTACGCCGGGCTCAGTCTCTTCCAGCGTGACAGTTCCTCCATCGGCAGATGCTGCTGGGGTCGGAATAAGTTTGGCCAGACCGAAGTCAAGGATCTTCACCCGGCCATCTTTGGTGACGAAGATGTTGTCCGGTTTGAGGTCGCGATGAACGATGCCTTTGTCGTGCGCCGCAGCAAGTCCACTCGCGATTTGAGTGCCGTAGTCAATCGCTTTGCGAACGGGCAACGGGCCGCGCGCCAGTAATTGCCCGAGCGTGCTGCCGTCCAGCAACTCCGACACCAGGTACGGCGCGCCTTCGAAGGTGCCGAAGCGGTGAACGGCAAGAATGTTGGGATGGTTCAGCGCGGCGGCTGCTTGCGCCTCCTGCTCAAAACGGCGCAGCCGGTCGGGATCCTGTGAGAAATAAGCTGGCAGGACCTTGATGGCGACTTCGCGTTTCAACGCGGGCTCGCGGGCGCGGTACACCTCGCCCATCCCGCCCGCACCTAACGGGCCGAGAATCTCGTAGCCATCCAGTTTCGTGCCCGGGGTCAGTGCCATCAGTGAGGCGGATTATACCCCGCTTTCCCAATACGGCGATTGAGTTCTGGTTTACGCATGAGACCGGCCTAGACAAGTTGACGATCGGGCTGGTCGACAAGCAAATCGCAAGTTAGGCTCTCCACGGAAAGCGGATGGTAACGCCCCAGGGCCTACGAATGCCATTGGGCGCATTTCGCGGCGGAAATCCACTTGAGCGAAGTCGGCAAACCGCTGACTGAGAGCGGACGACACGCCGCAAGTCACAAGAGAGCGTAGGGCGTTTCTCGTCGTGCGCCGGGATGAACCGGCATGTTGTAGGGGATGCAAGACAGGAAAGGAGAAAGCAACTCCATCCCGACCTCTAGTCTTGCGTGGCACATCGCGAGGTGTTTTGCGAAGCGTAGACCGAGGCATCGGTGAGCGGGGTGATTGAGCTTCGAAAAACGCCAGATCAGGATGCCGACTCCCTGACGAGTAGGAGGAAGGCAACACGGCAGCCGCGTTAGACGCGAGTGGCTGTCCGGTCCTGCGTAGTCTAAGAACCCGCGCACGCTGTGAAACAACATGCACGAGAACCGGGAGATCTCCAGCGCGCCTTCGGTAATGGACGAAGGCCGGTCCGTGAAGGCACATAGCCGCACGACGGACACGCACGCGCTGGAGAAGTCGGACTGCGCCGTAGTACCTGTGAACCGACCGAACAAGGGAGGGCAACTTCCTGCGGAGGCCGGGGAGGGAAGGGCGCAGCTGGAGGAGAACATCGTTCAAGCGCACATGCTCCTGACCCTGAGCAGGGATATGCATGTTCCATGCGTTTGGACGGTGTGCGTGAAGCCAACCGCTGTCTATGGGGCGCCCTCACGCCGTTTATCCTTCAGAAGAGCCGTATGCGTAAACGCGCTCGTACGGATCTGTGCGGGGGGCGATCAGCGATGATCGTCCCTACCGCGACCAAGTGGCGGTGCCTATGCGGTTGCAGGGTGCTGGCCGACTTCTAGGGAATGATCCTCCCCAAGCTGGTTTCGAACCAGCTGCCGCTCGGCTATACGGGAAATGGGGACCTTAGCTTACGCGAAACCCAGTTTTATAAGGGGAATGTCAAGGTGGGTATCTGAAGGGAGGGTTATAATCTGCGTCACCGATGACATTGACACCGGGTACGAAGATTGATGGCTACGAGATCCTCGACCCGTTAGGTGCCGGCGGGATGGGCGAGGTCTACCGCGCCCGCGATCCGATTCTGAAGCGCGAAGTTGCGATCAAGGTGCTGCCGGCCTATGTCTCGCAAGATCCCGACCGGCTGCGCCACTTTGAGCAGGAAGCGCAAGCCGCTGCCGCGCTGAACCATCCCAACATTCTTGCCGTTCACAGGTTCGGCACCTTTGAAGGCGCGCCGTACATGGTGTCGGAGTTACTTGAGGGCGGCACGCTCGGGCGGCAACTGTCTCACGGTCCGCCACCGGTGCGCAAAGCCATTGATTACAGCGTTCAGATCGCAAGCGGATTGGCAGCAGCGCACGAAAAAGGGATCGTTCATCGCGACCTTAAGCCGGACAACATCTTCGTCACCAAGGACGGACGGGTAAAGATCCTCGACTTCGGCTTGGCCAAGCTGACTGAAGCCAAGGCCGACCTGGCGGATGGTCCCACAGTTACGCACCAGGAGCGCACCGAGCCTGGCGTGGTGCTGGGCACCGTGGGCTACATGTCTCCCGAGCAGGTACGCGGGAAAACAGCTGATCATCGCGCCGACATCTTCGCCTTCGGTGCGATATTGTACGAGATGCTGACTGGCAAACGGGCATTTCGCAAGCCCACGTCAACCGAGACGATGACCGCCATCCTGAACGAGGACCCGCCCGCCATTTCGCAGATTGCGCCTGGCACTCCTCCGGCGCTGCTGCGAATCGTGCATCGCTGCCTCGAGAAGAATCCTGAACAGCGTTTCCACTCGGCATCGGATTTGGCGTTTGCGCTCGAAGCCCTGTCGGACTCGGGCAGCTCGTCGGTAGCCATTGTTGAGCACAGTTCGCTCTCGGCTTGGAGGTGGGCCGTAGCAGCAGGAACTGCGGTTGCCGTTGCGGCAGGCCTCATTGCATGGTGGAGAATGCCGCCAGCCGTTCCGGTGGTGGAGTCGGTCACGCAACTCACCGACGATGGCATACCGAAGGACGGCCAATTAGTCAGCGATGGATCGCGGATCTATTTCAACGAAGGTCAGTCAAAGAGCTGGAGAATCGCACAGGTCTCAGTCAGTGGTGGACCTACCGCTCCGGTTGATACCAGGCTGGTAAGTCCCCAACTTACGGCAGTCGCACCAGATGGATCTGCGCTGCTGGCGGTGCTCGGCGGCATGGATGCCGCGACGGGCCCCTTGTGGTCGATTCCCCTGCCTGCGGGCGAGCCCCGCCGCCTCGGCAATATCGAGGGACAGTGGGCAAGTTACTTTCCTGATGGCCGGGTAATCTTCTCTACCACCAGCGAGCTCTATGTGGCCGACAAAGACGGCTCCAACCCGCGCAAGCTGTTCGCCATGCCAGCGGCGTCCACCCCGTCCCCCATCGTCTCGCCCGACGGCGAGCGAATTGCGTTCAATGCTTACCCTAGCGGCGGCGCCAACCAGGTCTCGCTCGCCCAAATCACAACGGAAGGAACAGATTTTCGTACCCTGGTGCAAGACGCCTGTTGTGCAGCATGGGTTTCAGACGGCAGGTATCTCGTCTATCGCGTCCCTTCTGCTGGCGGGCAGGATCTTTGGGCGCTTCCAATGCAAACCGGTATTCTTCATCGGACGAGAGAACCAGTTCGACTTACCAACGGACCCCTGACCTACTCCGGTGCCACCGTCAGCCACGACGGTAAGCAGATCTTTGCCATCGGTACCAAGCGGCGTGGCGAGCTCGTTCGCTATGACATGGCGTCACATCAACTCGTTCCATTTCTCTCCGGTATTTCAGCGATACAGCCGGACTTCTCTCGCGATGGGCAATGGGTTGTCTTCGTTTCATATCCGGATTACACGCTTTGGCGAAGCCGCAGCGACGGAAGCGAGCGCACGCAATTGACCTACCCTCCGATGAAGGTGATGAACCCCTCCATCTCGCCAGACGGTAAGAAAGTCGCCTTCTCGACCTATGGGTTTGAAACGTATATCGTCGCCATCGACGGCGGGCCGCCGCAGAAGATTATTGGCAAGTTTTCCCAAGGTACAAGCTGGTCCCCTGATGGGAACATCGTGCTCGCGACTTCCTATGTCGAGTCGCCTTACACTGGCGGGACAAACAACTCCTATATGCAGGTCTTCGACGTACGCACCGGGAAACTGTCGGTACTCCCTTCCTCGGAGGGTAAGGGCGGAGGAGAATGGATTACCCAGGAATCACTGGTTGCCGTTAACAACTCGGTTACGAAACTCTTGACATTCGATTTCAATACTGGGAATTGGAGCGAACTGCTAGAAGGAATTTTTGTTAGCTGGAAGGTCTCGCCCGATCGCAAGTATCTCTACATCGCTTCGGGTGGAACGGAACCGAAAGCTCAGCGGCTCCGGTTCGCCGACCACCAGATTGAAACCATTACAAGCCTGAAGAACTTTCGGCGGGTGGCCGATTCGGCGGCAGTCAGTGTCGCGCCCGATGGCTCGCCGGTATTCACCCGCGACATCGGCTCCCAGGAAATCTACGCGCTCAGCGTGCGCTGGCCCTGAGGATAACCTTTCTCGGGCTATTGCTCGAATGACTGCTGAAATATCGCCAGTTCACTTGCCACAGGGGGCGTAGGCTCGGTTACTGTTCCCTTCTACTGAAGTGGAGTATCAAGCTAGCGGAAGCCGGTGAACATGACGACGTCGGAGTCGGCGTAGCGAGCGCGGGTGATGGCGAATTTCTTGCCGTCGCGTGACCAGGCATAGGCTTTCACCTGTGCCGGCTCAGAATCGAAATGGGTCAACTGCACGGGCGGCCCGCCAGCCAGGGGCTGCATATAGACGTTCTGCGTATTGCCCGTCGTATTGTGGACGTAAGTGAGTGCACGTCCGTCGGGCGTCCATCCAAGTGAATACCAGTTGTAAGCCGGAGGCAACTCGATCTCGTGCAAGGTTGAGCCACCCTCCAGCCTCTGCACGATGAATCTGGACTTGGCGTTCGTCCCTTGCCCGTCGGTTCTGCTATACGCAATGGATGTGCCATCCGGGGACACAATTGGGCCAAACACCTGGCCCTTGGCCAATTCGATTGGGAGACCGCCGTCAGTTGAAACCTTGAAAATGTGCCGCATGCTGTCGGTAGTAGAGAACCCAGCATAAACCACCCATTTGCCGTCTGGCGTGCAAGAAGTGGCTTCATCGTCGTTTCCAAAAGTGAGCTGTTTCAATTCGCCGGATTCAAGACTAAGACGCCATAGGTTGGCTGTGTTGTTTTCGAGAAGCCTGGAGACAATGACCACATCCCCTGACCCGCACGCGGTTGGCGAGAAAATCATCTCATTGTCCGCCAGCAAGCGAACCCGGTTGCTGCCATCTCCGCCGGTAATATAGACGTGATTGGCCCCATCATATTGCAGAAGTTTTTCGGATGCAGTCCAGGAGAGAGAGTAGCCGGTCGCCTGTTCGGTCGAAATCGGGATCAGCTTCCAGTCGATCTTGTCGTTCAGGACAGCTGGAGAATCGCCCACGTAAATCACTGCCGCCCTGCGCGTCTGGACCGTAACAAACGACTTTCCGTCAGCAGTAACACTGAGTGAGAAATACGTGCTCAAGTCGTTACTGATCTTGAACGGCTGCCCGTCCGGATAAGGTTGAAACCATATCTGATTGCGTTGAGTCGACAATTCAGCACCGATAAAAAACAGTCCCGAAGAATCGGGCACCCATTGCAAGTCCCCAACCGGCATCGGCAGCGAAAGGCTCTTGACAAGCCGGCCCTCCGGCGTGAGCACCAGAATTGATGCAAGCTGGCTCTTGCCGAGCTGCAATACAGCTACAGCGATGAGGTTGCTGGAAGCCGACCAGGAAGGACCGGTAGTGAAACTGTTGACGCCGGACTCATGCCGAAAGATGACCTGCGGGTTGCTGCCTTCCGCATTCGCAATGACTAACTGATCTTCACCCTTATCCTGGATGGTGCGCCGGTACACCATGCGCTTACCGTCGGGCGAGAATGAGACCGTGCTGCCGACATCGCTCGCGATCTGCCGCGATGCTCCACCCAGAGCGGGCACACTATAGAGGTTCACGTTGTTCAAGTTCGCCGGGTCGTCGTGGCTGTAGTACAGAAAGTTGCCGTCTGGTGTAAAAGTAGTTCCCTCAAAAAAACCCGTTTGGCGTGGCACAACGGTTACCTCGCTGCCGGTGGCCACCTGCTTGACCCGCAGGCTGCGTTCGCCCTCGCGTCTGGGGTAAGCTATCAACCTCCCGTCAGCCGAGATGCTGGCCCCAGTGATCGCCTGTCCGTGGTCGGTAAGGGGGCGGATGCTGATGTTGCGAGTATCTAAAGCGGGACCGCTACGGCCGAGAAATTTGTAAAGGCCGAAGGCGGCGGCGACTAACAGAACGACCAGCAGCGCAGCGGTGCCGAGCAACGCTCCCTTGTGCTTCCCGACCTCGGCGATCAGCACGGAAGAGGATGACGGTTGGGCCGCACCCGAAGCCGACGGAATTGCATAACCAGAGACAGGCGCGGCGGTTTGAGGCGTGGCCGACAAACTGCCAGTCGCGGAATCGTGCACAGTCTTGCCCGAGTCGGATTCGCGCTTCAGGCGCTTCAGGTCGGTCCGCATGTCCGACGCGTGCTGGTAGCGCATCTCGCGGTCCTTCTCGAGCGCCTTGCCCATGATGTCTTCCAGCTTGGGCGGCACTTCGGGATTCAAACGCACCGCAGGCGTAGGCGTCGTGTCGAGAATCGCTTTGGCTATGACACCCGAGCTCTCTCCGCGAAACGGCAGAATGCCTGTGGCCATTTCGTACAAGACCACCCCAAACGAGAACAGGTCGGTGCGCGCATCCAGTTCCTTGGCCCGGACCTGTTCGGGCGACATATAAGCCATCGTGCCGAGCGCAGAACCGGGACTAGTGAGGTGTTGTTCGTCGACCGCAGTCATGGTGTTCGCCGATGCAATCTGGCTCGACGAACCGGCTTTGACTGTGACCTTCGCTAATCCAAAATCGAGGATCTTGGCGTGTCCGCGCTTGGTGACGAAGATGTTTGCGGGCTTGATGTCGCGGTGAACGATACCTTCGCCATGCGCGGCGTCGAGTGCGTCGGCGATCTCAATGGCAATCGGCAGGATGGTTCCGAGCTCTACCGGCCTTCCCTCGATGAGATGCTTCAGGGTCACGCCTTCGAGGAATTCCATGGCAATGAACGCCCGGCCATCTTCCTCGCCGATGTCGTAGATCGTGCAGATGTTGGGGTGATTCAGCGCCGAAGCAGCTTGCGCTTCGCGTTGGAAGCGGGCCAAGGCCTGTGGATCGCGGGCAACGTCTTCCGGCAGGAACTTGAGGGCTACAAAACGGTGAAGACGCGTGTCTTCGGCTTTATAGACCACACCCATACCGCCGCCGCCGAGCTTCTCGAGAATGCGGTAGTGCGAAATAGTGGCGTCGATCATGTCCCGGCTGAAGTCGCGGTGGATGACTGATGGTACGAACGAACATCCTGTGAGTCAATTCGCTGCCTGATCGCTTTTAACTAAAGCCCCCTGCCGGGCGCTCGGAAACTGCTGCTTCCTCCCGGCAGGATTCAGGATCGCATCGATACTTTTCGGTCGGCCAGGAGCCGCGAAGTTCCCCCGAAGTCTTGTTGGCGGACATGTGGTGTTACGGGCCGCTCGTTGCGCACCGATCTCCGCGAAGCCCGTTTTCTGGACAACTTCGCGTTTTGCTCCACTGTATCGGCGGTGGACCCGTCTGCCACAGCAAACATTTACGAAAGTCATCCGAAGCCCGCCCTGGCCTCCAGATTGGAGCATCTGGAATGTGCGGCGCACGCTATAATTACGCGCACCCATGACGTTAGCCGCGGGCTCGAAAATTGGTCCTTATGAAATTCTGTCTCCGCTTGGCGCGGGGGGCATGGGGGAAGTCTATCGCGCCAAAGACACGCGCCTCGGGCGCGATGTAGCCCTGAAAATTCTACCTGAATCCTTCGCTCGCGAAACCGACCGCCTGCGTCGCTTTGAACAGGAAGCGCGTGCAGTGGCTGCCTTGAACCACGCGAACATTCTTGCCATTCATGACATCGGTCAGCACGAGGGCTCGCCGTTCCTGGTCTCCGAGTTGCTGGAAGGAGAAACGTTACGGGCGCTGCTCGATCAGCGAACACTGCCGCAACGCAAGGCGACCGAGTACGGCGTGCAGATCGCACATGGGTTAGCGGCAGCGCACGACAAAGGAATCGTCCACCGCGACCTGAAGCCGGAAAACATCTTCGTGACCCGGGACGGGCGCATTAAGATCCTGGATTTCGGATTGGCGAAACTGGCACAGAAATCCGATGCTGAACCGGACCAAGTCACGGTAGCGGGCTCGCAGACGGCGGCGGGCATGGTGATGGGCACGGCCAGCTACATGGCGCCGGAGCAGGTACGTGGCGAACCGGCCGACCCCCGCACCGACATTTTTGCCTTTGGAGCCGTGCTCTACGAAATGCTCTCCGGCGTGCGCGCATTCGGTCGCGCCACCACCGCCGAGACCATGACTGCGGTTCTGAAAGACGACCCGCCGGAGTTTTCCACTTCGGGACATCTTGTTTCTCCGGGGCTTGAACGCATTGTACGGCGATGCCTGGAGAAAAGCCCGGAGCAGCGCTTCCAGTCGGCGCGAGATCTGTCGTTTGCACTGGAAGCCTTATCGGGAAGCGATACGAGTGCGGCGCTGCGCGACGCGGGGGCCCGTCGCCGTATGCCCCTGCTAGCCTGGCTCGCAGGCTCACTGGCACTGGCGGCTTTAGCCGGCGGGGCTTGGTGGATCGCCCGGCGGCCTCTACCAACGACTCGCATGCAATTCGCCTTGGCGGTTCCGGATGAAATGAACATCAGCCAAATGGCCCTGTCGCAAGATGGGTCGATGCTTGTGTTCGTTTCTCCCCAACCCACCAGTGGATTGCCCATGCTTTATGTGCAGCATGTGGGCTCGCCCGGCGTAACGATGTTACCCGGCACGCAGGGCGCGAGCTTTCCGTTCTGGTCACCGGACACCTCCTATATCGGGTTTTTCGCCAATGGCAAGTTGCAGAAGATAGCGGTCGCAGGCGGAACGACGCAGGTGCTCGCTACCGCTTTAACTGGACGCGGCGGCAGTTGGGGAAGTGAGGGTGTAATCATCTTCACTCCCGGCGTCCAAGATCCGCTTTTTCGGATCAATGCGGATGGGACGGGGATGGCGCCCATTACCGACCTCAGGGCGCACGAGCAAAGTCACCGCTGGCCACTTTTCCTCCCTGACGGCGAACATTTTCTATTCTGGAGTGGGAACTTCGGGAACCTCGGGGACGATCCGACGACGGGCATCTACCTCGGTTCGCTCGCAAACAAGGAAAGAAAGCTGCTTGCCGTCTGCCGATCGAGTTTCGGCTACGATGCCCACAACCTCTTCTATGCCGACGAACAAAGGCAGTTGATGAGCGTCGCCTTTGATCCAACTTCTGGCAAAGTTTCGGGCAGCCCCGCCGTGGTTGCAAATATCGTGGGATTCCAACCCTCTACGGCTTGGACAGCGCTGACCGTCGCGCAGAATGGGACGGTCATCTACAACACCGGAGTTGGGGCAGCGCTGTCAGCACTTACCTGGATAGACCGGTCGGGCAAAGAGTTGGGTCGCATTGGCAACCCCGCGATCATGGCCAACCCCACGCTATCTCCCGACGGCACCCGGCTCGCTATCGATATCAGCGATCAGAAAGCGAATAACGTGGATCTCTGGATAGAAGGCACCAGCGGCGCTGCCAACTCGCGCTTCACCTTCGATCCGGCGGAAGAAGTGGTGGGTGTGTGGTCGCGGGACGCACGTACGGTGGCCTACCGCTCCGATGCTGAGGTCTCGAGCCTCTACCTGAAGGCGGCGACTGGTCTGGAGCGGGAGAGGAAGAGGTACACCATGCCCCCCGGAACCATGGACGACCTGGTTCCCAATTCCTGGTCCCTCGATGACCAGCAAATTCTTTTCACCCGTCAGGGCACGTCCGGCGAACATCTAGAATTATTGCCTGTTGCCGGTGGCGAGCCAACCCGATTTCTGACCGGCAAGGCCAGCGAAACCAACGGACAGATTTCTGCCGATGGAAAATGGGTGGCCTACGCGTCCAATGAGTCCGGCAACTGGGAGATTTACGTCACGTCGTTCCCCCGCGCGGCAGGGAAATGGCAGGTGTCGCGCGGCGGCGGTACAGAGCCACGCTGGCGCGGCGACGACAAGGAAATCTACTACATCGCACCCGATGGCATGTTGATGGCCGTGCCTGTGACAGGCGAAAACATTTTCGCGACCGGAACACCCGCCCCGCTCTTCCAGATTCACGGACGCGCTCCGATTTCCTCCACCGACGTTTTCACCTATGACGTCGCCAAAGATGGCAAACGTTTCTTGGTAAATCGCTACGTAAGACCCGAACACATCCCATCCTTGACCATTCTTCTGAACGTCCCCGTAGACGCCCATGAGTCCCGGAATCCACTTTGACGGTTTGTTTGAATGTTAAGTCGAGTGAGGAGCACGGGTGTACAAAAAGCTGAACTCAACGGGAACGTTGATTCAGAGAACAACCACGGAGGCTCCTCATGGAAAGTATGTATTACATCGGTCTGGATGTT
>Ga0335070_10001742_pt1 | contig 25309 bp, 22 predicted proteins | sample Lox_Sample_13_FD_206722 | JGI IMG/M metagenome (GOLD analysis project Ga0335070, IMG submission 206722) | Soil microbial communities from Loxahatchee National Wildlife Refuge, Florida, United States - Lox_Sample_1.3 | ecosystem: Environmental > Terrestrial > Soil > Wetlands | place: USA...
CGACGCCGACGAGCGCGGCGGTGTGCACCTTCTCGAAGACGCGCGGCACCGACGGGAAGTGCGTCGGGCGCACCTCGGCGAGGTCCTCCAGCAGCCGCGAGGTGTCGCCGGTCCAGAACGCGAGCGTCCCGCCCTCCTGCAGGGTGACGAGCTCGACCACGCGCGCGAGCACGTGCGCGAGCGGCAGGAACATGTAGACGACGGGATGCTCGTCGTTCGCCAGGCGCAGCTGGTCCTCGTACATCCCGATCGTCGCGAGCACGTTGCCGTGCGTGATGATGCAGCCCTTCGGGTCGCCGGTCGTGCCCGAGGTGTAGACGATCGTCGCCGGATCACCGGGCGCCGGCGCGGCGGCCGCGGCTCGCACGTCGGCCTCGGAGACCGCGCCGCCGAGGCGGATCAGCTCCTCGAGCGCGAGCGCATCGTCGGCGATCGGCGCCTCGCACAGCGCCAGCAGGTGCTCGAGCGCCGGGCACTCCGAGCGGATCTCGAGGATCTTGGAGAGCTGCGCGTCGTCCTCGCAGAAGATCGCCCGCGCGCCGGAGTGCGCGAGGACGTGCCGGCACTCGCGCGGCGAGTTCGTGAAGTACACGGGGACGACGACCGCGCCGGCGCACAGGATCGCGACGTCGGCGATCGTCCACTCGGGGATCGTGTTGGCGAGGATCGCGACCCGGTCGCCCGGCTCGATGCCCAGGGCGATCAGACCGGCCGCGATCGACATCGCGCGCGCCCCGAAGTCCGGGTAGGAGAGATCCACCCAACGGCCGTCGCGCTTGTAGCGCAGCGCCGCCTCGTCGTGGCGCGCGACGCTTCCGAGCACCATCTCGGCGAGGTTCGCCGGGAGGGCCTGCGCCGAGGCGCCCGCTGATGCCGGCACGGTGGACATACCGGCATTGTGCTCCTTTCGCCCGCTGTGCGCATGCGAGTTTCCCGGGCTCGCGGAGTCGTGAAAACAACGGATGGCAGGCGAGCCCAGAGCGCTTAGGGTGCGGCGCGAGAGGTACGCCGTGCTGCGTCTGGCCCGCATCGCCATCCGACACCCCAAGTCCACGCTCGCCGTCTGGGTCGTGTTCGCCGTGGTGATGGTCGGGATCGGCCTGAACGTCGCGGGCGGGCTCTCACCGTCGGTGACCACGGTCGCCGGGTCGGAGTCCTCGCGCGCGCAGACCCTCGCCGACCAGCGCTTCGGCCCGAGCGTTCTCGTCCCGATCCTGCTGCAGGGGCCCAAGCGCCAGCTCGACGCCCAGGGCCCGAAGCTCGTGCTCGACCTCTCGCGCCGGCCGGACACGCGCGTGATGTCCGCCTGGAGCACCGGGAGCGCCGCCGCGTCGCTGCGTCCGAACCCGAACGCCGCGATGATCGTGGCGTCGGTGGCCCGCTCGGAGAAGGCGATGGTCCGCACGGTGCAGCCGCAGATCGATCGGCTCGTGCGCCGCGACATCAGCTCGCCGGTGCGCGCCGACGTCACGGGCCAGCCGACGATCGACCGCGCGCTGCGCGACTCGGCGCTGAGCACGACGAAGAGGGCCGAGCTGATCGCGATCCCGATCCTGTTCGTGCTGCTGACGCTGCTGCTCGGCTCGCCGCTGTCGGCGCTCGTGATCTCGATCTTCGGCGCGACCACCGTGTTCGTGAGCTTCGGCGTCATGACGCTGCTCGGGCGGATCATGTCGGTCGACCCCATCGCCGTCGCGCTCGGCTCGATGACCGGGCTCGCGCTCGGCGTCGGGTACGCCCTCGTGCTCCTGAGCCGCTTTCGCGAGGAGGAGACACCGGACCGCTCACGCGCCGATGCCGCGCACGCCGCGAGCGCCTCCGTGGCCTCGACCGGCCGCGCCTTGCTCTACGGCGGAACCGCGATCACGCTCTCGCTCCTGCTGGCCGTGGCGGTCGGGCCGACGGTCATCCTCGCGTCGCTGGGCATCGGCACGCTGCTGTGCACGCTGTTCGCGGTCGGCGGAGCCATCGCGGTGCTCCCCGCGGTGCTCGTCCTCGCGGGCCACCGCCTGGACGTCTGGCAGCTGCATCGGTGGGGTCCGTTCGCGCGCGCCTGGGCATGGCTCGTCGGGCTGGGGGACCGCATCGTGCGCCATCCGGTCGTGCCCGGCGCGCTCGCCACCGCGATCCTCGTGGTGCTGTGCATCCCCGTGCTGAACCTGCACACGGGCCCGCCCGACATCAAGCAGCTCCCGGCGTCCTCGCAGGCGCGCAAGAGCTTCGAGGAGGTCGGCAAGGTCATGGGCCCGGGGTGGGCGACCCCGTACAACGTGCTGGTCGTCTCCGATACCGAGCCGATCACGACGACCGCGCTGCTCAAGAAGGTGTCGAACTTCGAGCGGCGGATCGCCGCCGATCACCGCGTCGACTCCGTCGTCGGCCCGGGTAGCTTCCTGGTCGAGACCAAGCAGCTGAAGAAGCTGCCCGCCGGCCTGAACCAGTCGGCGGCGGTCGCGAAGAAGTCCAAGCGCGACCTGCTGCGACTGAAGAACGGCCTCGGCCTGGCGGGCGCAGGAGCGCTGCAGCTGCGCTCCGGCCTGCAGTCCGCCAGCAGCGGCGCCGGCCAACTCAAGGGCGGCTCGGGCGCGGCGCAGTCGGGCGCCGGCCAGCTCAAGGGCGGACTCGTGCAGGCGCGCGTCGGCGCCGCGAAGATCTCCGCGGGCCTGAAGTCCGCGCTCGCAGGGGCGATCTCGCTGCGCGACGGCGCACGCCAGGCGCTCGCGGGCTCCAAGCAGCTGCAGGGTGGTCTCGGCACCGCGAGCAAACCCGTGTCCGCAGGCGTGCCGGCCGTGCGCCAGATGGCGGCCGACTCGAACACGGCGAGTCAGGCGATCTCCTCCGGCAAGACGCAGGCCGCCAATACGGCCGCGGCGATCGACTCGGCGCTCGCGGCGATCCAGGGGATCAACGGGATCAAGAACGACCCGGCGTACAGCCAGGCCGTCGGTGCGCTCACGAGCGCACGCACGGCTGCCGAGGGCGTTTCCGGCACCCTCAGCGGCGCCGCCGCGCCCGCCTCGTCGGCCGCGAACGTCGCCGCGGTGTTCGCCTCGCAGACCTCGCAGCTGGCCAGCGGCCTCTCGCAGCTCTACGCGGGCTCGACGAGCCTTGCGTCCGGCATCTCCAAGCTCGAGAACGGCAACGCGGAGCTCGCCAGCGGGCTCTCCCGGCTCAACGCCGGCGGCGGGGATCTGACGGCCGGCCTGGCGACGCTCACGAACGGCGCGGGCGCGCTGGAGAGCGGGCTCGGGCAGCTCACGGCCGGAAGCGGCCAGCTGCAGTCGGGGCTGAGCTCCGGTGTGGCGCCGAGCGGGCAGCTCGCCGCCGGGCTCGCAACGATGGAGGCCGCGGTCGCCAAGTCCCGCTCGCAGATTCCCTCGACGAAGGACCTCGAGACCCTCAAGAAGCAGTCCCCGGGACTCTTCGATTCCGGCTACTTCGTCCTCGCAGCGATCGCCGGCGCCTCGCCGAGCGACCAGGCGCAGGCCGGCTTCGCCGTGAACCTCAAGCGCGGCGGCAGCGCGGGCCAGATCGTCGTCGTCTCCAAGGAGCCGGCCAGCGCGCAGAGCACGCAGGACCTGGGCACGACGCTGCGGCGCGAGAGCGCGAGCTTCGCCCGCAGCACGGGCACGACGACCGCCGTCGGCGGCCCGGCGGGCGACCTCGCGGACTTCCGCAGCGTCACGCAGTCGCGCATCTGGATCGTGATCCCCGTCGTGGCGATCGCCGTGATGCTCTTCCTGATGGTCGTCCTGCGGGCCGTGCTGCTCCCGATCGTCGCGGTCGTCTTCGACCTGCTCACGATCGGCGCATCGTTCGGCCTGCTCACGCTCCTCTACAGCGGGTCGGACCGCCTGCTCGGCGGGCCCGGCTACCTGGACCCGATGTCGATCATCGGCATCTTCTCTGTCATGTTCGGCGTGACCGCCACCTATGAGGTGATCCTGCTCGTCCGAGCCCGCGAGTACTACGTCCGCTCCGGTGACGCGCATGAGGCCATGCGGCGCGGGCTGCGCGCAACGGCGGCGACTGCCACCGGTGCTGCGATCGTGGTGGTCGCCGCGGTCCTGCCGTTCGCCTTCTCGGGGCTCGTCAACGTCCAGCAGTTCGGGATCGCGATCGCCGCGGTCGTCGTGATCGACGCCTTCATCGTCCGTCCGCTGATGCTGCCGGCCGCCGCCGCGGTCTTCGGCCATCGCGGGTGGTGGCCGACCAGGCCGGGCGTGAGCGGTACGGCCGCCGAGCGTCCGGCGCCGACCGAGCCCGTCGGCGGCGCGCGCCCGGTCGGGGCCTAGCGAAACGGGGGAGTACGCCTGCTGTACCCATGAGGTACGCTCTGCGCGTGGCCGCCGCTCGCGCACAGCCGTCGCTCGTCGCAAGCCATCCCGACCTCGGCCCGGCGCTGGCGCCGCGGGCGCTCGTCACCGAAAGCCAGCGTGCGCGGCTGCTGGAGGCCGTCGCCCAGGTCGTCGCTGACCGCGGCTACCAGGCGACGACCGTGGCTGAGATCGTCCGCGCCGCGGGCGTGTCGCGCAGCACGTTCTACGAGCTCTTCGAGAGCAAGGAGCAGTGCCTCGTCGAGGCCTATCGCCACGGCGTCGATGTGCTGATCGCCCGCATCAGGGCGGCGGTGCGGGCCGCCGCGCCGGGGGGTCTGCGCGCACAGGTGCGCGCCGCGAACGCCGCGTACCTCGAGACGATGCGCGAGGAGCCCCGGTTCGCGCGCACCTACCTCATCGAGATCCACCGCGCCGGTGACGCGGCGCTCCAGGCCCGCGCCGAGGCGCTCGAGCGCTTCGCCGACGGCTACCGGCGCATCCGCCGCCGGATGCGCCCCGGAACAGCCGTCCCGCCGCGCGAGACGTTCCTCGCGCTCGCCGCCGGGCTCGACCAGCTCGCGGCCGAGCGGGTGCGTGCGGGCCGCGGCGAGACGCTCGACGAGCTCGAGCCGACCTTCACCTACTGCGCCCTGGCGATCCTGGCCGGCCCCGGCCCGGACGCCCAAACGACCACCGACGGGGAGCCCTGACATGGACCTGACGTTCAACGCGAGCGAGCTCGCCTTCCGCGACGAGTTCCGCGCGTGGCTCGATGCCAACCACCCGGGCGAGGCGCCCGAGGGCGAGGACGAGGCCTACGCCTTCCGCCGCGACTGGCAGCGCAAGCTCTACGAGGGCGGCTGGGCCGCCGTCCACTGGCCCAAGGAGTACGGCGGCCGTGACGCGACGCTCGTCGAGGCGGCGATCTTCAACGAGGAGCTCGCGCGGGCGCGGGCGCCCTTCCCGGCCAACGTGCTCGGCCTGCTGCTCGCCGGCCCCACGCTCATGATCTGGGGCAGCGACGCCCAGAAGGACCGCTATCTGACGCCGATCATGTCCGGCGAGGAGATCTGGTGCCAGGGCTTCTCCGAGCCCGAGGCCGGCTCGGACCTCGCCTCGCTGAAGACCCGCGCGGTGCAGGACGGCGACGAGTGGGTCGTGACGGGGCAGAAGGTCTGGACGAGCGGCGCGCAGCACTCCAAGTGGTGCATGCTCGTCGCCCGCACCGACCACGACGCGCCCAAGCACAAGGGCCTTACGTACTTCATCCTCGACATGGAGCAGGAGGCCGTGCAGGTCCGCCCGCTCGTGCAGATCACCGGCGAGGCCGAGTTCAACGAGCTGTTCCTCGAGGAGGCGCGCATCCCCGACGCGAACGTCGTCGGCGGCGTCGGGAACGGGTGGAAGGTCGCGCTCACGACGCTCATGAACGAGCGCGCCGGCCTGGCCTTCGGCCTGCAGGTCGGTCTCAAGGTCAAGCTCGACCAGCTCACCGAGATCGCCGCCGGGCGCGGGCTGCTCGACGACCCGGTCGTCGCCGACCGACTCGGGGAGCTGCACCTGCGCTGCGAGATCCTGCGCCTGACCGCCTACCGCGGCCTGACGGCCACCATGAAGTACGGCCAGCCGGGGCCCGAGGGCTCGTTGACGAAGTGGATGTGGTCGGAGACCAACCAGCAGCTCATGCAGTTCGCGGCCGACCTGCTCGGCCCCGAGGCGCTGCTGGCCGACTCGCCCTGGAGCTACGAGCTGCTGCGCTCGCGTGGCAACACGATCGAGGGCGGCACCACCGAGATCCTGAAGAACATCGTCGCCGAGCGCGTGCTCGGCCTGCCCCGCCGCTGACGGCCAGGAGCGAGAGCCATGAACTTCGACTTCACCGACGACCAGCACGAGATCAAGCGCACCGCGCGCGACCTGCTGGCGCAGCGCTCGAGCTTCGAGCGCGTCCGTGCCGCCGCCGAGGCGGGCGCCTACGACGCGGCCCTCTGGCGCGAGCTGCGCGAGCTGGGCTGGACGGGGATCGCGATCGGCGAGGAGCACGGCGGCGCCGGGCTCGGCCAGGTCGAGCTCGTGATCCTGCTCGAGGAGCTCGGCTACGCCGTCGCCGGCGCGCCGTTCCTGGGGAACGCGCTGGGTGGCCTGCTGATCGAGCACGCCGGATCCGACGAGCAACGCGCTCGCTGGCTGCCGGGCATCGCCAGCGGCGAGGCCACCGCGACGGTCGGCACGCTCGGCCCAGAGGGCGCCGAGCTCGTCCCCGACGCCGAGACGGCGGCGCTGATCGTGCTCGTCGAGGACGGCACGGCGAGCGTCGTCGAGCGCTCCGGCGCCGAGGTCACCGCCGTGCGGACGATCGACCCCACGCGCCGCTACGCGCGCGTCGCGCCCGCCGATGGCGAGCCGCTCGCCGGCGACGTCGCCGGCGCGCTCGACCGCTGCGAGGTGGCGCTCGCCGCCGAGCTCGTCGGCGTCGCCCAGCGGGCGATGGAGATGTCGGTCGCCTACGCGAAGGACCGCAGGCAGTTCGATACGCCGATCGGCGCCTACCAGGCGGTCTCGCACCGCTGTGCGCAGATGCTGCTCGAGACCGAGGGCGCGCGCTCGGCCACGTACTTCGGGGCCTGGGCGGCCGATGCCGACCCCGCGCAGCTCGCCCTCGGCGCGGCGATGGCCAAGGCCTCCGCCGCGGAGGCGGCCCGCAACGTCACCGCATCGGCGATCCAGGTGCACGGCGGCATCGGGTTCACCTGGGAGGCCGACGTGCACTGGCTCTACAAGCGCGCCCAGGTGGACGCGGCGCTCCTGACCGGCGCGCGGACCTCGCGCGCGCGCGTCGCTCGAGCCGCCGCCGCGACCCTCGTGCGGGGCTGAGCGCCATGGACTTCGAGCTGAGCGACCGCGCCAAGCGACTGCAGGAGACGCTGCTGCAGTTCATGGACGAGAAGGTCTACCCCGCGGAGGCCGTCTACGAGGAGCAGATGCGCGCCTCCGGGGACCCGGAGTTCCACCCGCCGATCATCGAGGAGCTGAAGGTCGAGGCGCGCCGGCGCGGCCTGTGGAACCTGTTCCTGCCCCACGAGACGAAGTGGACCGAGGGCCTGCAGAACGCCGAGTACGCCCCGCTGGCCGAGATCTCCGGCCGCAGCCCGCACCTCGCGCCCGAGGCGATGAACTGCTCGGCGCCCGACACCGGGAACATGGAGATCCTGGCGATGTTCGGCACGCCCGAACAGCAGGAGCAGTGGCTCGCGCCTCTGCTCGAGGGCGAGATCCGCTCGTGCTTCGCGATGACCGAGCCGGACGTCGCCTCCTCGGATGCCACGAACATCGCCACGCGGATCGAGCGCGACGGCGACGAGCTGGTGATCAACGGCCGCAAGTGGTGGTCCTCGGGCGCCGGGCGCGAGCGCTGCACGATCGCGATCGTGATGGGCAAGTCCGATCCCGGGGCGCGCACCTACGCGCAGCAGAGCTTCGTGCTCGTGCCGCTCGACACGCCCGGCATCACCCGCGTGCGCAATCTCAAGGTCTTCGGCTACCAGGACCGCGAGACGCACGCCGAGCTCCTGTTCGAGGACGTGCGCGTGCCGGCCTCGAACATGATCGGGCCGGAGGGCGGCGGCTTCATGATGAGCCAGGCGCGGCTGGGCCCAGGCCGCATCCATCACTGCATGCGCGCGATCGGGATGGCCGAGCGCGCGCTCGAGCTGCTCTGCCGCCGCGCGCAGGAGCGCGTCGCCTTCGGCAAGCCGATCGCCGAGCAGGGGGTCGTGCAGGACTGGATCGCCGAGAGCCGGATGGAGATCGACCAGGCGCGCCTGCTGACGATGTACGCCGCCTGGCTCATGGACTCGGCGGGCAACAAGGCCGCGCGCAATGCGATCTCCGCGATCAAGGTGGTCGCGCCGAACGCCGCGCTGAAGGTCGTCGACCGCGCGATCCAGGTGCACGGCGGCGCCGGCGTGTGCGAGGACTTCCCCCTCGCCGAGATGTACGCGGGGCTGCGTACGCTGCGCCTGGCCGACGGGCCCGACGAGGTGCACAAGATGGTCATCGCCCGGCGCGAGCTGCGCCGCCACGCGGGTGCCGGGAGCTGAGGGAGTTCCGCACCGCCCGGCGTCTCGATTAGGGTTGGCGCAGTGCCACGAGGAGGTCGATCGCTGTGAACATGAGGCGCCTGGCCGAGCTCCCGCTCTTCCGAGGCCTGGACGACGGCGCGCTGCGGGAGGTGGGTGCGGCGGTGTCCGAGGAGAGCGTCGAGGCCGGGCGGGTGCTCGTCCGCGAGGGCGACTACTCGCAGGACCTGACGATCATCGACGAGGGCACCGTGCGCGTGGAGCGCGAGGGGCAGGAGCTCGCGCAGCTGGGCCCGGGCGACATGTACGGTGAGGCCGGCCTGTTGCAGAAGGGCATGCGCAACGCGACCGTCGTCGCGCTCACCGACGCGCGGCTCATCCATCTGACGAACTTCGACCTCAACCGTCTGCGCGGCGCCCACCCGGAACTGCTGCAGCGCATCCAGCAGATCGAGGCCGAGCGCGCGCAGCCGGAGTAGCCCGCCGGGTCGCGGCGCCGCTACCGCGCGCGGCGGCGATCGATCGCGTGCGTCGTGAACTGCGCGAGCGTGCCGCCGATCAGCGAGCCCGCGATAACGTCGCCCGGGTAATGCACGCCCGTGTGGATTCGCGAATAGGCCACGAGCGCGGCCAGCATCCGCACCGGAATGCCGGCGCCCGGCCACACGTCGGTGACGGCGGTTGCGAACGCGAACGCGGAGGCCGCGTGGCCGGAGGGGAACGACGTCGAGCCCGGCATCGGGACCTGTCGCTCCTCCGGCACCTCCTGGAGCGTGCGGTCGGGCCGGGAGCGGCGCCAGAGCGGCTTGATCCCGAGGTTCACGACGGCCGAGGTGACGCCGATGCTCGCCAGGCCCTCAGCGGCCGCGCGCCGTCCGCGGGACCCGCTGAGCGCCAGCACCCCGGCGACGGCGAACCACAGCTTCGACTTGTCGGCCGCCTGCGAGACGCGCGCCAGTGCCGCGTCGAGCGAGGGGGTCTGAGTCCTGGCGACCGCGGCATATGTCGCGACGTCGAGGCGCTCGAGCTCCGCGAGCAGTTCCGGGCTGGTCACGATCGTCCGATCCTATGACCTCGAGCGCGATCCGTGCCGTCCTCACCGACGTGCTTCCGCTCGCCGTGGCGATCGCGCTCAGTCCGCTGCCCGTCATCGCGATCGTCCTGATGCTGCTGTCCGAGGAGGGCCGCGTCAACGCGGCCGCGCTGCTCGCGGGCTGGGCCCTGACCATCTTCGCCATCGCGGGACTCGTCGTGGTCGCCGGGATCGACGCCTCCGCACACGCGCCACGCTGGGTCGCGGCCGCGGAGATCGCCGGCGGCGCGGCGCTCGTGGGGGTGGCCGCGGTCGCCTGGGCCCGCCGCGCGCATGGCGGCGCGGAGTGGGGCGCGCGCTGGCTCGGCCTGGTGGACAGGATCCGGCCGCCGGCGGCGTTCGGGCTGGCCGTGGCGCTTGGAGCGTTCAGCGTGAAGGACGCCGCGCTGGCACTCGACGCCGGCTCGCACATCGAGCACGCGGCACTGAGCGCATCGCAGCAGGTCGTGGTGCTGGTCGTGTTCGCACTCGTGGCGAGCGTCGCAGTCGCCCTCCCGCTGGCGGTCGACCTCGTCGCCGGGGAGCGCGCGGCGCCGCTGCTGCGCCGCTGGCACCGCTGGCTCGAGCGCCACTCGCGCACAGCGGCAGGCGCGTTGCTCGGCGTGCTCGGGATCGTGCTGATCGCCAACGGCGCCGCCGCGCTGTGAGCGCTACCCGTAGCGGCGGATCAGCGCCGCGGGAATCGCGTTCGCCCGTGCGATCGCGCGGAAGGCCGACACGCTCGCGGTGCGTGGCCGCCGCGCGAGCGTCACCGGGTCGAACGAGTACAGCCCGAACCTCGGGGCGTAGCCGGAGACCCACTCGAGGTTGTCGGTCAGCGACCAGGCGACGTAGCCGCGCACGTCGATGCCGTCGGCGATCGCGTGCTGCAGGACGCGCAGGTGCTGGACGAGATACCGCGGGCGCAGCGCGTCGCGCGCGTCGGCGATCCCGTTCTCGGTCACGATCAGCGGCAGCCCGTACGCGGCAGCGGTGTGCAGCACGGTGCGCAGGCCGTCCGGGTAGATCTCGGTGCCGACGTCGCTGCAGGTCGTCGGGCAGGTCGGGGCACCGGGAGCGAGGGCCGAGCGATAGCTCGTCTGTGGCAGGAAGTCGAGCACGCCGATCCGCGTGGTCAGGGGAGCGCCCAGCGCGGTGACGCGGCCGCGGAAGTAGTAGTTGACGCCGATGAAGTCGGCCTTGTGCGCGAGGCTCGGGTGGCGCTCGGCGGGCGTGATGACGCCGTCGGCGTTGGCGTCGTAGCGGCCCTTGATCGCGGCGTCCAGGAACAGGCGGTTGAAGAGGTAGTCCGCGTGGCGGGTGGCCGCAACGTCGGCCGGCGAGCCAGGGTCGGCGGGGGTGAACGCGATCATGTTCTGCACGAGGCCGACGCGGGCTCGGGCCGGGCCGCCGCCGGCGTCGACACGGTCCCAGCGCTTGATCGCGTCGTAGGCGGCGGCGTTGGCGAGCGCCAGGTGCTGGACCGCCGTGATCGCCGCGGTATAGCTGAACGCGCCGGGCGGGAAGTATCCGGCGAAGACGCCGGGGATGTTCACATAGCCGTAGGTGGCCTCGACCATCGGCTCGTTGATCGGCGTCCAGTCGTCGACGAGGTCGCCGAGCTTCCACGCCAGGTAGGCCGCGTACTTGCGGAACTCGCCGATGCTGGAGGCGTCCAGCCACCCGCCCCGCGAAAGTCGCGGCAGAGCGGCGTTCGGGTCGATGCCGCGCAGGCGGTCGCGGACGGCGATCGGGTCGTGCAGCCACAACGGGAGCGTGAAGTGCTGCAGCGTGACGAGCGGCGTCATGCCGGCGGCGCGGATCCGCTCGAGCACCTTCCGGTAGTGGGCGACGGCGCCGTGGTCGGCGAGCCGGTCCAGACGCCGCAGTGCCCCGAGCGTCACCGCGGCGCCGGTGCGCACGCCGGCGGTCGAGCGGGGGAAGATGCGGCTCCACTCGACCGAGAGCCGGAACGTCGTGGCGCCCAGGCCCCGTGCGAGCGCGATGTCACCGGCGTAGCGGCGGTAGAAGCCCGGGCCGTTCTCGGGCAGATCGCCGCTCGTGTGGTGGTCGGCGATGTTCGCCGGGTCGTGCGTCCACGCCCACCAGTCGCTGCCCCGGTCGAGGTCGCGCCCGCGCCCCATCTCGCTCTGGAACCCGGCCGTCGCGACCCCCCAGGCGAAACCGGACGGGAAGCGCAGCTGCGCGGCGCGTGCTCCCGCGGGAAGCGCGAGCAGGACAGCGAGGAGGGCGATGCCGAGCAGGCGGCTGCCGGTGCGCGGCATCCGGGCCAGAGTACCCCGCGCGCGGCCTGCGGGCGCCGGTCCGAGGCGGCCGCGATCCGCTGTTACGGTGCACGACGACCCCGGACGCGGAGACCAGAGATGCCGTTCGACACCTTCGTCCTCATCGCCGGCCAGTACGACGACGAGGCCGACGCGATCGCCGACTACGACGCGGTGCACGATGCGTACAAGGAGCTCGGCCTGATCGACACCTACGACGCGGCCGTGCTGACCAAGGACGCCCAGGGGAAGGTCTCGATCGTCAAGAAGCACGAGGAGCCGACGCGCCAAGGCGCGGCCGGCGGCCTGCTCGTCGGTCTCGCGGCGGGGGCGGCGGTCGCGCTGTTCCCCGCCGTGCTGCTCGGCGGCGCGCTGCTCGTCGGTGGCGCGGCCGGCGCCGGCTTGGGCGCGCTCGCGGGCCATGTCGCGGGCGGGCTGAGCCGCTCGGACCTCAAGGACCTCGGCGAGCTGCTCGACGAGGGAGCGAGCGGGCTGCTCGTCATCACCGCCACCGACGCCGAAGCACATGCCGAGGCGGCGATCACGCGCACCAAGAAGCAGGAGCGCAAGCAGATCAAGCTCGACGCCGAGAAGGCGCGCGCCGACAGCCAGGCCGGCGAGTTGTAGTTCCTGAGCGCGGCCACGCGCCGGCGCCCCGTGCGACTGCGGCGGGGCGCCGCCCTAGGCTCTTCGTGTGAGTCGCTCCCGCCTGCCGCGCGACCTGTGGACCGTCGTCGCGCCGCTCGTCGCGGCCGTCGCGCTCGCCCTCACATGGGGGAGCCACCCGTCGCCGGCGCTCGCCGTGCTCCTGGGCGTGGTGCTGGCCGGCGCCGTGCTCGCCTCGGTGCATCACGCCGAGGTGATCGCCCGCCGCGTCGGCGAGCCCTTCGGGTCGCTCGTGCTCGCCGTCGCCGTGACGGTGATCGAGGTCGCGCTGATCGTCACGCTGATGGTCTCGGGCGGGCCGAAGACCGGGACGCTCGCGCGCGACACGGTCTTCGCCGCCGTGATGATCACGTGCAACGGCGTGCTCGGGCTGTCGCTGGCGGTCGGCGCCCTGCGCCGCCGCGAGGCGGTCTTCAGCGCCGAGGGCTCGGGTGCGGCGCTGGGAACAGTCGCCACGCTGGCGACCCTGAGCCTCGTGCTGCCGACCTTCACGACGAGCCGGCCCGGGCCGCAGTTCTCGCCGGCGCAGCTGGCCTTCGCGGCGACCGCCTCGCTCGCGCTCTACCTGCTGTTCGTCATCACCCAGACCGTCCGACACCGTGAGGACTTCCTTCCCGTCGGCGTCGAGGACGGCGCGGTCGATGAGGACGAAGGGGCGCCGCCGCCTGGCAACCGTGCCGCGTGGACGAGTCTCGGCCTGCTCGTCGTCGCGCTCGTGGCCGTGGTGGGGCTGGCGAAGATCGAGTCCGGGCCGATCGAGGACGGCGTGGCCGCCGCCGGCTTCCCGTCATCGGCCGTGGGCGTCGTGATCGCGCTGCTCGTGCTGCTGCCCGAAACGCTCGCCGCCGTCCGCGCTGCGCGGCGCGACCACGTGCAGACGAGCATCAACCTCGGCCTCGGTTCGGCCATCGCGAGCATCGGCCTGACGATCCCGGCGATCGCGCTCGCGTCGATCTGGCTGGAGGGCCCGCTCGTCCTCGGGCTGGGCACGACGCAGATCGTCCTGCTGACGATCACCGTGCTGATGGGCGCCCTGACGGTCCTCCCCGGCCGCGCGACGATCCAGCAGGCCGGGATCCACCTCGTGCTGTTCAGCGCGTTCCTGTTCCTCGCCGTCAGTCCGTGACGGGCCCGGCGCCGGCCTCGTCGCCTTCGGGGCGCGGGCCGCTCGAGGCGGCCGGGGTCGTGCCCACCGAGGCGATCAGCGCGTCCAGCTGCTCGCCTGCGAGCGTGTGGCGCACCACCTCGGCGCGGTCGCTGTCGACGGTCTCGAGCATCGCATCGACGTGGCTCGGCTCGGCGAGCAGCACGATCGCCGAGGAGCCCTTCGGAACGGCGGCTCGCAGCTCCTCGACGAGCGCCTGTGGCTCGAACTCGACCTCGTCGGGCTTCCCGCCCTCGGCGCCGATGGCCGCGCCCACGACGATCCCCGGGGCCATCCCGATCGGCCCACCGAGGAACAGCAGGCCGATCACGCCGCCGGTCAGCGCCCCGGTGGCGGCGCCGTGCTGGGAGAGGTGGTCGGCCTCGTCGACGTCGACGTAGTGCCCGGCGAACGTGCCGCGCAGGCTGATGCGCCCGTTGTGGTGGTGCTCGAGGAGCGCGACCTCGTGGGTCCACGCGGCGTCGGCGCCGGCGCGGTCGCGCATCGTCCCGAACGCGGCCGCGGCGGCCGACTGCCCGTGGAAGCAGACGAGGGCGAGATCGAGGCTCATGACGTGCTCCAGCTCCTTTCCGGCGGTGGCTGCGGCGCGAGTCTCGCAGAACTCGCGGACCCCCGGCGCCCGCCCGCCGCCGGCGCCCGCGCCACTACCCTTGGCGGCGCCGTGACCGCCGCCATCGACGACGCGCCGCTGGCGCCGCTCACGACGCTGCGGCTCGGCGGCCCCGCGCGGCGGCTGGTGACCGCGGCGACCGAGCAGGAGCTCATCGACGCCGTGCACGCCTGCGACGCGGCGGGGGAGCCCGTGCTGCTCCTCGCGGGCGGCAGCAACCTCGTGATCGCCGACGCCGGCTTCGACGGCACCGTCGTGCGCGTCGCCACGCGCGGAGTGGAGCGCTCGCGCGCGGGCGCAACCGTGCACGTGCACGCGGCGGCGGGCGAGTCGTGGGACGACCTGGTGGCGGCGCTCGTAGCCGACGGGCTGGCCGGTGTCGAGTGCCTGGCCGGGATCCCGGGCTCGGCCGGTGCCACGCCGATCCAGAACGTGGGCGCCTACGGGCAGGAGGTCGCGCGGGTGATCCATGGCGTCCGGGTGCTCGACCGCACCACGGGCGAGATCGCCCAGCTGCGCCCCGTCGAGTGCGGGTTCGCCTACCGCACGAGCGCGTTCAAGCGCTCAGCGCGCCACGTGATCCTGGGCGTCACCTTCGAGCTCGCCGTCTCGGCGACCTCCGAGCCGCTGCGCTACGCCGAGCTCGCGCGCGCGCTCGGGGTCCCGGCCGGCGAGCGGGCGCCACTGGCCGACGTGCGTGACGCGGTGCTGGCGCTGCGCCGTGCCAAGGCGATGGTGCTCGACCCGGACGACCACGACACGTGGAGCGCGGGCTCCTTCTTCACGAATCCGGTCCTCGACGCGGACGACTTCGAGCGGCTCGCGGCGCGGGCGGCCGCGCTGCCCGGCCCCGGGCCGCCGCGTTTCCCGGAGCCCGACGGCCGGGTGAAGACCTCGGCGGCCTGGCTCATCGAGCACGCCGGCTTCGGCAAGGGCGAGCGGCGCGGCGCCGTCGGGATCTCGACGCGGCACGCGCTCGCGCTGACGAACCGCGGCGGCGCGACGACCGCCGCGCTCGTGGCGTTCGCCCGCGAGATCGCGGCGGGTGTCGAGGAGCGCTTCGGCGTGCGCCTGGAGCCCGAGCCGGTGCTCGTCGGCGTGAGGCTCTAGCCGCCGGCGGGGCGAACGTCGGGGGCGTCGCGCGGCGTGACGCGGTCCATCAGGACCTCCTCGCCCGAGCGCGTGTCGGGGTAGACCACGTACACCGCCGGGGTCCCCCCGAACCACGTCGCGTTCTCGTCCTCCCCGACGTAGATCGCGGCCCGCGCGGAGCCGTCCTGCTGCTGGACCCAGATCGCCTGGCCCTCGTGGAACATCGCCATGCCGCCATCCTGCCAGACCGAGGCACTACGATCCGCGGTCGCCGATGACCGACGTGGCCATCACTTCCGACGACCCTCCCGCGCCGGCGCCCGGCGCGGCAGCGGCGGCTCGCCGGCGGCGCCTCGGGCTCGCCGCGATCGTCGCGCTCGCCTTCGGCTGGGCGCTCGTCATGCAGTCGCTGGGCTGGGCGCAGACGTCGTACTTCGCGCTCGTCAAGGCGCTCGGCGACGGGACCGCGCAGATCGATCGCTACCACTGGGAGACGCGCGACAAGTCCTACACGAACGGGCACTTCTTCTCGGTCAAGGCCCCCGGCCTGCCGATGCTGCTCCTGCCGGCCTGGAAGGTCATGGACGCGCTCGGCGCGCCCACGCTCGCCCGCGAGGCCGCTGACACCGCGCGCGTCCACGGCGCGCGCCAGTGGACCTACCGGGGCCTGAACGTCGCGACCTACGGGTACTCGGCGACGCGCGCGGCGGTGATGAAGCGCCGGCTCGAGGTCGAGGCGCCGCTGATCTGGGCCCTCGGCCTGTTCGGCACCGTTCTGCCGGCCCTGTTCCTGCTCCTCGTCGTGCGCCGGATCGCCGACCGGGTGCAGCCCGGCCTCGGCACCGCAACCGCGCTCACGCTGGGGATGAGCACGCTCGTGATGCCGTTCGCGGTGCAGCTGTTCGGCCACGTCCTGGCCTCGCTGATCGCGTTCGCGGCCTTCGCGCTGCTGTGGCGTGAGCGCGAGGGGCCCGCGAGGCTCGCGCGCGTCGGCCTCGCCGGCCTGCTGTGCGGGCTCGCCGTGACGACCGAGTACCCGCTCGCGATCGCGGGCGCGATCATCGGGCTCTACGGCGTGCTGCGGCCCGACGCGATGGCGGCCGGCGCCGGAGCGCTCGCCAGGCGCGCCGGCGCGTTCGCCGCGGGCGTGCTCCTCGGGCTGCTGCCACTGCTGCTCTACAACCTCTGGGCCTTCGGGTCGGTGACGACCACCTCGTACGCGAACGCGGTCGACCGGCAGGGCTTCACCGGGCACGACACCCTCGGGCTGAACTCCGGTGGCTTCTTCGGCGTCTCCTGGCCGGACCCGCGCGTCGCGCTGGAGCTGCTGATCTCCCCGCGTGGCCTGCTCGCGATGACGCCGGTGGTCGCGATGGGCCTGATCGGCATCGTCCTGCTGTACCGCCGCGGGCGGCGTGCCGAGGCGTGGACGATCGCCGCGCTCGCCGCCGCCTTCTTCCTCTACGACACCGGCTACTGGCTGCCGTTCGGCGGCGGCTCGCCGGGCCCGCGCTTCCTGATCCCGATGCTGCCGTTCATCGCCATCGGCTTCGCCGAGAGCTGGCGGCGCCTGCCGGCCACGACGCTCGTCCTGGCAACCTGCAGCTTCGTGGTGATGGCCGTCGGCACGCTGACCTACCCGCTGATCGGCACGGGCAGCCTGTGGCAGTGGTGGTCGCGCCTGAAGCACGACAACTTCCAGCACACGCTCGTCAGCGCCTTCGGCGGCGGCAACGGCTGGCCGGCGCTGCTGCCGGTGCTGGCGGCGCTGGCGGCGGCCGCTGCGCTCGGCGCGCTGGCGACCGGCCCGCTGCCGGTCCGGCGCGACCTGCGCATCGCGGTCGGCGCGCTCGCCGGGTGGGCGCTGCTCGCGCTCGTGCTCGCGCCCGCCTTCGGGGAGCGCATGATCCTCGGCGTCGGGCCGACCGCCAAGGGCCACGTCGACCATCAGGGCCTCTCGTCGCCGATCATCGTGGCAGCGGTCGCCGCCGCCGCCCTCGCGCTCCTGCTGGCGCGCCGCCGCGAGCGCCGCGCCGAGGAGCCTCGGCGCTCAGCCGTCGAGGCGGTAGATCACGAGCGTCCCGCGGCGCTCGCGGCGCAGACCTAGCCCCACGATCGGGCGCGAGGCCCAGGTCGCCCAAGCGGATCCCGGCGCGGTGTCGGAGTGGATCACGACGCTCCGCACGCCGCGCGCGCGCAGCAGTGCGACCGATGCGGCGTCGGGGAATCCCTCGACCGCACGCGTCGTCACGACGAACGCGCGCGGGTCGAAGCTGCTGCGCCCGTTGAGCATGCGCGGGAAGCCGGCCGTCGACCAGAGCAGGTAGCGGCGGTTGTCGTCCGGGCGCACCGGCAGCTCGAGCAGCGGGGCGGGCACGTTCGACAGGCCCTTCGGGATCCGCGGCGCGCGCGGATGCGGGTAGCCCGCGAGGGCGGCGCCGCCGCGGTCGACGCCGAACCCGGCGCCCTCCAGGATCACGAGCGCGAGCAGCACGGCCGCGAGCGCGCCGGCGGCGTGCGGCCCACGCCGCAGGCGCACCGCGGCCGTCGCGCGCGCGGCGCCGCCTGCCGCGAGCAGCGCGAGCGCCAGCGTCGTCAGCGTGTGCAGCCGCCCGGGCACGCGGATGCCCTTCCAGCCCGGCACGACGTCGTAGAGCAGCCGGTAGGGGAGGAAGCGTCCGACGCCGTGCATCTGGAACCCCAGCGACAGCACCGCCAGCACGACCGCGGCGACGCCGAGTCCGATCCGCAGGGGGCGGGGGTAGCCGCGCCAGCCTAGCCCGGCGATCGCGAGCGCGAGGATCGCCAGGCCGGGGAAGAGCGTCTCCTCGGGGACGACCGGCAGCGAGTGGCGCACGCCGGCCGTCAGCGCCCCCCACACGAGGTCGGTGTGCGAGGCCGCAAGGAACATGCGCGGCGGCCCGGAGTAGCGCGCAACGAGCGCCGCGGTGCGCCGCGCCTCGGGGTGGTCGTGCAGCACCTGCAGGTAGGGGCGGGCAAGGATGATCGCGACGAGCGCGAACAGCCCCACGCCCACGGCCGTGGCGACGAGGGGGCCGCGCGCGGGCCGCGGGCGCCCGGCGCGCCTCCACCACGCGGCGGCGATCAGGACGAGCACGACGAGCAGGTAGCCGAGCTGCAGGCCGAGCGTGAAGCCGAGCGAGAACTGCCAGGCGCACACCGCCCAGCCGGCGACGATCAGCCCCGGCCGCTCGCGCCGGTAGCCGCGCAGCAGGAGGAACAGCGCCAGCGGGATGCCGCCGCTGGAGAGCACGTGCAGGTGTCCGCCCTGCTCCAGGCGCCATGGCGCGCAGCCGAACGCCGCGCCGCCGACCGCTGAGGCCCAGCGCGACGCGCCGAGCTCGCGCGCGAGCAGGTAGGCCCCCAGCAGCGCGAGCGCGGCCGCGAACAGGAACAGCACGTCGTAGCGGACCACGGCCGCGTGCGGGCCCGAGCCGATGAGGCCGGCCGGCGCGTAGCCGAGCAGCGCGTCCGAGAAGGCCAGCGTGTTGCGCAGCGGCCAGAACTGGTTGGCCTGGAAGAGGTGCAGCGGCTGCGCTGTCAGCGCATGGCCGTCCCAGGCGACCTGCCAGGCCTGCGAGAGCGGGTCGCCGGTGTCCAGCGGGATGTCGCGCCCGAGGTGCAGCGGCAGCGGCCAGAAGAGCACGAGCGACAGCAGCGCCGCGGCGAGGGCCGCGAGCGCGATCTCGCGACCGCCGATCTCCGGCGAGGAGCGCCACCACGTCGTCATCGGCGCCGCAGCGTAGTTCCGCGGGGCGGGAAGTGCGACGCGCCGGCCGGCCGGGCGCTACCGTGCGTCGTCGCATGGACGCCCGCAGAGCACTCGCCGCCGCCGCGCTCGTCACTGCCGCCATGGCGGCGCCCGCGCTCGCCCAGATCCCGCAGATCGCTCCGGACGTGACGAACCTCAAGGTCACGCCGAAGGCGTTCAGGGCCCTGCCCAGCGGCGGCCCGGTCGCCGCGAAGGGGGGCGCGCTCGTCACGTTCAAGCTCGACAGCGGCGCCAACGTGGACTTCCGCGTCAGCGCCCTGAAGCCCGGCCGCCGTGGTCCGACCGGCTGCGTGAAGGGGACGCCCAAGACGACGAAGCAGGCCTGCACGCGCCGTGTCCCGATCCCCGGCGGGTTCACGCTCATCGGCATCCCGGGCTCGAACGAGATCCGCTTCTCCGGGCGGATCGGCGACGCGGCCCTGGGGCCGGATGCGTACCTGCTGATCGCCAAGGCCCGCGGCCAGGCCGCGCGCTCCTTCTCGACGACGTTCAAGATCGTCAAGTAGCCCCGGCGCACCGCAGCCGGCCCGCCGCCGCGGGGCGCCGCCGCCGGTTCGCTAGTGTCGGCCCCCGATGATCGTCGCCGTCGGAGTCGACTACGCCGGCGTCCCGCTGCGGGACGTGGTCATGGTGTCGCTCCACGAGCACGGCCACGATGTCCTGGACTGCGGGGTCTGCGAGGACTACCCGGACATCGCGCTCGAGGTCGCGCGGGCGGTCGTCGAGCGGCGTGCCGAGCGCGGGGTGCTCATCTGCGGCTCGGGCGCCGGGGTCGGCGTCGCCGCCGGGAAGGTCCCGGGCGTGCGCGCGCAGACGATCCACGACGGCTACACGGCGCACCAGGGCGTCGAGCACGACGCGGTGAACGTGCTGTGCATCGGCGCGCGGGTGGTGGGTGAGGAGGTGGCACGCGAGCTCGTCGCGACCTTCGCCGGGGCGCGCGTCAGCGACGAGGCGCGCCACGTGCGCAGGCGCGGAAAGGTCCAGCTCATCGAACGCGACGGCCTCGGGGCGACCCTCGGCGGGGAGTGACGGCGTGCAGCTCGGAATGATCGGCCTCGGGCGGATGGGCGCGAACATGGTGCGCCGCCTGATGCGCGACGGGCACGCGTGCGTCGTCTACGACCCCGAGCCGGGCGCGGTCGCCGCACTCGTCGCGGAGGGCGCGACGGGCGCCTCATCGTCGGCCGAGCTCGTGGCGGCGCTCGAGTCGCCGCGCGTGGTCTGGCTCATGGTCCCTGCCGGGATCGTCGACCGCGTGCTCGCCGACCTCGTGCCGCTGCTCGCGGCCGGCGACCTCATCGTGGACGGGGGCAACAGCTACTACGTCGACGACCTGCGCCGCTCCCGTGAGCTCGGCGAGCACGGCATCCACTATGTCGACTGCGGCGTCAGCGGCGGCGTCTTCGGCTTGGAGAACGGCTACGGCCTGATGGCCGGCGGCGAGGCGGAGGCGATCGCCCGCATCGAGCCCGTGCTGCGCTCGCTGGCCCCCGGCGTCGAGGCCGCGCCGCGCACGCCGGGGCGCAGCGGCGCCGTCGCGCCCGAGGAGGAGGGCTGGCTGCACTGCGGGACGGCCGGCGCCGGCCACTTCGTGAAGATGGTGCACAACGGCATCGAGTACGGGCTGATGGCGGCCTACGCCGAGGGCCTGAACCTGCTGCGCCACGCAGGCGTCGGCGCCCACGCCCAGGAACTGGACGCCGAGACGACGCCGCTCCGCGAGCCCGGTCACTACCGCTACGACCTGGACGTCGCAAAGATCGCCGAGGTCTGGCGCCGGGGCACCGTCGTGCGCAGCTGGCTGCTCGACCTCGCCGCCGCCGCGCTCGCGCAGGACGCCGAGCTCGACGGCTTCGCCGGGCGCGTCTCGGACTCCGGCGAAGGACGCTGGACGGCGCTCGCGGCGATCGACACTGGCACGCCGACGCCGGTGCTGAGCGCCGCGCTGCAGGAGCGCTTCACGAGCCGCGGCGAGGCCGACTTCGGTTGGAAGGTGCTCTCCGCGATGCGCGCCCAGTTCGGCGGCCACGCCGAGAAGCCGCCCGGGGGCGGGACGTGAGCGCGCGCGAGGCCGGCGATGCGCTCGTGATCTTCGGAGTCACCGGCGACCTGGCGTTCAAGCAGATCATCCCGGCGCTGCAGCGGATGGTGCAGGCCGGCGAGCTGACCGTGCCGGTGGTCGGCGTCGCTCGCGAGCACTGGACCATCGAGCGGCTCGACGCGCGCATGCGCGCGAGCCTCGAGGCGAGCGCCGACGGGCTGGATCCCGAGGCTTTTGAGCGCCTCTGCGGGCTCGTGCGCTACGCGCGCGGGACCTACGACGACTCGGCTACGTACGCGGCGCTGCGCGAGGCGCTCGGCGCGGCCAAACGCCCCGTCCACTACCTCGCGATCCCACCCGCGCTGTTCGCGACCGTCGTGGACCATCTCGGCAACGCGGGCCTGGCGGGGGAGGGGTCGCGCGTGGTCGTCGAGAAGCCCTTCGGCCGCGACCTGGCGTCCGCGCAGGCGCTGAACTACGCGCTGCACCGCGTGTTCCCGGAGGAGCGCTGCTTCCGCATCGACCACTTCCTCGGCAAGGGACCGGTCGAGAACATCCTGTTCTTCCGCTTCGCCAACGCGTTCCTCGAGCCGATCTGGAACCGCGACCACGTGCGCCAGATCCAGATCACGATGGCCGAGGACTTCGACGTCGCGACCCGCGGCGCGTTCTACGACGGCGTCGGCGCGATCCGCGACGTCATCGAGAACCACCTCTTCCAGGTGCTCACGCTGCTGGCGATGGACCCGTTCAGCGGCGATCACGGCGACGCGCTGCGCGCCGAGAAGGCGCGCTTCCTGCGCGGCGTCCGCGAGCTGCGCCCGCAGGACGTCGTGCGCGGCCAGTACGCCGGGTATCGCGACACCGACGGCGTCGACCCCCGTTCCACCGTCGAGACGTTCGCGGCGCTGCGCCTGCGCGCCGACAGCTGGCGCTGGGCCGACGTGCCGATCCTCATCCGCGCGGGCAAGTGCCTGCCGATGCGCGCCACCGAGATCGTCGTCGAGCTCAAGAAGCCGCCGGAGAAGCTCTTCCCCAAGCAGCATCCGCACGGCAACCGTGTACGCATCCAGATCAACCCGGAGGTCGCGCTCGGGATCGAGGTGCAGACGCGCAAGCCCGGCGTCGAGGAGTTCGACGTCGAGGACGTGGAGCTCATGGCGATGCGCGAGTCGGCGCACGAGATCCCGCCCTACCAGCGTCTGCTGAGCGCGGCGCTGCGCGGGGAGCACGACCTGTTCGCCAGCCAGGCGACGATCGAGGAGGCGTGGCGGATCGTGGACCCCATCCTCGGCGACGTCACACCCGTCCATCCGTACGAGCGCGGCACGTGGGGGCCGAAGGAGGCCGAGAGCCTCGCGCCCGCGCCCGGCTGGTTCGAGCCGCGGCTGCGCGGCCGCGACCAGACCCACCCAGCCGACCGAAAGGCACAGGCAGCCGCATGAAGGCGACACAGGCACTGCACGAGTCGGGCCAGAGCCTCTGGCTCGACAACATCACGCGCCCGATGCTCGACAACGGGACGCTCGCGGGTTACATCGGCGAGCTGAGCGTCAGCGGGCTGACGTCGAACCCCACGATCTTCGAGAAGGCCGTCGCGGGGGGGAGCGCCTATGACGCCCAGATCCAGGAGCTGGTGCGCGGCGACGCCGACGACGCCGACGTCTTCTTCGCGCTCGCGATCGATGACCTGCGCCGCGCGGCCGACGAGCTCGCCGTCGTGCACGAGCGCAGCGCGCGCCTCGACGGGTTCGTCTCGCTCGAGGTCTCGCCGGAGCTGGCCTACGACACCGATGCCACGGTCGCACAGGCCGCCGCGCTGCACGCGCGGGCCGACCGGCCCAACGTCTACATCAAGATCCCCGGCACGCCCGAGGGCCTGCCGGCGATCGAGCGCACGATCCACGCTGGCATTCCGGTGAACGTGACGCTGCTGTTCTCGAGCGAGCACCACCTGGCGGCCGCCGACGCGTACATGCGCGGCCTCGAGCGCCGCATCGCCGACGGGCTCCCACCCGACGTCCCCTCGGTCGCCTCGCTCTTCATGAGCCGGTGGGACAAGGCCGTCGCCGAGACCGCTCCGCCCGAGCTGGTCAACCGGCTCGGCCTGGCGATCGGCGGGCGCGCCTACCGCAACTACGTCGAGCTGCTCGCCTCGCCGCGCGTGCGGCGGCTGATGAACGCCGGTGCACGCCCGCAGCGCCTGCTCTGGGCCAGCACCGGAACGAAGGATCCGAACGCATCGGACACGCTCTACGTCGACGGCTTGGCCGCGCCGTTCACCGTCAACACGATGCCCGACGCGACGCTCCTGGCCTACGCTGAGCACGGCGCACCGGTGCGCCATCTGGATCCCGGCGGCGGCGATGCGGAGGCGGTGCTCGCCGAGTTCGCTCGCGCGGGGATCGACGTCGGCGCGCTCGCCGCGCAGCTGCAGCGTGAGGGCGCTGACGCGTTCGTCGCCTCGTGGCGCTCGCTTCTGGAGACGATCTCCTCGAAGCGCAGCGCGCTGGCCGGCGCCTCGTGAGCGGCGGGCGCCCGCTGGACGAGCTGCCGGCGTTCGCCGCGCTGCGCGAGCACGAGCGGCAGCTGCGCGGGCGAACCGTCGCCGACCTGTTCGCCGCGGACCCGCGCCGCGGCGAGGTGCTGCGCGCGCAGGCAGCGGGGATCTACCTCGACTACGCCAAGCAGCGTGTCACGGGCGAGACCCTGGAGCTGCTCGTCCGCCTCGCCGAGGAGGCCGGGCTGCCTGAGCGCATCGAGGCCATGTTCGCCGGCGCGCGCATCAACGTCTCGGAGGGCCGGGCGGTCCTGCACGTGGCGCTGCGGGCGCCCCGCGGCGAACGGATGCTCGCCGGCGGCGAGGACGTCGTCGGTCCCGTGCATGAGGTGCTCGACCGCATGGCGGCGTTCAGCGACCGGGTGCGCTCAGGCGCGTGGACCGGCGCGACCGGGCGGCCCATCCGCAACGTCGTCAACATCGGGATCGGCGGCTCGCATCTGGGGCCGGAGATGGCCACGCTCGCGCTCGCGAGTCGCACGCGGCGTGACATGCGCTTCCGTTTCGTCTCCAACGTCGACGGCAGCGACTTCGCCGAGCAGACGCAGGACCTCGACCCGGCGCAGACGCTGTTCGTCGTCGTCTCCAAGACGTTCACGACGCTGGAGACGCTGACCAACGCGGCGACGGCACGCGCATGGGTTGTCGGGGCACTGGGCGAGGAGGCCGTCGCGCGGCACTTCGTCGCGGTGTCGACCAATGCCGAGCGCGTCAGCGCGTTCGGCATCGACCCGCAGAACATGTTCGGCTTCTGGGACTGGGTCGGCGGGCGCTACTCGATGGACTCGGCGGTCGGCCTGTCGATCATGCTCGCGATCGGCCCGCAGGGCTTCGGCGAGCTGCTCGCCGGGTTCCGCGCGATCGACGAGCACCTGCGCTGCGCGCCGCTCGCCGAGAACCTCCCGGTGCTGCTGGGCCTGCTGAGCGTCTGGAACGCGACGTTCCTGGGGATGCCGACGGTCGCGGTGCTGCCGTACGCCGCCGAGCTGTCGCGCTTCCCCGCCTACCTGCAGCAGCTCGAGATGGAGAGCAACGGCAAGCACGTGATGCTCGACGGCTCGCCGGTGCGCTGGCCGACCGGGCCGGTGCTCTGGGGCGAGCCGGGGACCAACGGCCAGCACGCGTTCTACCAGCTGATGCACCAGGGAACCCAGATCGTGCCCGCCGAGTTCATCGGCTTCACGGAGCCCGTGCATCAGCTCGGCCGCCACCACGACCTGCTGCTCGCGAACATGCTCGCCCAGGCCGAGGCGCTCGCCTTCGGCCGTGACGCCGAGGCGCTGCGCGCCGCCGGCGGCGCGCCCGCGCAGATCCCGCACCGCGTCTGCGAGGGCGACCGCCCGTCGTCGACGATCCTCGTCGACGGCCCGCTGACGCCGGCGGCGCTCGGCAAGCTCGTCGCGCTCTACGAGCATCGCGTGCTGACCGAGGGTGTCATCTGGGGGATCGACTCCTTCGACCAGTGGGGAGTCGAGCTCGGCAAGGTGCTCGCCGGGACGCTCGCCGGCGAGCTCGAGGCCGACGCCGCGCCCCCGCTCGCCCACGACAGCTCGACCAACGCGCTCGTCCGCCGCTGCCGCGCCGCCCGCGGCCGCGCGGTGTAGGGCGCGCGCGCCCGCGGGCG
>Ga0335070_10001743_pt1 | contig 25304 bp, 25 predicted proteins | sample Lox_Sample_13_FD_206722 | JGI IMG/M metagenome (GOLD analysis project Ga0335070, IMG submission 206722) | Soil microbial communities from Loxahatchee National Wildlife Refuge, Florida, United States - Lox_Sample_1.3 | ecosystem: Environmental > Terrestrial > Soil > Wetlands | place: USA...
CCTCAACCATCTGCCGCGAACTCATGTGCAGGGTACGAAAGGGCGCCAGCCGGGATTCGATCGCGTTATCGATAATCTTCTCGGGATGGAGTTGCAGGTCGATCCACTGATCCACACCCATGGCCATGACTTGCTGCATGTCGCCGGGACGAGGTCCGAACGCCAGCCGATTCAGTGCATGCACGGCGCGTTTCTGTTCGTTCGAGGAAGAATCGGTGGCAGGATCTTTCTTCTTGGCTAACAGTTGCGGTACCGCGCAGGCAAGGCTCAGGCAAAACAATGCAAGGCCAATCTTGCCAAGGCTGGATCTCATGAAGACTCCCCGGGAATCAAGTGCTCTCCATTATGAACCCGAATGGCGGAAAAAGTTGCTGGCTGCGAGGATACCGGGGCACCCGGAAATTACTGAGCAGTATTGAGTTAGCAAGGTCAAAACTTTAAAAAACGGGCTGGAATTCGTCGCCGTTACGTCAGAAAGGTCTTCCCGCGCGAAACCTTATGCTGCAAGGTGGCAGCCAACTGGTCGATATCGGCGGCCGAAATGTTGACCGAAGCACCCTCCAGCAGCGGGGTGCGATTGCTTCCCACTGCCTCGCGGCGCACTTGTATGAGCAACGCCTGCACGACGTTTGGATCGAACTTCAGCGGCGACATGCGCACCAGATCACTGAGCGCATTGCCAACCGAGAGTGGAGCGCGATACGGACGCGCGCTGATCATTGCGTCGAAAGAATCGGCTACACCCACAATGCGCACCGAGAGCGGCACTTCTTCCTGTCCCAGTTGATCGGGATAACCGGACCCGTCGCTGCGCTCATGATGCCAGCGCACAGCCTCGGGAATCTTCGGCCAGGGGAATTGCACGCTGCTCACGATTTGGTGACCGACGGTGGTATGGTCGGCCATCTCACGGAATTCTTCAGGGTCGAGCGCCCCGGGCTTTCCGAACAGGCGGCGATCGACGGCGACCTTGCCGATATCGTGGAGATATCCGGCACTGCGGATGGCCGCGACCTCGCCGGGTTCCATGCCCGCAGCCTCGGCAATGGCAGAGGCGTAACGGCCGACGCGGAGCGAGTGTCCGTGAATGTTCACGTGCTTCACATCGATCGCGGTGGCAAAGGCTTCGAGGGCGTTGTCGTAAAAGCCGTGCAACGACGCCATGAGGCGCAGGTTCTCGGAGACTCGCTGGGCGATAGTCTGCGTCAGCGCATGATTCTGCACCGCGAGCGCAACATACGCGCAAAGCAATTCGAGGGCGTCGAGTTCACTGTCTTCGTAAAGCGCATCGCCCGGACGGCGTCCGAGAGCGATCACTCCTGCCAGCCGTCCGGCGGCTTTCAGAGGAGCGAGGCATTTAAACAGCTCGGGAGCGACGTTCCCGTTGGAGCTCAGAAAAATAGAGTAGGTCGATGAATTCAGGACGATCGGGCCGCGCGCCGCGGTCAGCGCGTGCACGTGCTTGGGGAGGAGAGGAATGAAGGCGGGATCGGGCATCAGGGCAAATCCCTGAGCCGCAGCCGCGGTCAGCATGGCGGGCTTATCGTTAAACAGAAAGAGCGCGCCTTCGCGTGCGCCGGCCGCCTCGGTGACTGCGGACAACATCAGGCGCGACGTTTCCGAAAACTCACGCTCCGCTGTCAGTGCGGGACCGAGTTCCGAAAGCGCTTCAACTGTCTGTAACAACCGCCGTAAATTGTTAGTCTGAATCGCCACCGACGAAGTGGGAGCCAGATCGCAGAGCAGAATGAGGGTACCATGCGGAGAGAGGCCAGCGCGATGGTCTGTTGTTGGTTAGTTTGGTCCTGTAGTGACAAAAATGAAAACACATTAACGCTTGTGATTCTGGCAAGTTGAGGCATGAACAGAGTGGCTAGATCAGTTTTAGTGACTGGCGGTCAGGGCTTTATCGGCCGCGCCCTGGCGAAACTTTTACGGCGTGAAGATTATCGCGTGGTCACGCTCGATCAGGGTGTTGCGCGTTCCGCGGACGAAATTTCGTGCGACATCTCCGATGCGGGGCAGGTGCAGCGGGTGTTTGAGCAGGAAGAATTTGGGATGGTGGTACACCTGGCGGCGATCTTGCCGACGGCGGCCCAGCTCGACCCTCTGCGAGCGACGCAAGTGAATATCGACGGCGGTGCACATTTGCTGGAAGCCGCCCGGGTTGCAGGCGTTCGCCGGTTTCTATTCGGTAGTTCGCTCAGTGCTTATGGAAGTTATCCTGCCGAGCAGGTAGTGACCGAGTCGGATCGCGCAGCTCCCGAAGACCTGTACGGGGCCGCGAAAGTTTACGTGGAAGAGCTCGGCCAGGCTTACTCCCAGCGATATGGTCTAGAGTTCTCCAGTCTGAGAATCGGGCGAGTGCTGGGAGCGGGGTCGCATTCGGCTACATCGGCATGGCGCAGCGAAATTTTCGAAACGCTGCGAAGCGAGACTCCCGTTGCGATTAAGTTGCCTTACAAGGCTTCGGAACGCATTCTCGTTCTTCACGTGGACGAAGTGGCGCGAATGTTCCTTGCCCTGATCGGCGCACCGCGTCTGCAACACAGCGTCTACAACGCTCCGTGCGAATCGATCACCGTTGGCGAACTGAAGCAGATGGTCGAAGCTCTGAACGCGATGGTCACACTAGAGACAGGAGACGCTATAGCCGACAAGAATCCAAGAAGACTGGACGCCTCGCGCTTCCAGAAGGAATTCGACTTTAAAGCCCAGACTATCGTGGAACGCTTGCGCGGAGCGCGTTCCGCAGCCGGCTAGAAATGCTCCCGTAATTCTGCGAAGCGGCCAACGATCAGCAGCCGCTGGCCCGCCGGCGCCTGGCTGATTTCTTCGTGTTCCAGAATCCACGTATCCCCGTGGGGGACGAACACCGCATGCAGGCCCGCGGCGAGCGCCGGGTTAATGTCGGACTTCGGGCTGTTCCCGACCATCCATGTGGTGTGATGCTGCAGTTCGTACTTGTGGGCAACCGCTGAATAGCATGACGGATTCTTCTCAGGAACGATCTCGATTCCTGCAAAGTACTTCTGAATGGCGGAGCGCTCGACCTTCCCCGATTGCTCGGCGTGATCGCCCTTGGTGACGAGAATCAATCGATGGCGCTTGGACAAATAATCGAGCGTCTCCGGAACCTCGGAAATGAACTCGATGGGATGATTCTCAATCGTTTTCGCCAAGCCTCGCACCTCGGACCGCAAGTCGTCGGTGACTGGTCGCGGGCTCAAGCGGTCGAAGGTGTCGACCAAGGCATGGGCAAAACTGTGCAGGCCGTATCCGTGCTTCACAATGCAGTCGCGCTCGACGTCGTTGAGGACTTCGCGAACTTGCTCCGGCGAGAATTCGTGATGATTCAGGAAAGAAATAAAGCGCGCAATGGCGCGCTCAAAATAGATATTGTTCTCCCAGAGAGTATCGTCGGCGTCGATGAGGAGGGTTTGCGCGCTCGGGGAAGCAGGTTGGGAAGATTGAGCTGGCATTTTTGACGTCTAGCAACTAGCGCTGAGCAGTGAGAACACAAGGCATTGCGATTCTCATGCCCCGCTGCTTTCACGGCTCACCGCTTCTACTTCACCCTACCCAATCCACTTTCGCTTCCGGCCCGATGATCCCCGCCTTATGCCCCATATCGAGCAAGCGGCGAACGGCTTCACGGCCGTCTGAACCGTAGTCGAGCGTGCGCTCGTTCACGTACATGCCAACGAATTTGTCGGCCGATGCCGTGTCGAGATCGCGAGCAAACTGCATGGCGTAGGCCAGCGCTTCCTCGCGATGATCCAGTCCATACTGGATACTCTCTCGAAGGGCTTGCGTCACGGCCTGCATCAACGGTGGTCCGAGTTCGCGACGAATGGCGTTGCCTCCAAGCGGCAGAGGAAGTCCGGTAACCTTCTGCCACCAATTGCCGAGGTCGACGATGCGGTGGAGTCCCGACTTGTCGTAGGTCAACTGGCCTTCATGAATGATGAGCCCCGCTTCGTACTTCCCTTCCAGCACCTGCGGAATGATCTGATCAAACGGAACAACTTCGGTCTCGACTCCCGGCGCAAAAAGCTGAAGGGCGAGATACGCCGTGGTCAGCTTGCCGGGAACCGCGATTTTCTTCGTTTTGATTTCTGCAGTCGTGAAGGGTCGCGGCGAAACCACCATCGGGCCGTAACCTTCACCAACGCTGCCTCCGCAGGCCATGAGAGCGTACTTGTCCTGCAGGTAGGGATAGGCGTGAAACGAAATTGCCGTCACGTCGTAGACACCGTCCTTCGCCTTCTGGTTCAGCGTCTCAATGTCGCAAAGCGTATGGGAAAAGCGCAGGCCGGGCGTGCGCACTTTGTGCGTAGCGAGGCCGTAAAACATGAAGGCGTCGTCAGAGTCAGGGCTGTGGGCGACGCTGATGTCGCGTAGTTGCGCGGAGGCGGACGACGATGCTTTGGTTTCGGATGCGACTGTCATGATTTCGAGAACTCCCAGGCTGGCGGATGTGCAATCCGCAGTCCAGCGCCCGCAGGCGTGGTTATCATTGAAGAACTTTCGCTACGCGATGAATGCGTAGCTCAATACCAATCTTACGACCTTTATCGCGGCTCGACGCGTATCGTTATTGCTTCGTGCCGCGCTGCCAGCGGGTGGCGATGGCCGCGGCGAACATCACCTTCATAATTTCCGCTGCTATGAACCAGTACAGCCCAAAATACGCGGCCTTGGCCAGCGAGTGCGTGTACACGTAAAGCCAGCTTAGACCGCCGACAAAGAGCAATATCTCAGCCAGCAGCCCCGCGATTGCTCCACGAACAAAATTACGTGTACCTCGCTCGAAAACATACCCAGCGCTAAAAGCAACAAAGGGATATGCCATGAGGAATCCGCCGGTCGGACCGAATAGCTGGGCGAAACCATGTAATCCCACCGTGCTGACGCTGAACACCGGCAAGCCCACCGCACCCTCAGCAAGATAAAGCATCATGGCGGCAAACCCGCGGCGACTGCCAAGCAAAAGACCCACGAGCAGGACGCCCAGATTCTGCACGGTTAGAGGAACGGGCGTGGACGGCAGAGGAATCGTGATGCGCGCGCACAGCGCGACAAACAAGCTTGCGCCAACGACCAATGCCACCTGTTTCGAAGCTTCAATCGCCCGCTCCTGCGGAGTGCTCAAGACTTGGGTTGTCACCTTCGCCATTCCGTCCTCCCTGCCACGTTACTGCGACTCAATGCCTTTGGTCTCGCGCTCTTGCGCGAGTTCTTTCGCCTCGTCGTGCGCTGCGTGGGCTTTCTCGAGATTCCGCCGGAGATGCACGTAGATCGCAATCGCCACGCACACTACCACGAGGGTACTGACACCCAGGATCAGGAACCACCAGATCATCCGCACAGCCGACTAGGATAACAGAAGCAAGCAGCTACCAGCGGTGGGCACACCGATGCTTGGGCTGGAACATCCACCCTCAGCCCGTCGCGAAGGGTGGGCAACCTCTGAGGAAATTAGGATCAGGCCTTCTGCTGGGCTCGCCGTTCGCGCATCATCTCGACGCGCTTGATCATGAACTGCAGGCGGTCCCGGCCCCACTTCGTACGCGTAACGGCCGTCTCGATGTCTTTCCACGCGTTGGGGTCGTTGAGCTTCTGGCGCAATTCTTTGATGTAGGGATGGACCTTGGCATAGATGAGAAACATCTCCCCACTGAATCCCGGAGCGAGAAAAAGTTGTTCATTCAGCGCTCCGTTGTTGACGAACGATGCGACCATGCCCCAATATCCGCCGACTTGGCGTAGCCAGTTGTTTTCCTGTGTGCCCATGGCCCATGCCACTTTGAGAAAGTCGTCGGCATTTTGCGGGAAGAACTCTCCACCCCACCAGTTGCGGGCCTTCCGCATTTCAGCTTCACGGCGGAGATCGTAAAGTTGGGCGATCAATTGAGCATCAGCTACTGTCGGCTTTTTGGCCATAGAATCTCCGGAAAATTTAGTACTCGGGCAATTGGGTAATGGAGTAATTTATCATCCAACCCGCAGCGGGTTTCAATTTCTCAACTACTAGATCCCCCAATTACACAACCCCTCAAGAGCTGGGCGAGGAAGCCGACGCGCTTGCGGCGGCGTCAGGCGGCGGAGGCGCCGGACGTTCGTAATCGCATTCTTTATTCGGACAAGCAATCACCGGACCGGCTTTCAGATTCTTCTCGACCAGGAATTCATTGCCGCAGCTCGGACACTTCTCCGCAATCGGCTTGTGCGCCGAAGTGAATTTGCACTTTGGATAGTTTCCGCACCCATAGAAGGTATTGCCCTTGCGTGCGCGCTTTTCGACGAGTTCTCCGTCTTTGCAGTCCGGACACTTCACTCCAATGAAATTCTGCTTCACGTACTTGCAATCGGGGTATCCGCTGCAGGCCGTAAATTCTCCGTAACGGCCGTGACGGATCATCATGTTGCGTCCACACTTCGGGCAAGGCTCGTCGAGCGGAATGTCCGGAACTTTCTTGCCCTGATCGAGCCGGCGGGTCGTCTTGCAATCCGGATATCCCGTGCAGGCCATGAACTGGCCGAAGCGCCCGCGCTTCAGGACCATCACGCGGCCGCAGTTCTCGCAATATTCTTCTGCCGCGCCAGTTTCCTGCATGTCGGCGGAGTCGAGGTCGGGCAGGTTGATAGGATTCTCTTTGGTGAACGTGCAGGTATTCGGATCGTCTTTGTCGTACGTGCTGCAAGCGTAGAAAGACCCGTGCTTGCCCCACTTGATTACCAGCGGCGCGCCACACTTTTCGCACTTCTCGTCCGTGGGCTTTTCCATCCGCTTGATGTTCTCCATATGCTTTTCGGCATATTTGAGATCCTTCTGAAACTTCTTGTAGAAGTCGGACATGGCGTCTTGCCACTTTTCCTTGCCCTCTTCTATCTCGTCGAGTTCTTCTTCCAAGCGAGCGGTGTACTGCAGATCAAAAATGTCGCGGAAGTTTTCTACCAGGAGATCGGTGACGACCAATCCGATTTCCGTGGGCGTGAACTTACCACCGATTTTCTGCACGTACTGCCGCTCTTGAATCGTGGTGAGAATGGCGGCGTAGGTCGATGGACGGCCGATGCCTCGCTCTTCCAGTTCTTTCACCAGTGAAGCTTCGTTGAAGCGCGGCGGCGGTTCCGTGAAATGCTGCTCGGGCTTCAGTTCCTTGAGCGTCAACTTCTGCCCGGCTTCGAGCGCAGGCAGTTTGTGTTTCAGTTCCTCGTCTTCCTCATCCTTGCCATCTTTGGACTCTTCGTAGACTCGGAGGAATCCGTCGAACTTCAACACGGATCCGGTGACGCGGAACCAGAACACCTCGTTGCCGTTCTTGGCGTCGATGTCGACCGTCGTCTGGTCGAAGACCGCTGGATTGATCTGCGACGCAACAAAACGCTGCCAGATCAGTTTGTAGACCTTGAATTCATCTTCTTTTAAATACTGCTTGATCTGGTCCGGATGACGCATGGCCGACGTGGGCCGAATCGCTTCGTGCGCTCCCTGCGAATCCTTCTTTTCTTTAAAGGTGTTCGGCGACTCCGGAAGATAGGTCGGTCCGTACTCTTTGCCGACGTACTCGCGCACTTCCTGGATGGCTTCCGGCGCCACGCGGGTCGAGTCGGTACGCATGTAAGTGATAAGACCGACGGAACCTTCTTCGCCAAGCTCCACACCTTCGTACAGGCGCTGTGCGATCATCATGGTGCGCTTCACGCTGAAACGCAGCTTGCGGGAAGAATCCTGCTGCAATTTGCTGGTCGTAAACGGAGGAGCGGCATTGCGGCGGCGCTCTTTCTTGTCAACCGAGCGGACGACCCAGTCGGCTTTCTCCAGCGCCACGCGAATCTTTTCCGCATCTTCTCCGGTAGTGACTTCGATCTTCTCTTCGCCTTTGCCCAGGAACCGTGCATCGAATGCCGGCGGTTTATTGGCGGCAAGGTGCGCGTCGATCGTCCAATACTCTTTTTTCTCGAACGCCTTGATTTCGCGTTCGCGCTCGACGATCAGGCGGAGCGCGACGGTCTGCACGCGTCCAGCGGACAGGCCTCGGCGCACTTTATCCCATAAAAGAGGAGAGACCTGGTATCCGACAAGACGATCGAGAACTCGACGAGCTTGTTGCGCGTCGACGAGATTCTGATCAATGGCACGCGGATGTTCGAACGCCGCCTGCACCGCGCGCTTGGTAATTTCGTTGAAGGTCACGCGCTGAATGCGCGGAACCGCGTCGGGATCCGCTTTCTTCGGCTTCTTCTTTTTCTTGCCGTGGTCCTCGTCGAGTTCAAAGGCCAGGTGCGCGGCAATGGCTTCGCCTTCACGGTCCGGGTCAGGCGCCAGATAGATCGAATCCGCCGACGAGGCCAACTTTTTCAGCTTGGCGACGACCTTCTCTTTGCCTGGGATGACGATGTAGTCGGTTTCGAAATCTTTATTGATATCGACGCCCAACGTGCTCTTGGGCAGATCTTTCACGTGGCCGAGTGAAGCCTCGACTGTGAAGCCTTTTCCCAGATATTTCTGAATCGTTTTCGCCTTGGCCGGCGATTCGACAATGACAAGACCTTTAGACAATGTTCCCTCTATTCCGAAGTTTCAATTTTTGAAGCTAGCACGAATGGGCAGAAAGCAACAAGTTACGGGAAAAGCCACGAGCTTCGAGCTAAGAGCTTTGAGTCCTCTACTACGCGCTTTTCGAGGATTGAACACTTTGTATCAACCCCCTCCAACATTCGCTGCAGCTCGTCAGCATGAGCGCTCAGTTTCTGGAACTCCTCTTCATCCAAGAACTGCAGGTCCCGAGCCAGCAAGATGTGATATTCAAGCTCACTAGCTGACCCTCTAGCGATCTGAAGAAACCGGCACATCTCACCGTCTGTACGCCGTCCGCAACCTTCTGCAATATTCGCTCCGATCGAAGCGGCCGCCCGCCGAAGCTGGCTGGTCAGGCCATACATTTCTTCGCGCGGGAATGTTACCGTTGCGCGATATACATCTAAGGTCACTCCATGTGCTTTTCCCCAAACCTTCAGCTTCCGGAAGTCGGTCACCGGTTCCCTCGCTTCCCTTTTGCACTCCGAACGCGCGGCTCGAAGCTCCTGGCTCGAAGCTCGGAGCTCATAGCTCAGAAGCTCTTCACAAAATTCTTCCCCGGCATCTGTTTCACTTTGCCGGTGAGCTCCAGCTCGAACAGGGCGGCGAAGATTTCGGAGGAGGACATGTCCGCTTCCAGCTTCTCGACGAGTTCGTCGATGTGCGTGGCTTCGTCGGATTTCAGCAGGCTGAGGATTCGCTTCTCGTGAGGAGGCAGCCCTTGGTCCGGGAATAGAGATGCGGTGGAGTCTGCGGAGGATTCAGGCGAGGTGGGAGGAGTCAACGCAAGTCGTACTTCTGTCGGGAGATCTTCCCACACGTCTTCCCAGGTCGCGACCAGCTTGGCGCCCTGTTTGATGAGGGTGTTTGGTCCCCAGGAATTCTTGTTAGTGACGTTTCCCGGCACGGCGAAAACGTCACGATTCTGCTCAAGGGCGCAACGCGCCGTGATGCGCGTCCCTGAGTATTCGGCCGCTTCGACTACAAGCACGCCGACCGACATTCCGCTGATGATGCGATTGCGGATGGGAAAATTCTGCGGCGCGGCGAACGTGCCCAGCGCAAACTCGGAGATCAACGCTCCGCCCGTTGCCACGATCTGCTCAGCCAAGCGAGAATTCTCTTTCGGATAGAGAACATCGACGCCAGTGCCAAACACCGCAACTGTCTTGCCTTTGGCCGAAATTGCACCGCGATGGCTGGCGGTGTCTACCCCCCGCGCCATGCCGCTGATGATCACCAGTCCCTGAGCGGCCAAGTCGCAGCTTAGGCGTTCCGCCATCCCCGAGCCATACGGCGTGGGGTGACGTGTGCCCACCATCGCAATGCCGGGCTGCGTCAGCAGAGCCGGGTTTCCCCTTACATATAAGATAAGCGGCGGATCGTAAATCTCCTTCAGCCGAGTTGGATAGGAGGGGTCGTCGAGCGAAAGAATAGTGACCTCGGCGGACGCGGCTTTGGCAATTTCTTCCCGGGCCAGTTCCGCCGATTTTCCCGTGGCAATCGATTGTGCCGAAACAGCCTGAATCCCTGTGCTTTCGAGCTCCGTTAGAGATGCCCGAAATACCGCCTCGGGGCCGCCAAAGTGTTCCACCAGCTTGCGAGTTTTCGTCGGACCAAGCCCTTGCGTCAGGGAAAGTCCTAGCCACTCAAGCACATGCGTCACGCCGGGGGATGCGGCTACGGTCGCCAAAAATTAGTCTCTGAGCGGACTGTACTTACCGACAGAGAAGCGAGTCAAGGTCATCCGTCACAATGCCTTTGATAAAATTGTGGAAAAGAATGCGACGCCTCAGAATTTCCGCCATTTCTTACCTGAATACCGCTCCTCTGATGTGGGATTTCGAACACGGACAGGCCGGCCTGCACTTCGACATTGACTACACTCTGCCTTCACTATGCGCACGATCCCTGGCCGAAGGAACGGCGGATATTGGAATCATCCCCGCGGCGGCCTACACGCAGATTCCCGGATTGCAGATTTTGCCGGACGTAGCCATCGCCTCGCGCCGGGCCGTAAGGTCCATTTTGCTGGTCAGCATCATGCCAATCGAGAAGATCCAGACTGTGGCACTCGATACGTCGTCGATGACCTCGGTGGCGCTGACGAAAATACTATTCGAGAAGTGGTACGGTGGTGGCCGTGAGTTCCGACCGATGGCGCCCGACATCGACAAAATGCTGTCTGAGTGTGACGCCGGACTGGTGATCGGGGACCCGGCCTTACAAATCGACCGTTCTCGCTATTACACGGTCGATCTTGCGGAAGAATGGATTCACCGCACCGGGAAGCCGTTTGTGTTTGCTTTCTGGGCTGTGCGAGGGCAAGCAATCGCTGAGGCGGACCCTTCGCTGGATTTGGCCGCGACGTTTCGAGCATCGCGCGATCACGGACTGGAACCGGAGAACATCTCACGCATTGCGGCAGACTGGGGACCCCAGCTGGGTCTCACTGAAGACGCCGTACGCTCATACCTTACCGAGAACATTCATTACGAACTCGACGCGGGATGCATTGAGGGATTGAAGCTGTTCTACCAGTACGCCGCCGAGATTGAGGCGCTACCCAAGGCGCCCGAGTTGCGGTTCGTGCAGACGTCACAACTGATTGCGAGATCGTGAATCAGCTTTGAGCTGCGGGGATTTTTCGCCAACGACCTCGAAAGTACGGATGCGCGTTAGAAGCTGGTTGTTGCGGTCGGCCAATGGCTACGGTGCCACCTCGAACACCGTTCCGAAGCCAAACGTGCCGCCGCCATAAGTCGTTCCGTACAGGTTGCCAGCGCTGTCAAAAATGACAGACCCGCTCGGATTTTCCCCGTCCGTGCCTCCAACGAAGCTGTGCAAGATGGTCTCGGTCCAAGGCTGGCCCCGCGTTGTTGGTGGGCTCAGTTTGAAAATTGTGCCGCAATACCCTTGGCTGCCATTTTGACAAGTACCTCCTCCGCCGCCCGAATCGGTTGTCCCGTACAAACTGCCGTCAGCTCCCAGAACAACACCACCAACTGGAAACGCTCCGTCCTTTCCTCCTGTAAATCGATGCAAGATGGTTTCCGCAAACTTGCCCCCGGCTAAGGGGCTCAATTTGAAAACCGTCCCACCATTACTCGCACTGCCTCCCCATCCAGTGATTCCATAAAGATTGCCCGCTGAATCAAAAACCATATTTAAAGGCGAGGCGCCATCAGACCCTCCCTTGAAGGAATAGATCGGAGTTTCCGACCAGACGCCATCGTGTATCGCGAGCCGAAGAATGGTTCCCCAACCATACGCCCCACATGCGGTGGTTGAAACATAGATATTGCCGTAAGAATCGAGGACTGGTGGGGCCTCGGACCCACATCCGTTTGGATCATTATTCGTGAAGGTGTACAGAACAGTTTCCGTCCACACGCCGTTCTTCTGCGAAATTTCGTAAATTTGATAGAGACTCGCGCCGACTAGCACCCCAGTCGGGGAATCGAATAGCAGCCCAGCATCAATGCCATCAGCTATACCAAGGATTTGTTTTGCTTGCCAAACTCTCGACACCTGGCGAAGTTGGAAAACGTCGCCAAAATAAGTCTCCCCAAACAGAGCTCCGGCGGGCCCGACCGTAAGACCGGAATAGGGGTAGTACGCATTGCCACCTCCGGGGAGCGAATACAGAACCTTTTCGCTCCATCCGCCTCCAGAAAGTGGCGTTAGCTCAAAAGCGCTGCCGCAACCTATGCTCTGGGTGCAAGCGCCACCATCGACCGTACCTCCATAGAGATTTCCCTGTGAGTCCAAGACTAGTGCACCCCAAGGATTTGCCGCATCTGGGTTTCCAGCGAAGCTGTACAGCAGCGTTGTGGTCTGACACATGGCCCGGCCTGCAAGCAGGCAGATGATGAAGCCAGCGAACAGGTTGCGAAGTAATTCAACATTGATTTTCATTTCGTCCATCCCGTCGGCGCTAGCAGCGGTCTTTTCGGAGGGAGACTATACTGCGCCTTCTCCGAACGGTCAATGTGCAGGAATTTGCACGCAAACAAATCGCTTACTGGCACCCTCATCGTTGCAATCAGACGGCACTCACGTTCTCCGCCAGTGCGTTAAGCTGAGACTGAGCCTTATTCGGACTGGCTGCAATGAGCCTGTTTCAACCCATCCCGAACACAGGCGGCGCAACGGACGCGACTCGCCCGCTGGCGGACCGCATGCGTCCGCGCACGCTGGAGGAATACGCCGGGCAAGAGCAACTCGTCGGACCCGGCAAACCACTCCGTGTGCAGATCGAGCGCGATGATTCCGGATCGATGATTTTCTGGGGACCTCCCGGCACCGGCAAGACCACGCTGGCCAAAATCATCGCCAACATGACCAAGGCGGAGTTCATCGAGTTCTCCGCGGTGCTGGCGGGGATCAAAGAGATCAAGCAGGTCATGGCTGATGCCGAGCGGGCCAAGCAATATGGAACGCGCACCATCGTCTTCATCGACGAGATTCACCGCTTCAACAAGGCCCAGCAGGACGCATTTCTTCCGCACGTAGAAAAAGGAAATATCCGCCTGATCGGGGCGACCACGGAAAATCCATCGTTCGAGATCAATTCGGCCCTGTTGTCACGCTGTCGCGTCTATGTGTTGCAACCGCTCACTGAAGACCAGATCGTGCTGCTGCTGCGGCGGGCAATGATCGATCACGAACGTGGGCTGGGCGCGATGAATCTTGTCGCTTCTGACGATGTGCTAAAAAAGATCGCCAGCTACACCAGCGGGGACGCCCGCAGCGCGTACAACGTATTGGAAGTCGCGGCTGGCCTGGCAAAAGTCCCACTTCTTGCGACTGATGCGAGAAATGGGGCACCCCAAGCGGAAAACGATTCGCCCGAGATCACCGACGAGATCGTCCACGACGCCCTGCAGCGACGCATCCTCCTCTATGACAAGACCGGCGAAGAGCATTACAACCTGATTTCCGCGCTGCACAAATCAGTGCGCAACAGCGATCCCGATGCTTCCCTCTACTGGCTGGGACGCATGCTCGAAGCCGGCGAAGATCCGCTCTACATTGCGCGCCGCGTCGTGCGCATGGCGGTAGAAGACATCGGCCTGGCCGATCCAAACGCGCTGTCCTTGTGCATGGCAGCACGCGATGCAGTCGACTTCATCGGCATGCCCGAAGGCAATCTCGCCCTGGCGCAGGCGGTGGTTTATCTCTCAGTGGCTCCCAAGTCAAACGCGCTCTACACGGCATACGGAACCGTTCAATCGGATGTCGAACAAACGGCCGCCGATGCGGTTCCGCTGCATCTGCGCAATGCGCCTACGAGCCTCATGAAAGGCCTCGGCTACGGCAAGGGCTACCAGTACGCGCACGACATGGAAAGCAAGGTCGCCGACATGCAATGCCTGCCCGACAATTTACGCGGACGCGTCTACTACCAGCCCACGAACGAAGGCATCGAAAAACGGATTCGTGAGCGACTGGAAGAGATCAAACGCCGCCGTTTGCGGCCCGCGCAGAATACCCGCCCTGCCTCGGAAGAGCCCGAATCGTGAGCGTCGATCAGATACCCACGACCCTGTACGGCGGGTTGAAATCGACCCCCGCTCGCCTTCCCACAATCCAGCGCAACTGGTATACGACCTCAGGATTCGTCAGACCTCCGGTGAAGAAGTTGGGCAGCGCCTCCAACAGGGTGTGCGTGATTTTGTCTTTGTAATAATCAATATCCGGTTCGACCACAACGCAATCCACTCCGTCGATCGTCTTCTTGTCGCCCTCGTGAAAGGTAAGCTGCAGGTTCGCTTCCTCGAATTGAGTCTGCTTCCAGCTCACGGTTGCACCCGGATGGAATAGGTCCGGATCGGTCTCTGGAGCGAACTTGCCGTCGGCAGCTGCCTTCCGCACCTGGTCGATCAGCTTGACATCGCAGTAAGCGAAGAAGCGGTCTTGCGCGAAGCTAGCGTCCCACTTCATCACTTTCAAGTAATCGAGAGGCGTGCTTCCGTCGGAGAAAGGAATCTGCTTCATCGAGGTGGTGATGTTCAACAGACAGGCCAGCGACTTGGGCTCGTCCTCCATCACCTTCATGTAGCGGTCGCGCCCAGCGCTGTCGTCTACGTCGCGGGCAAGGAAGGGGAGCGTGGCCTTGACCGCGTCCCACTCAGCGCCCACGAAGTTCAGACCCGCGTGTTTCGGAATCAGCATCAGGTCTAAGGTCACGGGCTTCAGAGGTGAAAGCATGACCGGGGTATAGCCGGCTTGGTGATAGCCACTCGAAAACGCGATCACGCGGTAGTTATCGCTGGCGTTGTCGTAAAACGGAAGATGGAAATCGATTGACGAAACCGGTTTCTCGGGTTCAGTCAGTTCCCTCTGACTGCCGTCGAAGATGCGATAAAGGATGTCGGTGCCGGCGGGGAAAAGCGTTCGGGTTCCACTGTAGATATTGACGGTTAGCTGGGATGTGGCGGGTATAGGAACTGAACGTAGTGCCATAAGAGGCTCCTATCCGCGAAGGGCAATTGTGAGGTGGCTACGGTGCTCTTTGCTCCCAAAAATAAAGAATCGGGCCGAGTTGCCATACATCTGAAACATAGAAATTGAGACCCAAGGTCTTGCCATGGCTACTGCTTCTGCCACCATAAAAGATTTCGTGACGGGTCGCCCTCCGCTTGACGATCTTGTTGATGATCTCCAGCGCGTACAGAAAGCCGCGTCGAAAATCACCTCCATTCTAGATCTTGATCAGCTCATCGAGAGCGTTGTCGAGGAAGTGACAGAGTCTTTCGGCTGCGTCGAAGCCGGAGTTTACCTCCACGACGAAGCACACCAGGAAATGGTGCTGGCTGGCGTTCGCGGCTGCTCACTGCATCACAAAGGGCATCGGCTGAAGATCGGCGTGGAAGGCATGGTCGGGCACGTCGCGCTGACTGGGCAGTTGCACTACGCTCCCGACGTCCGCAAGGACAAGTACTACATCGCTTGCGAACATTCCGTCCTCAGCGAAGTGGCAATCCCGCTCCGCGTGGGCGATCAGTTGGTCGGCGTATTTACCGCGTCGCATCCTCAGGTGGCCGGATTTCCAAAACAGCAGTTAAGACTTCTGCAAGCATTTTGCGACCACGTTGCCGTGGCCGTGCACAACGCGCGTCGATTTCAGTCGGAACGCGCCCTGCGCGTGGCCTTCGATCGCGAAGCGCAGGAAGCTCGGGCGATCCAGCAGGCACTGCTGCCGAAGAGTTCCCCATACATTCCGGGTTATGTGATTTCCGGACGCAGCGTTCCGGCTCGCGCTGTTGGCGGCGATTTCTACGACTTTGTTCCCTTCCCCGATGGACGGCTGGGAATCGTCTTGGCCGACGTCTCCGGTAAAGGCACCGCGGCTGCGCTTCTCATGTCCGCGACGCGCGGCGTTTTCCGCTCGCTGGCCGAGGCATGCTGCACGCCCGGAGAAGTCCTCAGCCGGATGAATGAACTGCTGGTAAACGATTTCCCAGCGGGAAAATTCGTGACGATGGTTTATGCCGTACTCGACCCCGCGACTAAGAACGTCGTGTTTGCCAATGCTGGTCACCTTCGTCCGCTCTTGATCGATAACGATGGCGAGCATTTTCTCGAGACCGAGCGTGGCCTGCCGCTCGGGCTGAGTTGCAGCGAATACTCCGAAACCGAGGTGACGTTATCCGAAGGATCGCGGCTGGTTTTTTATAGCGACGGAATCACCGAAGCCGTGAACCAGGACGAGGAAGAGTACGGGCTCTATCGGCTCGCTGAGCACGCGGTAAAGCCCGGAGCCTCAGCAGTAAGCATCATCGATGAAGTGCAAACCTTTGCCAACGGGAACGGCGTGCGCGATGATGCCAGCGTGGTGTTCGTCGGCGTGGGACACTGATTGATGCGCGATATATAATCGCGCCCGATGACCACGCTTAGGACATGGTTTCTCGCAACACTTTCCTTTGTCGCCCTGCTTTGCCCTTTTGCCCCTACTCAAGCTGTTCGTCTCGGTCCCAACTGCAATCTGCAGATGATCGGGATAAACGACAGCGCCTCCCTGATTGCATTCGATCATGAACTCAAAGATGCCGTTTCACGGTCGGACCCTGCAATGATGGCCCTACTGGCGAGATTCCCGTTGCGGATCAATGGCAGTCTTGGCACCTACTATCTCAAGGACGCCCCTTCTTTACGCTTGAGGTTTTCCGAGATTTTTGTTCCCGCGGTGCGCGACGCCATCCTGAAACAGAAACCCGAAAACATGATGTGCAACGCTCACGGCGTGATGTATGGACCGGGAACGGTGTGGATCACCCACGCAGACCAACGTTTCGGGATCGAGGCGATAAATATACCGTCAACTTCGGACACAGCGAAAGACTCACATGCCGGCGTGATATTTGTGTGTAATGCCGGGAAACACCGAGTGATCATCGACGCTACCAACAATGGCACGCTTCGTTACCGGGACTGGGATACGCCGCACTCCCTGTTGGACAAGCCGGATATCGAGATTGCAACCGGAGAAGAACAGTTGGAAGGCACTGGGTCCTGTGCTCACAGAGTGTGGATATTCACGAATGGACTGGCGAAATACTCCACTAGCGAATTGGGCTGTTACGATGATCCTGAGCCGCCACCAGGCACCGCGGGCGAACTGGAAGTTTCTATGAAGGATAAACCTGACGCCAGATGGTGGTGCCAGTGACTATGCCTTCCGCATCTGGTGCTCTTTCAGGATGCACATATCCATCACCACGAAGATTCCCGCCTTGCGCGCCTTCTCTGCGGCCTTTTCGTGAATGACCTCTTCCTGCATCCAAATGGCTGGGACCTTGAGCTGGATCGCCTGATCGACAACTTCCTCCACGTAATCGGGCCGGCGAAAAATATTCACGATGTCAATCTTCTCCGGTACATCCAGCAGACTCGGATAGGACTTCTCTCCGAGAGATTCCTCAATGTGCGGATTCACCGGAATGATGCGGTATCCGTGGCTCTGCATGTAGGCAGAGACCCCGTGGCTCGGCCGCAAGGGATTGTCGGAGAGTCCGACGACGGCTATGGTTTTGGCTTGGTTCAGGACTTCGGCGATGGGATCGGATTGTGGCAGCGAAGCCAAGAGGCCCTCCCTATTTCTTGTTGGCAGCATCCAGCTTCTGCTTGTACATCTTCAGTGCCAGCTTGCGGATGGTTTCCGAAACTTCTTTGTTGGCGGAGATGTTCTTCAAGTCCTGCGCCAGCAGGTTTTTCATCAGGCCCAGGCCGAGATCAAGCGGCGTGCGCGGATTCGCCACCAGGTTCCGCACCACGATGTAGTTCTTCATGAACCGCCGCTTCAGTGGAATCTGGCGCAGCACGGATTCCAACACATTCTTCTGGCTGGCAAATTTTTCCACCTCGCCATCGGAGAGCTTTGGCGCCTCCAATACGGCTAACGCGACCACCTTGGTGCCGTCGCGAATCAGAATCGAGCGCTCTTCCTTGTTGCCCTTGAGCGCGAGTTGAATGCGGCCTTTGACGTCGAGAGAATTGATCTTTTGCACTGTATTCAGGCGCTTGCCATCTACCGGAGGCTGTGGTTTCTTTGGCGCAACAGCAGGTTTCGCGGCTGCAGCATCCTCCTGAGCAGCGGCGACTGGCTCCGCCTCTTCGCTTCCCAAGTCATACACGCCGCCGATCGCATGGAACGGCTTCTCCCCCTCGGCGACGATCTCGGTGGCGTGTTCGTTCATGTAGGTTGAGATCGCAACTTCGTGCTCGGGATCGGTAGCGGTCGAATCATTCGCGGTTGGCTCATCGACCGTCGTAGACTCACCGGGCGCAATTGGAGCAGACGCAGCCGGCGCAACCGCAGGCGCAGCCGGTTGCGCCTCCGTCTCAACCGGTTTCGGAACTCTCTGCAACTCGGCGGCTTCTTCCTTCTTCAAATACGGATTCGTCCTCAGAACGTCGATGATGCTGTGTGACGAGCGAACACGACTGCTCTTCAGCAATATGTCGATCGTGTCGCGCATGGCGGAACGCGCCAGTTTCGCGATCAACCCCTCATGGAGCGACGGATTCTCCAGCAGGCCGGGCAACAGCTTGGGCCGCACATTGTCGGGCGAGATGAAGTACTCGAGCACTTCGGGCGGTGTCTGCGGATCGGAAGCGGCCGCCACACACGACTTTTCGTCCCAGCCCGCGAGGGTCATCTTTGCCAGTTCCCCGAAAACTTTGTTGTGCTTGGCAAGATAAACCAGAATTTCGATGTTCTCTGCCGCCGGGACCTGCAAGGCTCCGCGGGCCGCGAACTGCATCATGTTTGAAGGAAGTTTCGATGCGCGGATTTGATCAATCATGCGCGACATTGCTTCATGCTCCAACCGGCTGCGATCTGCTTCCGGAAATTCCTTTACCGAAGGCCATCGCCTCCAACTCGTTTACCGCCAATTCGAGGTCGCGCGTGATGCGGTTCCTCTTGTCGCGCAAAAACTCGTCGCGCAACGTTCGATAGTACCAAAGGGTGCCTTCACGTCCGCCGCTGAACCGTGCCCAGACGAATTCCCCGATCTCGCGATAATCGCTGAGAATGGAGCGGACATTGTTCAGTTTGTCGGCCGCCGAAACCAGCCGCGTTTCCGCATCCGCACTCTTGAGGTGCGCGATGTAATTTTCTTTTCGTTCCTGCCACGGCGGCTTGGGAAGAACGTAAGCGTCGGTGCAACCGTCGACAATTCTTGCCACGCGCGCCCCGAACCGGCGCCGGACTTCCTTCAGCATCGTGTGCCCACCGCAGTCTTCCACCACGTCATGCAGAAGCGCAGCAATCGCCATGTCTTCATCGCCGCCAGCTTCCAGCACCAGTGACGCGACACCAATCAGGTGTGCAACATAAGGGATGCTCGACGCCTTGCGAGTCTGCCGGGCGTGTTTCTGTGCCGCGAAGAGAAATGCACGATCAAAACGCGGCCCCAGGATTCTGGACGCCTTCCTCGGCTTTTGCACCCTCCCCTTTTTCGCGGGCTTCTTCATTGTTTCTCTCCCCGCCGCGCCAGAAGATAGGCGCGAATAAACGCCTGCAGATCGCCATCCAGCACACGGTCCACATCGCCTACTTCCATCTTGGTCCGGTGATCTTTGATCAGCCGATAAGGCTGCAGGACGTAGGACCGAATCTGCGAACCGAACTCGATGTCGAGTTTGGAGTCCTCGATCTTCTTCGTAGCGGCGCGCTTCTTCTCCATCTCGTATTCGTAGAGCTTCGAGCGCAACATGCTCATGGCTCGCTCTTTGTTCTTGTGTTGCGAGCGTTCGTTCTGGCAATTGGCAACCAGGCCGGTCGCAATGTGGGTGATGCGCACGGCGGAGTCCGTGGTGTTCACGTGCTGCCCGCCCTTGCCGCTGGAGCGATATGTGTCGATTCGGATATCTTCCGGCTTGATGACGATTTCAATGCTGTCATCGATTTCCGGAGACACAAAGACGCTGGCAAACGAAGTATGCCGCCGCTTGGCTTGATCAAACGGGGAAATGCGCACCAGCCGATGGACGCCGATCTCGCTCTGCAGAAGGCCGAAGGCGTACTCGCCATTCACCGCGAAGGTCGCGGACTTCAGCCCCGCCTCTTCGCCCGGCTGATAGTCGTAGAGAACCGTCTCGAATCCCTGGCGCTCCGCCCAGCGCAAATACATGCGCAGCAGCATATCCGCCCAATCCTGCGACTCGGTCCCTCCCGCTCCCGGGTGAATGGTCACGATGGCATTGCGCGCATCGTTGTCCCCTGAGAGCAGCGTCTCGGTTTCAAGCTTGTCGATTAGTGTTCCGAGCGAGGCGATTTCCCGCTGCAGGTCGGCATCCACGTCTTCGCCTTCCTTGGCGAGATCGAAATACGCCGCAATATCGTCGGCCCGCCGGGCCAAATCCGCATCGGTGGAAAGGACATGCTCCAGCCGCTTCTTCTCGCGCATGACCTGCTGCGAGCGCTGTGGATTCGACCACAGATTCGGGTCGGATGCCTGCTTTTCGATTTCGGCTAGCTGCGGACGGAGCTTTCCCGCGTCAAAGATACTCCCGGAGTTCGTGGGCCTTCTTGCCCAGTTTTTCGTATTCCTGCACCAACTCTTGATTCATGCGGACGCAGCCTTGCGTTTTGAGGATGTGAAGCGCGTGAGAAGCGCCCCCAGAGAAATTATCGCACAGGCGTACGCGAACCAATCCCCGTGCCGTGTGTAGAAAGTAGTGACGGAAGTGAGGGTATACGGCGCAACCAGCGTGGTTCGCTCCTTGCGGAGACAGCGCGCCACAATACGGCCAAAGGGATCGATTGAGGCTGTAACACCCGTATCGGTGGCGCTGAGCAGCCAGCGGTCGTTCTCGATCGCTCGCATGCGCGTCTGATTCAGATGCTGGGCATAGGCCCCGCTGTCGCCGTACCAGCCGTCGTTGGAGATGTTCACAAACACCTGCGCACCGTTGGCGGCAAACTGGCGAACTTCGTCGGGAAATACAGATTCATAACAAATAAAGGTACCGAGCTTCGTGCCGCCAGCGTCGAGCGGGGTGCGCGACGTCCCACGACTGAACGCTCCAACTTCCCTGGTAAGCCCCCCGGCAAACGAAAACAAACTCGGAAACGGCAGATATTCGCCGAAGGGAACGAGGTGCACTTTGTCGTAGCGCGCCGTCCATTCGCCCGAAGGGCCGATCAATGCGGCGGAATTGTACACATCGGCGTTGGCACCCACCGAATCCGCACCGATGGATCCCAAGACCATCCATGAATGGGTGTCGCTCGCGACGCGGCCGGCCGCATCCCGAAAGTGCGGGTCATTGGTGAAAAACGGCGCGGGAGATTCTGGCCACACAATCACGCTGGGCGGCGTCTTGCTGTTGTGTGCCGATTGCAGGCTGAGCTCAGCCAACTCGTTCAGCGTCTGCTGCAAGGATCTCGGCGTCCAATCGGCCGCCACCGGAATGTTCTGCTGCACCAGCAGAGCCGCGTGGTCAGGCTTTGTCGCTGGCGCTTCGATCAAGCGTCCGGCTTGCAATACGGCCGTCGCGGCGAGAGCGGCCACCAGCAGGGCACTCCGCTTCTGCCGCGGAACCAGCAATGCCGCTGCGAATGCAACGTTGACCAAAACAATCTCGAACGACACGCCGTAAACCCCAGTCCATTCCGTGATACGGCAGAGGGCAACGTTATCGACCTGCGAAATACCCAGCAGATTCCAGGGGAATCCTGTGATACGCGTGCGGGCCAACTCTACCGCGACCCAAACAAAGGGCGCACCGATCAGAACGCGCCGGTAGTCTCGCCCGTGGCCCGCCAGCAAACTGACCAGCAGTCCGAACAATCCGTGGTACAAGCCGAGGTAGCAGCAGAAAAGAAACAACGCGAGCAGCGCCATCGGCGCGCTCAGCTCGCCGTACTGACGCATGGTGTCGTAGATCCAGTAACAGGTTCCTGCATACCAGAAAATCCCGCAGACGTATGACAGGAGAAATGCCTGTTTCGGGCTCGCCGGGCGCAATTTCAGATTGTCATCGACTTCCAGTTCGCCGGCAGGACGCGCCCGCAAGAGCGCAAGCAGCAGCGGCGTCAACGCGAACCAGGAAAGTATGTAGAGCCCGGGTAAGGGAAAGATAAGAATTTGCAGCACTGCCGAGAGTGCGATCAGGAGCCAGGCGCTGTAGTGGATTTGGCGCACGCGCAAGGATAGCAAAGAGCAGTTCTCAGTTCTCAGTTCTCAGTTCTCAGTCGTTAGTTTATGAGCGGCGAGGCATTCACGCACAAATTTGGCGATTTCTGACGTTACGTACGTCGGCGGAGAAATCTTGAAGACCGGTTGATCCCGTACCGGTTTCAGAGAAACAGCCTTCCACGCAGTAAATTCAGTGCCGTCGTGCAGGATCACGGCGTCCGCTCGATCGAGAAATTCCTTTGCCGAATTCTTGAAATCCGCAGTCTCCGGATCCAGAACCGTCAGATACAAATCCGGCCGCAGAAACTTCAAAACGCTGTTCGATTCGATAATTACGTTTCCCGCCCCTTCAAGCCGCTGCCGCAGGCCAGGCATCGCTTCGGCGAGTCGTCCTTGCTCGGTCCGGACCCATAAAGATCTGACGGCGCCCGCCACCAGAAATCGCGAGGTATCCGACTCGCCCGACCGATTACGTTCTTCTGAAATCGCCCATGAGTGATCGCCCGTAGCGCAGTCGCAAGGCGCACCGTTGGCCGAGCACACGCCGTGGCCATATTGCGTGATCTTCACCGCGGTCCACTCCATTTCGCGCAGAGCGGAAATGAGCCCGGCAACCACGCTGGTCTTGCCCACACTACGCGAATGCCCTCCGATCACTACGATCGCCACGACTTAATCCTTCTTTGCCAACCGCGCCAGCGTCGCCAACTGCTTCAAATATTGGCGCAATGGCTGCGCCGGAGTGCCCCAGAACGCCACTCCCCGGCCGCGCAACACTTTGTTCGGCAAGACGCCGCCCTGGCCGCCGATCATCACACCCTCGCCAATGCGCGCGTGTTCGCCAATGCCAACCTGTCCGCCCAGCACCGCTCCATTTTCGATCACGATGCTCCCCGATAACCCCGTCTGGGCCGCAATTACGACATCTTCGCCGATCTGGCAGTTGTGACCAATATGCACCAGATTATCGAGCTTGGCCCCGCGCCGAATACGTGTCTCATCGAGTGCGCCGCGATCGATGGTCGTATTCGCACCGATCTCTACATCATCCTCAATCACCAACCGGCCGACCTGGGGAAATTTCTCGTAGCGACCCGTCGAGCGTTCGCGAACGTATCCGAACCCGTCGCTACCCAACACTGCGCCCGCATGCACCATCACGCGATCGCCCAGCGTCGAGCCCGGATAAATCGTGACATTGGGATAAATCTCACACCCGCGGCCAAACTTGACGCCCGCTCCGATTGCACAACCCGCTCCAATGCGGGTCCCGTCGCCAATCTGCACGTCAGCGGCGATGATGGCCCTCTCCGCAACAGTGACTCCCGAACCAAGAATCGCCGACGGATGAACCACGGCGGTCGAATGGATGACGCCCAAATCCGGAGAAGCTCCATTCGCTGGCAATTGCAGAGCGCGCGCAGCACGCGCGAATGCAAGCTTGGGTTGATCGGAGATGAGCAACGGTCGTTCGGAAACTACGCTGGAGGCAAATTCCCCCGCGATGATCGCGACGGCGTGCGAGCGCAAGGCTGCATCCAAATGTTTCTCGTCATCGACAAAAACAAGATCGTCAGGAGAAGCTGACTCGATGCTGGAAACGCGACTGACCCGTCGCGAGCCATCGCCGATCAGGCGCGCCCCAACGGCCTCCGCGATCTGCTGCAGGGTCTTCATCGCTCCCAATGTATCGCAGAGGGCGGGTACGGGGCGAGATGGATCAGTCTGAAACGCGGGCTAGGTGGTGCTGCAGGTCGTTGCGCCCTGGCACAGGATGAACGTTCCAGAACCGGTGCAGCCGCTGCCGCCGCTCAGACTCCACGTTCCACTGACAGCTCCGCCCGTGAGCGTGCCATTGTTGGACGTTCCAGTCACCGTGGTGCCGTCGAGGATGAGCGTGCTCCCTCCGCCCGTGACGGTGTAGCTCATGGTGCCCGTAACCTGGTTCGTCGAACTGGTATTCAGCGACGCCGAGCCATTTTCCTTGACGCTCGAAAAACAGGGGCCGGACGTCAAGAAGCTGAACGACGTAATGTCGAGCGTACCGCCTTCAGTCCCCACGTTGAATTGGGTCACGAAGTTGAGGACGCCCGCCTGGCCGTCGCCGCCCGAGAGAATCGCCTCCCACGTCCCATTCACCGAGGTTGTGGGGTTCTGCGCCGCGTTGGTCGAGGTTTTGCCACATCCGCACACCGCCACTTGGAGCGCAACAATCGCCAGTATTGCAAGCTTCTTCATTCGCCGTCCTCAAACTGGAGTCACTACAGAGAATAGAGAGATGCAGGCAGGTGCGTCAATGGATGTAAGACTACCCCAGTTTCCTCACCGCTCACTCAGTGGGGGTGCCGGCTGGGGCGGCCGTTCCAGCCTTCGTTCCTTGCGTTCCAGCAAGTTGTTCAGTTGCATCACCAGGCCAATGAACTTCTGGTGATCTTTTTCTTCCACGATCCGTTTGCATAGGGCGTCCAATTCAGCTTTTTCTTCCAAATTCATTCCAAATCTCCTGGGCAGTACTGCAGGGGCTCTGCCTGCAGGGACAAAGTGGGTTCAACAGCAACACATAGCGGATTTTGGGTTGCGATTACGCGGGCCGGGAGTTTTCCCTCCCGCCAGCAGTTGGAGCAAGAAATCGAAGCTTCATGACCGGGTCATATTGAAGGTTCCGCTCCCGCTGCAGCCCGCTCCGCTCAGCGTCCACTGGCCGCTGATGGTGCTCCCCTTAGCACTGCCGTTGAGGGTCAGCATGTCTCCGGTCGGGTTCGTGGAATTGATCGTCATCCCGAATGATCCGGTAACGTTGCCGCTGAAGTTGCCTGACAGGCTGAAGGTGCCAGTCTCGGTGCCGGCATTCTTGAAGCACGGCGAAGCCGACGTGAATGTGAAGTTGCTGATAGTGACGCTGCCGTCGCCATTTTCCACCAGCAACGTCCCAAACGTAAAAACGGGATTGTTGGAAGAATCCGTCAGCGTTGCCTTCCAGGTGCCGTTGATATTGGCGTTGGAAGAGTTGGAACCGCATCCGACAGTAATAATGCCCGCCATCAGTAATAGGGCTAACGCAA
>Ga0335070_10001744_pt1 | contig 25286 bp, 21 predicted proteins | sample Lox_Sample_13_FD_206722 | JGI IMG/M metagenome (GOLD analysis project Ga0335070, IMG submission 206722) | Soil microbial communities from Loxahatchee National Wildlife Refuge, Florida, United States - Lox_Sample_1.3 | ecosystem: Environmental > Terrestrial > Soil > Wetlands | place: USA...
GCGGCCGAAGTCCCGGATGCCGTGGCCGGGCCGCACGGTCGGGTCGAGCACCACCACGGCGGGCGGCGGCGTCGGCTCGGTGATCACGTTCTGGAAGCCGCCGAGGTGCTCGAAGACGATGGTGAACTGGTCCGCGGCCGGGCCGTTCACCTTCGGGATCACCGCGCAGCGCGTGGTGAGCACCTGCTTCGACTCGGTGATCGGCGCGTCGAGGGTGACGAAGCCCTGCCCGGTCGGCGCGATCACGCCGTTCACCGCGATGTGGATGTTGCCGAGCCGGTAGCCCTGCGGCGTCGGCGTGCGGAACGTCGGCTGGCAGAACATGTAGCTGGCGTTGTCGAATTCGCTGACCTGGAACTCGATCGCGCTGCCCGGACCCGCCCAGCGGCTCACGTCGAAGCGCATCAGCAGGCGCTTGCCGATGCCGGCGTCGAAGTTCTGCCGGATCTGCGCGTCGGTCAGCGCGCGGTCGTAGATCGCGACGAAGCGGACCTGGCCCTGCCACTGGCGGTCGTTGCTGGTCTCGTTGCCGAGCGCGAAGACGTGGTTCGGGTCCCAGTTCCACAGGCGACCCGGCATCTCTTCGTCCACGTCCTCCGTCCACTTCCCGTCGACGTAGATGCGGCGCCCGCGGAAGGGATCGAAGGTGATCACCACGTGCTGCAGGCGGTCCTGCAGGTCCTGGTCCGCGTCGTAGGTCTGCAGCGCGGGGTTGCCGTTGCCGTCGATCTGCGGCGACAGGCTCCGGTTGCGGTAGTTGTAGGTGTAGAGCACCTGGCCGAGCGCGAAGTTTCGCGAGCCCGTGCCCTGCGAGTAGGTGATGATGCGGGCCGGCCCCTCGAGCGCGGTGCTGGCGTTCACGATCCACGCCTCGACCGAGTACTGGCCCGTGCCCGTCGACGCCGCCGCGATGCGGTCGTAGAGCTTGCGGCTGCCCGACATCGCGCGCGCGATGCCGTTGTCGATCTGGATGCCCCACGACGAGAGCCAGGTGATCTGGCCCTGCAGCGAAAGGTCGATCGAGGGCGTCACACCGCTGCGGTCGAAGGCGACCGTGCCGGTGCCTTCCTTGAAGTCCCAGAGCGCGATGACGTTCTGCGTGTAGCGCTCCGCGCCCACGTCCTCGCTGCCGTCGGCGAGGGTCTGCGCCGTGCTCGCCAGCGACTCGTCGACGCTGACGCCGCCCGAGTTGAAGTCGATCATGGCGGCCCACTGCTGGATCGCGGCCTCGAGCGCGGCGCCGTCGGCGGCGCAATCGGCCGTCCAGCAGTTGTGCCGCTCGTCGATGACCTTGCGCACGACGCGCGACGATCCGGGCGTCGCGAGGTCCACCTTGTTCTGGCCCAGGATCTCGGAGTACGCCGTGGCCGGCGCCGGGCTCGCGAACTGCGGCGAGCCGGGGCCCGCGCCGCCGTGGCAGGTCTGGCAGTACTGGGTCAGCAGCGGGTAGAGGGTCGCCTCGAAGGCCGCCTGGCCCCCCGGCGCAGCGGCCGGGTTCACCACCTGCGAAGGCGCCGCCTGAGAGCCCTGCGCGGCGCCGGCGAAGTCTCCGCAGCCCGAGGCGGCGAGCGCCACGAGACCGACGAGCGCAATGCGCGCGGCGAACGGACCGGAAGCGACGCTGCGTAGTTTCAGCATGGCTCGCCTACTGCCCCATGCAGTACACGGCCACCTCGGCGAACACCGACTTCATCCGATAGGTCGAGGACTCGAAGTCGTCGGCGATCCGCTCGATGGCGTCCGCATCGGCCTGCGTCTGCGGGGGACGGAAGCAGACCTGCTGGAAGACCTTCTGGACCTGACACACGGAGAACGCGCGGGACTGCGCGATCTCCTCCCCGAAGCTCTTGGCGCCGTAGCCGCCCGCTTCGGCGGCCCGCCAGCCGAGCGCGGCGTTGGGGCCGTTCCGCCAGAAATTGTCCCAGCGGTTGTCGGTGGTGACGTAGCCGCCCGGGAACACGTTCGCGTTGATCAGGAACTTGGGCTGCACCTGGCCGGGCGTGAAGACCATGCGCAGCTGATCCGGATCCCACTGGAAGTAGGCGAAGGCGCCGGCCATCGGGTCCATGCCCGAGTGGCAGCCCACGCACTGCTGGTGGAAGACGGAGCTGTCGCCTCCCGGACTGCGATTGACGTCCTGGCGGATCCGGTCCGCCGGACGCGACACGTCCTTGAGCTGCTCGAGGTCGCGACACAGGTAGTTGATCGCCGTGAAGCGGAACATGCGGCGATTGGTGCCCGCGCTGAAGAACGCCTGTGCGGCCGCGCGCGTGGTGATCACGCCCGCGGCGTCGCCCGGGCCGATCACGGCGCCGGGCAGGGCCGACTGGGCCATCGGCACGAGCTTGGTCGGATCCCCGAGGTCGACGAGGTTCTGCTCGAGCTGCTGGTAGTGCGTGTTGTCGGTCTGGGAATAGCCGGTCGGCACGACGCCCGGCGCGCCCACGTAGACGAGGTCGGCGGTCAGGACGTCCGTGAAGGGCCGGCTGTCGCGGATGATCCCGATCACCGTCGCGGTGTAGTCGTTGAGGTCCGCGAAGACCGTGCGATCGACGTTCGTCCACGGCGTGATGAAGTTCTTGAGCGTGGTGCGATAGAACGCCGGGTTGTTCATCGCCATCTCCGCGGCGCTGAGCGCGTCCGCGGGCACGCCGGTGGCGACCAGCGCCGTCATCGCGTCGAGCGTCGCCGCGTCGGGCGGCACGCCCGCCAGGCGGTCGTGGATGCGCCGGGCCTGATCGCGCGGCGTCGCGCCGGCCGCTCCACTCAGGAGCGCGGCCGACAGCACGGCGACGACGCGCAGCCAGCGCGTCACGCGAACCGAAGTCGGGCGGCACATCCGGCGCTCTCCTTGCTCCTGCTCCAGCGCCCGCTCCCGACGGATGTATCGGCATCGCTCCGAGGGGGTTGACGTGACCGGCGTCACCGCATCGGCAGGAGCGCTCCGCGCGCCGGCAGTCCGCGAGCGGCCCCCTGCCCTCTCGCCCGATCCGACGCGCCTCTGCGTGGAACGCTGCCGACGAGTTGCGGGCTCGCTGCGCGTCCGCTGCGCCGCAAGCCCGAGCCGCGTCGCGCCGATGCGGTCGTATGCGCGCGCGAAGCCTCGCCTCGATCGCGGTGCTCTCGCTCTGGATGACCGGCGGGGCGGCGGCCTCGCCGCCGGGCGTGGGCGCGCTCCCCGCGCCGCCGCCCGGCGCGTCCGCCGAGGGCGCGCGCGACGAGGGCACGCCGCGCGTGCGGGCGCGGCTGCTGGTCGACGCGCCCGACGCGTCGGGAACCTGGCGCGCGGGCGTCCTGTTCGAGATGGATCCCGGCTGGCACCTCTACTGGCGACACCCGGGAGAGACGGGCCTCGCGACGCGCGTGGATCTCGACCTCGACGGCGAGGTCGGCCCGCTCGCCTGGCCCGCGCCCGAGGCCTTCCGCGAAGACGGACTCGTGACCTATGGCTACGCGGACGCCGTGCTGATCGCGGCTCCGCTCGTCCCGGCGCACCCCGGCGTGACGCTCCGTGCGAGTGCGGAGCTGCTCGCCTGCGAGGCGCAGTGTCTGCCCGCGAGCTTCGAGCTCGAGCGCCCGCTCGCGGCCGAGCCGGACCCGCGGGCCCGCGAGGCCGTCCACACCCTGTTCGAGCGCAGCGCCGCCCGCGTGCCGGTCTCCGCCGCGCAGCGCGGCATCGCCGTGGACGCGCGTTGGACGCGGGTCCCGCGCGCCGAGGGCGAGCCCCTCGACGCAGAGCTGCGCATCAGCGGCTGCGGAGCGGCGGGCCCCTGCCGGATCGGCGGAGCGACGGACGCCGTGCCCTTCTACGTCTACGAGCCCGCGCCCTGGCTCGTGCACGCGACCCTGCGTCCCGCCGCGGACGGCTCGCTGGTCGTGGCGCTGACCGGCCAGGGGCTCCCCGACAGCCCGCGCGACCCGGGTTCGCTGCGCGGGGTGCTCGCGCTGCGCGGCGCGGACGGCGCCGTGCAGCCCGTCGAGCTGGCGCTGCCGCTGCCCCGCGAAGACGCGCAGGCGGCCGCGCCCCCGGCCGCCGCGAGCGCGGCCAGCGTCACGTCGGCCGCCCTGCTGCGCGCGCTGCTCTTCGGCTTCCTGGGCGGCCTCGTCCTCAACCTGATGCCGTGCGTGCTGCCCGTGCTGGCGCTGAAGCTCTACGCGCTGGCGGAGCTCTCCCGGAAGAGCCGCCGCGAAGTCGCACAGCACGCGGCCGCCTATGCCGGAGGCATCCAGGTGACGCTCGCGGCGCTGGCCGGCGTGGTGCTGCTGCTGCGCGCCTCGGGGCGCGCGGTCGGCTGGGGCTTCCAGCTCCAGGAGCCCCTCTTCGTCGCCGCGATCGCCACGCTGCTCGTGACCTTCGCGGCGAATCTGTTCGGAGCCTTCGAGCTCGAGTTTGCACCGGATCGCCTGACCCGCGTCGGTGCGGCGAGCTCGGGCGCTGCGCGCAGCTTCTTCGACGGCCTGCTCGCGGTCGTGCTGGCCACGCCCTGCTCGGCGCCGTTCCTCGGCACCGCGGTGGGCTTCGCCTTCGCGAGCGCCGCACCCGTCGGGCTCGCGATCTTCGCCGCGATCGGCGCCGGACTCGCCGCGCCCTTCGTCGCCGTCTCGCTCTCGCCGGGCCTGGCGCGCCGGGTGCCCCGCGGCGGTACCTGGATGCTGGAGCTCAGGCGCGCCCTGGCCTTCGCGCTGCTGGCGACGGTGGTCTGGCTGCTCTGGATCGCGGGCCGGCAGGGCGGCGCCGACGCCGCCATGGGCCTGCTCGCCCTGCTGCTGTGCGTCGCCGTGGCGTGCTGGCTGTACGGGATGGCGCAGCGCGCGCGGGGCCGGCTCGGCGTCGGCGTGCTGGTCGCGTCGGTGATCGCGATCGTGCTCGTCGGCCAGGGCCGCATCGAGCTCTCGCCGCGCGCCGAGGCGGCACCCGGCGCCGCCGAGCAGCCCTTCGACCGCGCCGCGCTCGAGAGCGCGCTCGCGGCGGGCCGCCCGGCCTTCGTCTACTTCAGCGCGGACTGGTGCATCACCTGCAAGCTGAACGAGCGGCGCGTGATCGACACGCCGGCGGCTCGCGAGGAGCTGGCGCGCCTCGGCTTCGCCGTGTTCCACGCGGACTGGACGCGCCGCGACGCCGCGATCGCCGCGGAGCTGGCGCGGCTCGGGCGCGCGGGCGTGCCCGCCTACGCCCTCTTCACGCCGGACGCGCCGGAATACCCGCGCCTGCTCCCGGATCTGCTCACGCAGGACGCCTTCCACGCCGCGCTTCGCGACGCCGCGTCTGCGAGTGCCCCTCGCGCGCAGGCTGCCGCCGCGCTGCCGTGACGGCGCTCACACGGGGGACACCGCGGCCCAGCGATGCGAACCCGCGGCACACGGAGATCGACATGACCAAGCTGCATCCGACCCACTCGCGACGCGCGCGCGGAGTGGAGGTCCTCGCGCTGCTGTGCGCGCTCGCGCTCGCGAGCACCGCCTTCGCGCTGAGCACCGGCGACCGCGCGCCGGCCGTCAAAGGCCCGCGCCTCGACGGAAAGGGAGAGCTCTCGCTCGAGGCCCAGCGCGGCAAGGTCGTCTACCTCGACTTCTGGGCGTCCTGGTGCAAGCCCTGCGCGGTGTCGCTGCCCGCGCTCGACGCGTTCCGCAAGGAGTTCGGAGAGAAGGACTTCGCGGTGCTCGCGGTGAACGTGGACCAGGACCCCGCGAAGGCGCGCACCTTCCTCTCGCTCCGCCCGGTCGGATACCCGTCGCTGAACGACCCGAAGGGCCTGCTGCCGGTGCAGTTCGGCGTCGAGACCATGCCGACGTCGTTCCTGATCGATCGCCACGGAGTGATCCGGCAGGTGCACCGGGGCTTCCGCAAGGAGGACATCCCGGAGCTGCGCGCGGCGATTCAAGAGCTGATCCGGAACGGGCGATGAAGGCGGCGGGAGGGGTGTCCATGACGAGGCTCCTGGCCTTCGCAGCGCTGTGCGCCGTGGCGGCCGCGTCGAGCGGCTGCACCGCGGTGCGGCCGTGGGAGCGCGACGCGCTCGCGCGGCGCGACATGGCCTGGGATCCGGACCCGCTCGAGGCCGCGCTCCACAGCCACATCTACTTCTCCAAAGAGGCATCGCTGGCCGGCTCGGGCGCGGGCGGCGGCGGCTGCGGCTGCAACTAGGCCGGCGGGACGCGGCGCGTGGCCAAGGCCTCGAGACGCTTCCGCCGGGCCGCCCGGCGCCGCGCTCTGCGCGGGCTGCCGCGCGGCCGCGTGTTGAAGGCGCTCACCAGCAGCACGCTGGCACTGCCGGGCCTCGCGAGCCACGCCGACGAGCTCGGCAGCCTCGGCATCGAGGCCGACTACAAGTACGCGCGCTACTCCGAGGACCGGATTCCCTCCTCCAAGGTCACGCCGGGCGGCGAGCGCGACCGCTACACGATCGACGTGAACCAGGTCCACCTGAGCGGCCCGATCACAGAGCGCTTCAAGCTCGATCTAGACGTCGGCTACGAGGTGATGTCGGGCGCCACGCCCTGGTACGTCGTGCCGAACCCGAGCGGCGGCCAGCCGCTCCAGGTGATGACGGGCGCCACCATCGACGAGAAGCGCACCGACGGGTCGCTCAAGGGCACGATGCTCTTCGACCGCGGCAGCGCGGCGCTCTCGGGCGGCGTCTCGGTCGAGAACGACTACCTGGCGTTCACCGGCGGCCTCGACGGCGAGCGCTACTTCAACGAGAAGAACACCACGCTCTCCGGCGGGCTCGGCTTCTCGATCGACCGCATCGAGCCGACCGACGCGGAGGCGTTCGGACGGAACAGCGAGGAGGACAAGCAGACCGTCTCGGGCTTCCTGGGCCTCTCGCAGGTGCTGGGCCGGGAGACCATCGTCCAGGCCACGCTCCAGTATCAGTTCGACAACGGCTTCCTGTCGGATCCGTACAAGCGCGCGCTCGTCGAGGGCGTGCCGGTGCCCGACGCGCGGCCCGACATGCGCCACCAGATCTCGCTGCTGACGCGCTTCCGGCATCACTTCGAGACGCTGCGTGCCACGCTCCACGCCGACTACCGCTTCTACGTCGACGACTGGGGCATCAACGCACACACCTTCGAGGTGGCCTGGTACCAGACGCTCTGGGAGAGCCTCCGGCTGATCCCCTCGTTCCGCTACTACACGCAGAGCGCGGCCGACTTCTACGCGCCCTACTACGAGGGCCCGCGCGGCGACAACCACTACTCGAGCGACTACCGGCTCTCTCCCTACGGCGCGATCTCGTGGCGCATCAAGGCCGAGACGCGCTTCCAGATCTGGAGCCTCGACTGGATCGCCAACGTCGGGTACGAGCAGTACATGAGCGGCGGGAACTACGCGATCCGCGGCGTGTCGGTCGAGAACCCGGGCCTCGTCGGCTTCGACATGCTCTCGGCCGGGCTCACCCTCCGGTTCTAGCGTGGAGGCCTTCCGCTTCCCGTTCCACGCGATGGGAAGCCCGTGCGCGCTGCACCTGCACGCGCCGGACCTCGCTGCGGCGCAGCGCGTCGCGTCGGAGCTGATCGCCGAGGTGGCGCGTCTCGAGCAGAAGTACACGCGCTACCGCGACGACAGCCTGACCTCGCGCATCAACCGCAGCGCCGGCGATCCGGAGGGCGTCGCCGTCGACGAGGAGACCGCGGGGCTGCTCGACTACGCCGAGACCGCCGTCGCCGCCAGCGGCGGCCGCTTCGATCCGACCTCCGGCATCCTGCGGCGCGCCTGGGACTTCCGCTCCGGGCGGCTGCCTGCGCAGCGCGAGATCGACGCGCTGCTGCCCCTCGTCGGCTGGAGACTCGTGCGCTGGGAGCGGCCACGCCTCGTGCTGACCCGCGAGGGGATGCAGCTCGACTTCGGCGGGCTCGTGAAGGAGTACGCGGCGGATCGCGTCGCCGCATCGTGTCGCGCCCGCGGCGTGCGCCACGCGCTCGTCGACCTCGGCGGCGATCTCGCCGTCGTGGGCCCGCACCCGGACGGCAGCCCCTGGCGGATCGGCGTACGCGATCCGTTCGGCGGGGAGGCACCCGTGGCCACGCTCGCCGTCTTCGCGGGTGGAGTCGCCACGAGCGGTGACACCGAGCGCTGCATGGTGGTGGACGGGCGCCGCTACGGGCACATCCTCGACCCGCGGAGCGGCTGGCCGGTCGAAGGGCCGGCCTCCGTGACGGTGCTCGCGAGCCACTGTCTGGTGGCGGGCACGGCCTCGACGCTGGCGATGCTGCGCGGCCGCCGCGCCGGACCCGCCTGGCTCGAGGCCGAGGGCTTCCCCCACGTCTGCGTGGACCCGGGCGGGCGCGTGCGCGTGGCCGTTCAGGGAGCCGGCGCGGCGCTCGCGACCTCCGCCGCCAGCGCGCGACGCAGCGCCTCCCCGAGCGCGCGCACCTCGGTGTCGTCGCGCCGGGCCGTGACCGAGATCAGCAGGTGATTCCTGAGCGTCGTCCCGCTGGACGCGCGGAACAGCCAGCCGAGCACCGGGATGTCCTCGAGCCACGGCACGCCCGTCACGATCTGCATCGAGGCCGGTCCGTCGTAGTAGCCGATCACCGCCACGCGGTCGTGCTCGAGGCGGATCGTCGAGGTGAGCTTGCGCTCGCGCAGCGTGGGCCCGGTGTTCGCCTCGTTGCCCGTCACGGACGGCGCGAGGCTCTTCACGTCGAGCATGAGATCGAGCACGATGGCGCCGTCCGCGCCGAGGGTCGGCTTCACGCGCAGATCCAGGCCGACGTCCTGGCGCTCGACGCTCTGCTGCACCAGCAAGGGGTCCGTGGTGTTGGTCTGCGCGGTGAGGATCGGCACGTTGTCCCCGGCGAAGAGCTCCTGCTCGTCGCCGGAGGCGACCAGCAGGCGCGGCCGCATCAGCACCTTCGCGTACACCTGGCGCTGGTCCGCGGTGAGCGAGGCGGTCTCGCGCGGGATCGCCACGGGCACCGTCGAGCCGTCGGGCATCGTCACGGGGATGAAGATCGGAGAGCGCGCGAAGCGCGCATGCAGGCTGTCGGTCACCGGCGGGATGCTGACGAGCGGATTGCCGGTGATCGCGGTGTCCACCCCGGATCCCGAGAACAGCGACGAGGCGCTTCCGGAGGGAACTCCGGCCGCGAAGGCGATCAGATCGTCGGGCTTGTTGGGGTTCGTCAGGGGCAGGAAGTAGTCGAACGCGAGGTCGAGGCCGTCGCTGATCGCCACCTCCATGACGTTCACTTCGACTTCGACCTGGCGCGGCGGCTGATCCAGCTCTCCGATGATCTCGTGGATCAGCTTCGCGGTGTCGGGATCGGCCTGGACGACGAGCGAATGGGTGGGCCGGTCCACGGTGAGCGCGAAGGTGCGGCCCGCGAGCGAGCTGGCGCCGGCCGCCTCCGCCGTCGAGCCGAACAACCCGCCGCGGCCCGCCGCGGCAGGCGCCCGCACGGGCCCCGCTACGGGGCCGCCGCCCTGCAGCGAGAGCAGGATCTGCGCGATGCGGTCCGCGCTCGCGTTCTGGATCGGGAACACGTGGAACTCCCCGCGCGACGTCGCGGGGCGGTCGAGCGTGGCGAGGAAGTCGCGGACGGCGGGGATCGCATCGACCTTGGCGCGCACGGCCAGCGTATGGGTTCGCACGTCCGGCCAGACGGACACGAGACCGCGGCCCGCGAAGGCGCCCTCGAGCAGGTCGGCCGCCCGCTCCACGTCCGCGAAGCGCAGCGGGCGCAGGAAGATGTGCTCGGTGCCCGAGTCGTCGAGCGCGCGCACGATCTTCTCGATCCGCTTCACCCGGGCCGCCGAGCCGGCGAGGATCAGCGAGTTCGTGACGTCGTGCACCTGGCCGAGGGTCGCGTCGCCGAGCAGCGGCTGGAGGGCCGCCATCACCGTCTCGGCCTTGATGGCGTGCAGGCGGATCACGGTGGTGACGGGCTGATCGCCGGACGCCTCCGCGAGGTCGGCGACGAAGGGCGCCGGCGCGCCCTGGATCTTCGCGATCGTGCGCGCGCCGCCCGGCGAGGGCAGCGCCACGAAGCCGCGCGTCAGCAGCAGCGTGTCGAGGAACGCCGCGGCCTCGGACTTCGTGAAGGGCTCGGGCGCGTAGATCGTGATCGGGCCGCGCAGCAGCTCGTCGTAGATCAGGCGGATGCCCGTGAAGATGGCGATGCGCTTCGCGACCTCCCCGATGTCGACATCGCGGCCGTCGAGCCGGATCCCCTCTTCGGCCCCCGCAGCGCGGCGCGGGAAGGAGATCGCCACCTGGCTCCCCTCCTGCTCGAGCTTCGGCGCGAATCCCGACGCGTGCTCGATCATGACCTCGACCCCGGGCTTCTCGGCGACGCTCACCTCGGAAGCCGTGACCCGGGTGACGTTGCTGCCGGGGGCGATGTCGAGGTGGCGCGGCGCGGTGGGATCGAGCTTCGCGCCCGGGAGGATCACCACGTGAGCGCGATCGCCTCGCGGCGTGAGGCGCGCCGTGACCGGGCCGTCGGCGAAGACGAGCACGCGCTCGCTGGTCGGCGTGCGCTGGAGCTCGAGGCCGTAGACGCGGGTCTCCCCGGACGCCGTGCACGGCAGCCCCGCGGCCACGGACACGGCGAGGAACGCCCACCAGCGAGCGGCAGCTCTCACCGCAGGGACCCTACAGCGCAGCGCTTCCGCGCCCCACACGGCCTCCGCAGCCGAGCCGATTTCGTGACGAAAAGCACAAAGGTTGCCCGGGGGGTCACGCGATAAGCATGTCGCCCGCAAGCGGGCGGAAGCGAGGGGCGTCCATGGCAGGTCGGGACCGGAGATTCGGGCTCGCCGTCCTCGCGCTGCTCGGGGCGACGCTGGCGCCGCCCGCCGTCCACGCCGCCGATCTCTATCTCTCCGGGAGCCTCGGCATGTCCATGGCGACGGGAGACGTGAAGAGCTCGAACACGCTGAACATCGACAGCAGCGGCAGCGACGACGACTCCTCGCCGGTGTACGGCGGCGCGCTCGGCGTCTCGTTCCCGCTCTCGGAGCTGCTGCCCTGGCGCATGCGCATCCCGTCCTTCGACGTCCCGTACTTCCCGGGCCACAGCGTGCACTTCTCAGGCAGCGAGGACTTCCGCTTCCCGGGCTGGCGCACGCAATTCGAGATCGAAGCGCAGACGGGTCGCGACTACCAGCTGATCACGGACGGCCCCTCGCCGCTCACGAAGAACATCGCCGACGTGAAGTCGTCCTCCTTCATGACGAACTTCCGCCTCGACCTCCCGATCCAGGCCCCGCTGCACATCTTCTTCGGGCGCCTGCCGTTTCTGGAGCCGGTCACGCTCTACGGGGGCGCCGGCGTCGGCGCGTCGCTCAACGAGATCGAGGCCACCGACACGGCGCTCGGCAAGGACAAGGACTCCGGCTTCACCTTCGCGTACCAGTTCAAGGCGGGCATCGGCTACGCGCTGACCGACTCGATCCACCTGAGCCTCGGCTACCGCTACTACGACCTCGGCCAGCTGGAGACGGGCTTCGGGGCGGGCAACACCGCGAAGGTGTCGGCCGACGTCGTCGCCCACGAGCTGACCTCGAGCCTCACGCTGCACTTCTACCACCTCCCCTTCCTGGGAGACTGACCGAGGACGCACTCCCCATGTCCCACCCCGAAGGCGGCCAGGCCTGGCTGTTCTCGTTCGTCGATCTCGCGTTCCTGCTGCTGATGGTGATGTCGCAGCTCGCCGACCCCCACGCCGGACCGCCGCTCGGCGAGATCGTGGTCCCGCGCATCGAGGCGCCGGACGCGCGGCCCGTGCGGGTCGCCGCGCGCGCGTCCTGGCAGCTGCGCGTCCACCCGCCCGGCGACGGGCCGCCGTACGAGGTGGTGGATCCCGACGCGGGAGGGTCCGGTGCGCGCCTCGACCGCGCGGCGCTGCGGGCGGAGCTCGCGCGGCTGCACGGGGCGGGCGTGGGCAAGCCCCTTCTGGCGCCCCACGCCGACTCGCGCAGCGAGGACATGCTGGAGGGGCTCGCGGCGCTCGAGGCCGAGTGGGCGGGCACGCGACGCGCCGCCGTGTCGCCCGACGTGGCCTCGCGGTGAAGCGGATCCTCGAGCGCCGCTACGGCTTCGGCTCGGCACGGGTCGCGCTGCGGCCGACACCGGTGCGCCGCCGTCCGGTCCCGTCGCTGCGCGAGGGCTGGCGCGCCATGCAGCGCGAGGAAGGCGACGTCATCGTGCGGCGCGTCTCGCTCTCGCTGCTGCGGGCGAGCGTCCCGGCGGTCGCGGCGCTCGTCGTCAGCCTGTTCCTGGCGTCGCTCCTGCGCGAGCGACAGGACACCTCGACGGTCGAGATCGTGGCCTTCGAGGAGCCGGCGCCGCCGGAGGCGCCCGCACCGCCGGAGGAGATCGCCGAGCAGCCGCCGGAGCCCGAGCCGGAGCCCGTACCCGCGGCCGTGCCGCCGCCTCCCGCTCCGAAGCCCGAGATCGTGGCCGCGCGTCCGCCCGAGCCTCGAGCCAGGCCGAAACCCGCACCAGAGCCGCCGCCGCGCGCTCCGGCGCCCGAGCCTCCGCGGCGCGAGCCCGTGCGGCCGCCGCCCCGGATCGAGCCCATCGCCCCGCCGGTCCTCGCGAAGGCTTCGCCTCCGCCCGAGCCGGCGCGCGCGCAGCGCTCGCCCGCACCGGCTCCGGCGCCGGCTCACAGCGCCCCGCCGGTCGCCTTCGCGGCCGCCGCGCTGCCTCGAGAGCCTGCGCTGGACGATGCCCCGGCGCCGCGGCGCACGACCGCCTTCGCCGCAGCGCGGCCCTCCGACACGCGGCCGCGCGTCGACCTGGCGGCGCCCGCCCCGGTCGCCGACCTCGACGATCTCGAGGCTCCCGCGGCCCGCGGCGCCCACCTCCCGACCGTGCCGACGCCGCGCTCGCCTGCGCACTCGGCCCCCGCGCTCGACTTCGCGGCCGCCGCGCTGCCCGGCGCACCGGAGACGCCGCGCCGCGACAGCGCCGCGCGGCGCCCGGTCCCCACCGCTCCGCCCCCGCGCCGCCGCGAGCGGGGCAACCCGGCCGCGCTCGGGCTCCCGGCAGCGCCGACCGGCGACCCGGGTCCGCCGGCGGCCGAGGCCCCGCTGCCCCGCAGCGCACGGGCCGCCGCCCCCGCTCCCAGCGCCTCGGTGCACCGCGAGGAGCCCGCCCTGCGCGGCGTCCCGCTCGCCTCGCTCGACGCCTGCGTCTCCGACCGCCAGGAGGATGCGCTCAAGCAGCGGGTCGTCGCGGCCGCTGAGGAGCGAAGCCGCTGCGAGAGCGCAGCCGGACGCTTCCACTTCGTCGAGACGAAGAACGTGAACGCCTTCCTCATGTGGATCGAACGCGCCCCCGGGCGCAAGATGGGCGACCGCTGCGCGGAGCTGCTGCACGCGCTCGACTGCCTGGCCAGCGCGAAGCGGAGCGGCCGCTAGCCGTGCGCCGAGCCCTGGCCATCGCCGCCGTCCTCTTCTGGGCGGGATCCGCGGCCGCCGAGGACTGGCCCGCCTACCTCGACTACGCCTACGTCTACGTGTCGGCCGAGCCCGACGCGCTGCGCGCCCGGCTCGCCCAGTACGGGCGCGAGGCGGGGATCCGCCTCGAGGACTACACGCGCAAGCAGTTCGGCCCGGGCGCGGTCGACGACGGCAGCGACGAGGAGACGCGGCTGCGGCGCGGCGCGATCGCCGAGCTGCTGCTCTACCTCGCGGGCGGCGATCCCGAGCACCTCTCGAAGAGCGTCGAGACCGTGCGACAGCTCGAGGATCGCCTCACGCGCCACGAGAACCGCTACTGGTACCACACGATCCTCGCGCACCAGGCGCTCGAGCGGGGCCGGCGCTTCGACTTCGTCGGCGAGATGCTCGACCTCTGGCTCTACGTGGTCGTGCCGCTCGAGACGCCCTACGAGACGCTCCAGACCCTCTCGCTCGGCGACGCGCCCAACTCCGGCTTCGTCGCCGCCCTGCCCTACATCTACGAGAACGTGGCCCGCCTGATCCTGCTGCGCAGCCCGCGCATGGGCGTCGATCGCGACCTCGATCCGCTCGGCGCGATCGTGCGGATGCTCGCCGACCACCGCGTCGGCACGCACCCCGACGTGATCCCCGTGGCGCTGTCGTCCCGCGAGTACGTCGAGCGCATCGCTGCGCGGCTCAAGGGGCCCGAGTCCGACGTCGGCAGCCTCTCCTTCACGCTGGCCCTGTTCGAGGCGACGAAGCTGCACGAGCAGGCCCGCGCGCGCCTGGCCGAGAAGGGCTTCGACGCGGAGACCGTGAAGGCGATGCGCGTGGCCGCGGGCGCCTACGAGAAGGCGCTCGCCCGCGCGGAGACGCTCCAGGGCCAGGCGACGGTCTACTCGCGCGTGCTGCGCCAGCTCGGCGAGACCTACGCGGCCCGCCAGCGGCTCGGCGTCGATCCGGACTTCGAGACCTCGTTCACCATCGAGGGCGCGATCGACGTCTACGACAAGCTCTACCGGGCGGGAGCCGACGGCGACTTCGCGTCGCAGGGCTTCGAGAGCCGCGAGGCCTACCTCGACTCGCTGCACCGGCTGTGGGAGGAGATCCAGGAGACCAGCCTCAACGCGGCGGACTACTACCTGACGCGCGCCGCCGAGAAGCCGGCGCTCGCCCACGAGATGAGCCGCAGCGCCGCGCGGATCCACTCCCGCCTGCTCGGCTTCTTCCATCGCTATGCGACCGCCGAGCGCCAGGACGCCGTGCCCGACTCGGCCTACTTCGCGGCCTACGAGGCGGCCCGCGGCACGGGCGACGCGCTGACCGCGTACGCTCCCGCCGACGTGACGCCCGAAGAGCTGGCGATGGCGGTGCAGCGCTACGTCGACGCGCTGCGCCTCTTTCCGTTCGAGCGGCGCGGCTACGCGGCGCTCACGGCGGCGCTGGCGCGCCAGGGCCGCGAGAGCGAGTACCTGGACCTGGCGCGGCCGGTGGCGGAGGGCGTCGCGCGCTCCCGCCAGATCGAGACCTGGATCGAGCGCGGCGAGGAGGGCGCCAGGCGGATCGACGCGATGCGCCGCGCGCTGTCGGACAGCCAGGCGCTGGTGTATCTCGGCTTCGCGGAGACCGCGTCGGCCGAGGCGCTGGCGGCGGGTCTCGACGAGGTCCGCGCGAAGCGCGACAAGCTGGCGAAGCACCTCGACGAGCTGGCGCGCCGCCGCGAGGCCATCGGCCGCGAGAACCCCGGCCCGGCGGCGCCGGCCGAGGACGCCGCGTCGGAGCGCGCGCCGGCCGCCGGCGCGACCGAGCTCGAGCTGGCAGATCTCGCGCGGGAGCTGGCGGACGGCAAGGCACAGCTCGCGAGCCTCGACGCCCAGGTCTCGGCGCGCACGCGCGCGCTGCCGCTGTACCGCGCGACCGAGAAGAGCGACGGCCTCGCCGACGAGCTGCGCGCCCGGCGCGACCACCCGATGCACGCGCTGCTGCGCCGCATGTACCACGAGCAGCGCTCGCTGGCCGCGGACGGAGGGAACCGGTCGTGAGGGCGACACCGATTTGCGTGCGCCTGCTGCTGGCGAGCCTCTCCCTGGGGCTCTTCGCCTGCATCTCGAGCGACGGCCCGCCGGACCAGCTCGTCCCGGAGGTGACCGCGGCGGAGGCGTCGACGCCGCTGGCGGGCGAGGCGCTCGATGCGCGCAAGCGCGATCTGGAGCGCGCGTACAGCGACCTCACGCACTTCCAGGAGACGCTGACGAGCCTGCACTACCGCAAGGACCGCAACGGGCTGGTCCAGTTCTCCCAGTTCCTGGACGCCTACCTCGGCGTGCACCTCGATCCGATGCTGGCCGGCGAGTGGCAGAGCCGCCATCCGGAGCTCTCCGCGCTCGATGCCAACGTGCGCTTCGCCAAGGCCCAGCTGCTCGTGCAGCTCGCCGAGCGCGGGCGCGCCGCGGACGCCATGGACGACATCGCGACCCGCTTCAAGGGGCGCGAGGACATGCTCGTCGCCTACCCGCCGGGCAAGCAGACGCCGCTCGGCAAGGCCCTCGAGCAGCTGCGGGAGCGTAAGTGGAAGGGCTAGGCCACGCGCGGGGGAGCCTGTGACGGACTGGTGGATCGCGCCGTCGATGACGGCGCTGGCGGTGGTGATGGTGTCGATCCCCTTCTATCGGGGCCTGCGGCTGTGCCTCGTGGCGCGCGCCGCGACGCGGCGCTTCGAGCCCGCCGAGCTGCGCCGCCGCCTCGAGGGGCCGGCCGCGGCCGGCGAGCCGCTCGCGGTGCTGATGCTGCGCACGCTGGTGGACTCGCTGCGCTCGCGCGGCGACCAGCCCCGGGAGTTCATCGTCGACGCCACGAAGCAGTACGTGGTGAACGAGTACGACATCCACTACGCGCGGCCGATCGCCATGTACGCCAACCTGCTGCCGCCGATCGGGCTCGCGGGCACCACCGCCGGCATGCTGGCGCTGTTCGTCTCGCTGCACCGGGCCAACTCCTCGCTCGAGCTCGGCGGCCTCGCCATCGCGCTGCTCTCCAGCATGTTCGCACTGATGGGCTTCGCGACGCTCGAGAGCGTCAAGCTGCGGCTCTACGGCCGGCTGCTCGACTGCGTCGACGACGTGCTGGCGCTCCAGCGGCGCGCGGAGGAGCGCTCGGCCGGCCGCGCCGGACAGCCCGCCTGACGTCAGTCCGCGAGGTCCGCCCACACCGGGGCGTGATCGGACGCGGCGAGCCCTTCCTGCTTCTTGCGGTAGTCGCGGTCGATCTCCACCTCCCGCAGGCGCGGCAGCAACGCCGCGCTGCCGAGCAGCAGATCGATGCGCAGCCCCTGGCCGCGGTGGAAGGCGCCACCGCGATAGTCCCACCACGAGAAGGCCTGGCGCGCCGGGTGGCGCTCGCGGAACAGGTCGCGCCAGCCGGCGGCGTGCAGCGCCTGCATGCGCTGGCGCTCCGCGTCGGTGTGGAAGATCTGGCCGCGGAAGGCGGCGTCGTTCCACGAGTCGAGCGCGGCGGGACACACGTTGAAGTCGCCGCACAAGAGCGCCGGGCCGGCGGCGTCCTCCGACACGGCCGCGGCGAGCGCGTCGAGCCAGGCGAGCTTCGCCGCGAAGTCCTCGTGCAGCGCGTCCTTGCCGTTCGGCACGTACACGGTCGTTACGCGCAGGCCGAGGACGTCGGCCGTGAGCAGGCGCGCGCCCCGCGCCTCCTGGCCGGGCAGGCCGCGGCGCACGACCGCGGGCTCCTCGCGCGCCAGGATCGCCACGCCGTTCCAGCTCTTCTGCCCGAGCACGGCGGCGCGATAGCCGAGCTTCGCGAAGACCTCGTGCGGGAACTGCGCGGTCTCGAGCTTCAGCTCCTGGAGTCCCACGACGTCGGGCTGCCTCGCGCCGAGCCAGTGCAGCAGGAAGTCCTGCCGCGCGCGCAGGCCGTTCACGTTCCAGGTGGCGACGCGCACGCGGCGGATCTAGGAGCGCAGCGGGAGCCGGCCGTGGGCGAGGATCCGGCGCGTGTAGCGCTTCGACACGTAGCCGTTGGCGACGAACCAGGTGGCGGCCCGCGCCAGGGCGACGCGCGCCGGGCTCGGTCGGTAGCCGAGCTCCTTCTCGGCGCGGTCGCAGCTCGCCGGGCGGTTGCCGATCGCGTGCAGCGTGGACTCCACGTCGATCAGCGGCGTGCGGTGCGTGAAGTGGTTGGCGATCCACTCGTTGGCCCGCCCGAGCGCCAGCAGGACGCGCGGCGGGATCGCGACGCGCGGGGCCGGGATGCCCGTCAGATCGGAGAGGATGCGCGTGATCTCCGACAGCGTGAGGTTCTCGCCGCCGAGGATGTACGAGCCGCCCTGCCGGCCGTGCTCGAGCGCGAGCGCGTGGCCCTCGGCCACGTCGTCGACGTCCACCAGGTTGAGCACGGTGTCGGCGTAGGCCTTCATGCGCCCGTTCAGGAAGTGGACGATCATGCCACCCGTCGGTGTCGGGCGCAGGTCGCCGGGGCCGAGCACCGTGGTGGGGTGCACGATCACGCCGGGCAGGCCCTTCGCCAGCGCGCGCCAGACCAGCCACTCCGCGAGCACCTTGCTGCTCTTGTAGTGGCCATGGAAGCGGCGCAGGTCGAAGAGGCTGTCCTCGTTCTCGAGCGAGGCGTCGATCGAGGGGGTCAGCGTCGCGAGCGAGCTGGTGTAGACGAGGCGGCGCACGCCGCACTCCGCGGCGGCGCGCAGCACGTTGCGCGTGCCCTCCAGGTTGACCCGGTAGATGCGCCTCGGATCGGGCTCCCAGAAGCTGTAGACGGCGGCGGAGTGCACGAGCAGGTCCGCGCCCTCGAGGGCGCCGCGCACGCCGTCCGGATCGAGCAGCTCGAGGGGACGCACCTCGACGTCGAGGCCCTCGAGGTTGCGCTGGTCGAGATCGGCGCCGACGCCCGCGATCACGCGATGGCCCCGCGCGAGCAGCGCGCGGACGATGCGCGCACCCATGAAGCCGTTGGCGCCGGTGACGAAGCAGCGGGACATGGATCGATGCGGGGAAGTCCGCAGGGGGGCTGGAAGGCGGCTCAGCATACCGAAGTCGCGGCCGCGCGCATTGCCGCCCGGGTCTGCCTCCGGCACGCTGGGGTGACACCGCGACACCCGATTCCCCCGATGCGCGAGACGCTCCCTGCCGCCCGCACTCCGCGCCTCTCCCGCGCGGAGCCGCACGCGGTGCGCGCGCTGCGCGCGCTGTGGGCCCGCCCCGCCGCCTGGCTGCTGCGCGCGCTCGCCGCGACCTGGCGAGTCGAGGTGCGGGGCGACGATCCGTTCGCGCCCGGCGCGGCGCGCCCGGTGCTCGGCGCCTTGTGGCACCAGGGCGCGCTGATCGCCGCCGGGGTGTTCCGCGACCGGGGCGTCCACGTCGCGGTGAGTCTCTCCCGGGACGGCGGGCACATCGCCGCCGTGCTCCACGCGCTCGGCTTCGGCGAATCGCTGCGCGGCTCGAGCTCGCGCGCCGCCGCCCAGGCTCTGCTCGGTGCGGTGCGCCAGCTCGGCGGCGGGAGCGTGGTCGCGCTGCTCGTGGACGGCCCGCGCGGTCCGGCGCTCGTGGCCAAGTCCGGGGTGGTCGCCGCCGCGCGGCTGGCCGGCACGCCGGTGCTCCCGGTCGCACTCGCCGCGAGTCCGTGCGTGCGCTTCGCGAGCTGGGACCGCATGCGCCTGCCGCTGCCTTTCGCGCGCGTGCTGCTGCACTACGGCGAGCCCCTCCCCGTGCCGGCCGACGCCTCGGACGCGGAGGTCGAGGCGCTGCGCGGACGCCTCGAGGAGCGGCTGCGCACGCTCTCGCAGCGCCTCGACGCCGAGCTCGCGAGCGCTGCCGACTCGCCCGCGCGATCGTGATAGGCTGCGCCCTTCGAAACCCGGAGGAGACCCCCCATGCTGGTGATCGCAGGCACGATTACGATCGACCCGGAGAAGCGCGAGCTGGCCATCGCCGCGGTGCGCGAGCTGATGGCAGAGACGCGCAAAGAGGCCGGCTGCGTCGCCTACAACTTCGCCGCAGATCTCGCCGACCCCGGTCAGTTCTGGCTGTTCGAGGAGTGGGAGAGCCAGACGGCGCTCGAGGCCCACACGAAGGCGCCGCACATGAAGCGCTTCCAGGCGGCGATCCCGAGCCTGGGCTTTCGCGGCATGAAGGCGAAGCGCTACGAGGTCTCCTCCGCCGGCCCGCTGCGCTGAGCGCACGCGCACAAACGCGAATCTCCACGAGGATCTCCGATGTCGTCTCTCAAGCTCGGCGTGCAGTTCGGCTACTGGCAGGCGCAGCCGCCCCCGCGCTTCGTGGAGACGGCGCAGGAGGCCGAGCGCCTCGGCTACGACTCGGTCTGGACGGCCGAGGCGTGGGGCTCGGACGCCTTCACGCCGCTGGCCTGGCTCGGCGCGCACACCTCGCGCGTCAAGCTCGGCACGGCGATCGTGCAGATCGCCGCGCGCACGCCGGCCTCGACGGCGATGCACGTGCTGACGCTCGACCATCTGTCGGGCGGACGCGTGATCCTGGGACTCGGCGTCTCGGGGCCGCAGGTCGTCGAGGGCTGGTACGGGCAGCCCTTCGCGAAGCCGCTCGCGCGCACGCGCGAGTACGTGGACATCGTCCGCCAGGTGCTGCGGCGCGAGAAGCCCGTGATGAATGCCGGTCCGCACTACCCGCTCCCCTACCGCGGGCCCGGCTCCTGGGGCCTCGGCAAGAGCCTGCGCTCGATCACGCACCCGCTGCGCGCGAACGTGCCGATCTACCTCGGCGCCGAGGGTCCCAAGAACGTCGCGATGGCGGCGGAGATCGCCGACGGCTGGCTGCCGCTCTACTACTCGCCCTTCCGCCCCGAGGTGTATGCGGAGTCGCTCGGCAGGACGAAGCCCGGCTTCGAGATCGCGGTGACGGTGGCCTGCAAGGTCACAGACGACGTGGCCGCGGCGCTCGGTCCCATCAAGGCGATGCTCGGCTTCTACATCGGCGGCATGGGCGCCAAGGACCGCAACTTCCACAAGGAGCTGATGGGCCGCATGGGCTACGAGGCCGAGGCCCAGAAGATCCAGGACCTGTTCTTCGCGGGGAAGCGCGGCGAGGCGATCGCCGCGGTGCCGGACGCCTTCGCCGACGAGATCTCGCTGGTGGGCTCGCGCGAGAGGATCCGCGACCGGCTCGCCGCCTGGCGCGAGTCCGCGGTGACGACGCTGCTCGTCCCGGGAAACGACATCGACACGATTCGCGCAATGGCAGAGCTGGTTCCTTGAAGAATGGCGCGCGTCAGCGCGCCGCAAGCCGAAGGCGCGCAGCGAGGCGAAGCCGAGCGGAGAAGTCGCATGGCCACGCAGGCGAAGACCCTGCCCGTAAGGCTCGGAGCGATCTTCCCGACGACCGAGATCGGCGACGACCCGGCGGCGATCCGCGACTGGGCGCAGGCCGCGGAGGCGCTCGGCTACCACCACATCGTGGTGTACGACCACGTGCTCGGCGCGGTCCACGCCGGGCGCACGCCGCCGCTCGGCGGGCCCTACACCGAGCGCGACGCCTTCCACGAGCCGTTCGTGCTCTTTGGCTTCCTCGCCGCCGTCACGCAGCGCATCGAGCTGTGCACGGGCGTGCTGATCCTGCCCCAGCGCCAGACCGCGCTCGTCGCCAAGCAGGCCGCCGAGGTGGACCTGCTCTCCCGCGGCCGGCTGCGCCTCGGCGTCGGCACGGGCTGGAACCACGTCGAGTACGAGTCGCTGGGCACGAGCTTCGAAGACCGCGGCGCGCGCTTCGACGAGCAGGTGACCCTGCTCCGCGCGCTCTGGCGCGAGCCGCTCGTCGACTTCTCCGGGCGCTTCCACCGCGTGGACCGCGCCAACCTGCTGCCGCGCCCGCGGCGCGAGATCCCCATCTGGTTCGGCGGCTTCACGCCGGTCGCGGTGCGCCGCGCGGCGCGCGTGGGGGACGGGATCCTGTTCGGAACGAAGCCCTCGCGCATGCAGGCGCTGCTCGAGCTGTCCTTCGCGGAGCTGGCGAAGGCCGGGCGGCCGCGCGCAGCCTTCGGCGCCGAGGCGGTGGTCGACGCCAGCGACGATCCGGAATCGTGGGCGCGCGAGCTCGCGCTCTGGCGCGAGGCCGGCGGCACGCACCTCTCGCTGCGCGCGATGGACACCGCCGCCGAGTTCGTGGGCGCAAAGCGCGTAGGCTTCGAGGGCCCGCGCGACTACATCGCTGCGCTCGAACGCTTCGCGGCCGCGGTCCGCTAGGAGCCTGACCCAAGACTGGCGTGGGAAGGCCCGGGCGCCGAGGCGCGGCGCCGGCGAGGCGCGCGACTGAGCCATAGCGCCAGCTACGGCGCAAGGAGCCCAACGAAGCCGGTGCCGATGCATCGGCGTCCGGACGTCGCGTCCAGTCTTGGGTCAGGCTCCTGGCCCTGCGCTTCACCGCTCAGAGCGGGTGTATGCTGCCGCGACGCCCGCCGGAGCCCCGAGGAATGAAGCACGAGATCCGCAGCGGACCCGAGCCGCAGTACGACCGCGTCGTGTCGGGCTACGAGACGTTCCACTCACCCGAGCCATTCGCCTGCGAGTGGGGCGGCGTGCTGCCGGGCTTCTCGCTGGCCTACGAGACCTGGGGACGCCTCTCGCCGCGGCGCGACAACGCCATTCTGCTCCACACGGGGCTGTCGGCTTCCTCTCACGCGAAGAGCCACCCGCGCAATCCGAGCCCCGGCTGGTGGGAGCGCTTCATCGGACCCGGCGCGCCGCTCGACACCGACCGCTACTTCGTGGTGTGCAGCAACCTGCTGGGCGGCTGCTACGGCAGCACGGGGCCGATGTCGACGAACCCGGCGACCGGCGAGCCGTGGGCGACGGACTTCCCGATCCTCACCGTCTCCGACATGGTGCGCGCGCAGCTGCGCCTGCTGGGCCACCTCGGCATCGAGCGCCTGCACGCGGCGGTCGGCGCGTCGCTCGGCGGCATGCAGTCGCTCACGATCGCCGCGCTGGCGCCCGAGCGCGTCGGGCGCCTGGCGAGCATCTCGGCGGCGCTGCGCGCCCATCCGCAGTCGATCGCGTTGCGCTTCGTGCAGCGCCAGGCCGTGATGTCCGATCCCGACTGGCGCGGCGGCCGCTACTACGGCGCGAGCTTCCCGCACCGCGGCCAGCGCATCGCGCGCGAGATCGGCACGATCACGTATCGCTCGGGACCGGAGTGGCAGGAGCGCTTCGGGCGCGAGCGCGCCGACGACGCCGCGCCGCCGCGCCTCGACGAGGACTTCCAGGTCGAGCGCTACCTCGCCTACCAGGGCGACAAGTTCTGCCTCCAGTACGACGCCAACTCCTACCTCTACATCTCGAAGGCGATGGACCTCTTCGATCTGCTGGAGGAGAAGGACGACGGGCGGCCCATCGATCGCATCGCCTGCCCCGCGCTGGTCATCGGCGTGACCACCGACGTGCTCTTCCCGGTGTGGCAGCAGCGCGAGCTGGCCGAGGCGCTGGAGAAGCGGCGCGTCCCCACGACCTACGTCGAGCTCGACGCGGCCTACGGCCACGACACGTTCCTGATCGACCGCGAGCGCGTCGGCGGCGCGCTGCGGGCTCACCTGCGAGCGGAGTAGCCGGAGCAAGCGCCGCGTCAGCGGCGCGCGCAGCGAGGCGCAGCCGAGCGGAGCTCAGTGCGAGGCGCGCGCGGCCCGCTCCACGTAGCGCGCCGCGAGCCGGCCCGCCTCGGCGATGCCGAGCGTCTGCGCGTAGAGGCGCACGTGCGCCGCGAGATACGGCTGCGGGGGCAGGCGGTCGTAGCGCTCGGCCTCGATCTCGGCGAGGAAGCGGATGCGGGTCATCTCGGCGAGCGCAGCGAGCGGCAGCTCCTGCATCTCGCGGCAGCGTCGCAGGTAGCTGCCGGGCTGCTCGAGATCGAGCGGCGGCAGGGGGGGGCGCGGCGAGGCCAGCAGCGCGGGCCGCTTCGGCGCGACGGGCAGCGACGGGCGCGGGGCCGGCCGATCCGACGCGATCTCGACCAGGCGATCGGCGAGCGCGGTCACGCCCTGCGAGAACACGCAGCCCGGGTAGAGCTGCATCACCGGGAGGCTGCGCGCGACGGCCGCCGGCACGCAGGCGTCCCGGTCCAGCGCGCCGAGGTATTGGAGCGGCGCGCCGAGATAGGCCGCGCAATCGGCCTGCACGCCGAGTCCGAGCCGGCGCTCGGACTCGTTCTGCACCTGGTTCAGCACCAGCAGCGGCGCGAAGCGGCGGGTCCGCTCGCGGAGCAGACGCCCGGCCTCGGCGTCGACCGCGGCGACCGCATCGACGAGCTCGCGCGGCGAGCGGCCGAGGCGCCGAGCCTCCTCGAGCACCGCCTCGAGGGCCCGCCGCACGCGCTCGTCACCGGTCAGGTCGCGCAGCGAGCGGAAGAAGGCGGCCTTGAGGAACTGCATGGCGTTGTCGAGCGCGGTGGGCTCGGGCGTCACGACGACGAGCCCGTGGTCCGCGGCCAGGAAGAAGTCGATCACGTTGAAGCCGCTGCCCGCGCCGAGATCGAGCACGACGTGCTGCACGGGCAGCCGGCGCACGTGGCGCAGGAGCTTCAGCTTGTGCGCGGTCTTCGGATTCGCCATGTCCGGCAGCGCGCGCGCGCCCGAGATCAGCGACACGTCCGGCGCGGAGGTCGGCACCAGCAGGTCCGCGAGCTCGCCGACGTCGCCGCGCACGAAGTCGGCCAGTGTGGCGCGCGGCCGCGGGACGCCGAACAGCGTGTGCAGGTTCGCGCCGCCGAGATCGACGTCGACGATCGCGGTGCGCTGCCCCGTGGCGGCGAGCGCGAGGGCCAGGTTCGACGCGACGATCGACTTGCCGACGCCGCCCTTGCCGCCCCCCACCGCGTAGACGCGCGGAGCGGGCGCCGCGACCTCGACCGTCCGGGCGCGGCGCGGCAACGCCTCCGCACCGCGCAGCGAGAGACCCGTCTCCACCGATTCCACGTCGCGGCTCCTCACCAGAGGAGTGGGAGGCACGCGCCGCCGCGTGACACGCAAGTGCGTGCAGCGGAGCGGCAGGCTACCGGCAGTGCGCCGGCAGCCGCGCTTCGCAAGTCAGGCGCCGCGGCCCTGGAGTGCGTCGCGCAGCGCGCGCTTGAGGATCTTCCCGGACGCATTGCGCGGCAGCGCGGCCTCGCGGATCTCGATCCGCGTCGGGATCTTGAAAGCGGCCAGCCGGGGGGCGAGGTGCGCGCGCAGCGCCTCGGCGTCGAGGCGCCGGCCCGGCTTCGGCAGCACCGACGCGGCGACCTCCTCGCCGAGGCGCTCGTGGGGCACGCCGTAGACCGCCGCCTCGTAGACGTCGGGGTGCTCGTAGAGCGCCGCCTCCACCTCCGCGCAGTACACGTTCTCGCCCGCGCGCAGCACCATGTCCTTGGCGCGGTCCTCGACGGTGACGAAGCCCTCCTCGTCGATGCGGCCGATGTCGCCGCTGCGCAGCCAGCCGTCGACGAGGGTCTCGGCGCTGGCCTCCGGCTTGTTCCAGTAGCCGCGGATCAGGTTCGGGCCGCGGAACCAGATCTCGCCGGCCTCGCCGCGCGGCAGCGCGCGCCCGCCCTCGTCGCGGACCTCGATCTCGAGGATCGGCACCGCGCGCCCGGCGCTGCGCGGTTTGCGCACGTAGTCGTCCCCGCTGTTCTGCGGTCCGTAGGCGTTGGTCTCGGTCATGCCGTAGCCGATGTTCGGGCGCCCGCGCCGGAAGCTCCGGTCGACGCGCGTCACCAGCTCGGGGGGCGCCGGCGCGCCACCGCCGCCCACGTTCTGGAGGCTCGAGGTGTCGCGGCGGGCGAAGTCGGGGCACTCGAGCAGGTCCCAGGTCATCGTCGGCACGCCGACGAAGTGGGTGACGCGTTCGCGCTCGATCAGCTCGAGC
>Ga0335070_10001745_pt1 | contig 25284 bp, 35 predicted proteins | sample Lox_Sample_13_FD_206722 | JGI IMG/M metagenome (GOLD analysis project Ga0335070, IMG submission 206722) | Soil microbial communities from Loxahatchee National Wildlife Refuge, Florida, United States - Lox_Sample_1.3 | ecosystem: Environmental > Terrestrial > Soil > Wetlands | place: USA...
TATTTTTATCAACTGTTTTTACTTCAAATTGTATTTTTTTAAAATTATTATCTGTTAATATATTATATAATTTACAATCATAACCACTAATTAATATTTTTAATTTAGAACTAATAGCAGTATTTAAAAATTCTATATGTTCCTTTTCATTCATATCAACATTATATCTTACAGATGTTCTTGTTGATTGTTCATATGGCGGATCACAATAAACAAATACATTTTCATTATTATATTTTTTTAATAATTCAATACCATTAGTATTTAAAACTATTACTCTTGATAATCTTTGATGTAATTCATATAATCTATCAATACAACTTAAATAATCAGATATTGATTTACTCATATTTCTTCTAACACAAATATTAACAGATAAATTTCCTACACCATTATATGATGTTCTATTAACATAAAAAAAATAATAAGCTCTATCTAAAATTGATATATTATTTTCTTTTAATTTATTTTTGTATTCTAATCTAAGATCTTCATTATAATATGATAAATCACATAATTCTTTAAATTTTATAAATAATTCATTATTTGATATTACTTTAAATAAAGAATATACATTTTTTTTCTAAATCATTATAAATTTCTATTTCAACAGGATCTATTTTTAAACCTATTGAATAAGAACCGCCAAATGGTTCAATATATGTATTATATGTATTTCTTTCTGGAAAATATTTTATTATATTATTAAACATAGTACCTTTACTTCCAAAATATTTTATTGGTGAATTCATATTATAATTTATTCTTTAAAATTATTATCGTATATTAATTCCAATCTAGCTCTTGTAATGGCAACATAAAATAGATTTAATTCTTGTTGATATTGTAATGGCGAAGATGTTTTCATTGGTAATAAATCAGGTCTAATAATAAAAACTCTATTAGCTTCTAATCCTTTGCTTTTATGCACAGAACTAAGTATAATACCACTAATTTCTTCTGTAAATATTTGTGAAATTTTAGTTTTTAAATCAGGTATTGTTGGAAATATTTTAGCTAAAAATATTAATGTTGAAACTTTATCGTTTAATGCTATAAAACCATTATTTTCATCATAATTTAATATTCCTTTACTTATTAATTCATTTTTATAATCTTCAATTTCATTATTCCAATATTCAATTAATTTATTAATTGATAAAAAATCTCCAATCATATCTATTAAAGATAATCCAATATCAGAACCTTTAATAGTTGCTTTTTTATGTTTTAGTAAAAAATAAAAAAATAATTTAACAAGTGGTGCTGTTGTTCTACATAATATAAAATCTCCAGATTCAGCTTCTTCTAAAACATTTCCTTCTCTAACAATACCATCAACAGCATTTTCCATATAATTTATGCCGGGAACTATTTTTCTTGCTTCATTAACAATATTTTTTGCACATCTAAATGTTATTGATAATGGTAATATTTTTGTATTTGGAAAATTCTTAAACCATTCAAAAGATTTATCATCACTACCAGCGAACGAATAAATTGATTGAAAAATGTCTCCAATTGCAAATAATCTTCCGATTGTTTTACCTGTTTTTCTATCTTTTTTAATAATTTTTTCAATTATTTTTTGTTGTGCCCTAGATGTATCTTGACATTCATCAACAAACACATAATCATATTGAAACATCCAAACTTTAGGATCAATAGCTGGAATAAATATCATATCAATATAATCATATGTTGTTTTATCATTAACACAAATTTCTAATATTGATGATATTCTTTTTATATCTTTAGGCTCTGAATATTTTACTTCATATTTTTTACATATATTTGGTATGTATTTCATATCTAAAGTCATTGTTAATCTACATAAATCAACAATTTTTTTAATTGAATCCAAATATTTTTTTACTTCATTATCATTTTTTAATTCACTTTCTAAATGCCAATTATTTTTCTTTTTATTAATAATTTTATCAATTTTAAATTCATCAAATTCAATATCTTTATATTTTCTTTTTAAAGCTGATAATCCTAAACCATATGTTGTATAACAATGAACATCTTCAGGTAATTTAGTTTTTAATTCATTTTGTATATGTTTATTAAAAGCAAGAAATATTTTAGATTTATCTTTTGAAAGATAATCCATTGATTTAACAATAGTACTGGTTTTCCCTGCTCCGGCGTAAGCTTGAATTAATAAATTTTCAGTTTTATTTTGAATAAAATCAAAAATATCTTCTTGTTCTTTTGTGTTTTTAAATTCCATTATAATATTAATTTATTTTCTATGTGCTTCATAATTCATATATATTATTTCAACATTACCTTCATTTAATTTTTTTAATGCTATTTTTTGATCTTTAATCCAAATATCATCAATAGACCAATCAGGTTCTTTATCACAAAATATTCTTTTTATACCAGCATTAACTATTTCACCAGCACATCTTGAACATGGAAACCAATTAACATACATATCTGCACCTAATGTTTTTTGTCCATTTCGAGCAGCATTTACAATACAGTTTTCCTCCGCATGAAGCACCCAACTATATTTTTCTGGCCTTTCATGTCTTTCTTCTAAATCATCATTACAGCCACGTGGAAATCCATTATATCCCATTGAAATTGGATTTTTATCTATTACTATAACAGCACCAACTTTACTACTTCTATCTTTACTCCATTGTGCAATATGATCAGCTAATTGCATAAATCTTAAATCCCAATTTGTCATAAAATTTAAATTTAATTTTTATTTAAAATTTTAATAATTTCATATCAATTAATGTTTGTATTGATAATTTATTATCATAATATGAATTATTATAATATTCTATAATACAATATTTAGGATTATTAATTAAAAAATATTCATATAAAATTGTTTTTTTTCTAATTATTTTAATTATTGGAGTAAATATAATTCCTAAACTATTTGGTGCTAAATCATTAATATGAATAATGTTTTCATTTTTAATATAATAATTATAAATTAAAAAATATTCATTAAAAACAGGTTTAAAATTTATAGATAATGAATATTGTTTTTTTATATAAAATTTATCAATATAATTTAATTCAATATAATCTTCTTTAAAGCTATATTCAGTAATAATATAATTATCATTTTCATTATATATTTTATTTTTATATTTATTTAAAATTTTAATATCATCTAAATTAGATGTTTTTATATTAATTTCCATATAATAATTAATAATTTATTGTTTTTATATTTATAAACATATAATTATTCTAATAATTTTAAAGTTTCATCAGTTATATTAAATTTAGAACCAGGATAACTAATATTAAGTATTTCAGAAGCAAAAATATTTGCATCAACTTCAAAAGGTAATATTTCATGAAATGTGTGAAATATTTTATTTTTATCTATTTTATAATATTCAATCCATTTATTAACATTTTCATTATTAATACAAGATTCAATATATCCATTTTGATATTGTATATGATGCCTAAATTCATGCATTAAAATCCATAATAATTCAATTTCTGAATATTTATGATTAATATCTAAATGTAATGATAATTCTTTTTTTTCAGGTGAATAAATACCTAAATAATTAGTTTTTTGTAGCCAACAATTTGTACCTCTTTCTAAATTTTTAATAAAAATATTAAAAGGAAAATATTTTATTAAATCTTTTCTTTTATGAAATATTTTATATGAAAATAATTTATTTGGAATATCAATTTGTTTTAAATTTTCATCTAAAAAATTAATATTTATTAGATTTTTTACTTTTTTATTTTTTATAAATAAATTTAACTCTTGATATGTTATTATATCATTAATATTAAAAATTTCCATAATTATTAATTAAATAAAACAATTCTTCAGGTAAAATCAAATATTTATCTTTTAATAAATTTACTTTATTGATTAATGATTCTTTTATTTCATTTTCAATTATTTTAAATTTTATTAAATCATTTTTAAAACGTTCAATGCCAAGATAGCAAAAATCAGAAGGCAATAAAGCTTTATTATCTATAAAACCATGTTGATAAGTTTGTTTATATTCTATTTCTTTATTAAATAATAATTTAATAATAGATGATGATAATTGAATAAAATATGGAATTTCTATAACTTTATATCCTAATTTATTATATATTTCATATTTTTTATAATCATTTACAATATTTTTAGATGAATTATAATGCATATAACCATTAAATTCAACAATCATCATATAAATATCAGATTTATAATCTGGTCTATATTTATATTCTTTATTTAAATTTTTATTAAATATCCAATTACCATTAGGATAAATTAATTCTAATAATTCTCCTAAATTTTCTTGTGTTAAATAATTTTTCATATAAAAAATATGATTATATTAATTTGCAAACATAATAAAAATATTTTTAATAAACAAATTTTTAGTATTTATAATAAAAATATTATATATGTCATTAATTTCCAAACAAGATAGAGATAAGTTATTTACATTTATTAAACATGAATTAGGCTATCCTCTTAGACCATTTGAAATTGAAGAAGAAATGATGCTGTCTTATTTAGAAATGGTTATCGAAGATTATTCTTCTTATATTAATCAATGGTTAATTGAACAAAATTGGATTAATTTAGAAGGGCAAAAAAGAGAAAATATTGATTTTATTCATGCTTTTGCAACTAAATCAAATGATTATATGCATTCTTTTACATATGCTTATTCTAAACAAGTTGGTATGGGTACAAATGCACCTGCTGCTAAAGGATGGGAATTAAAAAGAGATTATATTACTATTGAGGAAGATACACAACATTATTTAATACCAGCCGGAAGAGAAGTTAATGAAGTATTATGGGAAACGCCTCCTCAAATAGGTAGCGGCGTTATAGATCCATTTGCTACAAATGCATGGACACCTGGAACATGGGGGTGGTCTTATCTAGGAAGGCCAGCAATGTATATGCAGCCAAATTATAGTTTACTTTTAGCAGCACAAGATTTTAATATGAAACAAAGAATTATGCAATCAACACTTACATATCGTATAACTGGTTTAGATAGTGGTGAAAAAGTATTACATTTATATCCAAGACCTGGTTCTCGTTATGAAATAGGTATTGGTTGGTTAAAACATTATGCTGGTTCAAAAGTTTTTTATTGGTATTATGAAACAAATAAAACTAATAGAAATAAATGTTTAAATCAAAATCCAGATATTATTATATTACCTTCAGATCCTATAACATCTGTTTTAAAATGGGAAAAATTAAATGATGTTGCAAAACAAATGATTCGTGATTTATTAATTGCAAAAGTTAAAATAATTATTGGAGGAGTTAGAGGTTTTTATTCGGGTGAAATATCAGCTACAGAAAAAGCATTAACACTTGATTATAGACATTTACTTGATGAAGGTGAAAAATTAAAAGAAAATACTTTAACAAGGTTAAAAGATAATTTAGATAAATTATCACAAGTAACATTAACTGAAAATAGGGCTAAAATAGCAGAAAATATTAATAAGCATCTTCAATACCAACCTTTTAAAAAGCCTATAATACATTATTAATATGAATAAAATAAAAAATAAATTATTTGAAAATATTAATTATCTTAATAAAAAAGATAATATAATTAAAGAAGGTGTTGAATTTATTACAGATAATGAAGGAAATAAACATTATTTTAGAGATGATGATGTTATTTGTTATGCTTTTGGATATCTTGATAATAATCTTATTATATCAAATAATCATGGTACACATGGCGAAGCAATAAGAGATTATTTAAATATGAAAGATAGAGATATAAATGTAGATTATGTTAAATTTGATAATCTACGTAAAAATTTAAAATATGAAGGAAGATTATGGATAACATTTGAAACAATATCATTAAGAGAAATTGTTTCTAATAATGTTATTAATGATTTAAAACAAGATTTTAAAAAATATTTTCCAAATAAAGATTTTTCAAATTTTAAAATAGAAATGGGAAGAACATTATCATATGCCTAAGAAAAAACAACAATATAATAATTTAATTGATCATAGATATGGATTATTTATGACTAAAGAATCATTCGATCTTGATATTATGTATGGAAGAGAATGGTTAAAAAAAGATAATGTTCAAGAAATTAATTTATATAAAGTCAATATTATTGAAACTAAATCTCATTCATTATATGGTCAAGCAAAAGCATCAGATAAAAAATATTTTTCACCTGTTAGATTAAGTGCGTTAATAATTGTTGAATCAAATGTTAATAAAAATTATGGCGATGAAAAGGGTGGTATTGCAAGAAACGATACAGGAAATTTAATAGCAAATATATTTATAAAAGAATTAGAAGAAAAAAATATTGATATAAATAGAGGTGATATAATTGAATATAATATTTCAGGTCAAAAAAATAGATATTATGAAGTCGAAAATGCTCAAGATGTTGTTGATAGTTCAGATAAAACAAGAGCAGGTTTTGAAGTATTCTACAAACAAGTAATTTCTGTACCAGTCAAAGAAGACATAGTTCCTTTTTTACAAGAAACAAAATAAATTAAATATTTGGCAATTTATTTTATTTATTGCCAAAATATAGTTATCAAATTATTTTACTTTTTTAATAAATTTTTATGCTATTCTTCCATTAAATTTGTAGGTATACCAAACGTTTCCATTACATCATCAATAAATTGTTCACCATGTTTTTTACTTAAACGTTTTATCATATCTTTTTTTTATATCAAATAAAGTAAATGTTTCATATTTTTTCTTCTTTTATTAATTTATATCCCATTTTTATAGTATTTTCTATACCTATTTCTAAATATTTATCATTTTTTTTTATTTTTAAATAATTTAATATTTGTTCTAATTCTGTAAAAAATTGAGAATCTTCAACAACATGTGAATAATTTACATTACTATTTTTCATTGCTTTTATTTTTTATATTAAAAATTATAATTTAAAAATCTTTTTTAATCTTTCATAATCAAGCCATATATCATTACCTTTTCTTAAAGAATCAATTTCTTCAGTAGATAAATATGGAGTATATTTTTTAATAATTTCTTCATTTTTTTCATCAACAAATTTTTTCAAAATAAAATCTTGATATGTAGTATCATTTATTTTTCTTGCTGATATTTGAAAATCTCCTAAATGTATCATACCAAATGTTGTTGGCATAAGTCTTTTTCTACCTTTAAATCTTTCAAAAACTTCAAATCCATTAGATGATAATGGACCATATGCAACAAGTTCTATAAAATTAGAATTTTTATTTAATATCTCAATAATTAATTCAGCATATGTATCAAGGCCTCCTTGAGATGAAAAATATAAAATAGTATCTGAATCTATTGAACTTAATATTTCAAAAATATTTTCTATTTTATCATCATCTAAAGTATCTTTAATAAATCGTATTGGCCTATTATCGTTTTTGCTATCATTTTTTTTCATAAATTTTATTTTTAAAATATCTTTCTTTTATTTTTTTTAATTCCTGAATAATAATATCATGATATTGTTCTGATACTATATTAATTTCTTTTCCATATTGAAGATACATATCAATAACAAATTCTATAAATTCTTTTTCTTTTTTCGATAAATATGTTGCTTTCTTTGCTACATAATAAATTATAAAACAAAGAAAACAACATAAAACTATTAAAAATAATATTATAAGCCATAACATAATTATAATCCAACACTTAATTCAGCCTTTATTTTTGAATGTGAATTATAATTAATTAATTCAAAATCATCAATTGTTAAATTTAAAATATCTTCTAATGAATTTAAATCTTTTTTTATTTTCATTTCAGGTAATTGCATTGGTTCTCTTTGTAATTGTTCTTTTACTTGATTTAAATGTGTTACATATAAATGAGTATCACCACCAATCCAATTTATTTTACCCGAAATCATATTACAAGTTTTTGCAAATATCATATTTAAAATACTCATAGATGCTATATTAAATGGTGCGCCTAAAAAAGTATCAACGCTACGTTGATACATATTAAGATCAAGATAAAATTTAGGAATATTATCTTGATTTAAAATTTCATTTGTTAAATCATAACCATCTTTCATACCATATTCCAAATTATTCCAAAATTTTTCTCTTTTTTTAAAATTTAATGGTCTTACAATAAATTGATATAATAAATGACAAGGAGGTAATGCCATATCTTTAAAATCAGCTTTATTCCATCCATCAATAATATGATAACGAGAATACGGATTGTTTTTTAATCCATTAATTACATCTTTAATTTGATCAATACCATTTTGATTTCTCCATTGATAACCATAAACTTTACCTAAATCACCTAATTTATATTCTGAATAATGATTAAATTCTAATTTATTTTCTTTTATTTTTTCAATAAATTCTTTAATTGATAATTTTAAAGAATCATTACTATAATGTTTATTATAATGATTAATATACCATCTATAAGCATCACCATTCCATATATTTACATTATTATCAATTAAATATTTTATATTAGTTTCACCACGTAAAAACCAAAGTAATTCATGTATTATACCTTTCCAATACATTTTTTTTGTTGTTAATAATGGAAATCCATCTTTTAAATCATGTTCAATATGTCCAAATGAAATTCCAATAGTATTTGGCATATTTGCTCTACCACTTTCTTTTTCAACTCCATTATCAATAATGTTTTGTAATAAATTTAAGTATTGTTTCATATTTTTATTTTTTATTACTACTACCAAATCCGCCTCTATTATTGTTTCCTAAATCATTAACTTCAATAAAATTTATTTTATTATCAAATAACCATTTTAATTTAATATACCAAGGTGCTTTCATTTGTGGTTTTATTTCAAATTGACAAATTCTATCACCTTCATTAATTTTAGTATTATCTAAACATAATGCTGGAAATTTCCATATATCATTATTACCTGAATATCCATCAGATAATTTATCAGGGCCATCAATAATACCATAATGATTTGTTTGTAATATTTTAAAACTTTTATATGTACTACTTCTTGGAACAATATTTGCTTGATAATATTTAGGTAATTTTATTGAAATACCTAATGATATTAATTTAAAATCAAATTTTTTTAATTCAATAGTTTCAGCACTTTTTAAATCAATCCAATTTCCAAAAGATTCAATTTTACAATTTTGATTATGATATTTTATATATATTTTCATTTATTATATTTCTTTTAATTTATTAATCATTTCATTTAAATTTTTATTTGATTCTGATAAAATATCATTTAAATCATCTCCTATCATTTCATTATAATTCATTAATTTATCAACTTCATTTAAAATAAAATTTGCTTGAAATCCTTTATCTTTATCAATTAAAGATCCATTTGAAGTATTATATTTATAATTATTTTCATCAGCATAAAATTTTAATCCTGTTTTAAGTAAATCAATAATTTTTAATAATTCATCATTTGAATTAATATTATATAATATATTATTCATTTTTATCAATTTCTTTTTCTGAATTTTCTATAAGTATTCCATTTTTATATTTATATTCATTAATCAATTTTTTTGCTTCATTAATTTCGCTTGGATATAAAGTAAATTCTTTTCTTACTGGAAATTGATCTGGTTTACTTCTTATTTTTTCAGTAAAAAATTTACCCTGTGATAAAGCATTTTCAAATTCTTGATATAATTCTTCTATTATATTTTCATAAGAAAAAGTTCCACCTCTTGTAAAAGAAATATATAATCTTTTAAGTAATGGAAAATATGTTGTTTTTAACAAATTTGTTGAATCAAAAACACATTCTATATATACACCAGTTTTTTCTGTTCCATATTCTTTTTTATTTACTAACATAATTCTAAAATTTTTTATACGCTATTAATTATTTTATGATTATTCTTTATTTTCTTCAATATTAATATTATCATTATTTGAGTAATATTCCTTAATTTCTTCAATTGTTGCACCTTTATTTATCATTTCTAATAAATCTTCTTTAAATGTATCATACCAATAATTATATTGTGCATTATCAATTTCAGAATATATATCATTTAAATTATATGTTGTATAACTCATTCTACTACCAGTAGCATGGCATAATACACAACTATAATCATATTGTAATCTTTCATAATCTTTAATTTTCCAAATAAAATATTTTATTTTATAAACAATTAACCAATCAGATGGATGTGTTAAATACCAATAATAATATTTAAGTTTTGTTTTAAATAATGTTTTCATAATTTATATTTATAATTATTATAATTTCATTTTTTATTTATTTTTAATAATATTTTAGATTTATATGCTAAAATAGAATCTATAAAATTTTTAGGATCTTCTTTATTTATTAATAATTCTTTTTTATAAACAGTAAAATATGATGGAGTTAATGGTTTATTAAAACTTAATAAATTAACCCATAATTTTCCAGTGAATAATAAAATTATTCTTTCTTTAAATGATAATTTCCAACAAGAAATAACTTCACCATATGATGAATCATTTTTAAATGCTGGTAATGGCAAATATTCTGGTTGATCTTTAGCATAAATTACATTTTGTTCTTTAAATTCTATCGGTTTCATGTTAATTAATTGTATTTCCTGATATAATAAAATTTGTATTTTAATTAACAAATGTAAAATAAAATAAATTAAAATGCAAACAATTTTTTAACTATTTATAAAAAAGTTTAATAAATTTTATTATGTCAACACCATCAAAAAATTTAAAACCAAAATATTCTATAAATCTTGATCCACCTAAACCTGGAACAGAATATTTAAAATATGGTTTTGATAGAATTGAAGAATTAATGAAACAAGCAGATCCTAAAACTAAATATTTTCCAAGAACAATATTACTTGAAGATTTAGACTTTGGTATTTCTGATTTTATTAATTCTGAAAATATGAAATTAATAATAGAAGGAAAAACAGTTCCAAGTTTTTATTTAGAAAATGATAGATGGGGGGAATTTTCAAAAACATGGAAATTTACTGATAAAGATAATAATGTACCAACACCATATATTACAATTAGAAGAATCGAAAAAGGTCCTGGAACAAGATTAGGAGTTTTATATAGAATTCCACAACCTAAAAAATTTATTTATTTCCAAGTACCAATATTAGATAATAATGAAATAATATATTTACATTTTAAAATTCCTGAACCAGTAAATGTTGATTTAACATATGAAGCAAATTTATTTACAAAATATAGAGTTGATGTTAATCAATATGATGAAATAATATTAAAAACTTTTGCATCAAGACAAGCATATACTTTTGTTAAAGGATTACCATTTCCGATAACACTTGAGGGTATGACAGAAGCTAACACTATGGAAAATATTGATGGTGACAGATTTTATATGTCTAAATATACATTTAAACTATATGGACAAATTCAAAATGAAGATGAATTTGAAATAGTTAGAACAACTAGAAAAACTCTAATCAATACTACTTTAATGTAAAATTAAAAGGATTTTCTTTTATCCATTTAATTTTTTCATCACAAATATGTTTTTCATATTTCCAATTTATAATAATATTTTTTTCATTATAAATAGGCTTAGCTATTTCTTTTCCACAAAATGGACATGTCGGGGTTTTTTCTTTTTCCATTATTTAAATAAGATTTTAATTTAAAAAATTAAATTTACATTAAAATTTAATAAAAGTCAACAATAATTAAATTTATTTTATAAACTATCTATATATTAGGACTAATTAATATTAATCACTGGTATAATATGTTCCATCAATATAATTAAATGTATTACCAGCTGGATAATTTTGTTGTTTTTGTGGTAATATAGTTAATGACCTATTAAATTTATCAATATATTCATTATTGATAACTTCTAACGGTATTATATCAATATTATTAACAATATATTTAAAACTTTTATTTGTTTTATCTAATAAAATTTTATAATAATATTTTTCTTCTGTTAATAAAAATTCATTTTCAGAATTATAAAAAAGATGTAATTTACCAATTTTAGCATTATAAAAACTTAATCTTACATAAAGTGTTATTGTATTACCTGTTACAACATTTTCAATAAAATTAACAGGAATATATAAATATGATAATTGCTTTGAATTTCCAGTATAATCAATAATATAATTAGAATTTATTGAGTTTCCTAAAACAGTTAAATAATTTGATGTTACTTTATTTTGTATTTGAGTATTATAATTATCAAAAACATCAATAACATAAAAACTATTTTTAAATGATGTTTTATTAAAATTTATATCATCTTCTACAAACCCAATAAATTTATAATTATAATCATATGTATTACCACTATAATATTTAAAATAAATATTTATTTTATTATTTTTATTTGAATCTAAATATTTAAATTTAAATTTTTCGGAATCATCAACATCATTAATATTATTATTTGTAGTTTCATTAATAAAATTATCTAACGATTCTTCATAACCTAAATAATCAATAGGTTGTGTTAATGCTATTTTAATAATTTTATCCTTACCATTATTAATTATTTTATGTTGAATTATACACATGGTTTTCCAATATTATTTAAATCGCTATTTGTTTTATTATTATATATTGTTGGAGTACCATATTTTATTTGTGAGAATATTACACTTGTTCTATAATCATCTAAATATGGCTTAACGTCTAATATTAAATTTGAAAATAAATATCTTTTTTTATTTACAAAAGGATAATCAACTCCAATGCCACTAATTGGATCAATAAATCCTTGATCTAAAATATCCCTCCAAACATAATTTCCATTATTATCAATATTTGTTGCATAATTTGGTATTGATGCAACTTCATCATATGTTGTACCTGAAATATTAGCCGTTTTTAAATCATCTGATAAATATCTTAATTTTAATTCTAAAAATGGATTATATTGCCACATAATATTAACTACTGTTGATCCAGATGTTATAGGCGTTTTTATATAATAATCTTGTGGTAATAATTGAGATTGATAAAATATATTTTTTTCATATTGTATTAAATCGCCATATAACAAATCCCCAATATTTAATGTTTTACCACTAAATGGTTCGATGTATGGTTCTCCTGTAGTATTATTAAATCTTGTTAAATATGTTGTTTCAGAATATCCATTTCCATTATTTTTAGGTTTATATTGTGCATATAAATATAATTCAGTTATTGGAAAATTAAAATTATCATAATAATTTGTAACATCTACATCAAAATTAATATTAAATGAATAATCGTTATCATTAAATAAATTATTTGAAAATCCAGCTGTATAAATTTCAATATTATCAATAATTCCTATAACTTCAAATTTTCGTATATATTCATTTATTGATGATATATTTATTTGAGTATAACCAGATACATATGGCTTAACAAGATAAAAATCAAAACTATTAATCAATGTTTTACAATCTGTTAATTTAGGTAAAAATATATCTGATAAAATTTTATAATCATTTCTTAATCTATTTAATAAAGATATAAATTGAATTTTACCATAAATTCTATATATATTTGTTGCTTGCCTTTCTTTATCATAAACAGTTGTTACATCCAATACGTTTGTCGAATCATATTCAGTAAACATATCTATTTTTTGAGATAATTTAATCTTTATATAATTATCAACATTAACCGAATTAATATTTTTTTCTGAACCTAATTGAATCTGATATTGTGTATCCATTTATTATATAAATTTTATATTATAAAAAACCCAATTATTAATTATTCTTTTTATTCCTTTAAGTAAATTTATAATATTATATTCTTTTTTTATATAATTAATATATTTATTATATATAAATTCTTTATAATTATTACCAATTAATTTATTAAAATGATTAATATAATTTAATAAATTAATTTTACTATCAATTATATTAATTCTTATAATATTAAATTTATTTTTATTTAAAAAATTTTTTACTAAAAAATTATAAATTGATAATATTTCTTTTTTATCATTATTTGTTAAATTAATATTATTAAAATTATCTATTTTAAAACTTATTTCAAGAATTTTAATAAATGTATTATTATAATTATAATAATTTAAATATCCCATGTTTTTATAATAATAATCATTCCAATTTAAAAAAAATATATTAAAATATATATGACAAACAATATTATTATAATTATAAATTAATTCATATATTTTACTGTTTATAATTTTTTTTATATTATATTTTTTTTCATAAAAAGAATATTTCTTTATATCATAAAAATTATTAATAAAAATATTATCAAAATATTTTATTGGTTGTTCAAATCCTGTTATTTTTATTGTTCTAGGTATTGACATTATTTTAATGTTTTTTTGTTAACAAAATAGAATGTATTATATTTTTTATTATTTTCTGTTGGATATAATTCTTCATTTTCACATTCAAATAAAGTATATTCATTTGAAAATCTATTTTTAAAAATATCTTTATAAAATAATATTTTTCTATTATCATTACTTGCTCCAACATAAATATCAATATCACTATTTTTATTTTTAAAAATATTAATTAAATATAATATTCTTCCAAACAAATCAAAATGTTCATTTTTGTTTGTTAACATTTGTGTTGCTTTTATTATTTCATTATTTGTATTATTAATATCAAAATTATTATCTTTATCATATCCAAATGTTATATGCGCTGTTTTTATTAATTCATCAATATTTTCATATTTTAAATTATTTTTTAAAAAATCAAATAATTTATTTTTATTACATATAATATTTTTGGGGTTTTCATAAAAAATATTAAAAACTAAATAATAATTATTATTGTTTTTTGTTTTAAAATAAAAAATTGAACCAACATCATCGCCATAATATGATGATTTTTCAATATAATCTGTCTTAACATCATCATAAATCATTTCATTAAGATAATTTTCATTAATTATCTTAATTATATAACTTTTTAATTCATTAATATTCATTTATTATAACTTATTTATAATAAATAGTAAAAATAAAAAATCCATTATAAATTTATAATGGATTTTAATTTGCATGATTTAATATTGCAAATATTAAACTAACCGTTTATTTTACATATTATAATAACTTTATTCTATTAAATTAATTATTTGTTGTTAAACGTTTTTCAAATTGCATATTAGGAAACTTAGATTTTAATTCAGCTATAACTAAATCAGCATCATCTTCAAAAGTTGAATCATGATATAATACTTCGCATCCAGGTATTAAATTTGGACAATTATTACATTTCTCACATTTTTCAGCACAGGTAAAAACAGCTAAACCTAATGTTCCATTTTTAATCCCAACAATATTTACTTTCATTTTTTGATTTAAATCATTAAATATTTTTTGTGCTGGAGACATTGTTTCAAACAAAACATCTATTGTTGTTTCTTTATTTAAATATTCAAGAAATTCTAAAAGTAATTTTTTTCTTTTTTTCATATATAAAATATATTATTGTTGTTTTTGAAAAATAAAAATATATTCTTGATTATTAGGATCAATATGTTTTAATTTCATAACATTATTATTTGGAGCTTCTAATATAATAAATGTATATGATAATTCATCTACTAAACCACCTATTTTTTTATAAAATAAAATTTCATTATTTTCTATTTTCCATGAACTGTATGTTGCTTCAATTTTAGCTGTTGTATCAGTTAAAATAAGTGTTTTACTAAAATTTTGTTCAGCACCATTTAATGTAATAGAAATTGTGTTCCATATTCCAAAATATTCAGAACGATTATCATTTTGTAATTGTGTTTTTTCTGGAACATCATTTTTTTCACAACTAATAAAAATATTAGTAAGTAAAATTAAACTAATTAAATAAACTAAATTTTTCATAATATTTAAAATTTTAAAGTTAAACAATTAAATTTTATATATATTACGAAAAAAATAATTAAAGGTTACAAAATTTTATAATATATTATCAAATAAGGATTTTATAACATCTCCCTTATACATTCCACGAAATAAATAAGCTGTTTGATTACTACTACCTGATAATATATATGGATAATTTATATCATAAGCAGATATATTGTATGCTCTTGCATCAGTTTGAAAATTAGGTGCACGATATTTAAAATAATCTGGGTTAATTCTTAACTGTGGGTTTGTAATATCTTCATTTTTTTTACTAATATTTATTCCTTTATTTGGGATATTAAAATATATTTTACTAATTTCAGTACTTGGGATTTCTATAAATGCTGTAGTATTAGCAAAACCAGATAAATAGCCTTTACTATTTGTAATGTTTGCAAATAATTTTTGAGTATTATCTGTTACAAAAAATGTGTTTTTATATTCATCAAATAAAGCATCCATAACATTTTGCCTTCTTGTAGAATCTCCACGAAATGCCCATGTATAATTTGGAAGAATAAGGCAAAGATTTAACCATTGTCCACCAAATCCTTTGTTTGATGTTAATGTTCCATTATTTTCATACATATTGGGACTCATATCATATAAATAAGTAGTACCAGTACTTGGATTAATTAAATAGTTATCACCATCTATATCTGTTTGCATTGTAACTTCATCTATGCCTCCAACACGAAAGAACATACCTGAAATATCATTAATATTTTTATTATCAAATCTATTTGTTGAATTAATTACAGTATCGGGTGTTGAATAATTTGTTCCAATATGTTTTGTAGGTAAAAATTGACTTATTGAATAGAATTTATTTCCTTCAAACATCATATATTCATGTCTCCATGCATTATTATTATCTTTATTAGTATCATCATTATCTGATTCAAATAATAATCCTCTTGTTGAAGGAATTTTTAATTTAGATCTATCAATATGACCTATGGAAGGCCCATCTTCATATTTTTTTGCAAAAGTTGCATCAATACTTAAATTAGGATATTCAATAGTTATAAATCCAAAAAATTTACTAAAACTGCCATAATTAGAATCATCATCAATATTTAAAATATTTCCTTGATTATCTGTAACCTGTTTAATTCTATTACAAGGAACATTTAATATAAAATTTCCAAATTCGTCAGTAAATTCAAAATATTGATCTTTTGGTACTTCAAATATTTGTTTATCATAATCTAAATTATATGTGCCGCCTGTTATATCAAAAATTGATGTGTCTGTTGTAAATGAAAATAAACGAATAATAGGATTAGCTGTTCTTTGAACTCTTATATCTGATGTGTTTCCTTGATAATTTGTATATCTATAAAATCCATCATCATAAGAATAAGGCCCTGGTGCATTACTTCTATCTGGTGTACCAATTGATGTTAATCTTCCATGTGTAAAACTAGTACCAAAAATAGTAAATGACTGTTCTATTTTACATTTAATTTTAAAATCCTGACGAGTAATACCTATATCAAAGTTTTCGCTGTCACCCCAAAACGGTATAATGTTCACTGAAATATTTTGTAAAAAAATATTAGGCAAATCATCCAAATTATTACTTTCTTTAATTTTAGTATTATTATTTGTAAAAAGATTTGATGAATAACCTAAATTTGTTACCATTGAACTTGCTGTCATCGAATATTTTCCAATGTCTGTGATATCTACAGACATGTGTATTGTTTTAATATTTCCTTTTGATATATCAATACCAAATATCATATAATCTCCAAATTCATTCGTGAGAGCAGTATATTTATAATATTTCTTATAAACATAAAGTAAATTATCATTTGATAATATTTCAGCTTTACTTGGAAATGTTCCAAATGGTTGTTTTGGCTTAAACGTACCTGTATCTTGATTAAATTCAGAAATCCTTGATAATAAATTATATTTTTTTCCATTCGAATCTTTATCTTCTGGATTTTTATAAGGATATATTGATACAATATCAGGATTTAATGAATCTTCATCATCAATAGGAATAAATACTGAAATTCGTGCATTGGGTACTCCGATATTGTTTATTGATATTACTCTGCCGATTAGTACACCATAATCTGAATTAAATGATTGATATATATTCTTTTGATCAATTTTTAATGATAATATTTCAAGCTGCTTTACTTCTTGTTCAAGCTTTACAAAAATATGTTTATCTTGATCTAAATTATCATTATTTATAACTATTTTTTGAGTTTTATTATATTCTGACATTTTAAACTATTTATTTAATTTTATATAAATAGTTTAATTAAATATTATTATAAAATTTTATAAAAATTCCTACATGGATTTATATAATTTAAATAAATAAGCAAAAACTATAATTGTGATTCCCTTATAGAAAATATATAATTACAATTGTAAAACTACAACAAGAAGTTAAGCAATTGTTGTGATTCCTTTACAGAAAATATATAATTACAATAAAAGATTCTAAGTTAAAAGCTCTCCATATGTTGTGATTCCCTTATAGAATGTATATAATTACAATAAATTAATTTTAATATATTTAATTTTATTAGTTGTGATTCCCTTATAGAATGTATATAATTACAATTAGAGCTATAAATAACAACCTCTATAGTACGTTGTGATTCCCTTATAGAATGTATATAATTACAATGCTTAACATAACTATTGAAGAAGTGTTCAAGTTGTGATTCCCTTATAGAATGTATATAATTACAATAATTAATATTAATGATATTAAAAGCTTAGAGTTGTGATTCCCTTATAGAATGTATATAATTACAATAATTAATATTAATGATATTAAAAGCTTAGAGTTGTGATTCCCTTATAGAATGTATATAATTACAATATCAGATAATATAATTTACAGTATGTCAAAGAACTATAATAAAAAATCAATTTAAAATTTCTATGTAAAAATAGTAAATTTAATTTAAAATAATACATTTTTTAATTCTATTTTTAAATTTTATATTTATTATGATTTTCAGTTTTATATATTGTACCAAAACCACAACCCGTTGATTGTCCAATACCTAAATTATAAATTAATTCAGCAACTTCTTTTTTACAAAAAATATTAATTTGACATTGATTAGCATAATTTTTAACATTTTTTATTAAAATTTTTTTAATTTTGTGTTTATTATGTTTTAGTATTTCAATTTTAAATTCAGATAAATTTAATTTATTATTAATTTTCAATAATTTATTTTTTGTTCTTTCAGTAATAATTTCATTAAAGTTATCATCATTAAATGTATAAAAATCATATTTATCTTTACTTATATATTTTTTTATAATAAATGGTGATAATGTAGAAAAATAATTCCATCCATCATAAAAATTTTCACTAATAAATTCAATATTTATAAATTTCATTCCATTAAATAAAACATCATTATTATATAATCCTTTAATAATATCATTTAAAAATTCTTCGTTTTTACTACTAATAATAATAAAACCTCCATTATTAAATGATAATGTTTTTTTATCTAAATTTAATTTACCGCCATATAAATTAGAAATAGAATAATCATTTTTAGCATTATGATATTTATTATTTTTACCTAAGCATTTAGTATATATAAAATAATTAACATCAGATTGATTATTTATTCTAACAGATGTCAAATTTTTTGAAAAATTTATTTTTAATCTCATAATTTAAATTTTTAATTATTAATATTAATTAATTCTGTTGAAATTTCATCAAGTTTTTTATAATCATTAAAATAGTCTGAATTTATTTCTTCATCATATTTAATTCCAATAATTTTAACAAATCCGCCATCTAATAAAGTAGCACAACCTTTTGAATTTTTTATTTTATTAATAACCCAATCATTAATTGGTATTGCAATATTTCCAGATAATCTTATTATTTTAGTAATACCCGAATTTGTAGTTATTTTCGTTAAATCATTTTTATTCATAAAATGTGGCACACTATAATTTTCTAAAAGATGTATTACTGGTGATTTTCCATTTTTTTTAAGTATTTTTTTAAATTCAATCATTAAAAAATTATTCTGATATTCAGAATAATTTAAAATTTTAAAACATTCCATAACAGTATATTGATAAATATCATTAGTTTTTAATAATACTTTAGCTAAATCAATAAAACTATTATATAAATCATTGCCTAAAAAAATGTTTAATCTTTTCCAATAAACTAAATCATTTTCTTTATCATCACTATTCCAAACAGCTTTTTTTGTTCTTAATAATTCATTTATTACATATTTTTTTTCATTATATTCATATTGATAATCATTAATTTTAATTAATGATTTTTTTGCAATATTAATAATATCATTATTTTTTTCAATATAAGAAAATCTTAACGATGGCTTAGGTCTTTCACCCATTAAAACACAAAGCATATTACTTACTTGATAATATGTTATAGGTTCTTTAAATTTTTGTGTATTAACTCTTTGATACTGATCTTTAATATCAAAAACATAATCTTTAGTTTCTTTCGATGTATTAAACCAACCAGCATTTTTAAATTCTAAAAATAAATATTTCATATTTATAATTTTTTTATTTAAGTTATCCTATAATTATTATATTATAGGATAACTTAAATGGTTATTAATTATTCTTCATTTTCGGATTCGATATTTGATTCATCCTTTTTCTTTTTATTATTAGCTGCTTTAGCTTTTTTTTCTGCCCTTTTTTCAGATTTTATTTTTTCAACTTCTTCATTAATTTTTTTTCTTAAATTAATAGAATCTTCATATGTTTTTTCAACATAAAAATCTTCGACAATAAAATTAATATCTTCAATATCTTTTCTGTTTTTAATTGAGATCCATCCGTTTTCATTATTAAAGGTATCCTCAATTGGATCATAAACTAATTTATATTCTAATGACGAAAATTTAGCATATGATTTTAGATGCGTAATATCAAATGATAATAATTTAGTAAAAATATATTTAATTAAATATAAAACATCTTCATTTGAAAATTTTATACCATATTCGGGCATAATATTAGAAGAACCATTAATACAATAAAATCCTAATTCGCTATTAAAAGTTGGTAAATTTCTTTTTAAGATTGTTTTATATATATTAAAATAATCTGGATTTAATCCAAATCTATCAAAAACTTGATCAGTACTTAAAAATTGTAGATTCATTAAATCAATATTACCTATTGCTTGATATTTAATTTCACCAACTGTTTCTTTATAAAAAAAAGTATTATCTTTTAATATTTCATCTGTTATTTTTTCACCAGAACGAGAAAAAACTTCAATATTTGATTCAGCATTACATACTTGTTCAGCATCAGTTATATTTAAACAAGTACTTCTTTTATATCTATTTTCTTTTTCAGTAAAAAGATATCCTCTTGTTAATAAAGCAGGTGTTGCAATAAAATTTAAAAGTAAATCTTTAAAATAACCAATATTAGGTGATTGAAAAGGTATTTCATCTTTATAAAGATTATGTCTAATACAATCAGATGAAATTTTTATTTTATAATTCAATTTTTCATTTTCATCTTTATACCAATTTTTTTTAGCAAATTGTATATTAGATCCTTTACAATAAGATTTTATAATGCCATTTTCACTATTGTCTTTTACATATTTATTCCATATGTAACTTTGATCATTTGAATCAAAATTTACAATACCTTGTCCTTCAATATTAAGTTTGATTAAGACATTTTTAACATTTTTTTTCATATTTTTTAAAAAATTTTAAATTTTATTACTGAATTTTTATACTTGTTTCGTTCATTTATTTTCAAGTTCCTGATATATAAATATAATTTATATTAACCAGTAATTTTTTATAATCAAAATCTATATGAAATAAAAAATACGATGCAAATATATATAAATTTTTTAAATATGCAAAACATTTTTTATTTAATTTTAAATTAAATAATCAATATCATCATTATTAACGAGTCCAAAATCATTTAAATATTTTTTATTTAATGCAATATATGGTGTTTCTGGATTATTTGATAATTTAAATAATTCGTTTAATTGTATTGATGATTTTTCGAATTTTTTAGAATATTTATATATTCCTTGTTTATTTAATTTTTTTATTATTTTAGGAATATTATTAATTGAATTATATTTATTTTCTTCTAATTGTTTCGAAATATCATATTTTAATATTTCTACCTTACAAATATATTCATTAGTATTATATATTTCATATAAACAATAAAATTGTTTTTTTGAATTTCTAATTGTTGTTCTATCAAATAGAACAATTTTATTATTGTCTGTTAATATATCATTGTTATTATATTCATCCGATAATTTTTTTATTTTTTTATAAAGATATATACACGATAAATTTTCAAGGCTCTTATCGTATTTGTTTTTAACAAATTTTTTTATTTCATTTGCATTATCAATATTAAATTGATTATATATATTATATATTTCTTTTATAGTTATAAATTTATTTTTAGAACAATATTCTTTTAATAAAATTTTAAATTTATTAAATAATTCTAAATCATAAGTATATTCTATTTTTTTTAATTCTTTATTGTCATTAAAATCTATTAAAATTATTTTTGAATTTACATAATTTCCAAATCTATTACATCTTCCTACTTCTTGAGTAATTGATTCTATATCCGTTAAAAAAGAATATAAATTTAAAAACGAAATGTCTATACTCGATTTTATAATAGGGCCAGATACAACACTTTCTCTATTACAAGAATTTTTATTTTCTTTACTATATAAAGACAATATTTTTTCAAAAATTTTTTCTTTATCTTCTTCTTTAAAATTAGAATGAACTAAAATAGGAATATTTTTTTGTTTTTTTAAGATTTGTGCTTTTCTAATTGTATTAGTTATTATACAACTATCATTTGGTATGTTAATTTTATTAAAATTATCTTCTGAAATATAATTTATTTCATATTTTAAATTTTCATTATTAATATAATGTTTATTATTACTTGGTAAGATTTCTGTTTTATTACTTGAATTATCTTCCCATAAATTATTAATTATAGTTGGAGTAGCACTTAATAATAATGTTTTAGAGTTTGTTAATCTATGTCTAAGTTTCATTATTTCAATAAATCCGGCGAACATTGCATCATCATTAATAAATTCATGAAATTCATCAAATATTACATCACAATAATTTATAAAGTATAATCTTTTTGCAATACTATTTGAACATAAAGGATTTAAAAAATTATCAATGTTTGTTACAATAATATCTGAATTAAAATCTTCTGTATTAGAATTATTTGTTTTAATTCTTTTTCCTGTTAAATATAATTCAACATTTATATTATTTATTTTTAATTCTTTTAATTCATTTAAAATTGAATTATATACGTTTTTTGTTACATAATTTCTTGGACATATCCAAATTAATTTTTTGTTTGATCTTAATGTCCATAAAATACCCATTAGTGTTTTACCAAATCCTGCATTTGCTTTTATTATTGTTGTTTTGTTTTTTAAACAAATATTTGAAATTTTATTTTGAATTTCAAACCTATTATCATAATTAGTTGGTTTTTTAATATTATTATAGGAAATTTTATTAAAATTAATTAAATCAGAACAAAATTTATCATCATTTAAAATTTTTTCAACATCATTATTATTATCTAACCCCGATACTATTCTATCAGCACTAATTAATATACTTCTAAATAAAATATATTTAAAATTTATATTATTTGCATTATCAAAATATTCGGGTATTGATTCTGGTTTTTCCTTTTCTACAAATTTAATATTTTCTTTTGTTAAATAATTATAAAAAAATTCCAATAATAAAATATCTTCATTACTTAATGAATTAATAATGCTATAACTATTATTTTTATCTTTTATTAAATTTTTACCATGATGCCAATATATAGAATTTAAAATTAAAGAATTATAATTATTTTCATTCAAAACATTTGATAAAAAAGCCCATCCTATTTCATCATGAAGTTTAAAATCTTTTTTAATTTTATTATTAGTTAAATATTCTTGAATATATGAAATAATTTTTCCTATATCATGAAGTAATCCTATCTTTTGTATTATTTCAATATATTTTTGTTTTTCAGGATAATCATCTTTTAAAATTTGTTTCATTAATAAACCACATATTTTAGATACTGCTTTTAAATGTAAAATTAAATTTAGTTCATTAGTTTTAGCTACAGCTTTTTTTATATATTCAATCATGAATTAGTTTTTTTATTAAAATTTTATAAATTTATATTTCATTATGATATAATTAATAAACAATAATGTAATCTTAATTATTTTGATCAATTAGTATTTACATTCCATATTGGCAATATTAAAATGTATTAAAAAAAATAAAAATACTAAAAGTGAATTTACATTCTAAAAATAATAAAATTAATTTTAATTGATTAATAATATTATATTACGATAATTTTTTTATTTTGTTACAATTCATTTTAACACACTTTTTTCCCAATCTATCCAAGCTATTTGGTTATCCCAATCATCAGAAATCATATCTTCAACAAGTTTTCTAATTTCAGGAAATCGTTTTAATATATCAGCAGCAAAAGATACTGCTGAATTTGCTACTTCTTCAGATGAAGAATCTTTATTTAATATAGTATCCATTAATATTGACATACTAATACTAATTTCTTTTTTTTCTTTTTGATTCATTATTATAATTTTATTTTTATAATATTACGTTAATAATTTATTTTTGTTACATAATTTTAAAAAAACATATATTTTATGAAATTTATTTAATTTCTTGAAATATTCTATCATTATAGTAAACATATTTAATATTATATTTTTTTACTATTTCAAGATGATCACCAGCTAATAATTCATCAAATCGATATATATAAAGTTCTAATTTATTTTTAATATTATTTTTTTTACAATAATTTTCGAATTCATCACTCCAAATATTAAATAATATATTAAATTCATCAATTGAAGTATCATTTGGAATATTTTCTATAAAATTATAAAAATAGTATATAATAACATCATGTCTTATTTTTTCATTACTAATAACATGTAAAACATTAATATTATTTAATAAATGATTTTTTATTTCTTCTATTATTTTATACATAATAAGATTATTAGTATCATTTATGATATTATAGACTTCCAGGATAAATTTTTCCAGGTTTTTTTTCTTTCCAAACTTTTAATATTTCATAATAACAATCAAAACAAATATTTAAATCTTTTGAAAAATCTAAAGAATCATGTTCTATAGAATATGTTGTTAAAACTTTATTATTACAACATTTACATATTTGATTACTCATACAAATACTAGCACAAATATCTCTTTCATGATAATTATTTGCTATTTCATTATATTTTTCTGTCATAATTTTAATTATTATTTATATAGATCA
>Ga0335070_10001747_pt1 | contig 25260 bp, 19 predicted proteins | sample Lox_Sample_13_FD_206722 | JGI IMG/M metagenome (GOLD analysis project Ga0335070, IMG submission 206722) | Soil microbial communities from Loxahatchee National Wildlife Refuge, Florida, United States - Lox_Sample_1.3 | ecosystem: Environmental > Terrestrial > Soil > Wetlands | place: USA...
CTCCGGCGCTGCACGTATGCCGGACGGCCCTTTGGCGGCGAGGAGTTCGTGGAACGCCTCGAGGACCGTTTCCAGCGGCATTGGCGGCGTTGGGGATTTCAGAAACCCGCCGCCCGCACGTAGAATTGATCAAAAGGGACAGACTGATGTGTCCACGGATCGGGACTCGCGAAGGAGTCACTTCAGGCTGTCCCCTTCGTCCCTTCGTCCCCCTTCGTCCCGGCGTCCCCTTCGTCCCGTCCGTCCCCTTCGTCCGTCCCCTTCGTCCCGTCCCCTTCGTCCCCCTTCGTCCCCTTCTTCGTCGAGGCTGTCCCCTTCGTCGAAAATGGGAACAAAGTCGCGGTGTTCGGTGCGGCGGGCGGCACCATCGCGAAAAAAGGCAAGCTTCCAGACGAAAACAAATGGAGGACGTGCGCGGCCTGGCTGGCGGTGGTGGAAAACGGCTTGGTGAAGGAGTGGCGAGTCTACGCTGACAACAAGCCGGTGTACGACATCCTGGCAAAATCCAAAGCTTAGCCGGGACGTTAGTGGCGCATGCCGGTCATTTGGTGAGCGGAGACCGGGCGTGCCGGGCACTACGCACCATACAATGTAGGGCGAGGCAGCCCTTTCGGTATTTTCTCTTACATCAGGGGCGTGTCCGCCGCTTCACGATTTGGCCGGGGATGACGTATTCTGGCTCGAAAGAAATGGCAGACGACAGGATCAGCGGTCCGAGCGATTACCTGGCAGCGGAGAGAACATTTCTCGCTTGGATTCGAACGGGTTTAGCCCTCATGGGATTCGGCTTCGTCGTCGCGCGATTCGGCCTTTTCCTGGAAGCACTCAACATTGGCCGTTCATATTTGCCGATACGGCCGTACGGGCTCTCATTCTGGTTTGGCACGGCGCTGATCGTTGTCGGAGTCGCCGTCAACGTTGCGTCCGCACGGCGGCACATCCGCCTGGTTCAAGAGTTGAATCAGGGCGGATCTGCCTTCAGTCGCCCGTCGTCACTCGCTGTCAGCATTGCCCTGATCCTGGCGGTGCTCGGGGCGGCGATGGCGATCTATTTGGTATCCGTTCGAGGACCTCAGCAATCCAATTCGCAGGAGAAATCCATGGCACCAAGTCCAGAGACAGGAATCGTAAACGTATCGAGCCGTCATTCAGTCGATCAGACGGTTCAAAAGTTCGAGGAGATCCTGCAGGCGAAGGGAGTCAAGCTGTTTGCCCTGATCGATCACAGCGGCGAAGCGGAAAAAGCCGGCATGCACATGCGGCCCACCAAGCTGTTGATTTTCGGCAATCCCAAAGCCGGAACTCCTCTGATGATTGCGTCGCCGAGTATCGCCATCGACTTGCCACTCAAGGCCCTGGTTTGGGAAGATGCCAATGCCCAAGTCTGGATCTCTTACAACAGTTCCGCGTACCTTCAGGCCCGGCACAAATTGCCTCCACAACTGCTGCAAAACATCGCTGTGGTGGAGGCCATGGCCGCGACGGCCGCGGAATGAGCAAGGCGGGCTGAAGTCATGCGACGCCGTCGTCTCGTGATCGCCTCGTTCTGTGTTGCCGCCTCGCTGGGCGTTTGCGGGGCGCAGCAGCAGATCACCATCGACGCCAACGCATCCGACTCGCCTTTTCCCCACTTCTGGGAAGAAGCTTTTGGATCCGGCCGCGCCATCCTGGCCCTGCGCGAGAGCTACCGCAGCGACCTGGCGGCCGTCAAGCAGGCCACGAATTTCCACTACGTTCGCTTCCACGCCATTTTTCACGATGAAGTCGGCGTATACAACGAAGACGAGCGCGGGAATCCGGTTTACAACTTCGCTTACGTCGACGAAATTTACGACGGCCTTCTCGAACGCGGCGTGCGGCCGCTGGTGGAGATCAGTTTCATGCCGCGCAAGCTGGCGTTCAATCCAGACGCGCTCCATCCCTTCTGGTACAAACCAAACGTTTCGCCGCCAAAGAGCATCGAGCGCTGGGATGCTCTGATCACTGAATTCGCCCGCAACCTGGTCGCGCGCTACGGTATCGAGGAAGTTTCGCAGTGGTACTTCGAAGTCTGGAACGAACCCAACATCGACTTCTGGAACGGGATTCCGCGCGACAGAAGTTACTTCGAACTCTACGAACACACGGCTGGGGCGCTGAAAGCGGTCAACCGCCGCCTGCGAGTTGGAGGACCGGCGACGGCCGCCGCCGCGTGGGTCCCCAGTTTCCTCCAATATGTCTCGGCGCATCATGTCCCGGTTGATTTCGTCTCCATGCACGCCTACGCGGACGACACCGTGGAAGATCTGTTCGGCACGACCGAAGACATCCCCATGGACGAACGCGTTTGCCGCGCCGCCGGCAAAGTGCGAAAGGAAATTCAAAGCTCCACCATGCCTTCCCTGCCCTTGTTCTTGACCGAATGGAACGTGCCAGGCATGAAGGAGGCTCGGGACACGACGTATGTCGGCCCCGCCCTTGCCAACACGGTGCGCGAATGCGATGGGACGGTGGACATGCTCGCATTCTGGACGTTCTCTGACGTGTTTGAAGAAAGCGGGCCGATCCGGCGGCCTTTTGAAGGCCACTTCGGACTGCGGGCTGAAGGAGGCATCAACAAACCTAGCTTCTACGCCTTCGGTTTACTCCACCATCTTGGCGAGCGCCGCCTCGCGAATACCGCGCCGAATATCCTGGTTACGCGCCGCCACGACGGCTCGCTGGTCCTTGCGGTCTGGAACCTTGTAGATCCTGACAAAGCCGGCTCCCGGCTTCACGTGCGGCTGGAGTTCAACCACGTGGCGGCCAACGCGCCCGTCTCCATCAGCCTGGTGGATGTGGATCACGGCAACGCGCTCGCTGCTTACCGCGCGCTCGGCAGCCCGGATTACCCGGCCCAAGAGCAGGTTCGCAAAATCAACGCAGCCACGGCGCTGCCGGCGCCCGAGCGGCGTCATCTGGACGGCACTCATCTCGATCTTGAATTGCAGGTGAACGCGCTGGCATTGATTGAACTGAGCGCAACGCGGTAGAGACAGCCTGGGAGTGATAAACTGGCGCTGGTTTTATGTTTCTTCCGCCAGGAGATTGCAATGCCTATTTCGAGAAGAGAGTTTTTCAGGAATGCGACGGCGGCCGGCGCGGCGTCGGCAGGTGCGTTCGAGCTTCGTGGCAATCCGCTGGGCATGCCGATTGGATGCCAGACGTATCCCGTCCGAAAGATGATCGCTCAGGATTTTCCCAGCACCATCAAACAGCTTGCCGGCGCCGGATTTCAAACCATCGAGCTGTGCTCGCCGGTGGGTTATGCGGATTCCGGTTTCGGCGGCCTCGCGAAATATAAACCGGCCGAACTCCGGAAGATGCTGGGTGACATGGGCGTCAAGTGCATTAGTTCGCACTTCGACATCAAAGAGCTTCGGGAGAATCAGGCGGGCCGGATCGAGTGGTCCAAAGAGCTCGGACTGACGCAGATGCTGGTGCCGAGCCTCGACGGGCCGAGCCATCCAACGATGGATGACGTGAAACGGGCGGCTGACGAATACAGCAAAATGGCCGAGCAGGCGGCCAAGGCCGGCATCCAGCAGGGGCTCCACAACGAACGCTTTGAGGTCTCGACCGTTGACGGAAAGCGAGTCTACGATATTCTGCTCGATCTTTTCGACCCGAAGCTCGTCAAGTTTCAGTTCCAGGTTTCCGAGATCCGGCACGGCTATGACGCCGCGGAGTATTTCACGAAGTACCCGGGCCACTTCATTTCGATGCACGTGCAAGGCTGGTCGGCGGACGCCAAGAAGATCGCGGCGGTGGGGCAGGACTCGCTTGACTGGAAGAAAATCTTCACCGCGGCGAAAACCGGCGGGATCAAGAACTACTTCGTCGAGATGGATCTGGATCTCATGAAGGCGAGCGTTCCATACCTTCGGAAGCTGGAAGTCTGACGAAGGCCGCAGCTTATTAATGACGCGCCGCCAGTTGCTGCTTCTCCCCGGCGCCGCCCCTTTGTTGGGGCAGTCGCCGTCTCCGGGCGAGCCGCAGAATCAGACTTTTCCGCTCGATACGGTCGAAGGAACCATCATTCCGCCGGAACTGTTTTTCGTGCGCGATCACTTCCGGGAACCGGAGATTTCTCTGAGCGCCTGGAGGCTCAAGATCGAAGGGCGCGTCGCGCGGCCGCTCGACCTGAGCCTGGCCGACATTATCGAATTGCCGACGAAACAACTTGAAGCCGTGCTCGAATGCGCCGGCAATCCGGCTGGCGGCACAGCAGCGGGCGATGCGATGTGGGAGGGCGTACCGCTGGCTCATCTTCTGGAACTGGCTGGAGCGGCGAAGGATGCGGCTGCCGTGCTGTTCGAAGGCGCGGACGCCGGCCGGTTGCTGCAGAACTCGCCTTCGCTCCCTTACTGCCGCCTCCTCCCCGCCGCAAAATGCCTGCAGCCTGAAAGCCTGTTGGCATTCAAACTGAACGGCCGCTTCCTGCCGCATCGAAACGGGTTTCCCGCGCGGGCCCTGTTCCCCGGCTGGTACGGCATGGACTCGGTGAAGTGGCTCCATCGTGTTGTCGTGCTAGGGCCGTCCGAGCCGGCGCCCGTTCTGGAGTCGAGCGGCATGATCAAGCTCTACAACCGAATGATCAAGAGTCCGGCCACCCAATTGACGGTGACGCGGCTCACCGAAGTTCTGGTGAAATCCGTGATCGTGTGGCCGCCCGATGCCACCAGGCTGCCAGCGGCTCAGCACCTGGTTCACGGGTTCGCCTGGACCGGCATGGGCCTGGTTCGCAGCGTCAGCCTCAGCGCCGATGGCGGCCGGACCTGGGCGCCGGCACAGCTCGAAGGGACTCCAAAGCCCTTCAGTTGGGTTCGCTGGAAGTATCTGTGGACCGCGTCACCGGGCGACCACGTGCTGATGAGCCGCGCTAACGACGACACCGGCCGCACGCAACCACTCAAACGCGATCCCTCGCGCAAGGACGGTTATGAGTTGAATTTCTGCGCGCCCGTAAGGTGCTTCGTGCGATGAAAACCTTGAGTCAGGGGCGAGCAGGCTGAGATTTCAAATATTCCACTCTGTCGAACTGTTCCTTGGCCAGCGACTGCTGGCCTGACTTTCGATACGCCAAACCAAGCTGATAATACGCGCCCGTCTCCGCAGGTCGCAACGCAATCGCGTGACGCAACGCTGTGATGGCCTCTCGGGGATTGCCCATATCGAGGTAGACTTTGCCACGAAGATAGTAAACATCGTAGTCCGCGGGTGAGGTTCTCTCTGCCTGCGCCAGTTCCTCCAGTGCGCCACGATAATCCGCGGGGTCACCGGCAAGCATGGACTGCGCGATCGCGATGTGAAGCATCGGGTAATCCGGCTTTCGCTGAGCGAGCATGCGCAGCGTAGCCGTTGCCTTACCTGGCTCGCCCATTTCGCGATAAGCCTCGGCCAGCTTCAGGTAAGCGTCCGGCTCGTGGGAAGAGTTTTCCACGAGTTCTGAGAGGACTTTGACGGCCGCCGGGTACTGCGCCGCCGACACCAGGCTGGAGCCAAGCGCCAGCAACAGTTTTGGCGAATTGGGAATTTGTTTCCGAGCCTGTTCCAGGATCTCGACCGCCGCCTTTGCGTTCTGCTGCTTTTCGTAAACGCGGGCCAGCGCCAGGCAGGATTCCTCGCGAGTTGGGGCGAACTCGATGGCGCGTTTGAGGTGCCCGCCGGCTTCCGCAAGCTGCCCGAGATTTTCATAGGCGAGGCCGGCGATGGCGGCTCCGGATGCCCGCACCTCATTCGGCAGCTCGGATCTTGCTTCGATGGAAATTGCGTGCCGGATGGCGTCGCCGAAAGCCCCTGCGTTGTTCTCGATGACCGCCAGCGTGATGGTGGCTTCTGGATCCTGTTCGCCGCTCTGTTCAAAGCGGAGAGCCTCCGCTAAAGCCAGCTCAGGGAGCTGCTGATGCAGAAGATCTTTGACGAACTCCGCGTGCAACCTGGCGTCCAGAGGAAAGCGCTCCGCGGCGGCGCGCAGGGACTCCTTCACCCGATCCATATCGCGGGAAGTCAGGTTCACCTTCACCAGCATGGCGAGCGGGAGAGGATAATTAGGTCGCTGCGCGTCGGCCTCTTCGAGGGCCTGGCGGGCCTGATCGAAATTTCCAGCAGCCGAGGCTCCGACCGCGACACCGAAGAGTTGGTAATAGGCGCGCAGGTTTTCGGGAGCCACACAGGCGCCTTGACGAAAATCTTCGGCCGCTTGGGCGAACTCACCACGACGAAATTCGACTTGCGCTTTCTTGTCGAGTTCGTGAAATCGCGCGATGGCCTCTTCCGGGCTCGCTGGCGGTGAGGGGCATTCCATCGCCAGGCTGGGCGCCAAGGCAATCAGCCAGATGCAAACGAGTTTCATCGAGGGACCTCGATCATCTTAGCAAAGCCGGTCAAAGTTGTAACACATTGTCACCCACAAGATATTGACAAGCAATGATTTTTGGGGGTATTGTGAGCGGAGTTATTCACTCTGACGCCTGGAAAAGTCGTCAGGCTCTGGGGCACACCGCCGCTCGTCATCAGCGGCTTCGAGGGAGGCATCGATGAGAACGAGCATTGCAGCAGTTCTGTTGTCCATATTCGGGCTTGCTGGTTTATTCGCTCAGGGAGAACGCGGATCGATCACGGGCCTGATCACGGATCCGAGTGGAGCCGCGATTCCCAACGTGGAAGTCATCGCCCGGAACGTACAAACGGGCCTCGAGTTGAAGGGCAGGACCACTGCCGCCGGTGTCTACCGAATCCCGTATGTGGACCCCGGCACGTACCGCGTATCTGCATCCATGAGCGGCTTTAAGATCGCCGTGGTGGAACCCGTGCAGGTTCCGGTTGCCACCGTGGTTACCGCGAACTTGGCATTGGAAGTTGGGGACGTCACCCAGAGTGTTGAGGTGAGTGGGCAGTCCACACAGTTGGAGACGTCCAGCTCCGAACTCGGATATGCGGTCTCCGACGCGGAATATCATGCGTGGCCCATCGACAGCAACGATGACGGCCAGCGGCAGATTCAGAGCTTCATCTTCAATAGCCTGCCCGGAACCAAGGGATGCTCGTTCCAGGGCAGCATTAATGGTGGAGCGCAGTTCTCCCACGAGGTTCTGATCGAGGGCATGTCGATCGGACGCGCCGATCTTGCCGGCGACACAGCCGAGTACACACCCAGCGTGGACGCCATCAGCGAATTCACACTGCAGACGGGCGGACTGAGCGCGCAGTACGGGGGCGGGCTGACCGCTGTTGCCAACTTCAACATCAAGTCGGGCACAAACCAATATCACGGCACAGCGTACGATTACTTTCTAAACGACGCGCTCAATGCGAACTCGTTCGACAATAACGCCTTTGGCAGCCCAAAATCCCCGTTCCACCAGAACAGCTTCGGCGCCGACTTCGGCGGCCCACTCCTGTTTCCGAAAATTTACAACGGCAAGAACAAGACTTTCTTCTTCTTCAGCTATGAAGGGGACCGAAAGATCAATGACAGCGCCGGTGCGCTGAGGACGCTTCCTACCGCGGCGTTTAAGCAGGGCGATTTTTCCTCCCTACTCGACCCGTCCTTCACCGGCAGATCCGAGTCGGGAAGCGTCGTCGACACCGACCCAGCCGGAAATCCGGTTACGTTCGGCGCAATCTACGACCCGCGCAGTACGAGGCAACTCGCCGATGGCAGCTATGTGCGGACTCCGTTTCCAGGTAACATTATTCCGGCATCGGAGATCAGCAAGGTATCGGCCAACATTCTAAAACTGGCGCCCTTCCCCGATGCGCTGCTACCTACCCTCTTTCGGAACTATCCCGGCATCGGCACCTGCTGCCCCTGGTTCCACCTGAATACCTTCGGTGGAAAGCTCGACCACGTGATCAATGAGAAGCACCGGCTGGCAGTGTTCATAAACTCCAGTGAGCGCAACCGTTATAACGGCTCCAACCGTTCCTACTTACCGGTGCCCGGCACCGCTACTTCACCCTACGCGCATCAGGATGTTCATGGAACGCTTGTCCGCGCCACCGAGGACTGGGTCATCGGCCCGCACTGGCTGAATCACGTGGGCTTTGGCTATAACCGCTTGAACAACTCCAATGTCTCGCTATCGTTCGGCCAGGACTGGCCAAGCAAGATCGGATTGACGGGTGTGGCCGAGACCACATTCCCATCCATCACTTTCTCTGGAACAAACTATCAGGGCGGGACGCTGAATTTCCTGGGCCGCAGCAACGCGGGCATCGAGCCCAACGGCAGCTATATCGTTCAGAACGACACCACCTGGATACACGGCAAACACAACATCCGGTTCGGGCTCGAAATCAAGAAGTATTTCTACGATCAGGATTTCCGCGGAGGCACGTCGGGCGGTTTCCGGTTCAATTCGGATCAGACGGCCGATCCCAGTGACCGCACCTCCACCGGCTACGCTTTTGCCAGTTTCCTTCTGGGTGCACCGGCCAGCACGTCTCTGAATATCACCCAGGTCAACCCTCAATCACGAGTCTGGAACCCGGCGTTCTATTTGGCCGACGACTGGAAAGTAACCCGCCGGCTAACCCTCAACCTAGGTCTTCGATGGGACATCGTGGGCGGTCTCTATGAAGTGCAGCACCGTTCCTCCGGACTGGACCCGTTCCTTCCCAATCCGGGTGCTGACGGTTACCCCGGTGCGCTGGTATTCCTGAGCGACCTGCACCGCAATTCTTTCCAGAATACATATTGGAAGGAGTTCGGTCCGCGCTTCGGTTTCTCTTACCAGATCAACTCGCGCATGGTGCTGCGCGGCGGCTATGGGCTCATGTACTCGCCGCCAATTGCCAACCAGTTTGGCCTGGCAAACATTGACGGGTACAATGGCAGCCACGGTTTTTCTACCAGCCGGCGCGACCCCGTGATGTATTGGGATAACGGATATCCGCCATATACGTTCACGCTTCCCGATAAGGATCCGGCGCTGGATAACGGTCAAGTCATTAATTACATACCCAGTAACTCGAATCGCGAGCCGTACTCGCAAAACTATACCCTTGGACTCCAGTTCCTGCTGCCGAAAGATACAACCCTTTCCACCTCGTATGTGGGAAACAAGGGAACCCGGCTGCCAGCATCCAGCTTGAATAACTTGAACCAGCTCAACCCGAAGTATCTCGCGCTCGGAGATACGCTGCTGGACGATATCAGCGCGCATCCTGAGATACACTTGCCGTACCCCAGCTTCAGTGGGACGGTGGCGCAGGCACTGCTTCCGTACCCGCAATACGCGGGAGGAGGCTACGGGACGGGTGTGGGGTATTACTTCCCCAATTTCGGCACCTCGCACTACGACGCATTGCAGGTGGTGTTGACGCACCGCCTCTCGAAGGGCCTCGGCTTCCTGGTGAGCTACGCCTTCCAAAAGACCATCAGCCTGACGGACAGCAGCCTGTATGGATACACCAACGGCTCCCAGGACGTTTACAACAGAAAACTGGAGCGGTCGGTCGCCAGTTTCGACCATCCGCAGCAGCTCAAGCTGACCTGGGTTTATGAGTTGCCGTTTGGCAAGGGCAGACAGTTCCTGAACCGGGGAGGCATCACAAACCAGGTGCTGGGAGGATGGACCGTAACCGCCATCCAGAACTACCAATCAGGTGACGCGCTCTATATTGATTCCGGAATCGACACCAGCGGCTACTTCTTCAACGGAGATGTTCGCGGCGATGTGTTGTCCGGGGTGCCGCTAAAAGTCTCCTCGCATGGGCCTTTCGATTATGCCGGAGGCACCGGGCAGGCATATCTCAATCCTGCCGCCTTTGCGCTGCCGCCTATGACTCCCAATGGCGTAGTGCTACGGGTAGGCACCTCCCCGCGCTATTTCGGCAACCTTCGCGGGCCCAGAAATCCGTCCGAAAACTTCGGCATCTTCAAGCGATTTCCCTTCCGCGAGGGAACATTCCTCGAGTTCCGCTGCGATTTGTTCAATGCCTTTAACCGATCGGGGCGGGCGGACCCTGATACGAACCTCAGCGACGCGACCTTTGGCCAGATTCTAGACGTGGCCAATGGTCCGAGGGAAGTCCAGCTAGCGCTGCGACTCACCTTCTGATTTTCCAGGTCTATTAGGGCTGCAGCGTTTCACTTCGCTGCTATGCTGAGGGAGAACCCTCCAGCGGTTCTCCCTTATGTCAGTTTGTCGGCGAACCCTGCTCACCGGTTGTATTTGCACGCTGGCTATCCTCGTGTCCTGCAAGCGCCCGGACGCCGGCAATGCGGGCGCCAGTCCGTCGTTGCTTCCCCTGAACGTCGTCGTCGTGACCATCGACACGCTGCGGCCGGATCATCTGCACTGCTACGGTTATTCCAAAATCGAAACGCCGAATCTTGACGGCATCGCGCACAGCGGCGTCCTGTTTGAGAACGCCGTCACGCAAACGCCGCTGACTCCTCCTTCGCATGCCAGCATGTTTACCGGCCTCTATCCCACCTCGCATCACGTGCGTGACACGGGCAGTTTTGTCCTTGAGGCTTCATCCACCACGCTCGCTACCATTCTTCAACAGCAGGGTTGGGATACCGCCGCGTTCATCAGTTCCGCGGTTTTGAAAAAACTGTTCGGATTGAACCAGGGCTTCGCGGTCTATGACGATCAAATGCCCAAACCGGGCAAAGGCCACGAATTCCTCGAGGATGCCGAGCGCCGCGCGGGCGACACGGTAGACCGTGCCATCAACTGGCTCGGTGCGCAGTCCGGCAAACCCTTCTTCCTGTGGGTCCATGTGTATGACCCGCACGCCCCGTACAATCCGCCTGCCCCGTTTCGCGAAACATACAAGGATCGCCCGTACGACGGCGAGATCGCCTATGCCGACCGCGAACTTGGACGGTTGTTCGATGCGATTTCCAAAAAGTCGCCCGCTGACAAAACACTAATTGCCGTGCTGTCGGATCACGGCGAGGGCCTCGGGGAGCACGGTGAGTTCTCGCATGGTGTATTTCTCTACGACTCGACTCTACGAATCGCCTTCTTGCTGTCGGGACCCGGAGTTCCGGCCGGAAAGCCAATCACGCCGCAAGCCAGAACCATCGATCTCCTGCCCACCATTCTCGATTTAATGGGAGGCAAGGCTCCTGCCTCGGTGCAAGGCGTCAGCCTGAAGCCGTATTTCAATGGAAGAAATGCAGCCGCGACCGCTTCCTACGCAGAAACTCTGTTCCCGAAAATCAACCTCGGCTGGGCGGAACTGCGGGCCATCCGCACGAATCATTGGAAGTACATCCTTGCGCCCAAGCCGGAGCTGTACGACCTGTCGCAGGATCCTTCGGAGACGAAGAACGTCATCCAGAGCCACGCCGCCGAAGTTCAAAAGTTCGAAGCGGAACTGAAAAGCATCATCGGGCCGCACGAAATGGAAAAGGTCCAGACCACGACGGTTGACTCGCGGACGCTCAATCAGTTGCGGTCGCTGGGCTACACTGGCGGTTTTTCCCCGCGCACATTCACTCTGCAGGGCAAGGGTATTGATCCGAAAGATCGCCTTGAGGTTCTGAAAATCATGGAGGAGGCGGATGGGCCGCAGTCGCGCCTTCCCATGCCGCGCCGCATCGAGTTGCTGCGCCAGGCGCTCAAGCTGGATCCGACAAATCCCCTTCTCTACTATTCCCTTGGTGGCGACTGTGAGAAGGCCGGACGGTACGCGGAGGCGATGGATGTGTACAATGCGGCGATTCGAAACGGCATTGACAGCGGGCGGCTGCATTCGCGCATCGGCGACCTGCTCGTGCGCGGTGGCAAAAAGAGTGAAGCCATTCCGGAATATGAGAAAGCCGCGCGGTTCAATCCTTCGGATCTCGAGAGCCAGGCCAATCTGGCGACGGCATACCTCGAGACCGGCGACTTGGCCAATGCGGAGCGGGTCTACAAAGCGATTAGCGCAATCGATCCCTTGTATGCGGCCGCATACAACGGCCTGGGCGTGATTGCCATTCAGCGGCAAGACGGCGCGGCCGCCCGCGGTTACTTCGAAAAAGCCGTGCAACTAGATCCGGACCTGGTAGAGGCGCAGCTCAATCTCGGCCTGCTCTACAAAATGGCAGGCGATCGCGCGCGTGCACGCACGTGCTTCGAGGCGTTTCTGGCAAAAGCATCGCCCGCTCAATATCCGCAAATCATTCCGAAGGTTCGTGAGGAGCTGGTCGCGCTGCAATAGACTAGAGCCGCTCGAGCGCCCGCTCGGCCGCGTTGACGCCGCGGTACTGCGCTTCTTCGAAGATGGAGAAGCCACTCAAGTCGGAATTGGCAAACAGCAGGTTGCCGGACCGCTTAGCCAGAAGGCCGCGCTCCTCTGATCCCAGAAATCCAACCCCCGGCCGGGCCATGGCGTGGCCCAGTCGCAGAATGTCGATACGCGACACACACTGCCGGATGTCCGGGTGCGCGCGCTCGAGATCGCGGAGAATGGCTTCTCTCCAGTAGCTCCAATCCTTCTCCAGCAGCAGGCGGCGGTTGTCAGAAGGCGATCCATCGGCCAGCGACCAGTAGAAGGTCCAAACGCTGCGGTCGATGTGCGTGCGCAGCGACTGGTGGGTGGCCACGACATAACCGAGCGCGGGCGAATCGTATATGACGTTGTCCCATGCGGTTTCGAAGCCGCGTTCGGCGGGAAGGCGGTCGAGCGTGAGGTTCGCCGTGAGCCATGGAGAATAAGCAAAGCGCACCGGCGGCACCTCCTCGCACACATACGGCGCGAGGAAGCTGGGCGCTGCGAAGATTACAGCATCAGCGAGGTAGTCGGCATCTGCGCTGGACACGCGCAGCTTGCGGCCCTCGTGCACAATGCGGTGAACCATGTTTCCGGTTCGTACATACCGTGCCAGTTTTTCTAGCAGCCGCCGCACAATCCAACCGTTGCCCTCAGGCCAAGTGAGCGGCCCCTTCTCGTCCGGCTCGCGCGAAGCGAAATAATGGACGCCGGCCCACGCCGATGTATCCCGCGCCAGCGCGCCGTAATCATCGCGGCATCCGTAGTTGATGTACCACCGCAGATATGGAGACGTGAAATGCTCCTGCTTCAACCAATCCTCCATCGAAAGGCTGTCGAGCACTGACGGTTTTGCGCCCAGTTCCATCGGTATGGTGAACTGGCCCGTGGCGCGAAACTCGTTCATGCGGGCGGCAAACCGCGCGAACTCTGCGCGATCCTGCGTGGAGGCTTCCGTCAGCGGCTCGATGCCCTCCTGCCAGCGGCCGTGCAAATACAGGCGCTCCTGCGGCGAAAAACAGAGGTAGCGTTCTTCCCACACGCCATCCCGCAGCACGCCCAGATCTTCGAAAAGCTCCCGCACCAGCGTGGCCTTCTTGCCGGGCACAGGAACATAGTGCGCCGCCCATGGATAAGGGCTGATTTCGTTTTCGCCCCATCGAGCGTTGCCGCCCGCGCGTTCCTGCATCTCAAGCAGTACGAAATCGCGGAAACCGCGCTTGTCCAGCCGCCATGCGGCGGAAAGACCGGCGATGCCGCCGCCGACGATCACGATAGGAATCTTGATGGTCTGCTTTGCGGGAGCGAACCGCGCGCGATCGCGCAGCTTGTGGCCCATCTGGTGACCGTCGTCGATGAAGCCGCCATTGATCGAACGATCTGTCTTGGGTGCGAGACCGACCAGTGCAGCGCTGAGGAATTGCCTTCGGCTGCTGCTCAATGCTCGATCTCGCGCCAGTCGCGCTCGTAATACCGCACCAGCACCTGATCGTTCAACCGGTTGGGCTCGGCGTCCATGGACCGCATGTCGTTTGGAAACTGAAAGAGCGGGGGCACGTCGGAGGCTGCCAGGTACCGCAGCCCTCCGGGCAGTCGCGCCGGCGGCTCATAAGGACTTATCCCCGCCAGCACGAAACCCCACTCGCCGAACGACGGAACGTAGACATGATAGGGATAAGTCTTGAGGCCTGCCTGCTTGAGGGTCTCGACAATGCACCAATACGATTGCCGCGCAAAAAGCGGCGACGTGCTTTGCACCACGGCGAGTCCTTGCGCGCTCAGATGCTTCGCGAGCAGCCGGTAAAACGCCGTGGTGTACAGTTTCCCCAGCGAGTAATTGGTTGGATCCGGAAAATCGACCACGACAAAATCGAAGAAATCAGCATTCTGCTGCAGCCAGGGAAATGCATCGGCGTTGATGACATGGACGCGCGCATTCGTGAGCGAGTGCGCATTGAGCGTCGCCAGGTAAGGATGTGTGGAGAACAGCCTGGTCATTTCCGGATCGAGATCCACCAGTGTAATCGACTCTATGTCCGGATATTTCAGAATCTCGCGCACAGCAAGCCCATCACCGCCGCCCAGCACCAGCACGCGCCGGGCTCCGGGAAGCGCCGCCAGGCCGGGATGCACCAGGGCTTCGTGATAACGGTACTCGTCGCGGGAGCTGAATTGCAGATGCGAACTGAGAAACAACCGCACATCGTCTTTCCACTTGGTGAGTACGATCCTCTGGTAGCGCGTGTCGCGCGCGAAGATCACCTCGTCCGCATAGAGATTGGCGTCGGCCGCCTGCGAAATCCTTTCGGCACCGGCCATGCCTGCGCCCAGCATTACTAAAACAGCCGCGCAGGAAACCCGCAACAGGCCCCGTGCGCCGAGCTGATCCCTGAACAGGTAAGTTGACCAAAGGGCCACGCCGGCGTTGATGATGCCGAATAGCAGCGCCGATCGTACCATCCCCAACTTGGGCACCAGCAAGATCGGAAACAGCAACGATGCCGCGAGCGCGCCCAGGTAGTCGAACGTCAGCACGTGCGCCACCAGCTCCCGAAACTCCAGCCGGTTTTTGAGAATGCGCATGAGCAGCGGAATCTCGAGTCCCACCAGAACGCCGATGGCCACCACGATGGCGTAGAGAATCAAACGGAAACCCTGCGTATAAGCAAACGCCAGAAACAGCGCGGCCGAGGAGAACCCGCCAACCAGTCCCACCATCAGCTCGATCGAAATGAAACGCGCCACCAGGCCTCGCGTGATGAATCGTGAGAGATAGCTGCCCACACCCATGGCGAACAGGTAACAGCCGATCACCGTCGAAAACTGGAAAACGCTGTCGCCCAGCAGATAGCTGGCGAGCGTACCGGCCACCAGTTCGTAGATCAGCCCGCACGCGGCTATCAGGGCGACAGAAACGAAGAGAACGATGGACAATTCAGTTTCTCATTGGCCGCGGATTCTAGTGCACCGCGGCCGCGATGATGATGCACATCCCGATCGACATCGCGCCCACCAGTATGGCGAGCGCGGTATTGTGCTCGTGCACGATTTCGTTCCAAAGATGGTATGGCGTCATCTTATCGACGATGACGAAAGCCACGACAAAAATCAGCAGGCCGAGGGCCGCAAAAATCAGCGCGTTCCAGATGTAAGCAGGATGGAAATCGTTCATCTTACTTGCCTCCAAAGTACCGGTAGTAGCCGCCGTAGTGCGATCGGTACGCGCCCGGATTGTCGCGCACCGTCTTGGGGATGTTCTTCACCTCGTTGACCCGGGTGAGGCTCCAGCCCTGATACTGGGCGAAGCTGACAAAAGCCAGCACCAGAGCTCCGTAAATGGCATACATGGGATGTTTCATTGACGCCCCGCAAAATCGCTCTGCGCCCACCGGCGCTGCTCAAACGAAGCCGCGCGCCACGTGGTCAGGATGGGTGGAATGAGCAGCATCCCGGCAGCCAGCAAGAACAGGCCAAGCGACGGCACGCTGCGCTTGATCTCCAGAGTGTAAAGCATCGACGTCGCATTTTTCGCCATCTCGGGCTCCACGCGCAAATAATAACGTCCAGGCGCCACCGAGGGCACGATGGCACTGTCGTTGGGGCTGCCCTCCGTTTCGCTTCCCGTGTAGTAACTCACCTCGCGGCCGAAATCGTAACCCTGCCCCGTCGATTCATTGATGAGAGCCAAATTGAAATAAGCCCAGTTGTTGCGGAGATCCGTGTGAATCGAAATCTCGACGTTCGACGGATGACCCTTCACATCGAACGAATCCGTCACGAACGACGCCTCCGTGCCGGCTTGCGGCGAAAAGCTGTACTGGCGCTGGAACATGCTTTCCTGTCCGGCGAACAGGTAGAACAGGATGGTCAGAAGGATCATGGCCGAGAGTAGGTTCATGCATGCCCGCCACATGGAACTGGCCTGCCCGGTGAAAGGCGCGGGCTGGTTGGCGAAGATGCCGCGGGCGGGCGGCGGGCTGCCGGGAAAATGGAAAGCCTGCCACACCTGCGCGCCGGTCATGTACTCGCCTAGCGACCAGACGGTCTCCTGCTCCGTGCTCTCCGAGGAAAGTATCCTCGGAGCCGCGATGAAATCCTTGATGCCGTTCTTCTCGCCGACGTGCACGCGCCATGGGAATTCACCTAGCACGTAAGTCGTCGTCGCGAACTCCGTGTCGAACAGAACATAAGTGTGGCCCATGAGCCGTGCACCCTGCTTTTTTCCCACGGGTATTCTGTCCGGGACGGCCGGCACGGTTTTCACGTAATTCCAGTGCCCGTTGTACACGGTCAGATAGCGAAACCCTTTGTAGCGGTTGAACAGCAGATACTCGTCCCAGCTCTCCACCATGTCGTCCGCGTCGGTCTCACGCACCTGGAAGCCGATCACATCAAAATCTGCGCCCTCCCACTTGCCTCGCGCGCCCAGCGGGATGATTGGCTTGATGTCTTGTTTCGCGTTGAATTTTTCAAGTACCTGCAGATTTGGATCTCTCGCATCCAGAATCGAACGGCACTGCGGGCACACCACAGACAACGAGTGCCCGGCCGCGGTTAAAGTGAGCGGCGCGCCGCAACTCGGGCAGCTCAGGCTGCTCACCGCGGCAGTAGCCCCGGCATCCAAAGCTCGCAGGTTCTTCAGATGCAGTTCGTCGAACTCGACCGATTCGCCCAGAAAAAGCAGCGGCGCGGCATCGCTGTAGTCAATCGTTCCGAAGCGGGCGTCGGAGGTTCTCAGATCGGCAAAGAGAACTTCTTTCTTATCCCAGTACTCGAACGGAAGCTCGCCCGCGACGCCGCGATAGTGGGCGCGCGTAACCGACGTGACCTCGTACCGCACCCCGCCCCACACAAATTGGCGCGCACGCGCAACCTCCGGCGGCAAGGGTTCGGGCGCTTTTGCCAGGAAAGAAACCGTGTATTCCAATTGCGCATCCGACAGCCAGCCGCTCGTGCCGTCGTTGAACACGATGTGCCACTCGTTCCAGCCGCCGTCCTCGTATTCGTAGAGAATCCGGCCCACCACCTGAAACGCTTTGTTGCGATAGACTCCCTCGGTGCCGATCTGGATGGGCGAAACTTCGCGAGGAAGATCGCCGATCTGGCCGACCTTTTCCAGATTCACGTCCCGCCGAACCAGAATGGCGCGGCAGTATTCGCAGGTGGTCTGCACGGCGCCCGACCAGCGAAACTGAATCGGTGCGCCGCAGTTGGGGCAGTTAGCCGCGGGTTGACTCATTGCCGGGAGGAAGATACGGCCGGTCGATGCGCCGGACGCTCACCGCGCTCGCCGCGAACTCGCGCTTCAGGCACGCGCTGAAGTCCCATTCGGCGCGGGGCTTGCAGCAGAAGATGTTGAGGCAAAGAGAATGATACTCGGGAAATGTGTGGCAGGCAAGATGCGATTCCGCCAGCAGACATACGCCGGTAATACCGCCGGTCCCTGGAAACTGATGCCACGTCGCTTCAGTGACCGGATGCAGCGTGAGCGCCTTCGTCAATTGATCAAAGAGCGCCCGCAGTTTCTCCAGATTGGCTAACGCCGCTGCGTTGCAGCCGTGCGCTTCGATCACCCACTCAAAGCCGCACATGAGCTATTGCTGGGCGCTCCCGCATTCAGGACAGAATTTGGCCGCGCGTGGCATCGGTTTGCCGCAGTTGATGCAGAATTTCGTGGCGGCTTCGGTTCCCGGCGGTGCCGCCGCGGCCGGCCCCCCAGCCGGTGGAGTCCCCGCCGACCCGCCCGGCGCAGGCCGCATCGCGTTCATCATGCTCTGCGCCATGGTGAGCCCGGCGCCCAGGCCGACGCCGATGCCCGCTGCGCCTCCGCCCTCGTTGGCCGCCGCGATCGGCATGGACTGCGCTACCTCGAATTGCGTGTAGCGATTCATATCGCCCACCATCGTCATCCCAATGCGCTGGTCGAGCAATTTCTGCAGTTCGTCTGGCAGCGAAAGGTTTTCCACCACAAAGGAATCAAGCGTGAGCCCAAGATCATTGAACACCGGCTTGAGCGAGTCCGCGATCTTTTGCCCCAGCTCGATCTGGTTGGCCGCCATATCCAGAAACGGCACGTTGCTCTCGCCGAACGTGTCCGCCATGCGCCCGATAATCGTGTTGCGCAACTGCCCTTCCAGATCCGCCGCGCGATAAATATCGCGCGTTCCGCTCACCTTGGGATAAAACGTGCGCGGGTCACTGATGCGGTAAGAGTAAATGCCAAATCCGCGCAGCCGCACCGCGCCAAATTCTTTATCGCGGATCGTCACCGGATTCGGCGTGCCCCAGTGCTGGTTCACCTGAAGCCGCGTGGAGAAAAAATAAACGTCCGACTTGAATGGCGACTCGAACTTCTTGTCCCAGTTCATCAGGTCCGTCAGCAGCGGCAGATTCTGCGTGTTCAGCGTATAGAGGCCCGGGCCGAACACATCGGCAATGCGGCCCTCGTTGACGAAAGCCGCCAACTGCGAATCACGCACCGTCAGCTTGCCGCCGTTCTGAATTTCCATATCCTGCATCGGATAGCGATAAGCAAGCACGCCGTCTTCGCTCTCCGTCCACTGGATAACGTCGATGAACTGTTTCGAAAGAAACGAACGAATGCTCATATTGGCGTTCCCAACTCCTGAGAAGTATACGCTAATTTCCACCCGCCGGTTCGATCATCCGCTAACCCTGCGATGGAAAACGGCTTGCACGTGACTCGATCCGGCCCCAGGTTTTACCTCCTGCTAGCTCCGCTTCGCCACGCTGCATAGCGGTTCCACCCCAAATCCGTTGTTACAAGTATTGAATCTGTTTACTGTTCCATTAGCATCGGTTCGGGTTCCATAGCTTCAAAGAGGTTAGCGTGTACACGGACACGCACATTCACTTTGGTTTACAAGGTTCGCCGCGTGACCTACACGGCCACTCAATTCTCTTCGCGAACAACGCTTCTAGGGGGTTCAATATGAATCGCAACGTTACTTTAAAACTGTGGCTATTCGCCGCCGCTCTGCTGGTAGCTGCTGCCGTCCTTCCCGCCCCGCTTTACGCGCAGGCCATTAGCGGTGATCTGGTCGGCATCGTGACAGATGCTACGGGCGCCGCAATCCCCAACGTAACGGTCACCGCGACCAATGACGCCACGGGTGTCAAAACCACAGCCATGACCGACCCTGCCGGCGCTTACCGTCTGGCGAACCTTCCCGTAGGAGTGTATGCGCTGACGGCGTCTCTCACAGGCTTCACCACCACCACAGTGAAGGCCTTGCAAGTGCAACTGAACAACACTGTGACGCAAAACCTGACGCTGGCAGTCGGATCCACCACCACCACGGTCGAGGTCAGCGACGCCGCCGCCCCGCTCGATACCACGACCGCTCAGTTGCAAATCAGCTATGCCACGCGTGAGGCTGAGGACCTCCCCGTAGCCAGCTTTTCCCGGAGCGCGGGAATCGCCGGCACCATCCAGTCCGCGGCGATATGGAACCTGACGCTTCTCGGCGCCGGTGTGGCGTCCAATGGTGGTGTCGGTCAGGGAACCGGTCCGACGGTTTCCGGCCAGCGCCCAGAGAACAATACGTTCTTCTTGGATGGCGTCAGCGACAACAACCACTACGGCACCGGACCCCTGGCCATCGTGTCGAATGACGCGGTCGCCGAGGTCTCTCTGCTGCAAAACCAGTTCAGCGCGGAGTTCGGCGGTGCCTCGGGTGGTGTGTTCAATGCCATCGTGAAGTCCGGGAGCAACCAGATCCACGGCTCTGTTTACGAATATTTCCAGAACCGGAACCTGAACGCGGATGATGCTCTTTATTGGACGCAGGGCATCAACTCGTTCCCGCGCTACGACAGCAACCGGCTGGGCGCGACCATCGGCGGCCCCATTCTCAAGGACAAGTTGTTCTACTTTGGAAATTTCGAGTACAACCCCATCGGCCAGGCATCAGTCCCAGGCGCGCCCATTTTTGCGCCCACGGCCGCGGGTTACACAGCGCTCGCGGCGAATCCACAGGTGAGCAGCACCAATCTCGGCGTGATGCAGAAGTACCTGGGAACTGCGCCCCTCGCTAATCAAGGAGCGCTCACCGTTGGCAACGCCACCGTTCCCATCGGCAGCGTTTCATTCCTGGGTCCCAATTACGACAACTCCTACAACGCCGTCACCTCCATTGACTACAACATCAGCGACCGGGATCAGCTTCGCGGCCGGTGGATCTACAACCGGATTACCGGCATTGACAACTTCCCCGTTCTCCCCTCGTTCTTCGTTCCGCAACCCAACAATACATACACCTACACGCTTTCGGAATTCCACACCTTCTCTCCGACGATGCAGAACGAGTTTCGCGCCGCCTTTAGCCGGAACTTCAACAAGGTTCCCGTCGCACCACAGACTTTTCCCGGGATGAAGATTTTCCCGGACATCGACATCGACCCCCTGAACGTGCAGATTGGCGGCGGTTCCACAGAACCCAGCGGCTCGATTCAGAACCTGTTCCAACTGCAGAACAATACAACCAAGGTGATGGGACGCCACACTATTAAGTTCGGATACAACTTTACCGACGTGATCCTGACCAACTACTTCATTCAGCGCGTGCGCGGCGAGTACGAATACTCCACGCTCCAACAGTATCTCTACGATCTGACCCCGGACGTCCTCGGCGAGCGCAGCGCGGGTCCCAGCGCCTTTCCCACCGGCTTTCTGGAGCATGCGGCTTTCGTGAATGACGATTTCCGCCTCCGCCCCAACCTCACTTTGAATTTGGGCCTTCGCTATGAATACGTAACCATGCCGATCGCTTCCCGCACGCAGATCTATAGCACTCCAGCCAACGTCCCTGGCGGCATCACTTTCGGCAAACCGTCCTTCAGCCCCAATGACTGGTCGCCGCGCGTCGGTTTCGCTTACTCGCCCGGCAAGGACAACAAGACGGTCATCCGCGGCGGTTTCAGCCGTTCGTTTGACCTGACCTATGCGAACCTCACTTCCAATGCGGCGCCGCCGTACTTCCAGACCACGCAGGATGTTAATCTCAGCAGCAATACGCCCAACTTTTTGTCGGGCGGAGCTCTGGCCGGCATTTCACCGGGATTGCCCACCGATACATTGACCGCTCGCTCGATCATTGGCTCCTACACGTTCGGCGGGAAGCGCCCCTACGGCCTCACCTGGACCCTGGGCGTTCAACGGCTGCTGGGCAGGAACTACACCTTCGAAGCGCGTTACGTGGGGACCAAGGGTGTCCATATGTGGAACCAGACGCGGTTGAATATCTTTCCGCTGGTGAGTCCGTCCAACTACGTTCCGACGTTCTTCAGCATGCCCTCCGCGTCCACTCTGGCCTCGCTGACCAAGACCTTCGGCGATGTCAGTTCGGTCATCGTGCCCGGCGGCACGGCTGACCGTCCCTTTGATCAGCTCGCCTCGCTTGGGTTCCAGAACAACATCGTCACCTACGCGCCTCAGTCGTATTCGTCCTATAACGGACTGGCGCTCCAGCTTACCAAGCGTTACTCCAACGGCCTTTCCTACACCGTGGCCTACACCTGGAGCCACCTCCTAGACGACGCCACGGCGACCAACTTCTCCACCTATCTGACGCCGCGGCGCGCCCAGGATTTCCAGGATCTGCGATCCGAATGGGCCTCCTCCGCGCTCGACCGGCGTCACCGCTTCACCTTTACGCCGATCTACGACTGGAAGCCTTTCCAAAACAGGGGCTGGTTCATGAAGAACCTGGTGGGCAATTGGAACATCTCGGGTACCTACACTTACCAATCGCCGGAATTCGCCACGGTCCAAAGCGGCATTGATTCCAACCTGAACAACGATTCCGCCGGCGACCGCCCCATCATCAATCCCGCCGGGAGCGCCAATGTCGGCACGGGCGTCACCGCTTACAACGCGCAGGGTCAGGCGGTCAGCATGGGCGATCCCACTACGGTTGCCTACGTTGCCAACAATTCGAACGCGCGCTACGTGGTGGCTGGGTTGGGCGCACTCTCCAACGGTGGCCGGAACACGTTCCCGCTGAAGCCCACCAATAACATCGATCTCGCGCTCATGAAGCGCTTCAACGTCACCGAACGGATTCGCTTCGAAATCGCAGGCCAGTTCTTCAATGTTCTGAATCACGCGCAGTACACTGGCGGTTACCTGAGCGATGTGGCAGGTAGTTCGCAGATCAACAGCCGCAACGATCTCATTCCGAGCAATGCGTTGTTCGGCCGCTTCGACCAGTTCTACAGCAGTAACTCGCGCTTTGGCCAGCTTGTTGCGAGAATCGTGTTCTAAGCGGTTGGTTTACTGAGCCGCGACCGGAGGAGCGGAAATTGCTCGCACTATTTCCGCACCACTGTGGCGAAGACCACGCATCCGCCATCGAACGCGGACCTGATTCAGCTTGACGACAAGCGCGTCCGGCTTCTGGTCGCGCCCGTTCTCGGTGTCTTCCTCGCGGCCATCAGCGGCCTCTACCGCGGCCTGGATCCGGCGGCGCAGATATTCTGGGTCTCATCCGGCTGCTTCATCCTGGTTTCCATCGTCATCTGGCAAGGAAACCGGTTCCTTTGGGACAAACTGCGCGGCAAACCGGACTGGCTGGAGCACCCCGTCAAGCGCCTGTTGCTGCTGGGCGTCACCAGCCTGTCGTACACAACAGTGACCTGCGTGGCTCTGCTCCTCGCCTGGGAGTGGCTGGCCGGTTTTGCCCGGCCGGATTGGCGGCTGATCCGAACCGCTACCATCGAAACCGTGGTGTCGGTGGGCATCATCGTGCACACTTACGAAACGGTTTACCTGATTCGCCAGCGCCGGCATGATCGAGGCGAATACGAAGAGCTCGAGCGTGCCAAGACTCGCGCAGAGTTGGCTGCGCTGGCGGCTCAGCTGGATCCGCACTTTGTTTTCAATTCCCTGAATACCCTGGTCGAATTGACCGAAGAAGATCCGGAGCGCGCCACCGAGTTTACGCTGACTCTCGCGGAGGTGTACCGCTACATCGTGGCCCATCGCCGTTGCGAGTTAGTTCCCGTCGCCGACGAGATCCTGTTTCTCAGGAAGTACCATTCTCTGCTGTACCTGCGCTTCGGCAAAGGCCTGCGTTTGGATCTGCCCGCTCTGTCGCCCAGGCAGCAGCACTATCTCATACCCCCGGCATCGCTCCAGCTTCTGCTCGAAAACGCGGTGAAGCACAACCAGTTTAGTGAGGACAAGCCGTTGCACATGGGAGTGGAAGTCGAGGAGCATGCCATCGTCTTCTGGAACGAGCGCCAGGGGAAAAAGACGCCCACCGGCGCCCAGGCTGGTTTGAAAAACCTCGACGAGCGCAGCAAACTGGCGTCCGGGCGAGGCATCGAGATTCACGACGGCGCAGAAAGGTTCGTCGTGGTGGTACCGCTGGTCTAGCCCCCTATCTACGACCGTTTAGATCTGATATTAAGCCGTTCAGGTCGGATTGCAACTCATTTGCTGAAAAGACTTCGATTCACAGACAGAAAGGGCTATTATAGATTTCTGTTTGCAAGTGAGTTGCATCTGAGGCGTCAGCCGCCGCGCGATGCCCGTAAGGAGGTGTGTCCTGCGTTGCCGAATTGGACGGATCGTGACCGGACTGTTTCTGCTGCTGCCTGGTTTGCAGGCGGGCGAAGGGCCGTTCTTCATTACCTACACGCACCAGATGGAAGAACCGGGGAATTTGGAGGTCGCGACCAAAAGCGTGACCGGCTCTCCGCAAGGCGGCAATTCATTCCTGGGCGCTGCCACTGAATTCGAATACGGCGTGAAAGGCTGGTGGACTACCGAGTTATACGTCGATGGACAAGCGACCAGCGGAGACAGCGCCTTGTTTACCGGATATCGCTGGGAGAACCGGTTTCGCGTACTGCCGCGCGAGCACTGGATCAATCCGGTGCTTTACGTGGAGTTCGAGAATATCAACGGCGCCGACAAGAGCCTGCTCGAAGTGGTCGGACACGATGGTCTGGAGGATCTCTTGGGCTCAAATTCCGAAGCCCGCCAGGAAAAGGAACGGGAGATCGAGGCAAAGTTGATTTTTAGCAGCTACGTCAAAGGCTGGACCATCGCCGAAAACTTCATTGCCGAAAAAAACATCCGGCATGAACCTTTTGAGTTCGGCTACGCCGTGGGGGTGAGCAGGCCGCTGGCGCTCGCAGCCAGACCGGAACGGTGCAGCTTCTGCCGTGAGAATTTTCAACTGGGCGTCGAAGTCTACGGCGGGCTTGGGACGCACGCCGATTTCGGCCTGACGGATACGTCGCACTACCTGGCGCCCACGCTCGGCTGGACGCTGGCGAACGGCACGGCATTCAGGGTCTCACCCGGTTTCGGATTGACAGACACCAGTGCGCGATTTCTACTTCGATTCGGCGTGTCTTACGAGATCGCGCAGTTCGGGCGCGCGACTCGCCAGCTCTTCGGTAGTCGCGGAGGTCGCCCGTGAGGAAGCTTCTTCTTGCCGCGAGCGTGCTCGCGCTGGTAAGCAGTTCAGCACGCGCCGAAAGCCCCATACATCATGCGCCCACGCAAGCCGCCGCGCTCGCCAACCCGCTTGAAGGCAGTGAGCAGGCGCAACGCGCCGGAGCCAAACTGTTTGCTCGCGAGTGCTCCGCCTGCCACGGCCCTGGCGGCGCGGGTAGCGGCAAGGCGCCCGCGCTGAACCGCGCTGAAGTCTCAAACGCACCGCCTGGAACGCTGTTCTGGGTCCTGCGAAACGGGTCGCTCTTCCGGGGCATGCCGTCCTTTGCGCATTTGCCCGAGCCGCAGCGCTGGCAAATCGTGACCTACCTCCGCTCATTGCGTCCCGGCGCAACCACCATTGAGCCCCGGCCCTAGCCTCGCAGCCCTGCTACAAGGAACGAAACCCGGGCCTGGAAGCCGTGAAATAATCGGACATTTTTCTTGCTTTCTGTTTCAGCATCCGTAGACTGAAACAGTGGAATCTAACGACCTCCCCCGCTTCGAACCGATGGATCGCAAGCAAATCGTGCTGGAGCCACTCGATATTGAACAAC
>Ga0335070_10001748_pt1 | contig 25260 bp, 19 predicted proteins | sample Lox_Sample_13_FD_206722 | JGI IMG/M metagenome (GOLD analysis project Ga0335070, IMG submission 206722) | Soil microbial communities from Loxahatchee National Wildlife Refuge, Florida, United States - Lox_Sample_1.3 | ecosystem: Environmental > Terrestrial > Soil > Wetlands | place: USA...
GGGTGGCGTCCGCGCTGGGGGAGTCGGAGCGCGCCGCGATCCGGCTGCGCCGGGTGGGCTTCGTCTTCCAGCGCTTCTACCTCCTGCCCATGCTGACCGCCGAGGAGAACGTGTGGCTGCCGATGCTGGAGGCGGGCGTGCCCGCCCCGGAGCGGGACCGGCGCGCCCGGGAGCTGCTGCGCTACGTCGGGCTGGAGGACCGGCTGCGGCACAAGCCGGCGCAGCTCTCGGGCGGCGAGATGCAGCGCGTGGCCATCGCCCGGGCGCTGGCCAACCGCCCCGAGGTGGTGCTGGGCGACGAGCCCACCGGCGAGCTGGACGCGGCCAACAACGAGCAGGTGGGCCGGCTGCTGCGCCAGCTGGCCCACGACGGCACCGCGGTGGTGGTGGCCACCCACAACCCGGAGCTGGCCGGGCTGGCGGACCGGGTCCTGAAGCTGCGCGACGGGCGGGAGGCGCGGTGAGGCCCGCCGGGAGCGCGGCGCGGAGGCGCGCGTGATCCGCCTGCTGGCCCGGAGCCTCCTGGAGCGCCCCCGCCGGACCGCGCTGTTCCTCCTGGGCTACGCGCTGGGGGTGGCGGTGGTGACGGTGCTGCTCTCGGTGGGCGAGGCGGTGCTGAACGAGGCCCGCGACAAGGACCTGCTGGGGGGCGGCGACGTGGTGCTGCTCCCGGTGGGCATGGACGTGGAGGCGCTCAAGGTGGGCGGCGCCACGGCGCTCTACCACCGGATCAGCGGCCTGCGCTTCCTGGTGCGGAGCGTGCTAACCAGCCCGCGGGTGGCGGGGCAGGTGGCGGCGGTGTGCCCGCGCCTGGTGGGCCAGCAGGTGTACCTGGTGGCCCGCGGCCGGGTGACGCCGGTGCTGGCCGTCGGCACCGTGCCCTCGCGCGAGCGGGCGGTGCTGGCCGGGTGGTCGTGGCCCGACTCCTTCGCCGACGCCCCCGAGGAGCGCCGGCTGCTGTCCCCCACGCCGGAGGAGGCGCTCCGGGAGATGGACCACTTCCACCTGCCTCCGGAGGCGCCCGGCCTGCGGGGCGCGGCGGCCCGCGAGCGGGGCTGGGTGGAGTGGCACTACTTCGAGGTGTTCGAGCCGGCCACCGGCCGCTTCGCCTACCTCTCCTTCCAGGTGCTGGGCGACTGGCGCGCGGGCGAGGCCCTGGGGGTGGTGTCGGTGCAGCTGGGCCGGGCGGGCCGGCCGCTGCGGCGGGCGGTCGGCACCGCCGGCGGGGCGCGGGTCCGGGCGTCGCTGGAGCGGCCCGATCTGGAAATGGGGGCCGGCCGGGTGCGGCTGGTGGGGAGCCGCTACCGCGTGAGCTTCGCGGTGCCGGGGGCGAGCGGCGAGGTGGAGTTCGTCCCGGGTGCGGGGCAGAGCTTCACCAGCGGCGAGGTGCACGGCGATTCCGGCTTCGTCACCGGCTACGCGGTGCCGTTCGTGCGCGGCGCGGCCCGCGGGGAGATCCGCGGCCCCGGGGGCCCGTGGCGCTTCCGCGGCGCGGTCGGCTACCACGACCACAACTGGGGGGTGTGGCGGGACGTGCGATGGAACTGGGGCAAGGTGTCGGGGGACTCGCTGTCGCTGGTGTACGGGCAGATCCTGGAGGGCGGGCGCAGCCAGCCGGGCTTCGCGGTGCTGTTCGCCCCCGGCGGGCTGGTGGGGGTGTTCCGCCCCGACCGCGTGACCACCGTGTTCGGGGATCGGCGGGTGCGCACCCCGGCGGGCGAGGCTCGGCTGCCGGACGCGGTGCGCCTCGCGGCCGCGGCGGGCGAGCGCGACTCGCTGCGCGTGGACATCCGGGTGGAGGGCGGCGCGGCCACCGTGCTGCCCGGCGCGCCGCGGCCGGATGCGGCGCGGCTGCGGCGCGCAGCGCACGTCTTCCTGCAGCTGCGCGGCAGCTACCGGGTCCGTGCTATCCTCGACGGGATTCCGTACCGGGTGGAGGGTCCGGGGCCGCTCGAGGTGTGGGCGCCGCTGGCGCAAGCCGGCGCGCCCGCGCGGGGCGCCCGGTCCCGCAGTGCCGGCTCTCGCTGAGGCGGCCGCGCGCCCGCCGGCCCGCGCCGCCTCGAACCGTGGGAGGTTCTCTCGCATGCGATCCCGTCGCGCGCTCGCCCTGGCCGCCCCGGCCGTCCTCGTGTTGCTGTCCGCCGGCGGTCCCGCGGCCGCGGCGTCCGGCGGCTTCCCGGCCGCCCCCGCCGCGCCGGACTCCGCGCGGATCCTCCAGACCATCCGGCAGCTGGCCTCCGACGCGTACGCCGGCCGGCGCACCGGCGAGGCCGGCTGCGACTCGGCGGCGGCCTGGCTGGCGCGCCAGTTCGAGGCGCTGGGGCTCGCGCCGGCGGGCGACAGCCTGGGGCCGCGCCGCCGCGGCTTCCTCCAGACCTTCGAGACCACCGTGGGAGTGCGCCCCGGCCGCGACAACCGGCTGGGCACCCGCGGGGCCTCGGGCGAGCGCGCCTGGCGGCCCGACTCCGAGTTCACCCCGCTGGGCTTCTCCGAGAACGACTCCATGGACGGCGAGCCGGTGGTGTTCGTGGGCTACGGCATCACCGCCGACGAGAAGGGCTATGACGACTACGCCGGCGCCGACGTGAAGGGCAAGGTGGTGCTGTTCCTGCGCTACGTGCCCGCGGAGAACGACACCGCCGGGCCGTTCGGGGCCGCCGGCCGGTCGCGCTACGCCGACCTGCGCTACAAGACCAGCAACGCCTTCAACCACGGCGCGCGCGCCGCGCTGGTGGTGCTGGGCCCGCGGACCCACCCGGAGGTGCCCGACGCGCCGCTGCCGCTGCGCTCCGACCAGGGCGTGGGCGGCGGGCACATCCCGGCGCTGAGCGTGCGCCGCGAGGTGGCCGAGGAGCTGCTGCGGGGCGCCGCCGCGCACCTGCCGGGGTTCCTGCCCGACAGCGCCGGCAGCTACCTGGGCGCGCTGCAGGCCAAGATCGACGCCTCCCGCCGGCCCGCCCCGCTGGCCCTGGACGGGGCGGCGGTCTCGCTCAAGACCGACCTCATCCACGACCGGAAGCGGGTGTCCAACGTGGTGGCGATGCTCCCGCCCGCTTCCGCGGACGCCGCCACCGAGTACGTGGTGATCGGCGGCCACTACGACCACCTGGGCATGGGCGGGCCCGGCTCGCTGGAGCCGGACAAGAAGGCCATCCACTACGGCGCCGACGACAACGCCTCCGGCACCGCCGGGGTGCTGGAGCTGGCGCGCTGCTTCGAGGCCGCCGGGACGCCGGTGCGGCGGGGCCTGCTGTTCGTGTGCTTCGTGGGCGAGGAGGAGGGCCTGTACGGCTCGGGCCACTTCGTGAACCACCCGCCGGTGCCGGTGGAGCGCATGACGGCGATGATCAACATGGACATGATCGGCCGGCTGCGGAACGACCGGCTGGCGGTGTCCGGCACCGGCAGCTCACCGCTGTTCCCGGAGCTGGTGGCGCGCGCCGCGAAGGCCCACGGGCTGACCGCCAACGAGCAGGCCAGCGGCTACGGGCCCAGCGACCACACCTCCTTCTACGCCAAGGACCGCCCGGTGCTGTTCTTCTTCACCGGCGCGCACTCCGACTACCACAAGCCGTCCGACACCTGGGACAAGATCGACGCCCCGGGCGAGGCGCGGGTGCTGGGCATGGTGGAGGACGTGGCCTCGGAGCTGGCCGGCCGGGACAGCGCCATCGCCTTCACCAAGGTGAAGGCCGACAGTGCCCGCGGCGGCGGGGAGGGCTACGGCGGGGGCGGCTACGGCCCGTACCTGGGCACCGTGCCGGACTTCGGGGGTGCGCCGGACCTCAAGGGGGTGCTGCTCTCGGGGGTGCGCGAGGGCAGCCCGGCGGAGAAGGCCGGCATCCGGGGCAAGGACATCATCGTCAAGTTCGACGGCAAGGTGGTCGGGAACCTGGAGGACTACTTCTACGCGCTGAGCGCGCGCAAGCCCGGGGACGTGGTGCAGATCGAGCTGCTGCGGGACGGGAAGCCGATGACCCTGACCGCCACCCTGGGCCGGCGCGGCGGGAAGTAGCGGGGCCCGCATGGCGCGCGCGCCGGCGCCCACGGTGGACGACTTCCTGAGGCTGCGCGACCGCTGCCTGGACGACCTCGCGGCGGCCGGGCTGCTGGGGGTGCAGGAGATCCACGAGCGGCGGCGGAAGGCCTACTTCGACCTCCTGGAGCGGGTGCCGATGCGGCTGCGCCGCGGCCTCCAAGACCAGGTGATGTGGGCCTGCTTCGGGATCCGCCCGCCGCGCCTGCCGCTGCCGCTGCGGCGGATCCAGCGCGCGGTGGACGAGCGGCTGTGCCTGGACGCGGTGTACTTCTCGGCCTACACCCGCACCACTCGGCGGCGGATCCTGCGGCCCCACCGCATCCTGTGCGCCCCGCTGGCCGACTACCTGTTCGCGCGCGACCCCGAGAAGCCCGAGTTGACCACCTACCGGGTGGACCGCCTGCAGGAGTTCACCGTCACCGAGCAGCACTTCCACCGCGAGCCGCACCTCGAGTGGGAGGACTACATCCGGCCCGACCTGTTCGCCCGGCAGGAGCTGGCCTTCAACCTGCGGATGCGCTTCCGGGGCCGCTCGGCGGCGGAGGTGAAACGCAACAAGGCGCGCTTCAAGGGGGCCCGCCTGAACCGCGACGGCAGCGTCACCCACGTGTTCCGGGCCGCCAGCGACGCCTACTACATCCACCTGGCGCTGAGCGTGTGGCGGTGGGACGCGGAGGTGCTGGCCCCGGAGGCCTCGGCCGAGGCCTTCCGCCGCGCGGTGGCGGCGCTGCCGGAGCCGCCGCCGGCGGAGTTCCGGCGGTGGTCGCTCATCCTGCGCGGCGCGGCGCCGCGCCGCTAGCCCCGCGGGCGCGGCCTAGCCGTTGATCGAGTACCCGCCGTCGGCCACGATGCTCTGGCCCACGATCCAGGCAGCGTCCTCGGTGCACAGCATCACCACCACCCGGGCGATGTCCTCGGGGGTGCCCAGGCGCCGGAACGGGGCGCGCTTGATGTTCTCGGCGATCAGCTCGTCGCGCACCGTGAAGCGCTTCAGCGAGTCGGTGTCCACCATCCCCGAGTGCACGCAGTTCACCACCACCCCGTAAGGCGCGAACTCCACCGCCAGGAAGCGCACCAGCGACTCGATGGCCGCCTTGGCCGCCCCCAGCGCCGCGTAGTTGGGGATGTAGCGCACCGCGCCCATGCTGGAGATGGCGACGATGCGCCCCCCGTGGCCGTTCTTGCGCATCAGCCGGAGGCTGCGCTGGCTGCCCTGCATCAGGGAGCGCACGTTGACCTCCATGGTGCGGTCCCAGTCGGCCAGGGTCAGTTCCTCGACCGGCTTCAGGACCCCCATGGCCGCGTTGCTGACGAAGAAGTCGATCCGCCCCAGCTTCTGCTCCAGGTGGTCGAACATGAGGTCCACGTGCACGGGGTTGCCCACGTTGCCCCGCAGCAGCTCCACCCGCCCGCCGAACTGCCGGAGCCCGGCCTGGGCCTCCTGGGCGTTGGTGCGGTTGGTGAAGAACGAGATGGCCACGTCCGCGCCGCGGCGGGCGAACTCCCGGGCGGTCGCCAGGCCGATGCCGCGCGTCCCGCCGGTGACGAAGGCCACCTTGCCCACGAAGGGTCTGTCCAAGTCAGCCTCCCGAAGGTGTTGGCGCCCGGGTCGGGGCGGGGTCCATCCGCCGCACGCAACGTGTCTGGTCCCAAGGGGTTCCGGCCGGACTCCGGGGTGTGGAAAGAGCCGTCGAAGCGGTCAAAGCGGGAGAGTGCCCTGCCGGCGGCCGGGCGTCAAGGGCCGGCCAGGGACCGGGCCGACGGGGGAGGACCCGGTGGCCCAGGGCGGCCGGCTAGGCGGCCCCCGCCGCCGGCCGCCAGAAGGCCGCCGCGGCGTAGCCCACGACCGAGTGGAAGTCGCCGGTGACGTCCCCGGAGCTGGCGTGGCGCAGCACCGTGGCCCGGTCGGCCCCGAGGTCGCGCGCCGCCCACATGACCGCCGCCACCGCCGCGGCGCCGCAGGCCTGGCCCGCCTCCTCGGCCTCCGCCGACAGCACCGCGGCGGGGTCGAACGCCGCCACCCGCCGGAGCAGCTCGCGGTCCAGCCGGTCGGCGTCGTCCTGCGGGAAGAAGTGCGACAGGTCGGAGCTGGCCACCAGCAGCGCCGGCCGGCCGCGCAGGACATCCGCCAGCGCGTGGCCCAGGGCCTCCACGGTAGCCGCGCCCGGCCGGGTGAGCATCACCGGCAGCAGCCGGAACTCCCCCAGCACCCGCTGCAGGAACGGCAGCTGGATCTCCAGGGAGTGCTCGCCGGCGTCCTGCACCGGCTCCAGCCCGCGGCCCGCGCGGGTGTGCAGCGCCCGGGACAGGGCCGCGGCGGCCTCGGAATCCACCGGCACCGCCCCCATGGGCGTGCCGAAGGCCTGGTAGGCGCTGGTCATCACCGCCCGCCCGCCTCCGGAGTGCAGCGGCCCCACCAGCGCCACCAGCTCCGGGTGCGTTCCGCGCAGGCGGGCGTACGCGTGGGCCGCCACCGGGCCCGAGTAGCACAGCCCGGCGTGGGGCGACATCAGCCCCACCATCTCCCGGGCGCCCCCGGCCGCCGCGGGGGTGGCTCCCTCGGCTCCCGCGCGCGTCCCCGGCGCGGCGTCCGCGCGGGTCCCTGCCCCGCCTCCCGCGGGCGCCGCCGCCCCGGCGGCCCGGGCGGCCTCCAGGTACTCGTCCAGCTCCTCGATCAGCTCGCGCGGGCTGTCCGGGTACCAGGTCCCGGCGATGGAGGGTCGCAGCTCCATGGGCTCCTCCCTGGGGTGCGGGCGGGCAGGCGGCGCGGCCGCCGGACGGCGCTCCGCCCTTGACGCTGGCGCGCCCTCCGGGGGAAGATCAGGTGCGGGCCGCACTCGAGGAGCCACTCATGCCCTACGTGATCACCGAACCCTGTATCGGAACGAAAGATAAGTCCTGCGTCGAGGTCTGCCCCGTGGACTGCATCCACGACGGCGGGGAGCAGCTCTACATCAACCCCGACGAGTGCATCGAGTGCGCGGCCTGCGAACCCGCCTGCCCGGTGAACGCGATCTTCCTCGACGTGGACGTGCCTGACAAGTGGAAGGACTACATCCGGAAGAACGCGGAGTTCTACGCCCACAAGGACCAACCCGCGCCCTCCTCCGGCGACTAGCCGCCGGCGCAGCCCGGGGCGCCGCCGCAGCGCCCCTTCGAATCTCCGGGAGAACCTGCCATGGCATCCGAAGGCATCCTCGAGCCCCGCGTGGGCGCGTACCTGGAACGCCTCGCGCAGCACGACCACTCGGTGCTGCGCGAGATGGAGGCGCTGGCGGCCGCCAGCGACTTCCCGATCGTGGGGCCGGAGTGCGGGCGGCTGCTGCACCAGCTGGCGCGGATGTCGGCGGCGCGGCGGGTGTTCGAGATGGGCTCGGGCTTCGGCTACTCCACGCTGTGGTTCGCCGCCGCCCTGCCGCCCGGCGGGCGCGTGGTCCACACCGACGGGGACCCCGAGAACTCCCGCCGGGCGCACGAGTTCCTGACCCGGGCGGGCCTGGCGGACCGGGTGCAGTTCGAGACCGGGGACGCCCGCGAGATCCTGGCCCGGACCCCGGGCGAGTTCGACGTCATCTTCATCGACATTGACAAGGAGCAGTACCCCGACGCCTACGCGCTGGCGCGGGACCGGGTGCGGGTGGGCGGGGTGGTGGCGATCCACAACGCGCTGTGGAGCGGCCGGGTGGCCGACCCTGCGGTCACCGGCGAGCCGGCCACGCAGGGGGTGCGGGAGTATCTGCGGCGGATGTGGGCCGATCCGGCCTTCGTCTCCAGCCTGCTGCCGCTGGACGACGGCATGGCGGTGAGCGTGCGGGTGGCCTAGCGGGCGGGGCTCAGACCTCGCGCAGCGCCCAGTCGAGCGCCTTGGACAGGTCGGCCGGGCGGTAGGGCTTCTGCAGGTAGCCCGAGGGGCTGCGCCCGGCGAAGCGGCGGGCCACGTCGCGCTCGTGGTAGCCGCTGCAGATGATGACCCGCACGTCGCCGCGGATCTTGCGCAGCTCGCGCAGCGTCTCCTCGCCGTCCATGTGCGGCATGGTGAGGTCCAGCAGCACCACGTCGATCTCGCCCGCGTGCTGCTGGAAGAGCTCCACCGCGGCGCGCCCGTCGGCGGCCGCCAGCACCCGGTAGCCGAGCACCTCGAGCAGCTCGCGGGTGGTCTCGCGCACCGCCTCCTCGTCGTCCACCAGCAGCAGCGTGCCGATGCCGGAGGAGAGGTGGGCCTCCTCCTCGGGCTCGGCCTCCCCGGATCCGGCCGAGGCGTCCGCCGGCAGGTAGATGCGGAAGGCGGTGCCCTGGCCCGGCCGGCTCTCGATCCGGATGGCGCCCCCGTGGCCCCGCACAATGCCCAGCACCGCCGCCAGCCCCAGCCCGCGCCCGGTGAACTTGGTGGTGAAGAACGGGTCGAAGATGCGCGCCTGGGTCTCCGCGTCCATGCCGCAGCCGGTGTCGCGCACCTCCAGGCACACCAGCGCCCCCTCGGGCAGCGGAGAGCCGGGCGCGCGGTCCGCGGCGGCCTGCTCCGCGTCCACCGCCCGGGTGGAGACGGTGATCGTCCCCTCCTGGCCCTCCAGCGCCTCCGACGCGTTGAGGATGAGGTTCATCAGCACCTGGCACAGCTGGCCGGCGTCCGCGGCCACCGGCGGCAGGTGCGCCTGGAAGTCGTAGTGCAGCTCGGCCTTCTTGGAGATGGAGATCTCCAGCAGGTGAGCCACCTCCCGCACCAGCTCCGAGAGGTTCACCGCGCGCAGCACGAAGCGCCCGCCGCCGGAGTAGGCCAGCAGCTGGCGGCACAGGTCCGCGGCGCGCTGCGAGGTCTTCACCACCGCGCTCACCGCCCGGCGCGAGGGGTGGATCTCGGGGAGCTGGGCCAGCGCCAGGTCGGCGTTGCACAGGATCGCGGTGAGCAGGTTGTTGAAGTCGTGGGCCACGCCGCCCGCGAGCACGCCCAGGCTCTCCAGCTTCTGGGCCTGCTGCATCTGGGCCTCCAGGCTGCGCCGCTCCTCCTCCGCCCGGTGGCGGCGGGACATGTCGCGGAAGCTCCACACCCGCCCGCACACGCCGCCGGCCCGCACCAGCGGGCAGGAGTAGCGCTCGAACACCCGGCCGTCCTTGAAGTGCAGGGTGTCGAAGTCGGTGCGGTCGGTGCCGTACAGCTCGTGCACCTTGGCCAGGAATGCCTCGGGGTCCTGCAGCTGGTCCACCACGAAGGCCAGCAGCCGGGTGTCGTCGTGCCGGGCCATCAGCTCCTCGGGGATGCGCCACAGCTCGGCGAAGCGGGCGTTGGCGTGGGTGACGCGGCGGTCGTTGTCCACCACCAGAATGCCGTCGGCGGTGGACTCCAGGGTGGCCCGCAGCAGGTCCTCGCTCTCGCGCAGCGCCTGCTCGGTCCGCCGGCGCTCGATCTCGGCGGCGGTGCGGGTGGAGAACACCTGCAGGATGGCCTCCGCCAGCCCCGGGTCCTCCAGGGGCCGGCGGAACAGGGCCACCATGTTGCCCAGCGGGCGGTGGTGGGAGTCGAACAGCGGGACGCCCACGTAGCCCTCGACCCCCAGCTCCCGCAGCAGCGAGTCGTCGGGGAACAGGTCGGCCACGCCCCGGGGGTAGGAGCTGACGCCTCGGCCCACCACGTTCTCGCAAGGGGTGCCGGCCAGGTCGTAGGTGAGGTTCCCGGCGCGCGTGCCGCCGGCGCACACGGCGACGGTGCGGATGGTCTCCCGGGGCCCCGCCGCCAGCTCGCCGATGACCGTGAAGTCGGCCTGCAGGGCCCGCGCCAGGTGCTCCGCCAGGCAGTGGAAGAAGCTCTCGCCGGTCTCGGCGGCCACGCCCTCGATGATGGTGCGGATGAGGTCGGTGACGGCGGGCGTCGGGGCGGCCGATTGCGCCCCCGTGGGCGCAGCCCCGGGGAGCGGGGCGGCCTCCGCCGGGTGCTCGGGGGACGTGCGGGCCGTGGCGTCCATGGCGGCCTCCGGGTGCTCGCCTGTGCGTCGCGGCGCGCATTCGCCCCGCCCGGGGGCGGCCGCCGCAGGGCCGGCGCGGGGAAGTGACGACCCTGCCGCGCCAGGCGGCCAGGCGGCCGCCCAGGGAATTTACGGCCCCTTTTCCAGGTCCTTTAGCACCGAGAGCACCGGCTCCCACAGGTCGTCCAGGGCGATCTCGGCCAGGTCGCCCGCGGGCGGGAGGTCCCCCAGGAACACCGGCCGGCCGCGGGAGTGGCCCAGGAACTCGCCGCGGTAGTCGGGCCGGTAGGCGGTGCGGTCGTGCTGGTCGTGGGCGTGCTTCAGCAGCTCGGGCAGGCTCCAGCTGCCCACGCGGTCCTTCCAGCTCTGGTCCAGGGCCCGGGCGCGCTCCGGCTCCGACTGCTTCACTTCCGGCCGGTACAGCGAGTAGTCGTCGTAGTCCGGCGCGGGCAGGTAGTCGGTGTAGACGGTGTGGGCCTCGGCGGTGCGCTCCTCGGCCCGCCGGTCCAGGGCCTTCCCGGTCCCGGTGTCCAGGGCCTCGAGCTCGTACCGGACGCTGACCGACCGGCTGCGCAGGGTCACCGCCATGTCGTCCTCGGCGTAGCGCTCGGAGCTGCGGCCCGACTCGTCCCGCACCGTCTCCCGGCGCTCCAGCGGGGTGTGGAAGGTCTCGTTGTTGGAGTTGGCGCTGAGCCCGTAGACGCGCCCGTAGATCACGCAGTCGGCGTCCAGGTCGCGCCCGATGCGCAGCGCGGCGTCGCGGGTCATCTCCGACAGCGCGTCCAGCGGGACGCGGGCGTAGATCTCGTCGCGGCCGACCAGCACGGTGAAGCGGAAGTCCTTGGCCGTCACCCGCCGCGCCACCTCGCTGTAGATCCGGTCGGCCAGCTCCAGAGTCAGGCCGGTGGCGTCGGTCTGGTTGGCGAACGGCAGGATGGCCACCCGGGTCACCGCCCGGTCGTAGGCCTCCCGGATGAGCGACTCCACGTCCAGGTAGCCCGGCAGCAGGTCCCGCGCGGCCAGGAAGGCGTCGTAGGCCACCCGCGGCTGGTGCCCGCGGAGCGCGTCCAGGCCGCGTCCGTAGTAGCGCTGGGCGGCGTTGGAGCGGATCTCGCGCTCGTCCCTCCGGAAGGCGGTGTCCGGCGGCAGCCCCACGCGGTAGTCGCTGAGCTGGCGGCGGAAGGCGTCCAGGTCGATGCAGCGGCGCGCCGCGGCGACGGTGTCCGAGCCGGCCAGCGCGCGGACGTCCCGCTTCCAGCCCTCCATCAGGCTCGCGGCCGCGGCGGTCATGGCCTGCCGCGCGTGCTCGTTGTCGGGCTCCTTGTCCAGCGCCTTGCGGGCCTTCTCGTAGGCTTCCTGGGCCTGGCCCTGGGCCAGCAGCTCGTCGCTCTGGCGGGCCAGCTTGTCGGGGCTGGCGCAGGAGACGGCCAGCAGGGCCACGGCCACCACGGCGGCGCGGGCCAGCCCGGGTTTCGGCAGCCAGACGGAACGCATCGGGATCTCCCCTCTCCCGCGGCGCGGGCGCGTGGGGGGTGGATTCGATTCCGGGCGGACCGGCCCGCGGAGCGGCGGCCGCGGTTCGCCGGGTGGCGCGTACGCTGCGCGGCATTCTACACCGGCGCGCGCCGCGCGGGGAGGCGGGCGGCGGCGGGCGCCGGGGTGGGCGCGTGCGGAGGGTGCCCCGCCCGGTAGCGGCGGCGCCCGGCGCCGCCGCTCCAGCTTGACGCGGCCCGCGCCGGCGGCGCAGACTGGATCCGGGCGCGCCCGCGCCCGCCCCGCGGCTTCCCCCGGTGCCTCCGCGCTCCTCCGCTTCCACACCCCTGGAGTATCCGTTCCCATGCCCTTCCGCTTCCCGCGGCTCCCCGCGTGCGTGTTCGTCCTCTCCCTGCCCGCCCTCGCCCTCACTCCTGCCCCGCCTCCCGCCCGCGCCGGGGCGCTGCTGGCGCTTTCCCCGGACGACCTTGCGCGCCGCGCCGACCTGGTGGTGCTGGGCACGGTGACGTCCCGGCGGCCGCATCCCCTGGGCGGCGTGCCGGCCACCGACGTGACGCTCGCGGTGTCCGAGACCCTCGCCGGGCCCGCCGCGCGCGAGGTGACCTTCAGCGTGCTGGGCGGGAACGCCTCGGGGCTCCGGCTGGAAGTGGACGGCGAGCCCGGCTTCCGCGAGGGCGAGCAGGCGCTGGTGTTCCTGGAGCGCAACCCCGCCTCCGCTCGGACCTGGGTGCTGGGCGGGGTGCAGGGCAAGTACGGCGTCCGCTCGGGGCGGCTGGAGGCCACCGGGCTCCCGGTGGGCGAGTTCGCCGCGCGGCTCCGGGCGCGCCTGGCGGGGGCGCCGGAGCCGCTGTCCACCGCGCTGCGGCCGCGCGCCTCGGGGGCGGCTCCCGCGGCCGCCGCCGCCGCTGCCGAGCCCCCGGCCGGCGGACCGCGCGTCCTGGGCGTCTCGCCCGCGGTGGTCGGCAGCGCCGCGGACGACACGCTGCGGCTCACGGTGCGCGGGCAGGGCTTCGGGGCGGCGCCCGGCCGGGTGCGCTTCATGGACTGGTTCGCGCGCCAGGACGGCCGGGTGGTGTCCTGGAGCGACACCCAGATCGTGGCCGTGCCCCCGGCGCCGGACGTGCGGCTCCAGGTGGAACTCACCTCGGGCCCGGTGGAGGTGGTGGGTGCCGCGGGCGGCTCCAGCCTGGATCAGGAGGGCGGGCTTCCCGGCGCGGGTCCGAGCTGGCTCGAGGTCGTCTACAACTACCCGCTGCACCGCTGGCGGGGGCCGGGGCGCGAGGTGCACTTCCGGGTGAACCCGGCCGGCCTCCCGGGGGGCTGCGGCGAGGCCGCGGTGCGCAGCGCCTTCGCGCGGTGGGGCGCGGTGGAGGGCGCGCGGCTGCGCTTCGTGGACGACGGCCCCACCGACCGGCGCCCGTGCGAGCTGGACGGGGTGAATGCCGTGGGGGTCCTGAGCCCCTGGCCCTACAGCCGCACCTGGCTGGCGGTGACGCTCCCGTGGGCCACGCTGGAGGGCGACTCGGGGGCGCTGGAGGAGTGCGACACGGCCATCAACGTGGACGGGTTCCGCTGGAGCTGCGAGGGCCAGCCCGACCGCGCCGGCGCCGACCTCGAGACGCTGATGCTGCACGAGGCCGGGCACTGGCTGCGCCTGCGGCACGTGAACACCGACCGGGAGATCCTGAGGCTGGCCTCGTGGGTGGGGACGCGCCGCCCCGAGCTGGGCCCGGGGGACCGCGCCGGGGCGAGCCACGTGTACCCTGCCTACGGCGCGGTGGAGGTGGTGCGCGACGGCGGCGCGCTGTGTCCGGCGGGCGATGCGGACAGCGTGGTGTTGCGCGTGCGGGCGTGTGACCGCGAGGGCCGGGCCCGGGCGGGGGTGCCGGCCGAGAGCGTGTGGGTGGAGGTGCAGGCCGACCCGGGCGCGCCGGGGCGGGCGGCGCTCCCGGGCGCCGGGTCGGCCGGCCGGGCGTGCGCCGAGGCCCCCACCGACACCGCGGGCGAGACCTGGGTGGCCCTCCGATCTCTCTGGGGCCCCGGCCCGTGGCGGCTGGGCCGGGTCCGGGCGGGAGGCCACGAGCTGGGCGCCCTGCCGGCGCTCGCGGCGGCCTCCCTGGACCTTTCCGGGGACGGCCGTGTTGGCGTAGAGGATCTGGAGCTGGCCCGGGGCCGGGGGGCCCTCGCCGCGCCGGGGCGGCCGCCCGGCGGCCCGGGGGCCGCGTGGCTCTGCGGCGCGGCCGGGCTCCCCGACACCGCACTGGTGCGGGCGCACCTGGGGCACACCCTCGCGGCCCTCTCGGGCAACCCTGCGGGCCGCCCGGGCGGGGGCTTGGCGCTCTCGCCAACTCCTTTCAAGGAAACATGTTGCATCACCCTGGCGGGCGCCGCCGGGGAGCGGGTGGAGGTGGAGGTGCTGGACGTCACCGGAGCCCGCGTGAGGTGCGTGTGGGCCGGGGCGGTGGAGGGCCCGGCGCGCTCGTGGAGCTGGGACGGCACCACCGACGCGGGCCGCGCGGTGCCCTCGGGAATCTACCTGGTGCGGGTGCGCGCGGCGGGCTGGACGCTCACCCGCAAGGCGGTGCGGATGAGGTGAGCGTCCGGCGCGGCCGTCCGGGATACCTGCATCCCAGTTGCACGTGCCGCGCGGCGGTGCTATCCTCCGACATACAAGGGGAAGTGTGCCGCCCGGCGCGCTCGCTTCGCGGGCCGCTGCCGGGGCGGTATGGGTCGGTCGCAGCAGTGGAGGTGCCAGGTGAAACTGTGGTTCGTTCTGGCGTGCGCTCTGTTCATGCTCGGCAGCGCGTCGTCGGGACCGGCCCTGACCTCCAACGTCGCGATCCGCGCCACCGGCTTCTCGCCTGCGGTGGACACCATCATCGTCCACGACTCGGTGAAGTGGACCAACTTCGACGCCGTGGCCCACAACTGCACCAGCAAGGCGAACAGCTCGGAGACGTGGGATTCCGGCAGCCTGGGCCAGGGCGGGGCCTTCACCCACACGTTCGACGATCCCGGCTCGTACGCCTACCAGTGCGGTCTGAACGGCAGCATGCAGGGCACCATCGTGGTGATCTCGCAGAGCCCGGTGAAGGCCGGCACCTGGGGGCAGCTCAAGCAGCTGTACCGCGGCAAGGCAGGCTGGGTGCATCCCGAGCGCGGCCGGACCGTGCGCTGAGGCGCGCGCCGCGCACACGACGGGGCGGGCTCCCTCGGGAGCCCGCCCCGTTGCGTTGGGGGCGCGCCGGCGGCTACTCCCGCACTCCGTGCGCGCGCGCCAGCAGCGTCAGCGGGTGCACCACCCGCGCCGGGATCCGGGCCTGCCGCGCGCCCTGCTGCATGTACAGCAGGCACCCCGGGTTGGCCGCGACCACGAAGTGGGCGCCGGCGCGCCGCACGCACTCCAGCTTGCGCTCCAGCTGGCGCAGGGCCATCGAGGGCTGCAGCAGGTTGTAGATGCCGGCGCTGCCGCAGCAGAAGTCGCTGTCCTCCAGGTCCACCAGCTGGTAGCCGGCCGCGCGGAGCAGGGCCCGCGGCGCGGCCCGCACCTTCTGGGCGTGGGCCAGGTGGCAGGGGTCGTGCACCGCGACCGTGGCCGCCGCGCTCCCGCCGCCCGGCCGCGCCGGCTCGGGAAGGCCCAGCTCCGCCAGCACCTCGAGCGTGTCGCGCGCCATTCCCGCCAGGCGCTCCGCCCGCGCCGCCCACTCCGGGTCGTGCCGCAGCCAGTGCCCGTACTCGCGCAGCGCCGCGCCGCAGCCGGCGGCGCTGGTCACCACGAAGTCCACCGGCCCGGCGGCCTCCACCGCGGCGATGTTCCGGCGCGCCAGGGCCTGCGCCTCCGACCGCCGCCCGGCGTGCTCGTGCAGCGCGCCGCAGCAGGTCTGCCGCCGGGGGATCACCACCTCGGCGCCCGCCTTGGAGAGCAGCCCCAGCGTGGCGCGGTTGACGTCCGGGAACAGCGCGCGGTTCACGCAGGTGACCAGGAACGCGACCCGCGCCCGCGGCGGCTCGACCGCCGCGGCCACCCGCGCGGGCAGCCGGCGCGGGCCCCCGGGCACGTCGGGCAGCAGCCCCTCGGCCGCGCGCAGGGCCGCCGGCAGGAGCCGCGTCGCCCGGGTGCCGCGCACCAGCGCGCGCAGTCCGGTGAGCTGGTACAGGCGCAGCGCCCCGGTGAACAGCGAGAGCTTGCGCCGGCTGGGCAGGAGCCCGCGGAACACCCGGTCCTGGGCCCAGCGCGCCAGGCCCCGCCGGGGCAGCCGCCGCTCCAGCTGGCCGCGCACCGCGCCCATGAGCTCCCCGAACGGCACCCCCGAGGGGCAGGCGGTCTCGCACGCCCGGCACACCAGGCACAGGTCCAGGTGGGCGCGCACCCCGGCCGCCGGGTCGATCCGCCCCTCGTGCAGCGCGCGCATCAGGTACAGGCGGCCGCGCGGGGAGTCCGGCTCCAGCTTGAGTTCGCGGTAGGTGGGACAGGCCGCCAGGCACAGCCCGCAGTGGATGCACGAATGGAGCTGGTCGCGGTCGGGCGGCTCCACCAGGTCGAACCAGCCGGTGGCGGCCGGCGCGGGCGGGCGGGGCTCCGGGGGCGGGGCGCTCATGCGTCGAACGGCAGCCGCCCGGGGGCCAGCAGGCCCTGGGGGTCGAAGGTGTGCTTGAGCGCCTGCATCACCGCCGCCGGGCCGCTGGAGCCGTGCCACCAGGGCACGCCGGGCTTCAGCGCGGCGGGGGCGTCCAGCAGCTGGGCGGTGGCCTCGGCGCCCTCCAGGTCGGCCCGCACCCGCTGCCACGCCCCGGCCAGCGCCTCGCCCGAGGCTCCGGTCAGGCGCACGTGGATCTGCCCCGCGGCGGCGTGGGCGTGCACGTGCACCGAGAGCCCCGGCCCCAGCGCGCCGCCCTTCCACGCGCCGCACCGGCGGGCCACCTCGGACGGCAGGGTGGGGGCCCCCAGCAGCAGCCGGACGCGGCCGTCGGGGGCGGGCGAGGGGCCGGGGGGCGCGGGCAGCTCCGCCACCGCGCCCCAGAAGGACTCGGAGTAGCCGCCCTCCAGCAGCTCCGGGCGCGCGGCGGGCGCCAGGGCCCGCGCCCGCTCCAGGTGCCCCTCCACCAGGTCGGGGCCGCCCTCGAACAGCGCCGCCACGGTCCACGCGCGCTCCTCGGTCGAGACCCGCCACGGCACCCCGGCGGCGCGGGTGCACTCGCCGTCCAGTAGCTCCAGCGCGCCCAGCTCCAGCCGCTCGGCCAGGAGCTTCTCCAGCAGCCCGCCGGCGGCCTCGGCCGAGGCGCACCGGAACAGCAGCGTGCGGTGGGCCTCGGGCACCGGCGAGAGGCGCACGTGCACCTCGGCGATCACCGCCAGGGTGCCGAACGAGCCGGTGTACAGCCGGTGCAGGTCATAGCCGGCCACGTTCTTCACCACCCGCCCGCCGGCCCGGGTGACGGTGCCGTCGGCCAGCACCACGGTCATGCCCAGCACCTTGTCGCGGGGGGCTCCCGCGAAGCGGCGCCGCGGGCCGGCGCGGCCGGTGGCGAACACGCCCCCCAGCGTGGCGCGCGCCGCGCCCGGGGGATCCAGCGCCAGCCACTGGCGGTGGGGCAGGAGCTGCGCCTGGAACGCGGCCAGGCGCACGCCGGCCTGGGCGCCGGCGGTGAGGTCGTCGGGGTCGTACTGCACCATCCGGTCGAGGCGCTCGGTGAGCAGCGCGGCGGCGTAGCGGCGCGGCGGCAGCCCGACCTCGGCGTGGGTGCCCCCGCCCCACGCCACCATGGCCGCCCCGGCCTGGTGCAGCGCGCGCATCGCGGCGGACAGCTCCTCGACCGAGCCGGGCCGCACCGCCAGCTCCGGGCGCACCCCGTCCAGGGCGAATGGCGCAGCCGCCTCGCCGGTCAGCACGTGCGCCTCGCCCAGCAGCCGCGCCAGGTCGCGGGCCAGGCTGGCGGGCGCCGCGGGGGCGGTCACGGCCGCCCCGCCCCGGGGCCGGCGGCGCTCATATCCAGGCCCCCTCGACCGCGTAGTGGCGGCGCATCTCGCCGCAGCCGCGGCCCGCGGGGAACACCTTGCCGGGGTTGCACAGGTTGCGCGGGTTGAACAGCAGCCGCACCCGGTTCATGAGGTCCAGGTCCGCCTCGGAGTACAGCAGCTGCATGAGGTCGCGCTTCTCGTGGCCGATGCCGTGCTCGCCGCTGATGGTCCCGCCCAGCTCCACGCACATGTGCAGGATCTCGTGGGAGGCCTCCACCGCGCGGCGGATCTCGTCGGGGTCGTCCGCCTGGTACAGGATGTTGGGGTGCAGGTTGCCGTCCCCGGCGTGGAACACGTTGGCGCACCGCACCCGGTGGCGCGCGCTGATCTCCGCGATGCGGCGCAGCGCCTCCGGGATCCGGCTGCGGGGCACCACGCCGTCCATCACGTGCAGCCCGCTGCTGACCCGGCCGAAGGCGCCGAAGGCGGACTTGCGCGCCTTCCACAGCAGCGCCCGCTCGTCCTCGGTGCGCGCCTCGCGGATCTCGCGGGGGCGGTGGGCGCGGGTGATCTCCACCGCCCGCTCCTTGAGCTGCGGCATGCCGGGCTTGGGCCCGTCCAGCTCCACCAGGAGCGCCGCGCCGGCGTCGGTGGGCAGCCCGGCGCGGGCGAACGGCTCCACCGCCTGCAGCGTCAGCCGGTCCATCATCTCGAGCGCCGCGGGCACGATCCCGGCGGCGATGAGGGCGCTCACGCAGCGGCTGGCGGCGTCAATGTCCTCGAACACCGCCAGGAAGGTGCGCACCGTCTCGGGCACCGGCAGCAGCCGCACCACGATCTCGGTGACCACCCCGAAGGTGCCCTCCGAGCCCACCACCAGGCCCACCAGGTCGTAGCCCGGGGCGTCCAGGGTGCGGCCGCCCAGCTTCAGGATCTCGCCGTCCGGGCGCACCAGCACCACCCCCAGGATGTGGTTGGTGGTGACGCCGTACTTGAGGCAGTGGGGCCCGCCGGCGTTGGTGGCCACGTTGCCGCCCACGGTGCACGCCTGCTGGCTGGCCGGGTCGGGGGCGAAGTACAGCCGCTGCGGCGCGGCGGCCTTGCTGACCCACAGGTTGACCGCCCCGGGCTGCACCACCGCGGTGTGCTGGACCTCGTCCACGTCCAGCACCTTGTCCATGCGGGCCAGCGAGAGCACCACCCCGCCGGCCTCCGGCACGCAGCCGCCGGTGAGCCCGGTGCCGGCCCCGCGCGGCACGAACGGGATGCCCTGCCGGTCGCACAGCCGGACCACCTCGGCGACCTGGCGGGTGTCGGCGGGCAGCACCACCCAGTCCGGGGCGGCGGTCTCCACGGTCAGCCCGTCGGCCTCGTACACCATGAGGTCGGGAGGTTCGTGCAGCACCCAGCGCTCGCCCACCAGCCCCTGCAGCTCGCGGGTCAGGGCGGCGCGGTCGGTGCGCTCGCGCCAGGAGGTGTCGGGGGGCGGGGCTTCGAAGGGCATGGGCTCTCCAGGGCTCCGGCCGGAAGGGCGCTCCGGGGATTCTACTCGCGTCGGTATCCGCGGGCTACTGGCGGGCCGCTAGTACCGGGGCATCCCGGGATCCACCGTGGCCGCCCAGGCGTCGATCCCGCCGGCGAGGTTGAGCACCCGGGGGAAGCCGGCGGCGCGCAGGTAACGGACCGCCTCCAGGCTGCGCTGGCCGTGGTGGCAGTAGGCCACGATGTCCGCGCCCGGGTCGAGTTCGCCGGCGCGGGCCGGGAGCTGGCCCAGCGGGATGAGGCGCGCGCCCGGGAGCCGCGCGATCTGGTACTCGACCGGCTCGCGCACGTCCAGCAGCAGCGGGGTCTCGCCGCGGTCCAGGCGGGCCCTGAGCTCCCCCGGCGAGAGCGACAGGCCGGGGACGTCCGCGGCGGCCTCCTCGCCCGCGGCGCCCGCGCCGCACAGCTCCTCGTAGTCCACCAGCTCGGTGATCTGCGGGTGGTCGCCGCACGCCGGGCACTCCGGGTCGCGCCGCACCTGCAGGGTCTGGAAGGTCATGCTCAGCGCGTCGTATAGGAGCAGCCGCCCGGCGAGCGGCTCGCCCACCCCGGCCAGGAGCTTGATCACCTCGGTGGCCTGGACCAGGCCGATCAGCCCCGGCAGCACCCCCAGCACGCCGGCCTCGGCGCAGCTCGCCACCAGCCCCGGCGGGGGCGGCACCGGGTGCAGGCAGCGGTAGCACGGGCCGCCGGGCAGGGCGAACACGCTGGCCTGGCCCTCGAAGCGGAACACGCTGCCGTACACGTCGGGCTTGCCCAGGAGCACGCAGGCGTCGTTCACCAGGTAGCGGGTGGGGAAGTTGTCGGAGCCGTCGGCCACCACGTCGTAGCCGCCGAGCACGGCCAGCGCGTTGCTGCGGTCCAGGCGCACCGGGTGGAGTTCCACCTGGACGTGCGGGTTGATCCGGGACACGGTCTCGCGGGCCGACTCGGTCTTGGGCCGGCCCACCTGGGGGGTGCCGTGGAGCACCTGGCGGTGCAGGTTGGTCTCGTCCACCACGTCGGGATCGGCGATCCCCAGGGTGCCCACGCCCGCCGCGGCCAGGTACAGCGCCAGGGGCGAGCCCAGCCCGCCCGCGCCCACCAGCAGCACCCGGCCGGCCTTGAGCCGGCGCTGGCCTTCGAGGCCCAGCTCGGGCAGGAGCAGGTGCCGGCCGTAGCGGCGCAGCTCCGCGGGGCTCAGCGGGGGCAGGGGGTGCTGGGTGGACATTGCATCGCGATTCTAGCATAGTGACGGGCGGATTCCGCGCCGCCCGCCGTCCCAAGCCCCGGGTTCCAGCCATGCCCATCCGACGCTCCGACATCCAGAAGCAGTTCGCCGCCACCGCTCCCGGCTACGCCGCCAGCGACTGCCACGCCCACGGGGCCACCCTGCAGGTGCTGGTGGAGCTGGCCCAGGTGCAGGCGGGGGACTGGGTGCTGGACCTGGCCACCGGCACCGCGCACTCGGCCATGGCGCTGCCGCCGGCCGCCGGGGTGGTGGTGGGGCTGGACCTCACGCTGGCAATGATGCGCGAGGGCCGGGCGATGGCCGACGAGCGCGGCCTGGGCCACCTGCGCTTCGTCGCCGGGGACGCCCAGGAGCTGCCGTTTGCGGACGCGGCCTTCGACCGCGTGGTGAGCCGCATCGCGCCGCACCACTTCCTGGACATCGGCGCCGCGCTGCGCGAGGTGCGCCGGGTGCTGCGCCCGGGGGGCCGCTTCGCGATGATCGACAACTCCACCCCGGGCGACCCGGTCACCGACCTGTTCGTGGACACCCTGGAGCGGCTGCACGATCCCACCCACGTGCGGGCCTACAGCCCGGCCGAGTGGCGCTCCCTGTGCCGGGAGGCCGGCCTCACGGTGCTGGAGGTGCGCGAGGACCTGTACGACGTCCTGGGGGGGCGGTCCATGGCCGAGTGGGCCGCCCGGTCCCATTGCACCGCGGAAGTGGTTGCGAAAATGAGCGTTATGATGCGAAACGCGCCTCCCGAGGTCAAGGAGGCTTTGAGAATCCGAGAGCGTGGTTTCGACATCTATTTCGACATGCCCCGAGTGGGGCTGGCCGCAATGAAGGCGTAGGCGCCGCGTACCAACCCCCGCGGCCGTCTCGCTCGTGCCGGCGGGGGCCCCGGGCCGAGTGCTCCCGCAGAGACGTCCACGGCAGCACCCCGGGAGGAACCACCATGCGCAGCGCCCTTCCCCTCCGAGGCCTCGCCTCGGCCCTGGCCCCGCTTGCGCTCGCCGCGCTCGCGGCGGGCTGCGGCAGCAGCAGCAACGGCACCACCACGCCCACCGGCAAGTCCGCGTGCATCAGCGGCATCGTCCGCCTGAACAGCGTGCCGGTGCGCGGCGCGCTGGTGGCCAGCGCCACCGGGGCCCTCGCCACCACCGACACCACCGGGTACTACATGCTCACGGTGGCGGCCAACGCCACCATCGCGCTGGGCGTGAGCTACACCACCGGGGGCGTGAACTACGTCGGCGCGGCGGTGGTGAACTCGGGCGCCGCCAGCACCAGCTGCCTCAACCAGGACTTCGCGCTGACGCCCTCGACCGGCGGTGGCGGGGGCGGGGGCGGCTCGACCCGCTACACCATCAACGCTTACCTGTTCCGCTCCGGCAGCACCGACTCGGGCACCGCCGTGGTCACCATCCACGACGACAGCCTCAACGCGGCCGTGACCGCCGCGCTGGTCACCCTCACCCCGGCCGGCGGCCAGGCGGTGACGCTCCAGTACTCGTACGGCACGTACACGGCCACCGGCTACCACGGGCTCCCGTTCCCGTACCTGCCGATGACCTACGGCACCACCTACACGCTGCGCGCGGACATCAACGCCGACGGGCAGCGCATCGCCACCGCGGTGCAGAAGCTGCCGGGCCTCATCACCATCACCGCCCCCGCCGCCAACGCCACCGTGGGCACCAGCTTCGACGTGACCTGGTCCATCCAGCCGGCCACCGACAGCACCGCCTACTTTGCGGTCCTCGCCCCGTCCGCCCCGAACCCGCTGCAGGGCTTCGTGAACAGCGGCACCACGGCGCACTTCACCGGCGTGTCCACGGGCGCGTGCATCGCCACCCTCAACGCCTGGCGCGGCCCGTGGTGGGGCGGCCCGGCGCCCGGCGTCAACGTCCAGCCGAACATCTCCGGCGGGGGCGCCACCGGCTACTTCTGGGCCTACAACATGAGCGACCCGGTGGCCTTCAACGTGGCCTCGGCCGCCCCGTCGCGCTGGGCGAGGCGTTAGTGCTATCGTAGGGGCGCTCGGCACCCTGGAAGGAGAGATCACCGCGGGGGCGGCCGGCATGCCGCCCCCGCCGCTTTGGCGGGGAGACCGCAGCCCTCCCCGGATGCCCGCTGGAGCCAGCAGGAGGATTCGTCATGCGCCCCATTCACCTCTCGTGGTGCCTGCCCGCCCTGGCCGCCGTGGCGCTCCTGGGCCCGGTCGGCTGCTCCCGGCAGAACAACGTGGCCCCGCGCAGCCGCCCCGCGCGGGTGGTGCCCACCATCCAGTGGGTCAAGCCCACCGCGGGCGCCCAGGGGGTGCGGGTGGACAGCATGACCGCCGAGGCCCTGGGGCCCGACGGCACCCGGATCGCGGGGCCGGTGGCGCTGGCCATCAACCTCGACACCCAGACCTTCCAGGGCGCCATTGACGTGCCCTCCGGGCCGGACCGCCGCATCGCGGTCAGCGGCTACGCCACCGGCGACCTGGTGTACCACGGGATGTCGGAGGGGATCAGCGTGACCCCCGGGGACACCGTCCCGGCGACCGTGGCGCTGCGCCCTATGGCCGTGGCGCTGGTGCCCTCGAACGCCGAGCCGGTGTTCGGAGACCCGGTGGACGTGGCGGTGGTGGACACCGCCGGGGCGGGCTACGCGGACCTCAACGTGTTCCTGCTGCAGGCGGGGACGGTGCTGGACCTGGCCAGCGTCTCCCGGGGGCCGGACCTGCCCGCCGACGCGCGGATGGACACGATCGTGGTCCTGAAGCCGGGGACCTCGCCGGTGCCGCTGGGGCTGCACTTCCACCAGGGCACGCAGCCGCTGCCCGCGGGGGCGGCGCGCCTGGCGGTGCTGCACTTCTCGACCTGCCCGCAGGGGGGCTGCGCCGACGGCGACACCACCGCGCTCTACATCCCCGACGCCAACGCCCTCGGCATGCACGAGACCCGCCTCCCGCTGACGACCTACGGCACCCGCCTCACCGGGCGCACCCGGCCGGTGCCGGCGGACTCCGGCTGCGTGACCGGCATCGTGCGCCGGGACGGCCGGCCGGTGGCGGGCGCCACGGTCACGGTGAACACCGGGGCCCAGACCACCACCGACTCCCAGGGCAGCTACTGCCTGCCCACCCGCTCCCACACCGGGGTGCAGGTCACCGCCACGCTGGTGGTGGTCGGCGGCCCCACCTACACCGGGAACGCCACCGTGACGGTGGGCTCCGCGGCGCGCTGCGGCGGGGCGTGCGCCTCGGCCGACGTCGCGCTCGCGCCGGTGCAGGTCCCGCCCGACTCCGCGTGCGTGAGCGGCACGGTGACGCTCGGCGGCACGGGCGTCGGCGGGGCGGTGGTGGATGCCACCCCCGGCGGGGCGGCGGTCACCGACTCGGCCGGCCGCTACTGCCTGGCGGCCCCGGCCAACACGCTGATCAGCCTGTCCGCGGAGTACTCCCCGGGCGCCGGGCGGCTGGGCAGCCACGCCACCGGCTCGGTGCACACCGGGGCGGTCGCGCGCTGCGGCGGAGCGTGCGCGACGGCCAACCTGGGGCTGGTGCAGGACACCGTGCCCACGACCCGCTACAGCACCCTGGCCTTCATCGTCCGCGACGTCGGCCTCGACTCGGGGCTGGTCAGCTGCTACCTGAGCGACGACAGCCTCCAGCAGGCGCTGCCCAACGCGGTGGTGACCATCACCCCGGACGGCGGCACGCCGGTGCAGCTGGCGAACCCGGACCAGACCAACTTCTTCTTCTACGCCTCGGGTTCGCACATCCAGGGCTTCCCGTACGTCCCGGTGGAGTTCGGCCGGGGCTACACGCTGCAGATCGACCGGGACGGCGACGGCAAGGTGGACGCCACCGCGCACACCTTCATGCCGGGGCTGCTGACCATCACCAACCCCACGGCCGGCAGCGTCCAGCCCTCCAGCTTCGACATGACCTGGAGCACGTCCAACCAGTCCGACAGCGTGCTCTACTACGCCTGGCTGACCCCGGACACGGCGGCCTACCAGATCGGGTACAACGTCAGCTCGGCGCACTTCAGCGGCGTGGCGACCGGGGACCACACCGCCCATCTGTTCGGCTGGTACGGGCCGGCGCTCTCCTCGCAGCTGATCGGATGGCTGCCGAACCTCCAGGGCGGCGGCGTGACCGGCTACTTCTGGGGGTTGGTGGTCGCTGCGGACGTGGACTTCTCCGTGGGCGCGGCCCGGCCGGCGCTGTTGGCCGCGCGGGCGGGGCTGCCCGCGCCACGCATGACGCCCCAGGCCCTGGCCCGCGCCACGGCCCGGCAGATGCGGAAGATCCTGGCGCACCCGCCGCGCCGCTGAACCGGCATCCGGGAGCGCCGCGCCGGGCGGGGCGCACTTGCCTGGCGCGCGCCCCCGGGAGGATGATCGAGGAGTCGAGATGCCCTATCCGTCGCGCGAGGAAGCGCTGGCCCTGCTGCACGAGTGGACCGGGAACGAGAGCCTGCGGCGGCACGCCTACTGCGTGGAGGCGGCCATGCGCCACTACGCCGCCCGGCGCGGGGCGCCGGTGGAGGAGTGGGGCGTGACCGGCCTGCTGCACGACTTCGACTACGAGAAGCACCCCACGCTCCCGGACCACCCGTGCAAGGGGGCCGAGGTGCTGCGCGGGCGCGGCTACCCCGAGGACCTGGTGACCGCCATCCTGGGGCACGCCGGCCAGGCGCCGCGCGAGACGGACATGGCCCGCGTGCTGTACGCGGTGGACGAGCTGTGCGGGTTCCTGACGGCGTGCGCCTACGTGCAGCCGTCGCGGAAGGTGGCCGACGTCAAGGTGGCGTCGGTGAAGAAGAAGTTCAAGGACAAGGCATTCGCGCGGGCGGTGAACCGCGAGGAGATCTTCAAGGGGGCGGAGGAGCTGGGCGTCGCGATGGACGAGCACATCCAGACCGTCATCGACGCGCTGGCGGCCGACGCGGAAAGGCTGGGACTGTGAGCAAGGACACCGTAGGGGCGCACGGCAGTGCGCCCGCTGGGAATGCACCCACCGGGAACGTGCCCGAAGGCGAGGGGCCCGCGTACCACGAGA
>Ga0335070_10001749_pt1 | contig 25255 bp, 21 predicted proteins | sample Lox_Sample_13_FD_206722 | JGI IMG/M metagenome (GOLD analysis project Ga0335070, IMG submission 206722) | Soil microbial communities from Loxahatchee National Wildlife Refuge, Florida, United States - Lox_Sample_1.3 | ecosystem: Environmental > Terrestrial > Soil > Wetlands | place: USA...
CGACTTTTCCGTGTCGGCCGGTACTCATACGCTGTGAGGTGTCGCGAACTTCTTTGGCTTTTTCACCAAAGATAGCCCGCAGCAGGCGCTCCTCGCTACTTAGTTCCTGTTCGCCCTTTGGCGTAATCTTGCCGACTAAGATATCGCCGGGGTGAACTTCGGCGCCAATACGAACAATGCCATCCTCGTCTAGGTGGCGCAGGGCTTCCTCGGAAACGTTAGGAATGTCGCGGGTAACAATTTCTGGGCCAAGTTTGGTCTCGCGGACTTCAGTCATGTAATCAACTATATGGATAGAGGTCAGGGTGTCGTCTTCTACCAGTTTGCGGGAAAGAATAATGGCATCCTCAAAGTTATAGCCGCCCCACGGCATAAAGGCCGTCAGTAGGTCTTTGCCAAGTGCCAGCTCGCCGCCGGCAATGCTCATGCCTTCAATTATCGGGTCGCCGGCTTTGAGCTTGTCACCACTGCTGACTACAACCATTTGGTTGATAGAGCTGCCCTCGTTGCTGCGGGCAAAGTGAATTGGCTCGTAGGATTTATTGCCGAGTTTCTTGTACTTGACCAGGACTTCGTCGGCGGTGGCTTTAACAACCACGCCGTCTTCCTCGGCTACAATCAGCTGGCCGGTATTTTGGGCGACTATGCCCTCCAGGCCGGTGCCAACAATTGGGCTTTCGGGTTTGATTAGCGGTACAGCTTGGCGCTGCTGGTTAGAGCCCATCAAGCTTCTGAGCACGTAGTTTTTCTCAACAAATGGGATTAGACCGGCGGATGAGCCGATAGTCAGGCTGCGGCTGGCGTCCATGTGGGTAATCTCGTCGGCATCAACTTCCTCGGGCTGCAGGCGGTTTCGGGCGCTGACGCGGGGGTCTTTAAAGTAGTTGGTCGCACTGTCCACTTCATTACCGGCGCCGGCTATAACGGCTTGTTCTTCTTCGGCGGCGTCCAGATAAATAATCTGGGTAGTAACTTTAGCTTTAACCGGCCAGGTCTTGCGGTCCTTAACCGCGGCTAGGCGCTTGGCGGCAGCCTCGGTGATTTTCTGGCCTTTTTTGACGATTACGGTGCCTTTTTCATTCTCCAAGTCAACTCTTGCAATGTGCCCGGCGGCCTCTTTTGGTGTGACGGCGTTGATTACCTTTCTATAAGGAGTCTCAATAAAGCCATAGTCATTAATGCGGGCGTAGCTGGCCAGGTTCAAAACTAGGCCAATGTTGGCGCCCTCCGGAGTTTCTACCGGACAAATACGGCCGTAGTGGGTGGCGTGTGCGTCGCGCACCTCAAAACCGGCGCGCTCGCGGCTTAGGCCACCAGGACCCATAGAACTTAGGCGGCGCTTGTGGGCTAACTCGGAAAGCGGGTTGATTTGGTCCATAAACTGCGAAAGTTGCGAGGAAGCAAAAAATTCGCGCACCGCAGCCACCACTGGACGAGCGTTAATTAGCTGAGCCGGCGTAACCGTCTCTATCTCACTCATGCTCATGCGGTCTTTGGCGTTGCGCTCCATGCGCAGCAGACCGATTCTAAACTGGCGCTGAACCAGCTCGCCGACCAATTTGACGCGGCGATTGGCCAGGCTGTCAATTTCGTCGGCGGGGTCTTGAGTAACATTAAGTCTAATAATCTCGGCGATGATGGCCAGCAGGTCTTCAATCCGCATAACGCGGAACTCGGCAGTGTTGGGTACATCTATATTAAGGCGCTTGTTCAGTTTGTAGCGGCCAACGCGGCCAAAATCAAAGCGCTTGAAGTTATAGAACATGTTTTCCAGAAGTGAGCGGGCGTTGTCCACGGTGGCTAGATCGCCCGGACGCAGACGGCGATAGACTTCAATCAACGCTTCGCTGCTGGTGCTGGTTGGGTCTTTGTCAAAAGTTGGGTCTAGATAGTTAATTTCGCCCTGATTAACGTGAGCAAAGGCCTCGCGGATTTGCTCTTCGTTCAAGCCAAGAGCCCGCAGTAAGGTAGTAACAGCAATCTTGCGCTTTCTATCAATTTTTACGTAAAGAGCTCCGGCGGCCGAAGTTTCAAACTCCAGCCAGGCACCGCGGACGGGAATTACCTTGGCGCCGTAAGTATTGGTGTTGCCGTGAGGGTCGGCCGTAAAGAATACGCCACTGCTTCTAATTAGCTGGCTAACTACTACGCGCTCGGCCCCGTTAATTACAAACGTACCGCGGGAAGTCATCCACGGGTAGTCGCCCAGGTAAATTTCCTGCTTCTTTAGTTCGCCGGTAACTTTGTTAGTTAGTTCAACGGTGGCCTTTAGCGGCGCCTCAAAGCTGACGTTGTTTTCTCGGGCCTCAGATTCGGTTAGTTTTGGTTTTTCAAAGTGATAATCTTTGAAGGCAATTGATAATTTAGTACCGGTGTAGTCGTCAATTGGACTAATTTCGGCGAGCAGCTCACTTAAACCTTCGTCAACAAACCACTGGAATGAACTATTCTGGTGGCTGACAAGGTTTGGTCTCTCAATTACGTCGTCCTGTTTTGTATAGAAAGTTCTTTTTTGTTTTTGAATGGTCGCCTGATTTTTCGCCATGCTAAAGCTGGTGCTCCCTTCCCTTAATTACTTAGAGTTTGATATTTTCGCGGCTCAATTTAGGTTTTTTCGCTTAAGCGAAGCCCACTACGTTCGGCGATGCAAATATTTATAATCACAGCAAGCACCAAAGTACACTACTTCTTGAAGGTAATTCTAAAGGCTTTTCCACAGGTATACAAGCTTACAGCACAAAAATGTGTTGTGGAATTGTCAACTTAAGCTTGTTTTTTAATCGCGTCGGCTAATTTGCGGCTGTCTATGACTTTATCAACCACGCCGTAGTCTTTGGCTTCTTTGGCGGTCATCCAGAAATCACGCTCCATGTCACGGTGGATTTTTTCCAACTTCTGACCGGTGTTGCGAGCCATAATCTCTTCTAGCATTCTCTTTACGCGCAGGGCTTCTTTGAGGTCAATCTCTTGGTCGGTAACTTTGCCGCGAGTGCCGCTAGACGGTTGATGAATCATGACTGTAGCGTGCGGCAGCAAGAATCTCTTGCCTTTAGTACCGCTACTCAGCAGAAAGGCTGCAGCGCTGGCCTGAACGCCAATGCCAACTGTCTGGATATCGCTTTTAACAAACTGCATGGTGTCATAGATAGCCATGGCGTCATAAACGCTGCCGCCGGGACTATTTATATATAGAATAATGTCTTTATTGGGGTCTTGGTTCTCTAAAAACAGGATTTGGGCCACAACCAGGTTGGCAGTGTGCTCATTAACATCATCACCCAAAAAGATAATGCGGTCTTTGAGCAGGCGGCTAAATATGTCATAGGCTCGCTCCATGCGGCCTTCGGTTTCAATAACCGTAGGCACTAGAATTTGGCTGGTTGGTTTACTCATCTACCTCTATTATACAGTACCAAACTGGCACTCGTCAACCCAGAGTGCTAACATCCTTCAGGCATTGTTTCAAACAAATTATCGGCGATAATTCTATGCCACACGGTTGGCGGTTCGCCGTCTATTTGCCCCAGATAAGCATCGCCGGCCACAATCCGGTGGAAGCCTAAAATGCCGATTGGCCATAAAACATCACTACCGGCAATTAGCCTTTCGCTCTCAAGGGCCCTGCCGTGACTGGCAGTTAAATTCCTGACCTCTACCAAGCCGCCTATAAGCGCGCCGGCTTCGGTAAATGCCAGTACCTTCTCACCCTCTATTCGGGAACAAATATAGCACTGGCGGAGCCTTCACTAAACTCTACTGAGTGTTCTTTTAAATCCATCTAGTGTCGGCCGCTAAAGTCTACTTCAACACCGGCTGCCTGAAGTTGGCCAACCATCTGCTCGGCCTGAGGGCTTAGACCTGTCAAATCACCGTTTTTAGATTCCACAGTACAGGTAAGGTTATCTGGGTCCAAAGGCTTAAGAACTACCTCGCCTTGGTCATTTTTACTGCCGAGTGTGTTTACGGCTAGCTTAGCTGCAGCTTGCTGTTCGGCTGTGCCGACCCCCGTTTGATACCTAGCAAAAAGTTGAATTTCGGCCCTGCTAAGCTCCCTAACAGCCGCTCCCGAACTGCGGACTAGCATTGGGCTGTTTTCCTGACAAAGAGTTTTGCTGGAAATGCCTATGGTATCGCCGCCCCAGATGTCAAGCGCCACTAGGCCGCCTATAGCCAGAAGTCCAACTGTTGCGCAGACGGCCGCTTCATTGCGGCTAATTTGCTTTCCAAAAAGTTCCATATTTAACAAATTGTAGATTTATCAAAAATATATGCAAGCAGTAGCGTTTTTTATTTACTAGCGTAATTAACTAGCTTTTCCAGGGTCTTTTCGGTCAAAATGCGCGACTCAATGTCGCGGCGATTTTCTGGTTTATCAAGTTCGGCCTGCATCTGCGGGTCTTGATACTGGCCTTTTAAAAGCTGCAGGCGAATTTCAATTTCTTCCGGAGTGGCTTTGAGGCCTTCGGCCTCGGCGACCTCGCTTAAAACCAGGCCGGCTTTAACCCGGGCTTCGGCTTCTGGCCGCTGACGCTCGCGGTGCTCTTCCTCGGTGATGCCTTCATCCTTGAGGTGTTCCTCCCAAGTTTGGCCGCGGTAGGCTAGGTTTTGTTTCTCCTGTTCTTCCTGGCGCATTATCTGGTCGTCAACCAGAGTTTTGGGAACTTCCAATTTAGACTTCTCGGTTACTTTTTGAACCAACTGGTTTTCATAGGCTCGGTCGGCCTCGGCTTGCTTTTCGGTCTTAACCTGCTTTTTGATATCGGCTTTGAGCTCGGCCATGGTTTTAAATCCTCCGGCCTTGGCGGCAAAATCGGCGTCTAGCTTGGGCTCGCTAAGTTGCTTAACGCTTTTTACGTTGACGCTAAAGGCCACTTTTTTATTCTGCAGCGCTGCGACTCCGTAGTCTTTAGAAAAAACCACATTAAACACTTTAACTTCTTTAGCTTTGGCGCCAATCAGGTTTTCTTCAAATCCCGGAATGAATGTCTTGCTGCCAAGCAGCAGCGGATAATCCTTGCCGTCGGCGCCGGCAACGGCGTTGCCCTTTTCGTCGCGGCCGTTAAAATCAATAGTTAGTTCGTCACCGGCTTTAGCCGGCCGCTGCGCCTCGGTGCGTTCAGCCAAGCGTTTGCGCAGAGTTTCTACTACATCGTCAACGTCTTTGGCGCTTACCTCTACTTTGGGTTTTGCCAGCTTGATGGTTTTATAATTTCCAAGTGCTACCGGACCAAGTACGTCTACCGTTACCTCAAATTCCATGTCGCTGTACGGTACAAATTTTTTAAGTTTAACGTCCGGCTGGCCTAGCGGCCTCAGTTTTGCGTCTTCAATGGCTTTGACAAACAAATCGTTTAGGGCGTGTTCCATAAACTGGTCAAGCAGCTGCTGTTGGTTGACGTTTTTTTCAATTAGCTCCAGCGGTGCTTTGCCGGCGCGGAAGCCAGGAATTTTGACCTGGTCGGTAAAATGACCAAGCACGTGACGCTTAATCGGCACCATGTCAGCGGCGTTGGCGCGAATATCAAGCGTTACATTGGTAGCTGAGTTGTCTGTCCGGGTTACTTGCATGAAAAGAAATTATACTACAGATTAATCTGTTATTGCGAGCTGGAGGGGCTTATTCTCCGTTCAGCCAGCGGTCAATGCTCTGTCTTAGCTCGTCAATAGTAAACGTCTTTTCCTGACCGGACCTAAAGTCTTTTACCCGGACGGTGCGAGATTTCAGCTCTTCCTCGCCCAAAAACATAGCTCCGTCCACGCCGGATTTAGCGGCGTGTTTTATGCGAGTATCTAACTTGCGGTCAGTACCGTCAACTGCCAGATTAAGCCCTTCGTTTCGCAGCTGCTCAAGAATTGGTTGAGCCTGCTTGTAGACATCGCCTATCAGTATGACCACCAGATCTGTTTCTGGTGCGAAGTCCCGCATTAATTTGTGCAGCTGCAAAAAACGTAGCAGAGTAACATCGCCGACGGCAAAACCGACCGTCGGCACCGGCTCTACGCCAAACAGACCGACCAGCCCGTCGTAGCGGCCGCCGCCGGCCATGGACCGCATGTTTTCTGGGTCGGTATCAAACACCTCAAAGACTATATCGTCATAGTAGTCCATGCCGCGAATGACTGAAAAATCAAACTCGGCAGCAGTTACGCCAGACGCTTGCAATAACTCAACCAACTGCCTTAGTTTTTTAACAGATTCATGGTTTCTGGTATTTTCAGGCAGCGAATCTAAGGATTTTGATTCCAAAAGTTTAATTAGGCTGTCGTATTGCTGGTCGTTGAGGACCTCTTTGGCCTGGCTATGAAAGTCTGCCCGCTCAATTTTGTGCCAGCGATCAATCAGTTTAATGGTCTGGTAAAACTGGTCATCGTTTAGGCCCATGTCACTTTTAAAGAAGTGGTCAACCAGCTTTCGGCTGCTTATTCTGATGATGTAACTGCCTTCGGGCGCATCAAATGCCTTAAAGAGGCTATCGGCAATCAAAATTATCTCGTGGTCGGCAGTAATACTGGCTTCGCCAAAAATATCTACATTTAGTTGCCAGTGCTGACGCAAACGTCCGGCCTGCGGCCGTTCGTAGCGCCATAACTCAGGGATGGAGTACCAGCGCAACGGATAGGCTAGTTCTTGGCGGCGGCCAGCCACCATTCGGCTGACACTGGGCGTCATCTCCGGACGCAGAGCAACCTTACGCTTGCCCCTATCTTCAAATGAGTAAAGCTGCTCGTTTATGATTTCCTCGCCGGTTTTGGCTAGGTAGATATCCAACGGCTCCAGTATCGGCGCATCATATTCTTGGTAACCAAAGGACTCCACCACGGTGCGCATGGTGTTAAAGATAGCCTTTTGCAGGCGCTTATCATCTGGGTAGAAATCCCTCGCCCCTTTATATGGTTGGGTTGATAGAGCCATAGCGTTGTCTTTAACTATAGTTAATTTTGCTTACTTTAACCAGCTTTGAAGACGCTTCATGTTAACGACTTCTTCCTCTGTCAGGCTCGGTGCGTTGCCGCGGTGATTGCTTTTAATAGGGTCGTGCTTGTCTGACGTCGTCCTTATAAAAAGATGCACGTGGCAGTGCTCTACGCGCTGGTTAACCGCCGGGCCGCCGTTGTTTGACAGAATCTGATAGCCAATAAACTCAATGCCCAGTGCTTTGCTGCAGGTTTTGACTATCCTTTTTAGAAGCTGGAATACCTGCGAAACTTCCTGGCTGCTCAGCTCATCAAGGGTCCGGCGGTGCGCCTTAGGAACCAGCAGAATGTGATAGGCGCAGGCCGGGTCCTTGGGGTAGATGGCTTTGACCAGCGGAGTTTCGGCAAGTTGACGATAGGCTTGGGCCGGGTCGCAAAAAGGGCATCCCTTAGGTTTAGCTTGTTGCATATATCTCCTTCTGGTTTTTTAAGCTGGCACAAAACGGTACCGCTGCTTCCGGTTCGTATCCCATCGCTTCCATCATATCTTTAAACGCGGTTCCTTCAATAGTCCGGCAGAAGCGCTGAAGATCTTCACCGGCAATCCGGCCCAAGACATCCGACACAAATGCCAGCTTGGGCGACCGGAAGTCCTGCAGAGTCTTGATATTGCCGGGGTCTTTCATGATGGGTTTGGGCACGGCTTCTTCATTCAGCCGCGACTGGTCGCTGACCAGCGCCAATAGCTCCGGGCTGACGGGGAGTTCGGGCAAACCAGCCAGTATTTTGCGCCAATCACCCACACTGGAACGGCCGCTTTTACTAATTTGACCGCAAATCGTGGCCAGAGTTTGGCGGGCCACCGTAAAGCCTACTTTGCTAAGATTGAGCGGTTTTTTTAGGTCCACCAAACCACTGTCCTGCGCATACTGTGCGGCGGCCTTATCAAACAGCCGCAGCGATGCTTCAACAGACGCGTAGTTGGGGTTGAGACTGCCACCGTCACCCTCCATAAAGTAGGCATTGTCCAGCATCAGTCTTAGTACGGGCAATAAGTCTTGGGCGCTAAGCCCGCTGCCCTCCAGCCGTTCTATCAGCCGATCTATTGGCACAGCATTGCCTTTGGTGCCTGACGCTACCTCAAAGTCAACCAGTACCCCCGTGCCGGGCACCTGGTCTATCTCTATGCCGTTAGCCGTAAATACCTTCTGGCCATTGACGTCAACAGATTTGGGGCTGTCTACAAACTTCAGGGCGTATTTAGTGCATAGAGCAGCGGCGATGCCCACCACCGTTAATCGGCCGGCAGACTCTATCACTACCGACTGATCGGTCTTGGTGTTCCCAAGCATGCTCATGCCGCTATTGCCAAACAGTCTCAAAGCACCCGACAGTCCGAACAGATTATCCGACAAGCTGTCATATAGTTCACCGTTGGATATTGTCTCTATCTGCGAATCTTCCTGCGACAACTTAGCCAGCAGCTGCCGGTAGTAGTCGTTGTTGGCTTTAAGGCTGAAGTCCAGAGGCAATTGCGGACTGCTGGGCACGCTATCTCTCAATCTATAGGCTTCTTCAACTTCCTCAATAGTCGCTTGGCCCGACGAAATCATAGACACTGCCTCTGTTAAGCTGAGGTTTTTCATCTTGGCAAGAGCCGCCACCATCTGAGCCACCCGGGGCCCGTGGTCGTTTAGCTCTACGATTACTGGCTCGTTGTCGCCGTTGTGGCTGAGTGCTTTTGCCAGCAAAAAGCCATGCCCAAGGTGCGGACGCTTAGCCGTGGTTATGCCTATAGCCGAAGCTTTTGGCCGCTCACCTACCGTCAAAGTGTTCTGCGGGTTGACCAGCCTTAGGCGCAGGCCGCCAAGCGAGTAGGTAGTGATGCCGGACGACTCCAGAACTGAGGTAGGCACCACTGTGCCAAGAACAGACGGAGCATCCGACATTTTTCGGACGTTGCCATAGGGACGCAAATCTATACCTTTATCATAGGCCAGCTTCCATAGCTCATCGGGACTAGCCGCCACCACAAGAGGCAAATCCGTCTCCATGCGCGGATCTAGCAGACCCTTGACTATGGCAAAATCCAGCATGTGCAGAGCCTTGATAAGCGACATTTCCACCCTTTCGGCGCCGTCATCGCAAATCACAAAGGCCGTGTCCGAGTCGGTCTCGGTAGCAGCTAAACTACTACCCAACGGGTAACGCCGGGCCGTTTGAAGCTCTGCAAAACGCGGCGGCCTAAAACCCGCGGCGGCGTCCAGCTGGAAGCCGGTCGGCTGGCCATCAAGGGCCGCACCGACGCTAAGTTGGCCATAGGTTCTGGCCCATTCCGTGGCTTTGTTCGGAGATTTTTGCAGACTTTCAAAAGTCCGCTGGTAAATCATGTCTAAATCCAGCGGCAACTCCACCACATCCGTCTGCGCCAACACAAGACGACCGATAAGTCTAGGTTTGTCGGGACTATAAAAGCGCTCGGCGCTGGCCGGTATGCTTCGTTCTAGTTGTTGCTGTAGTGCTGTCATTGTTAAATCTCCAATCAAAAAACCCGTGTTTGTGGTTAAAACACGGGTTCCTGGTGGAAGTTAAAATTAGTTACATTTGGTCAAATTGGTGCTTTAGCCACAAATTAGTAGATAGCCCGTGATAGCGGGCCTCGTGCTTGCGGTACCAATGAGCTAAAGCTAAGTTAACCATGACAAACTTTATACCACTTGCACTCAATCAGCGCAAGGAGTTTAGTCAAAATTATCAGACTAACCCTTTAGACTAGGTGTCGGACTGGTTATCTTTATCTCTCCTTTTCTCTAGAGACTCTTTTAGCTCCAGTTCCTCCACTGCTTCGGCTATAGATAATATCATCCCAAGGTCCAGCTTTAAGCGGTTATCGGCAGGGTGGGCGTTACCTGAAAACCTGGTAGCCAGTTGTTTGGCTGCCGAGCCACGACCACTTTTGGGATCCTCGGCTCTAAAAAATAAAGTTATAAACTCGTGGCCACCGACGTTAGTATGTGTTTTTAGAAAAAAATCGTCGGGGCTATGGCCCTGCTTTTGGGCTTCCGGCAAGTGTTGCCAAGCACTCTGTACCAGCTCAACCGCCGCCGGAAAATCCTTCCACGCCTCATCGGTAAGACCGCCCCCCTCGTCCGAAATGCCTGAGCTTGGTGCGGCTTCCATAAACTTGTCCCATTATAAAGCTAAAGCCCGCCATGTTAAAATCAGATAGATTATGACAGCCCGAAAACGCACGCGTCGTGGCTCTCCACTACATATAACTCCGTCTTTTGAGCTATTTGGTCAGAGCAAGCAGCTGGTGATGGACAATCTCTGGGTTTTTGGCCCTCTATACATATTGCCGGCCTTGTTTTTAATGAATAGCTGGATAACCAACGCCAATGGTATCCACGGCACGGCCCGCTGGCAGTACGACTTCCAAAATCGCAGCGCCGGCTGGTACAGCCCAACCTTTCCAAATTATGCCTGGGGTCTATTTTTGGGAATTGGAATTTTTGCCATAGTGCTGCTGGTGGTATCAATTGCCATTCAGATTATGCTGGAACAGGCCCAGCTGGAGGTGTCAGAGCAAAAAACACCGCAGTTTGGCAAGCTGTGGGCAACTGTTAAGCAGCTGGGCCTGCGCATGGTCGGCCTCTATCTGCTAGTTGGTCTTTATATTCTGGTTGGGCTGATTCTATTTATAATCCCGGGTTTGATAATGATTAGGCGCTACTATCTGGCGCCGTATGTTTTGCTGGACAAAAAATGCGGCATAAAAGAGGCCATGGAGTACAGCGCTGCCATCTCTAAACCGCATCCCGGTGCTGTGTGGGGCGTAATTGGCGTTATGGTACTAATTGGGCTGATAAGCATTGTGCCGTTTATTGGTGGGCTGATTGCCTTTATCGTCGGTGCTCTTTACTCGGTAGCGCCAGCCCTGCGCTACCAAGAGCTCAAAAGCATGGCTTAGGAATGCTGGAGATTTATCTATGCCGGCACGGCCAAAGTGTTGCCAATGCGGAGGGCATCCTCGCCGGGCATACGGACTCGCCCTTAAACGACATTGGGAAAGGTCAGGCCCAAGAACTGGGCCAGCTGGCAAAAAACGCCGGGCTCCGTTTTGACCATATATACTGCTCACCCTTAAGCCGAGCCAAAGATACCGCCAAAATCATCGCCGAAATTACAAGCTCACGAAGGCCTGAGATTATGGATGATTTAATAGAGCGCGATTTTGGTTTTTTGACCGGCAAGCCTTACTCCGAAATTGCCAAATCCGGCTCCAAACTTTGGCAAACAGACGACATAGTTTACTTTCTGGACGGTGAAGGCGTAGAGACCTTTCCTGACTGCTTAAAGCGTGCCAAGAGAGTTCTAGATACTGTTCACAAGAATCATGCTGACGGTAAAGTCTTGCTGGTCGCTCATGGCGACCTAGGCATGATGCTGTTTGCCGCTTTTCATAGCACGCCTTGGGACGAGGCCCTAAGACACTTTCATTTCGGCAACTCTGAGCTGCTACTCCTCCACGAGGATTCTAAACACAAACCGCACGTCTTTGAAATTGACCAACGCGGCCTAGTCGAAAAAGCCTAGTCTGGTGGGAATGATAGGACTTGAGTTATCACGCTCCCGCGCAAGCTGCTAAAACAGCGTGCAAGGCGGCCAAGCAACGTATTTATACAGCAGTATAGTCGCTCGGGCAACTTATGCACTGTTTCTAGCGTACAATTTGTATAGATTGACTAATGACGATAATGTTAATCTAGGATAATTTAAAATTTTATGGAGAGGAAACCGTTTTATGAACAAGTCCCTAAGCTATCAACAGAATCTGGGTTATTTAGTAGCCATAACCGTCTTGGCTGCCGCTTTTGTTCTTATAGGTATAACAAAAACTGCCGGCGCATCCTGCATGCACACTCCGGTAAATGAAAATGCACCCGTTTTAAGCGGTGACAATTCCGAAGGCAGTACGTTAACGGTTACATCAGGTGACTGGGCTACCTGCGGCGACCCCTCATTTGAGTACATCTGGAGCCGTGATGATGGCACCGTAGTAGCCGATAACTTCTATGATGACGGCACTAGCCAGGATTCCTACACAGTTACTGGCGACGATGCTGGCCACAGCTTTACGGTTGACGTTGTAGCCTCAACCGATGCAGCCGGCAGCTACGACGCCCTGTCTAACCCACTATAACCGTATACGACGAGCGGGAATGAGCCGAGGGATGATGGGACAAGCACTCGCTGTGCTCGTTATTGCCGCTCCTTGGTTACTAGAAGCTAGCTTCTGCGTGACTACGTCGCTCTCTCTGCGAAGGTTCAAGTCCAACTCAACTGTAGGCCAAGAAAAAAGCCAGTCCGCAAGGGACTGACATTTTTCTTGGTGGGGACGAAAGGACTTGAGTTATCATGCGCCTGCGCAAGCTGCTAAAGCAGCGCGCAAGGCGGCCAAGCAATGAAAACATGAACATCCCCCGGCTGTTCATGCCTATCACGTCTTGCTTATTTCTTCATCCAAAATTTGGTGGGGACGAAAGGACTTGAACCTTCACGAGTTGCCTCACTAGCTCCTAAGGCTAGCGTGTCTACCAATTCCACCACGTCCCCAACAAATTTTAAAGGAAGAATGACGAGAAGCTGAAGCTTATGAGCGATTAGCCGAGTAAGCGAAAGCTGACAGTCCATTCTGACGCGCTCCTAAGGCTAGCGTGTCTACCAATTCCACCACGTCCCCTCGTCAGAATTGAGGTGCCAGCTTCCGTAAATCACTTTTTAGCAATTTACATCCAGCCTCAGCTCGCTTCCTCCTCTCAATTTTTCAAAATTTACTATTCGCGGAATCTCAAAAAATTGTAAAAACAGTAGCAGAAACAGGTGTATTTTACCTAATTGTGCCAAGAATGGCTATTTAGTCTTGCTCGCTAGGGTTATAAACAACTCTTAGAGTATGTTTTACCACATTGCGAGCCGGGATAAGTAATCGTCCGGGAATTGCTTGTGGGTTCTGCATGTTGGCTCCGCGCGCGGCATTTAGCGTGCCGGCAAGTTCTTCCGGCACGTCCATGGTAACCGCACTAAGCGGCGTCGCAAAACCTTCTTCAATTGGATGGGTAGAGTGGTGTCCTTGCGATAGTCCAGACGGCTTGGGGCGGTGTAGGATAACACCCCCTAAACTCATCAGAACACGCCTATCACTATCGCTTTCATAGACCTCAAACTCCGTCTCGTAGCCAACTTCTAGAACCCTTACTACGCTAGCGGCTATAAGCCAAGAGTCGTGTAGTTTAGAGGTAAACCTATTTTTATCATTAGAAAAATCGCCGTATTGATTGTGCTTATTAGCCCACACACCATACTCAATGACTAGACCGGGAACAAATTGAGAAGATTCTATAAAAGGGAGGCTTGCGGGAGCTTCGGCATATGCATGGGCCATTAAAATTATATTTTAGCGAGACTAGTCACAAAAGGCCAGCTAAACCGACAATCATTTGCCGCTTTTTCGATAAAAGGCTAGTTGGGCGTCGCCGTAGTTTTTTTGTTCTACAAGCCGGTAGCCTTCAAATTTTGGCGCCATTGCTTTTCCGGGACAGGATAACACCGCTAAGCCGCTCTTCTTAACATGATGATTCATGGTTTTTTGCAAAATCTTTGGTTGAATTTCGTCGTAGGGCGGGTCAAGCAGAACGATATCGAAGAATTTTCCGGGATTATGCAGACTCCAACCGCCAATACTTGAGCGAACTACGTGAACTTGAACTCCTATATCCAGCTCTTCTACGCTACGCTTAATCGCTATAAAAGCGGCCCGATCTTTTTCTATGGCAGTAACAGATTTAGCGCCACGACTGACAGCTTCAAAGCTAAGCGCACCAGTACCGGCAAAAGCATCCAAAAACGTCAATCCAGAGACATCTCCCAGGATGTTAAAAAGCGCACCGCGCATCTTTTCACTCATTGGATGGGTATGATGGCCATGCGGCTCGTGGAATACCCGCCCTTTTAAATGCCCCGCTATGATTCTCATGCTTTTATTGCTGACCGCTTATTACCTACTGAAGAGGCTGATATTGTGGTTCAGCTAGCCGATTAAAAAGCGTTAGCTCAGACTCGGGGACGCCGGATATTCCGGCGATCACTTCATCGATTCTAGCTTGGTCGCCCGACTTTACGGCGTCAATTAGATCCTCCGCGGTCTGGTCGGCATTGGCATTGTTAGCCAGGATGGTCGGACAATTATCTTCAGGTATGGCAGCTCCCTTGATTCGTTGTTTAGTTCTATGGAACATTAACCAGAAGGAATCATCAACCCAATAATCGCGAGTCTTTGAGCGATCTGGCATATGGAATACGTCTCCTAGGTGCACGCTACTTTGTATGGAACCCCGTTGCAGCCTGCCTGCCAAAACAGCCCTACCAAATGGGCTCAGCAGTGGCATCAACCTTCTGTACTGCGATTCCTGGGCAGCGATATCATCATCACATAGCTTCTCAAAACACTGCGAGACGGTCCACCTACCAAGACCTTTGGTTAGCCGACCAGCTGTTTGTTTTTGCCTTTCACTTAACTCATCAACTCGTTCCGAGACCAATGAAACCGCGCCAATACTTGTTGCAAGATCTTCCCGCCACCATCGGTAATATGAGATCACATCCTGTTGACCATAGCCGCCAACGTCATGCACTGTTGAAGTTTTCCATGTCTTTATGGCATTGATTTGAAAATCAAGGCTTTTTTCCCCATCTTCTACGCTTTCCCTGGCAACGGGGAGGCTAACATAAGACACTGCCGCTAATGGCTCCACGAAATCCGGCAAATTTTCGGCAACTGCAACCGCTCTCATCTTAGATAACAATTATATACTTGGCTGAAAATTTATCAATCCACCTCAGTTAAGATTGGTGATGGCGCGCAAAGTCGTAACTTTGGCGTTAAGGTAAGGATACTTTTTGAGGTTTTCTTGTTTGTCGATGAATTGTTGGGCCGCCGCGCGAGCGGCGGCGATCAGTCTCACGTCTGATAGCTGGGCGACACGCAGGTCCAGCGCACCGTGCTGCATGGTGCCGTAAATAGCCCCCGGGCCGCGTAGCTCAAGGTCGTATTCGGCCAGTTTAAATCCATCAGTAGTGGTTTCTAGCCGGCGCAAGCGCTGGCTGGGCGCTTTGCTGTCACTGAGCATCAAAAAGCAGTAGCTTTGATGGGCTCCGCGGCCGACCCGGCCGCGGAGCTGGTGAATTTGAGCCAAGCCAAACCGCTCAGCGCCTTCTATCAGCATAATCGTAGCATTGGGCACATCCACGCCGACTTCAATCACCGTGGTACTGACCAGAATGTCGTATTTTTTGTCCAAAAAGTCGCGCATTACCTTGTCTTTTTCGGCCGATTTCATCCGGCCGTGCAGCAGGGCCACTGTTCTGTGCTTAAACTCAACTTTCGCACGCTCATAAACTTCTTCCACGGAAGCTCCGCCGCTGGTCTCGGCATCCAGTATCAGCGGACAGACTATAAACATTTGCCGGCCAGCCTCTAACTGCTTATCTATAGTTTTATTAAGTTGTGCCCTAGAATTGGGCGAAGCAATTTTAGTAATTATTGGCCGACGCCCGGCTGGCAACTCGTCCAAAATTGAAACATCCAGCTCGCCGTAAAGCGTCAAGGCCAGACTGCGCGGAATCGGCGTGGCGGTAAGGTGCAGTACGTGGGGCATGTGGCCGGCTTTAGCCTGCAATTTCTTGCGCTGTTCCACCCCAAAACGGTGCTGCTCGTCAATAATAATTAGGCCGAGTTTGTGCATATCAACCTTTTCGCTAATCAGAGCATGAGTGCCGACAATTAGCCGGATGTCACCACTGGCGATGCGCCTGTGGGCCTCGGCCTTTTGCTTGGGCGGCAGACCGCCGATTAGCAAGCTAACTTGGTCGCCATAGCCCACCGAGTCAAACAATTTATAGAGGGTGTCGGCGTGCTGACGGGCCAATATTTCGGTTGGTGCCATAAGCGCTACTTGATAACCCTGTTCCATAGCCATTAGCGCCGCCATAGCTGCTACTACCGTTTTACCACTACCAACGTCACCCTCCACCAGTCTGTTCATCGGCTGGGTTTTTTCCATGTCTTTATACACTTGCCAAATTACTTTACGCTGAGCGTCGGTAAGCTTAAACGGCAACTTTGCCACAAAATCTTTTGCTAGTTTTTCTTTGAAGGGTATAGCCAGTCCCTTTTCGTGAGCTACTTCTTGCTTATTTAGCAGCGCCGCTAGTGATAGCTGAAAGACCTCCTCAAAACCCAGGCGCTTTTTGGCCTTTAAAAGTGCCTTGTCGCCACTCGGAAAGTGCATTTCGGTTACGGCACGGGCGTAGACAACCAGGTCTTGTTGTTTCAAAATCCACTCCGGCAAGTGCTCGGGCAGGTCTTTAACCTGGGTTATGCCCTCGCGCACCAATTTTCTGATAGAGGCCGACTTTAGGCCCTTAGTCTCGCGGTAAATCGGTATGATGCGGGCTGTGTTGACCGGAAAGTCGCTAACCAGCTCGGCAGACGGGTTCATAATAGCAAAACGGCCGCGACCCAGCTGATACTCGCCGGCGATAAAATATTCCACGCCGTGCTTGATGCCGCCGGCGCGGTAGGGCTGGTTAAACCAAATTAGGCGCACACTACCGCTAGCATCAGAGGCTATGGCTTCGGTTATATGCAGCCCTCGGCGCACATAGCGGCCGGTCACGTTGGTGATTTTGGCTTGCAGCGTAACCGGGCCGGGGCGCAGATTAGCGGCCGTTACAATCTGCGAGTAATCTTCATAGCGGCGCGGAAAATACTCAATTAAATCATCAAGGGTATGAATGCCAAGAATGGCCAGCTTTTTAGCTAGCTCATTACCCACGCCCTTTAACTCGGTAATAGACGAATCTAATTCCATTTAATCAATTATATGTTGCAAACTATTAAATTGTCTTGTTTTATATATTTATGGAATACAAGGTTGGAGATAGTACGTTTGAGATAGTCGTCGTACCGGCAAGTCAGCCAATCCTTGCTGAGTTCAGCGACGTAGTAGTAAGAAGAAGAAAAGGCGTATCGGTGGCTTTGGAATTACCAGATAGTCCCGGCGAACCTTTGTGGATGAAGTTTGTGCCAGAGCGCACAGTGAACGATGATATACGCATTTCTTTTTACGAGCGCCGCATACGACGAGCCAAGAAAAAGGCCGCTAAGTTTGCAGCGGCAGTTGCGTTCAATAACTACTAAATTTCACTTTTTCTTAAGTCTGAGCCAGACGGACGGCCCAAAGTAAATTGGCGCCAGCAGCGGCTGCATAACGGTTTCCACCGCCAGCAGTGGCTTCTTGCCAAGAATTTTCTTAAGGGTTGGGGAGCGCAGGTTAGAGCCGCTCAGGGTAGCTTCCACCTCAAAACCGGCAGCTTGGAGTTTTTTGATAATTGTCTTGGGGTGATGATTTACGAAGGCAATTTCGCCATCTTTTTTGTTGGCTTCACTTCTGATATCAACCGGCACTTTTGGCACGCCTTTGCCGCGCAGGCCGTAGCGTATGCGGTTTAAAAAGTGGGCATCGTTGGCAAACTCCAGTAGAAATGTGCCGCCAGGCGATAAAATGCGAGCAATCTCATTAAATTCAGGAGTTGGATCAGGAAGATGGTGCAGCACCCTGACCACCAGTACCAAATCAACCGAACCGGCCTTTAGCTTCAAATCAGCCGCCTGCAGCAGTTTTTGGTCTACCTGGGGTGTGTCTTTTAGGTACATCTTGGCGATATCAAGCTGCTGCTGACTGGGCTCAGCTAGCGTAACCTTCTCGGCAAACTTGGTCAAAAACTTACTAAGCCGCCCGTAGCCCCCGCCGACGTCAACGGCGTGAGCAAAGTGCTTGCCGCGCAGCAAACGCTTAATGGCTAGCTCTTCGGCGGCGTGCTCGTATTCGCGCCCCTGCCAATAATCCTGGTAGTTATACTCTGGGTCGTTGTATTGGTCGGCTTTGCGAACGGTTTTAGTTTTTTTTGTTTCGGCCATTACCACCTATTATACCAATTCAACCAGGGCTGAGTCCTTAAAAGCTTTGCCGCGGCGCAAAATTAGCCGGCCATTTTGAAAATCCCCGGGCTCAAAAGTCTCCCGACTGACCGCTTGATTATTGATATAAACGGCACCGCTGGACAGAAGTCTGCGCGCGTCAGAATTAGAAGATGCTAATTCGGTGCTAACCATAGCTTCTATTAGACTACCGTTGCCAGCCGCTTTAGCTGATGGGATTTCTTTGCGAATCTCGTCTAGATCCTCACCGGAGGCTTCACCGATAGACGCTTGGGCGGTTAAGTATTTTGTTACTCCCGTGGCAGCCGAAATGTCCTGGTCGCCGTGCACCAGTTTAGTAACTTCCTCAGCCAGACGCTTTTGGGCGGCACGTTCGCCAGGGTTAGCCTGTCCAGCGGCCATCACCTGTTCTATTTCCTCGCGGGGCAAAAGAGTAAATACTTTTAGGTAGTCCTCAACATCGGCGTCGTCGGTGTTAATCCAAAACTGATAAAACTGGGTTGGGCTGGTCTTATTTGCGTCCAACCAGACGGCGCCATCCTCGCTTTTGCCAAATTTGCGCCCGGTGGCCTTATTAACAACTAGCGGCATTGATAGGGCTTGGACTTCCTGGCCCTCTTTTTTACGAATCAAAGAAACTCCGGAAAGCATATTGCCCCACTGGTCTGAGCCGCCAATTTGTAAAACGGTCTGGTGATTTTTAAACAGCTGCCAGTAGTCGTAGCCCTGTATTAGCGAATAACTAAACTCGGCGTAGCTAATGCCGCTGCCACCTTCATTCATGCGCTCGGTTATAAACTCGCGCTGCATTAGCTCGGTCATAGAATAGTGCTTGCCGACGTCACGCAAAAAATCTAGATAACCAACGTCAGCGAACCAGTCATAATTATCAACCGGCGTAAAATCTTTACCGGCAAACAGCTTAGCGATTTGTTGCTTGATGGCTTCAACATTTTTAACAACTTCTTCTCGCGGCTTTAGCTCGCGCTCGCCGGTATCTTTGGGGTCGCCGATTAAACTAGTAGCACCGCCAGTTAGCAGCACGGCCTTCCAGCCGGCATCAATTAGGCGCCGGGCCATGAGCATAGCTGCCAGGTTGCCGATAGCCATGCTGTCGCTTGATGCGTCAATGCCGTGATAGAAAGTCTTTGGCTGGTCCAGCCACTTTATATCGTCAAAGGTTTTGTCTTTTATTAGGCCGCGCCAGGCCAAGTCCTCAGAGAGTGCCATAAGCTATTTCTCAGCAATTAATTTAAACATTTATAAGTGATAGTATACCGGAAAGTGATTAGGCGGGTATCTGAATTTTAACCATTAGCCGATAGCATGATTATTGCTATAATAACTTTCATAGGAGAAAGCGACATTTAATGGCCACTAACCGACCGAAGCGACCAAGCAATAGGGTAACTACTAGGAGCGGGCGTGTAATAAAGGTTAACCAGTCTCTGGGTAGCCGGATTATGGCGCTCCGGGAGGCCAAGGCTCTGCGCAAGGCCCAAAGACTGCGCGGGCTGCCCAAGTCGCGCTTTAAGCGCCTGGCCTGGCGGCTTAATCCCAAACACCTGGCGGAGTACTGGTTTAGCCGCGACGGCGGCGTCATGGCGCTCAAAATATTGGGCATTGTGATTTTAGTGCTGTTTGTCTTTACGCTTGGTGTATTTGCCTATTTTAGAAAAGATTTGCCGGACATCTCGGTCAATGGCAAGAATATCGGCGGCAGCATTAGTTACTACGACCGCACCGGGAAAATTTTGCTGTGGCAGGATTACGACGCTATTAAGCGCGTACCGGTGTCTAGCGACCAGATATCGGTATATATGAAAAACGCTACTGTGGCCACCGAGGACCGCAATTTTTACAACGAGCGTGGCTTTGACGTTAAAGGTATAACCCGCGCGGCCATCAACGACGCCACCCATAGCGGCGGCACTCAGGGCGGCTCAACGATTACCCAGCAGCTGGTCAAGCTCAACTTGGACTGGACCCAGCAGCGCAGCATTACCAGAAAAATTAAAGAGCTGATACTGGCCGTGGAGCTGGAGCGGTCTTATACCAAGGATGATATACTGACGGGCTATCTAAATACCGCACCGTACGGCGGCGTGGACTATGGCGTCCAAACCGCAGCCAGCGACTATTTTCATAAAAACGCCAAGGATTTGACCCTGGCCGAATCAGCTATGCTGGCGGCCATTCCTAAATCACCGTCGGTATATTCGCCGTACGACACCGAAGACTTTGATAAAGCGGCCTTTTTAGCCCGCTATGACTACGTGCTGGATTCCATGGTCCAGACTCACTACATCACTAAGGACCAGGCCGAGGCCGCCAAAAAAGTAGATGTACTGGCCGAGGTGCAGCCTCAGCAAACCAAGTACGCCGGCATTATGGCCCCTTACTTTGTACTGGCCGCTAAAAACGAAATTGATAAAAACTTTAGTTGTAGTTCCGGCGCCGGCTGTAACAAAATTGGCGGCTGGAAGGTTACTACCACACTAGACATGACGCTGCAGACCAAGGCCGAACAGCTAGTTGCCTCTAACCTGCCTAATGTTACGCGTTACGGCGGCGATGAAGAGGCACTGGTGGTAGAAAGCACCAAGACCGGCCAGATGCAGGCGCTGGTAGGCGGCACCGACTTTAACAACCCCGACCACGGTCAGATAAATTACGCCCAGATTAACATCTCTCCGGGCTCTAGTTTTAAGCCCTATGATTACACAACTTTAATAGAAAACAGTACCAACGCCGGCGCCGGCTCGGTGCTTTATGATTCTCAAGGGCCGTTGCCGGGCTATCCCTGCACCAATAAGGCCATTCCGGCCGCCGGCGGCAACTGCCTGGAGGATTACGACTTCAAATACCCCGGCCCGGAAACCTTGCGCTACGCCCTGGGTGGCTCCAGAAACGTGCCAGCGGTAAAGGCCATGCTGACAGTTGGCACTAACAAAGTTATCCAAACTGCCAACGCCATGATGAACGCACCCAACGCCTACAAGTGCTATAACCCCGGCGTTGACGTTAATAACGCCAAGCCGTCTGACCAGGCCCAGTGCTATGGAGCCTCGGCTATTGGCGACGGCGCTTACCTGCACCTGGACCAACACGTCAACGGGCTGTCTACTCTCGCTAGGATGGGCCAGGAAATCCCGCAGACCTATATATTGAAGATTCAGGACGCCTCCAATAAGACAATTTATAACTGGAAACAGCCTAAGGCCGGGGACAGCGACGTTAAGCAGGTTGTACGCCCGGACTCGGCCTACATAGTAGACTCTATGGCTTCCGACCCCGCCGCCAGCTATCTGCCCAGCGGTTTTTATAAGTGGCAGCACTACAACGGCTGGGTCACAGCCGTTAAAACTGGTACCACCAATAACGGCTTTGACGGGCTGATGATGGGCTGGAACACGCAGTATACGGTTGGCAGCTGGGTTGGCTATCACACTCGCAATAAAGCACTAGGCACGACCATGGAGGTACTAACCACACCGCTAACCCGCGGTATGATGACCTATGCGCTTGATAATCTGCATACTACGCCGGTTAACTGGACGCAGCCCAGCGACATTAAAGTTCTTCCGGCTTACGTGCTGCACAATAAGATAAGCAGTAACGGCGAGATTGTTCCCAGCCCGGCCACCGACCTCTATCCTTCTTGGTACGTCCAAAAATCAACCGCCAGCGGCAGCACCAACTCAACAATAGATAAAGTCTCCAACAAGACTGCCACTTCCTGCACGCCGGACCTGGCTAAGCAGACCCAGTCTGGCAACACGGCGGCTAATGCCTTTTCAATTGATATTTTCTACGGCAATGGCACCACCGCCACATCCGGCACCGACGATGTTCATGTCTGCGGCGATGCGCTGCCCACTATTTCTGTTACCGTTAGCGATGACAGTAAACCGCCCGCGTCCGCACCGGCCGGCACCGATACTTGCACGGTCAGCTGTACTATTACAGCCGCACCGACGCCCGGCACGCATCCGTTTGACGACCCCCAGTACGCCCAGTTCCCAGGTACGGTTAACTTTCTAGTCAACGGACAAGTGGTTAAGACCATCTACACCTCTACCGGCGGCCCATATTCATTCGTCTATAATGTTACGGCCAGCGGCGCGGGTACGGTGTCTGCACAGATAATTGACAGTGTGCTTTATAGCAATACCGCCAGCGATAATGTTAACTTCTACGCCTCACTGACCGGCTTCAATAACAGCACGCCGTCTACCAAGCCAACCAACAGTCTTGCCGCCAGCACTGCGCCCAGACGGCGCCAGCACCATACTACCTCGTTCTTCTAAAGCGACTAATCTTTTTCTAGAAAAGTATTCAGCGCCGAGCGTACGTCGCTGACCTCCAGTAGAAAGCTGGTTTTCTTGCCGCCGCGGGTTTTTGGGCCAATGGCCGCTTCAAAACCCAGCTTTTTGGCCTCGGCTATGCGTTTTTCGGCCTGCGGTACGTGGCGAACTTCGCCGGATAGTCCAACTTCGCCAAAAACAACCGAGTTTTTGGCGAGCTTCATCCCTTTTGCGGCACTAGCAATCGCCATACAGACAGCTAAATCCGCCGCTGGCTCGGTGAGCCTTATGCCGCCAACCACGTTGACGTAAATGTCGCGGTCGGCCAGTTTTAATTTAGTGCGGCGTTCTAGTACGGCAATTAGCAAATTAACCCGGTTTAGGTCAATACCACTGGCCGTGCGCTTGGGGTAACCATAACTAGTGGGGTTAACTAGCGCCTGAATTTCTACTAGCAGCGCCCGCGAACCCTCCAGTGTGGCGTGGACTACCGAACCATCGCTGATTTTGCGCTCGGCCAACAGCGCCTGCGAAGGATTATCTACGGTCCTAAGCCCCTTATCGTACATTTCAAAAATGGCCGCCTCATTGGTTGAACCATAGCGATTTTTCGCGCCGCGCAGTATTTTAAAGCCGCCGTATCTATCGCCCTCTAGCTGCAGTACTACGTCAACAACATGCTCAAGCAGTTTGGGCCCGGCGATGTTGCCCTCTTTGGTAACGTGGCCAACTAGTATCAGGGCCGTGCCACTGACTTTAGCAGCGGCCGTCAGCAGCTGCGTGCTATTAGTAATTTGGCTAATAGAACCGGTCGCCGAGGCAATTTCATTAACGGCTACCGACTGGATGGAATCAACTATCACTACGTCAAAGTCGCCACCGGCGATAGTTGAGGCAATGTCGTTAGCCACGGTAGACACAGCCAGCTTTAAGTTTTTTTGTTCAGCCCCCAATCGCTGGGCGCGCATAGCAATTTGGCGGACGGACTCCTCGCCGCTGACATAAAGCACATTGAACTTCTGAGCCAGGTTGTGCGCCAGCTGCAGTAGCAGCGTGCTTTTACCAATGCCCGGCTCGCCGGCCAGTAAATTTACGCTGCCGGCTACCAGTCCGCCGCCTAGCACTATATCAACGTCTTTTATATTGGTAGAAAGCCGCTTAGCTTGCTCTTTAGCGGCTTGGCTGATGGGCTCGGCCACCAATTTTCTGCCACTGCTACCGGCTGAGGTCTTAGATACGTCTATCTGCTCCTGCAGGGTGTTCCACTCGCCGCAAACCGTGCAGCGGCCGCTCCAGCTGCCAAAACCAGTCCCACAGTTACTGCAAACAAACCTAACTCCCAAAGCTTTTTTTGCCATAACTAATAGTTTACCCTACTCATTCACTAAGGTGTATGCTCCTATTGCATATATATGAATATTATGTTAAAATACTGCGGTCTTGTTGAGCTTTTTAGTTAGCTCCAAGAGAGTTATTTGATAAGTAGACAGTTGTAGTGCTAGATAAAATGCGGATGAAATTTCGTCCATATTTTGTCTAGTGCTACCAAAAAGGCCCGTCACGGAGACGCGCCGCTAGACCAAGGAGGACATGTGTCCAACACATTGAGCGCATCCGGCGACCTCGGACAGCTCGACTGGAAGGTCGAGACTTCCGTCCACGGCGACCTCAACCTGGGCTCTGGGCTCGACGAGGTCGTTTCGCTGGTCGTCTCCGGCTTGCAGGACACCGTCGTTCTGCCGTTCAGCGCGGCGGCCTTCGACCGCCCGGTGCTGAGCGATCTGGAGCGGCCGGTGGTCGTGAACAACGACCTGTACTTCCGCGTCAACGACCTGGATGTCAGCATCGTCGCGACGCTGACCTTCAAGGTCGACGTCACTTCCGACGAGTGCGACCTCGCAGAGGAGAACATCGGCACGGTGCTGATCGCCGCCAACACGCTGCTCTCGGAGGTCATCGCCGAGGCCACCGCCAGGGCGGCCGACCGCAAGCGCCGCCAGCAGCACTTCGACGCAATCGCTTCCGGACCGCTGGGCTCGTTCCTCGGCCCGGAGCTCATGGCGATCCTTCACGACGACATGCTCGGCTCCAACGGCAACGGCGCGTCGCGCTCCACGCGCTCGCCCGAGTTCACGCTCTAGCGAGCTTCGGGCAGGGGCGGCGAATCTCGCCGCCCCTGCCCGCCCGCATTAATAAACTGTCTACTTATCTTCAATCCAAGTTATCAACGACTCGCCCAACCGGCGGGTTTTTTTATTGCTGTTTAGCCTGAGTAGTCAGGCGAGTATCCAGCGAGTTTTGCAGGCTGGCCAGGTCTGAGGCAATAGCGTTGCGCTGAGCAACCAAAGCATTATAGGTACTAATGTCTGCCTGAAGCCTGGACACACCACTGTTATAGGCGGCTACTTGACTGTTATAACTGTTTATTTGAGCCTGGTCATTAGAATTTTCCACGCTGGAGCGGCCGGCCTGCAAGTCTGATAGCTGCGATTTAAGGCTGTCTTCTTCGGCGCCTATCTGCGCCTTCAGCACTGCCAAACGGGCATCGTCGGCGTTTATTTGAGACTGGCGGCTGGTAAATTCGGCCTGATAATTCTGCTCAAAGGCAACTATGGCTTGACGGTTTGAGAAATACTGTTGATAGTATTCTTCTAGCGCTGGAGGCAGGTTCGCAATCTCAGTGCCAAAAGTGCAGCTCATCTCGTCCATTACGTCCGTCGGTTCGGTTTGTTGATAAAGTACGACCTCGGCTTTCACCCTGGGATCAGTCAGGCCATTTTTATAGTAATCTTCCAGCTCGGCGTTAAGTTGGTTGCGCTGCTTGGTGCTCAGCCGCTCGTAAACAGCGTGCAAAACTTCGTGCGCGGCGGTTACCTGTTCTACGCCGTAGAGCGCCGGGTCATTGACAGAATAAATATAGATGCCGTTTTGTCCAGGATGGTAACAGCCCAGTACGATTGTTTCTTTGTTT
>Ga0335070_10001750_pt1 | contig 25238 bp, 22 predicted proteins | sample Lox_Sample_13_FD_206722 | JGI IMG/M metagenome (GOLD analysis project Ga0335070, IMG submission 206722) | Soil microbial communities from Loxahatchee National Wildlife Refuge, Florida, United States - Lox_Sample_1.3 | ecosystem: Environmental > Terrestrial > Soil > Wetlands | place: USA...
GCCTTTCAAGTCGTGCGTATAAATTGTGTCTCGAGCGTTTTCGAAAAGACGTCTGTACTTCTCCTCAGATATCCTGAGAGCCTCTTCAATGTGCTTGCGTTGCGTTATGTCAAAAGCGGTGTAGGTAATTCCTTCAATTTCGCCTTTTTTGTTCTTCAAAGGCTCAAAGAAGAAATCGATGATGAACTTTTCGCCCTCAAAGTTTCCGAACATTTCTCGGTGCACCGGGACGCCGTCTGTGCACATTTGAACAAGCAGTTTTCTAAGACTCTCAAAATCCTCGAAGGCAATGACAGAACCGAAATCACGGGACACAATTTCCTCTGGCTGCTTCTTGGTAAACGAATTATAGACCCATGTGTATCTCAGGTTTAGGTCTAGGTTGCCCACTTCGACTGGCGCTATTTTCAAGGCTATTCTGAATCTGGTTTCGCTTTCTTTGAGGGCTTCTTCAAGTTCTTTTCTTTTCGTAACATCGGTTATCGTGCCTATTGACCCTTTAAACTGGCCTATCTCATCGACGATCCCCTTGGTCTGGATGTTTGTGTAAACCTTTTTCCCGCTTTTGTCTTTGAACTCGAATTCGTATGCAAACTGGTTTAACTCTCCTGCTGCCCGCCTCTTGAGTACTCTTAGGGTATCATCACAGCTGTCGGGGTCCATAAAAGAAAACAAGTGTTTGCCTATCATTTCGCTTTGGGAGTACCCGAGCATCTCTGCCATGCGTGGATTCACGAACGTAGTCCTAGCATCTTTGTCTATCACCCAAAGGCCTTCTTGAAGGTTATCCACGAGTTGGCGATATTCTTCTCTGCTTTTTTCTAGGGCATCTTCGGCTTTCTTGCGGTCGCTAATGTTAACAAAGCTTTCAACCAGGTATTTTTGGCCTTTCCACGTCATTTCGACTACAGTTTTCAGAATTGGAATTTCTCTTCCACTTGCGAGAAGTCTGCGTTCCGACCTGTCGACGGCTTGTCGCAAGTCGCTAATAGGACATTTTCCTTTATCAGTAGGGCATACGAATTTGTGGCAGATTCTGCCCACGATTTGCTCTTTGGAAGCCCCTATTGTTTCCAAAGCGTAAGGGTTGATGTCAACGATTTCGTGAGTTTGCTCATTGATTACGATAATTCCAGTAGGGACTGATTCGAATATTGTTTTGAGATAATTCTCGCTTGACGCGCGCTCTTCTTCGGCTCTTTTTCTTTGTGTAATGTCGTGGCAAACCGTTACAGTGCTAACCAGTTTGCCAGTTTTGTCTCTTAAAGCAATTCCGCTGAGTGAGGCGCTTCCCAATTGTCCAGTGCGGTTGCGGTAGACTATTTCTCCGAAAAAACGACTCTCGCTCAAAACCGTACGAGTAATTTCACTAAAAGTCGGGCTAACTGGAACGTTTTCAAATATCTCTCTAAAGCCCCTACCATTTGCCTCGCTTGAGTTCCAACCAAACATTTCCTCAGCTGTCTTGTTCCACGACGTGATCTTAAATGTGTCATCTGTAGTAACTATGGCATCGCTTAGATTTTCAAGGACTGCAGCTGCGTTTTTATTTTGTGCGATGGCGCGCCTTCTCTCGACTGCAAAAGTTACGTGGTGCGCCAATTCGCCATAGACAGTTTCTGGCGAGCCCGATTTGCTAACGTAGTAGTCTGCCCCCAAGTTTAGGGCCTGAATGGCAACTTCTTCCCGACCCCTGCCAGTTAAGATTATGAAAGGTATTTCGTTGTCTTTTCCTCGCAGTTCCCTCAAAAACTCTAAGCCATTCTTCTGAGGCATTTCATAGTCGGAAATAATTGCATCATACTTCTGACCCGAAAGCTTCTCCATGGCCTCTGCAACCGACAAGGCCGGATCGACTTTGAAGTTGCCTTCCATCTCCAAAACTGATTTGCTAACTTCCAAAATGCAGATATCATCATCAACATGGAGAATATGAATAGTCTTTTCAGAATAAGCCTTGCTTTCGCTATTCTCCGTTTGACAACTAATTTCGACCCCTGGCGTTTCGGTCTCGAATTGCTGCGAGGGCCTGACCATGAAAACCAAGTATTTCAATCAGGTCTTAAAACGGTTATTAACCTTCAATATGGACTTGGAGTAACCAGATGCTTGGGTCAACCAAAGAAGAACCCGTCTGATTAGCTCGAAACGTAATGGTGGGCCGTACCGGATTTGAACCGGTGATCTTCGCCGCGTGAGGGCGACGTCTTACCGAGCTGGACGAACGGCCCGCTGAACTCAAACTACATATTATTCCTTCATAAAGCCTTTCCTTTAGAGGATCCGAGAGGTAAGTAGGTGCAAAACATTGAAAAAACTGAACCTTGAACTGTCACCTGAACATGAAACTTTACTAACCTTCACGTGCTTCGTAGCAAGTGGCATCATCGGGTATTTGATGACTCATTTTGTGGGTTTGCTGCATTAGCAGTGCGCCTTTCTTTGCTACATCGACTTTCTTCCTTTTCGGAATGCAACCAGCTTTCCAAGTGAGTAAAGGGCCAAAACGTCGCTTGAAATAGGCTTTGAGCACATTTGCCAGAGATGCAACCCGATTACCCTACGAAAACGTAAATAAGTATCTCTAACCAAGACTTAATAGCCTCCCAGGCAAAAAAGTTCCTGAAACATCCGAAAAAGTGCCGAGGTAGCTCAGCCTGGGAGAGCGCTCGACCTGGTTACTTCTCGTAGCTGGGGGCGAAGCTGAAGACCGAGTCGTCGCAGGTTCAAACCCTGCCCTCGGCACCACAACATCATTTCGACATATGCTAGCGACACTTTGGTCAGGTTAAGCATGTGTCGAAGAACAGACCAGCGACACATTATTTGCGTTTTCTAAAGAACTGCAAACCATCTACTGTTACAACGTGGTCAAAGCCTAATTCGATTAATTCAGTGATTTCTTGTGGAGTCTTTGCGACTTTGCAGGTAAATTGGTCATCTACATCTACTTGCATTAGCTGAGTGTACAGTAACGTGTTCTTGATGTTCGTGTGACCTAGCACTTGCATTACGTGAAGAATGTCTTTGGTTTTGTGATATTCAGTGGTGCCTTTCCAGTGTCTTAGTGTGTGGAAGGATAATATTTCCGACTTGTCATTTATCCTATAGTTATAGAATGGACAAATACCTCTTTCTTCCTTCACTTGAACCCTCAATGACTTGTTGCTCCTTTCAGGGTAATAGATTTGGGTTTGGTTTCTATTTTGGACTTATTGCAGGTCTTCCGTTTCCCTGTTGAATATCCCTGTTTCTGGTCATGGCTTTAGCTAGTTCATCATGTTCTACCAGTGCAAGGTCTTCGATGTTTTTGAGGGTTTCATCTTTCTGTCTTGTATACCAGAATGTGTAGAACATTTTTTCCTTAAGGGTATGCTGATTTTCCCAGCCTATGCTGAAGGTAATGAAGCCTTTCTTACTCATGTACTCTGACTTAACCTTCTGTCGCTCTTCCTGAGACATGTGGGTGACATCAACATCAAGACAATGGTTTATCTGTTCATGGTTATGTTTCTCAGATTTTTTGACACATAGAGTCTGTTCCTCTACACATTTAGTGTATAGGTATCAAGCGAAGAAATGATATAACAGAAACCTTCGGTGTTTTTTCGCTGTTTTCTGACAGTAAATTCGATGAAGCGAAGTAGACGAGGAAACATTTGATAGGTTTATGTTAATGTGTAAGCTACCTGCTCCAAAACACGCTTTTGTTCATGTAGGCTTGTTGGCGTTCTGGTGTCCAGCCTTCCATGTCTGACAAGTTTTGCAGTCTGTCTGCGAACTTTATCAATAAGGCTTCTCTGGATTTGAGGTTCGGGAAGCAGTTTGTGCCTTTTTTTGTAACTTCCACCACAAGGTCTGCAACTCTGTCACCCACTAGGCTTCTAAGCTCTGCTATAGTAATCTTTCCATCTTCGATTGAGTCGTGCAAGAAACCAGCCGATATCACATCAGGGTTATCTGTCACGAGACTAAGAATTTCTGCCACCTTGTCGGTGTGGCTTGTGTAAGTTTTGCCATCGTCTCGAAGTTGACCTTTATGCAGTTTGTGCGAGAGTTCCCTCGCCTTTGCAACATGTTGATTATCAAGAATTGGGTTGTGAATGTACTTGTCAGCTTGTTGGAGAATTGATAAAGACTCATCTATTGCTTTGACCGTCTTCTTCACTAATTGACTATCTGATTTGCGTCCAGACATAACTTCACTCACACAAACCTTTTCCTCTGCTTCTTTTCTTAGCTCTTGCGGTGCTTCGATTTTCTACATTTTCGCTTTAAAAACAGCGTTTAAGGACGAAGAAACATAGGTTTGACATAATTGATACGATGGTGTCAATACAACAAGGTATGATATTGCTCAAAGACCATCATTAGGTAAGGCTTTCGCCACCATCTTTCTTTTTAGAGGTCTGCATCAAGTCTTCAAGGGTCTTCGCCTTCAACAACTCTGGTACTGTCGTGTACATTCTGTCTCTAACGCCTATCCTAGTGCTTGGTATTGGGTGTAGCAAGGGAACAAGTTCTTCGATATGGTATACCTTGCATAGTTTGTTTCCTTTTTTCTCTTGGTCTTCTCGTAATTTTGGGTAGTCTTGAAGAACTTCGTTTCTCAGTATGTTTTTCTCCGTCCATTTAACCTTAGCAATATGAGTTATAGCACCCACAGGTCTAGTTTGATAAAAGGCTATGAACTGTGCATTCTGACAGCTATTATCCTGAATAGCCTTGTGTTCCTTTTCAGTTAGTCTCAACCAATCAGAATTAGTTGATACGATTAGAACTTCTTCAATATCTTTGACTCTCTGCTCATCAGTCTTCTTTGTATCCGTCATTCTATCACCTACATATTTGATAAACAATTTATTGATAAATTTCGTTTCGGGGGAAGGATAATTCTGGTTCTTGTCTTTAACCCATTCCAGAATTTCGTTCCATCTCATGTATTGTGTTTCATCATCGTGTAACTGATAGATTTCCCTAAGTCGAGTGAACTTCTCTTCAACCTCGATTCTTCTGTCAAACTGGGTAATGCACACGAGACGAATCTTGACAAGGTGTTCGCTGTCTTTCTCTCGTTCATATTTCAGTTCTTCTGCGTATTTTTCAAGCTGGTCTTCGCCAAATTTTGTTACTTGAAGTTTAGATTCTACAATAATTAGAAAGTGACCGTTAAGTTTGAGTTGTAAATCAATATAGCTTTGTTTGTCAATTCCACGAGAGACTTGTGTTTCAATGTCTATGTTGTTCCATTCTTTCTTGGGGATTTCATGAATTCCTATTCTTTTCAGAAACTTTTCCAGTATGTCTTCGTTGTTTCTGAGGATGAATCCAAAACTTGCTGATAGCTGGTCTTCTTCTTTTCCGAAATGACCCACCAGGTCGAAGACATTTTGAACATCCATGCTTATTCCAAGACCATAAGCAGGATTTGAGTTTCTCACATATGAGACTTGTCGCTATAGAATATGTAACAATTAATCTTTCGGCTTTAATGCGAACTCTTCCGCATATTTGAGGTCTTCAGTGTTAGTTTCGGTTGACGTTGTTGTCTCTGAAAACTTTGCCAATTGATAAACTTTGTTTGAGTTTGCAGTGGAAGATTTAAAAGTGGTAAGTTAGGTGGGACTGCGAAAAATCAGTCCCAAATTACTGTTGTCTCTCTTTGAGCTTCCGGTACTCTTTTTCCGTCATTCTGTCAGTTATCCCAGTGCGACCAAATACCGCTAAGTAATGACCCAGCACTCCGATTCCCCACCCGACCAACGGAAAGATGAACCACGGAAAAGAAACAGTACCATAAGTTCCAGTATTGCTAAAGTACACTGGTGTATCCTTTGTGAACCACCATACGAAAAAGAGAACAATGTTAACGACAACATAGACTGAGAAGTGAATATAGAAACCCAGTTTAGCTTGTGCTCTCTGTTTTGCTTCTTCCCTTAACTCTTCTTCATTGTTCATGGCTCTATTGCCTACCTATCGATATATTAATTGGTAGACTTAAGCTATGCGTAAATTGGAGTCTTGTTGTGGGTTTTGCTGTAACTTGTTTTGAATTCTTCCCACAATTCTTGGTCTGCGGGAGTTTTATCCGATAGTTCAAAAGCGTAACTGAACCGACAATTACCGCACGAGGCAATTACTACCCTTTCATAGGTCTTTTTGTGAAGCCAAAGAGATTCTTCTCCACACCTAGGACAGACAAATAGCTTAGTTGAAAGCACAACTACCCCTTCCTTTCTGCTTGAACGTTCGATTGAAGGGGTATTAAGCGTTTCCGCAGATTCCTCCGCGTTCTCTAATCCATAAAGCCATTTGGGGTTTTATGGTCTTGGAGTTCTTTTACTGTTGTCTTCCAGAAGCATCTGCTACGAGGTCTCTATAAAATACGTTGGTTAGACCTAAAAACTTCAATGCGTTCTTGAAGAATGGAGACGACAACAAATGTGCATACTTGTTCAAGTTCAGAACGAAAAGACGAATTCCAAAGCTAAGGAACAAAAAGAGAAAGTGTCAAGGAAAATCATTGTGGAAGCAGTTGCAAATGCTTGACCGTTCTCAAACGTTCTTTTAGCTACTTCCAAATGCTTTGATGAATTAATGCATCTAAATAGTGCGGGATGAAGTCTACTTGTTCTATGTTTTCTAATGTGAAAGATGTCTAATACAAGTTCACCAAGTTTTGTGTTATTCGATTGGAGAATGGAGAGAGTGAAGAAAGCTACAACAAGTCTGTTTCTGATCATTATAGTACTCTCTTCTTCGATAGTGATTAGAGCCACAAGTTTTTGTTTCGCACAAACCCAAGGTACAAGCGTTATTGGAATAATCAATTCAAATACAATATGGTCAACTTCTAACAGTCCATATAATTTCACTGGTCCAGTGGCAATAAACTCGGGAGTAACACTCACAATCGAGCAAGGTGCAACAGTAAACATAGGTGCATGGTATCTCCAAGTGAACGGAACTTTGACGGCCAAAGGCACTTCAAACAACCCGATAACAATAACTGCAACTGGCAGTCTTGCGTGGGCAGACGATGAAACCCCATTTACAAAGATACTGTTTAACCCATCAAGTAGCAGTTGGAATCAACAAACAGAGACAGGTTCGATAATACAAAATGCAGTTTTGAATTGCATCCCAGTTGTCACTAAGAATGCATCTCCAAAAATAGACGGTAACACCATCTTGCTGAACAATAGCAACATATTCAGTGCGGCTGTCCTGGTGGATGGCGGCAGTCCACTTATTTTGAATAACAGCATTTCCATGAAGGGAAACGGTTTTCAAGGGACAGGGGTCTTTGTTTGGTCGGGTTCCCCAAACATATCAAACAACACGATAACAGGTTTGGGTTGCATGATCGGAAGTGGAATCGGATCCATCGGAAACGCATACATCTACGGCAACTCCATTTCAGGGTGGCAAAATGGCATTTACGCTTACAATGACACAATAATCTCAAATCTAGTATACTTAAACAATCCGATGGACTCGAATTTAGGACAAACCTTGGGTTCAATAGGATTGGCACTAGGCGGCAATGGTTCGGTCCTGAACAACACCATAATTAATAATCAAATAGGTCTCTACGTCAGCCAGCCAACCGCGACAATTCTCAATAATAATATTTATGGTAATCAGGAAAACATGGCTATTTCAACAGCCAACATCAATGCAACAAATAATTGGTGGGGAACAACAGACATCCCAGGAATAAATCAAACAATTCTTGATTTCAAGAATGACTTTAACCGTGGTAACGTAACCTTCATTCCATTTTTAGAAAAACCAAACCCATCAGCTCCAATAGACGCGAGTTCCAGAGATTTCATTCAAATCGACTTCAACCATGATGGCAAAGTCGATTTCGCCGACATCGTCTATTTCGTTGACGCATACATTAACTTCAACCAGCATGGCGTTCTTAACCCAGCTTGCGACCTGAACCAAGACGGAAAACTAGACTTCAGCGACATCACACTCTTTGTGAACGCATACATTGCCTATGCGAAAAGCCTTGCGACAAACAGCGGTTAAATCACCGAGTTTTTCGCCTATTCCTTATTCTTTGGCGAGGCTCATTCATCAGTTCCTTTCTCATTCTTGATGAGTTTGTAATAGTCAAGTAGCCACAGTTCAAAGCCATCTAACTCAACCTGTTGTTTTGTCTTCTTCTTCCTATACTCGTAATCTTTGTACCATTGAGCCTTTTCTTTTGATTTGTGGATTAGTTTATAATCCACCATTCTTTCAAGTTGGTCATAGATGCTTTTTTGCTGGTCTTGCGATAATTTTGCGACTTCAATAAGTTGTTTAATGGTGAAGGTCTCTGGTAATGATTCGAATGCCTTTACGATTCTTGCATCGATGGTTATCTTGAATGAGTCTTTCTTCTTTGTCGTCATAATCAACCCCGCGCATTGTTTTGTCCATCAAAATTTAGGCTCATCGGTGAAAAACCGACACTAGGAAGCGGTTTTCCATAGAAGCCTATCCAGTCGAGCAGACCATAGTGGAATTAGACCGATAAACCCATGAAAGAATGGAGTTTTTGTCCGTATGGCAGGATGTCTGGTGGGATGTTGTTTAAGAATAATGTTGTTTGGCTCTATCGGATTTTTTCCGCATGAGATTGTTTATTGGCTTTTGGGGTTATTTTAAGTTGGGCCATCATAAGCGTAAATAGCCTCAATGCTAAACTGAAGCCATTTGTTGTGCATACGCTACATAAGCATTAATGAAAAGTGTAACGTCATTGAAGTCTATTTTTCCGTCGTGGTTCAAGTCGCAAGCTGAGTTGTACGTGCCATATTGGTTAAAGGCGATATATGCGTCTACGAGGTATACTATGTCTCGGAAGTCTACTTTGCCATCATGGTTAAAGTCTATAGCGCACGGGGTTGTTTCTGTTGCAATTGCAATGATTGAAGTTGTTTCAGTGTTAGCTGTAGTTAACCCTACGTATTGTCCACCAGTGAAGTTGTAGTAAGTTAGTATTCCACCATCTGGTAATTGACATTGTTTAAGTATGCTCAAGCTTTGACTGGTGAAGGTTGCATTGTTTATTTGAAGGTCTTTAGCGAGTATTAATGCGAGACCCAGCTTGTATGTGTCATATTCCATGACATTGCTGTTCACACGGTCCAAAAACGCATTGTCAGCAAAACCGTATCCATTCCACTTTGCCATTAATTGATTGTACAGAGAAGTAGCTTCAGAAGATTGATTGTTGTTGAAGAACGAGATTCCTTCTAATGCCAACCAGTCTGCACAGTTTTGCCAACCAAGTGCTTGAGTTCCATTAGCTATCTCTATCTGAACTCGATTGTCGGAAGCGTTCGGATAATAAGTAATTGAATTGTTGAGTTGATTAGGTAAAACATCTCCTACTACCGCTTCATGCTTGAAAGATATTGGAAGACCGTTTGAATCATGGGGTAGATTGTAGCTGGTGACATAGTTCTTGAGAGTAGTAACTATTTCATTACTTATTGTTGGGTCATCATTTCTCAATGAGTAGTAGGCTAGAAGATTGTCTGAAACCAACCAGTAAGTGTTCGAACCATTAGTTAATGGAATCAGACCTATAGTTGGATTGTAATTGTTTATGAGATATTGCACTGCGTTTTGATGTATTGTTGTGGAGCTAACATTGCTTTTGGCTAATGACGGAGTAACTGTTGTGAGTAAGAAAATTGCCAAGATAACAGTTACCCAAGCCTTTCTATGCACAGGTTCTCACTTCTGCGTTTCACCTTAATGAGTTTTTGTCACTTAGATTATATAGATTAGTTTACGCTGATTTTGGTTTTTCGAAGAACCGTTCTAGCTTCGTGTTAGGATCTTTCTGGGGCTGCTGGGTCTGTTTTGACTTGCCACTTAGTTCTTGTACCTTCTGGTTGAATCCTTCAAAGCATTCCAGTTTCTCAGCCTTGTTGTTGATAAAGTCAAGCAGTTTTTCACAGCTTTTCTTGTGGAATTCGTTTCTAAGGTCTTCCCAGTAGTGAGTGTACGGTCCTTGTTTTGAAACAAGGATAATGTCATAGAAGTATGACTCGTTTCCTAGCTGAATGTTGTTGACGTAAGCAGATACAGGTCTTCCAACAATTTGCTGTTTTGTTCGTTCATAGACTTTCTTGAGATTATCCATGTAGATTTTCGCTGAGTATTTTCTGTCGTGCCTCGCCAAACGCCATGATTCATCTCCAAAGAACTTGTTGAGTCTCTCTTCCGAAACGTGGGGTACTCTGGGAAACATTGCAGTTGGATAGTTGATTATGATGTCAGCCTTTGATTTCATCACAATCTCAACTGTTTTCCACTCTAAGAGTTAGAGTTGCCATTCTAAATGTTAGAGCTGTTTATGAGTTATTATTCCAAATGTTAGGGCTAAATCCCAGGTCACTTAATGTGTGTCTAAAAAAATGGAGGAAAAAAACGATGAATGTAGAATCAAACAAGACTTTAGGCGGTATTGGCGCTATACTAATGTTCGTAGGGTCTATCCCCTTTGCTGGAGCAGCTACAGGAATAATTTCATTTGTCGGCTTCATACTCGTCCTATTGGCTCTATCTGGATTTGCAAAGACATACAACGAGAAAGGGATATTCAACAATTTCGTATACAGCATAATCGCATGTATAGTGGGCGTAGCAGCCGCAGCTTCAGTGGCTCTTGTTGCAGCTTTAACCACACTAAAAGACTTTCTATACCAAATCTACCCAAGCTGGAATGGTAACTGGTCAAATCTTGCAGGATTAACCCCGAACACCGCAAACATAAACGTGAGTGCTATTTTGCCGCTCATAGCAGACCTAATTGTAGTACTTGTGGTCGTGTGGATTACAGCAATAGTTGTAGCTTTCTTCGTAAGAAAATCACTTAAGATTCTGTCTGCAAAGACAAATGTAGGATTGTTTTCAACCGCAGCGCTACTGCTACTCATTGGTGCATTCTTAACGATAGCTCTCATAGGATTCCTTCTCATCTGGGTCGCTACACTGTTGATTGCAATTGCCTTCTTCCAAATCAAGCCGCACCCAGAACAGCCATACTCAGCTATGACATCGCCAACAACATCATAAAAACCATCAAACCAACTCCCTTTTTTTATTTAACGATGACCATCAATAATAAATATTAAGAGCAACGTATCGTGACCTTGCTGTGAGGTCGAATGGAAAACAAATCAACTCCCTTCGCTCTTGCCATTGCATCAATGGTTGCATTCTTAGCTTGGCTAGTATTCATCTTATTATTCGCATTGTTCTGGTCAAACTCATACCACTTTTTCCAAGACATCGTTATCCTAATTTCATCACTGGGAATTGTTGCTGTCGTGATAGGGTTGATGTGGTTCATATGGGGAAGAAACAAGTGGAACTGGTGGACAAGAGAATAGCAACCTGAAGCACTTATCCTATCTTAGATTTACAATGAGGACAGCAAGAGACCGAAAACTTCACTGTTTGGGTTTTGCTGTGCTCCTACGCCACTAGAAGTCTAATTTCCTTCATGCATGTGTTCATCATAGCCTAGACTCAGCTTGAACGGTTGCCTATTGAGGTAAAGAATTCTTAACCCGAAAACCTTTACAAAAACACACTTAAGCTGAAAGCAACTTCCCCTAACAGTTGAGAGTTCATGGATAACAAAACAAATCTAGAACCTCATGGCGCTACAATAATTTACATTTTTACCATCCTTGCATTTGTTGCGCCCGGGTGGTTTTCTTTTGTACTGTTGGCACTTTCAGCATTCTGGCATAACGGGCTAACATTAGCTCAAGAGCTTCTATTCTATTTTCCACTAATCCTTGCGTTATTAGGATTAGTTTCGCTTGGCATATTGCACTATAAAGTAGTTCGCAGACTTTCTTGGTTCTTCTTGGTTTCCTTTTGGATTATTCTTTTTGCTTTCTTTGTTTGGTATGACTATCCGTTCTTGTTGGATGTTGGGATAACGTATTACAGTGGTCCTTGGCAGTTAACTGAGAGTTGGCAGTATGCGGAAATAGGAGCTCTAATGTTGCCTTTGGTTTACAGCTTGTCTTGCCTTATCTATTTCCAAACCTCTCGAGTCAAAAGGTACTTTTGCTTCGGGCAAACTGCACTGCGCATTAAGGTTCAGACTGAGTGAGAAATGTGGTTTAGACGCATGAATGGAAATATCTTGACCTTGAGTAGGTACTTGTCCTCGCTGATGGTCTAAATCAAGTTCCAGCCATTATCAACCTTTGGACATCAGCTAAAATGAAAAGACAGTGTTAGTTAGATTCATGTGCCTTCTAATTGTTTTTGTTGGTGTTAAGAAAAAGAAGAGGGTTGGTGTGGGTGACATCGCCAGTTTGTAGTGGGTTCGAATCCCACGCGCGCGCATAAATTTTTATTCATTCTGAAGAACGCATAGCATGATTAGAATGACGGGGATTTCAGCTTCCTATCATCAGCAGCCGCCAAATGAGGCAACAAGAGTAGTTGCCTCAACTTTTGGCATCCTTGTAGGACTTGCTGGAATGGAACATGGCTTCTTTGAGTTACTTCAAGGCAATGTGACGCCAAGTGACTTAATGATTCATGCTATTGGACCATCCCAGCAGTTTTGGGAACATGGAACGGAAACTGCCTTAACAATTATTCCAAACTTCTTTATAACCGGTATCTTGGCAATTTTATTGGGTTTAATAGTCACCGTATGGGCAAGTATATTCATTAATAGAAAGTATGGCGCAGGCATCCTTATGGTATTCTCAATTTTATTATGGTTATCCGGAGGAGGCTTTGCACCGATATTTATGTCAATATTCGCCAGCGTCGCCGCAACTGGAATAAATAAACCCTTAAATTGGCGGCAAACACATCTTCCAGGTTTCATACGAGGCGCACTTGCCAAAGCATGGCGTTGGTCCATCATTCTGTTTGTGGTAGTGTTCTTGGCTGGTGTTGAGATTGCAATCTTCGGTTATCCTTTATTATGGTTCTTTGATGCAGAGGTTACTTTCAGCGTTCAAAACGTGGCAGCTATTATTATGATAATATTTTTGCCGTTTTCCATTATTACCGCATTGGCCAACGATGTTGAGCAAAGAAAGACCTAACACCAGGATAAGCCTCTGTGTCGCCAGTGGATTGGGGGTTCAAATCCCACCCCCTGCACCAATACCGCAAGTTGCGGTTCCCTTCTCAGCGTTCTGCCTTTTAAAATCCCAAAACACCAATATAGCGAAATGAAGGACATCCACGACTACAGCAAGCGGCTAGCAAGCGCAAAACGCCGACTAGCCCAACTAGACAACGCAGAGCTCAATCTAAATTTTATCGCCCACCTCGAAGCTATTGGACAATCCACTGGGCGGGTAGCCAAGTATGCGAACCACGTTTGCGCCCTCACTAAACGCTGCCCCCTCCAAGCAGCCTCGGCAACGAGGCTAGACGTTGAAAAAGTGATTGCATGGATAAACACTCAACCCTACAAGTCGTCCACAAAAGCTGATTTGCGCCGAGTCTTCAAGAAACTTGTGCAATACGCCAAAGTCGGACGCTGCGACAAATCCGCCCCCACTTCGCCCGAAGCCTCTTGGATAGTGATTGGCAAAAGCGATAAGGACAGCCGTGTTAAGCCTGAATCTTTGATCACGCCTGAAGAGCTGAGCGCTATGATTAACGCGACTCAGAACGAGCGTGATAGGGCTTTGGTGACTGTGCTTTTTGAGGCTGCGCTTAGACCCGGGGAGCTGTTGACGATGTGTGTTGGGAGTGTGCAGTTTAGCGCAGATTACTGCATTATTACTGTGAACGGCAAGACTGGCATAAAGCGCATACCGCTTGTCGTGTCGACAAAGCCTCTGCTGGATTGGTTGGCTAAGCACCCGAGAGGCAAAGATGCTGATGCGCCTTTGTGGGCTTCGTTGGGCAACAACTCGAAGGGCAACTGCGTAAGCTACTACTACATGCGCAAAATGCTCAAGACTCTGGGGAAACGGGCTGGCCTGAAGAAAGATATCTGGCCGTACGTGTTCCGGCACTCCTGCTTGACAGCCATGGCGAAGGTCTTCACCGAAAGCAAGCTGGAGTTGTACGCTGGTTGGGTTCAAGGCTCAAAAATGACCCGACGCTACGTGCACTTCTCTGCGCGAGACCTGGAAGAAGCTGTGCTCGAACTGCACGGCTTAGCCAAGACGGACGAGGCTAAGCGGGCGTTTAGGCTGGAAGAGTGCCCAAGATGCAGAAAGAAGAACCAACCGGAAAGCGTCAGGTGCAGCTACTGCGGCTTCATACTGGACAGAACATTAGCAGAAGAACTGGAACAAAAAACATCCCAGAAGGAGCTAGAGATCCAAGCGCGGCTCCAGAAACTGGAACAAACACTCACAGCCCTTCTCAACAGGCCTCAGTAAATCAACAAACACTTTTTTTCTTTTTTTCGGACCCGACAGAGTCACTTCGGGGTGGTTAACTTGGTGAGTTCTCTTTGGAAAGTCTCCGCTGCGTTGGGCACTTGGGTTTTTGCCTTGTCGAGCTCGAATGCTTTGCTCTGCGTTTGTTCAGGGCTCGGAACTGCACGGTTATGCTCTTCGACTAACCTGGTTACTATGCCTTCGCAGGGCTCGTTCGGGTAGGCTTCCAGACTTTTCAGTTTTGTAGTAATTGCCGTGTGCGACTGGACAATTCTGGCTATGATGCTGTCGTAGGTTTCGCGCGGGTATGCCTCGGCTTGTCGGAGCCTAATCACCGTAGGTTTGGCAAGCTGTATAGTGGTAAGGTTTTTCTCAGCAATCGATTTCTTGCTTGTCATCTGGGGACGGCTCACCAGGTAACCAAACACATAACCAGTATATAACCAGTGCATAACCTGAGGAAAGACGACGTTGCTTTATGGCAAAGCTGATTAAGACACATAACTCGCTACAATCAGCACATAACCAAACAATAACCAAAAAGTGCTAGGCCAGCAAATTCTCCAGGCGAACGGACAAACAAGGAAGCAGCAAACGGGGCCATAAATCAAATACGTCAAAAGCGAGTGATTGAAGAAACAAAATGAACGGAAAACTTGGTTAGACCAACGGTCAAGAATGCGGTTAAAGAGCATTTCTGCGGTCAAATGTCTGGTTAAGATGCGGTCAAGATTCACGATTTGCGGTCACGAGGCGAAAACCTGCGGTCACAAACGAACAAAACAACGGACAAAAACAAAAAAACACACTCTCCAGAGAGATAAATCATTTTAATATGCGGGCAACGGTTTCTGACGCAGCTTTCTGTAGGCTTTGTCCAACAAAAGAAACCTGCCCAAGGCTTCTTCGGTATCTCCCACTTTTAAATTCCCATGAATTAGTTGTGGGAAGGATGTGACCGCTTGTCCGCTGATTTCCAGCCTAAGAAGAGGGGCAGAAGAAGCACTGGCGTCTTGGTGGCTGTGGCGCTCAGCAGCCTTAAGGTTGGCGTGGCATGGCGTTGCGGAGTAGTTGAATTTCGCCGGTTGAGGAAGGGTGGTATGTGGGTTCTTAGGACGCCCCGAAAGCTGGCGAAACAGGGTTTCAGGGGAGAAGTTTACCTTGGATACGTTGGCGAGGCTGAAGCTGAGGGATTGCTTGATTTGACTCCGCAGCAGCTGAGGTGGAGGTGGGAAGCCTTCATGGAGCAGCATGAGGACCAGGGCGAAAACATCAAGCAGTACTGGATAAGGATTCTTAAAAAAAGCGAGGCATACCGGCTCCTTCGAGGCAAGAAATCCCTGCCAAAAACAGAAACACAAAAGCCAGACGTTGCTCCTGACGGATGGATTTCAGTTTGGACACGCAGCTATTACCCTTTGCTGAAGCGCATGACGTTTGAGCTTGGAGTGGTCGACCCTGACCACGAAAGGTCCAGGAGGGCTTTTTTCACGAAGGTTGTTCCTCGATGGGCAAACGAGGCAGGAGTTCCAGTGAAGGCGGCGGTGATGGCGTTTGGCTATGCCCTCAACCGGTACGCCGCTGGTTATAGTCCTCAGGCAGTTCGTCTCTTCATGCCCCCACTTGACGAGCTCGACACCGAAGACGAGTTCAATCGGACAGTGCTAGAGGTCGAGAGGCGCTTAGTGCGGGCGCCTGGGCTGCAGCGGTTGCGTGTCCGAAACATGTGGCTCTACAAAATTTTTCTGTTGTCGCTCAAGAAAAGCTTAAACTCGCGTAATATTGCAGGGGATTTGTGGGATCAACTTCATGGCAAGTGGTCGCTTCGCGAAGAAAATACGCATATGCGTGGTTAATTGCCACCACTACTGCATTCATCTGAAGTGACACTTTTTTAGAGGCTGAAGCTTTGTTAGAAACTTCGTTAATGAATGTCTGTTTTGGGAGCATTATAACCGCGCACTAGTTACAACCTATCATCAAACAAGACGCGAAAACGCAAGTTTATGGCCATTTTTTGCACAGTTTTTTGCAGAAAGACCAAAAGAAAAGAAGGAAGGCTTTGGCGGCTGCTATGGTCCGATGTAGGTTTGGGCGATTACTGCGTCGTCTATGTAGAAGGCTGGCGCGTAGGTGGCTGAGCCTTTAGTTGAGTAGATGTTCTCGATGATGTATGCGCCGCCCGTCGCGTAGTGGAAAGTGCCGCTGAGCACCTGTGCCCCGTCGTAGTACAATGTGCAACCTGTTGAGTTCAATGATAGCTCTATGCAGTGCCAAGTGTTCGCCGTCACGTTGACTGTTGACGAGTAGAAGAAGTTCATGTCAAAGTTTTGGGCGTTAAGGTAGAAGATTTTGAATTTGCTCTGCGCCAAGTTAAGCTGCAACCGCACGTTATCGTAGGCTTCTGTGTAGTAGTCCAATAAGTCGAAGTAGCCGCTTCCGTTGACAGAGGCAAAGTTGACGTAGACCCTAAAGTTTAGCGCATCAAGCGTGACCGACTTGCCCAGCTGGCTTTGCTGTTCGTTGTCTGTCTTAGCGGGAAGGTAGGCGCTGTGGTTGCCCAAGTGTGCCTTGGCAGTGGAGATTGTTGGCGCCATGCCTGGCGGGTCGCCGGTTGCGCTGTCCCAGCCGCTTAGGCTGCCTTGCTCGAAGTCATCGCAGAAAACAGGCACTGTGATGTGTATTGTGGCGTTGTATGCTTGAGTGTCGGTTGAGTTGCAGCCTGCTCCCGGCGTCAGCTTCGCCCCTGAGAGGGTAACGTTTGCAGTTCCTGGCGCAGTTACGTTAAACCAAAGTGTCGCAAGCACGCCCGCCCCGCTAGGCTGCATTGCAGGCGGGTCAGCTTGGAGCACGCAGCTTAAGCCGCCTTTGACGGTGCCGTTGGCGTTGTCAAACAGCGAAGAGCCGCCGCCAAGAAACATCGTGGCGTCGCAGCCGCTGAGGTAGCTGCCTTCCTCAACTTTGACGAGTTGCAGCGTGCTGGCTGTCCAGTTTACGTCTGTGTGCCATCCCCACACGCAAGAGGCGTTGTCGATGCGTATGTCCACTTTAACTGTGCTGTTGATTGGGTTAGGGTACGGTCCAACCTGCCATTCTGAAACGTTTGCCGTGCCACTCCGCACAGCGCTTAGGGCTCCAGCAGGCACCGAATCCAACGAGTCCCCACCACCCAAAGAGCCACCGCCCTTGTCCAGAGCCTTATAGTAGTCGATGTATGCAGCCACGAACGCTGTTACATCGTCAAAGTCGATGACGCCATTAGCCGTCATGTCGCCGTAGGGGTTCAACTTGCCTTGGGTCAAGTATTTGATGTACGAGTCAACGAAATAGGTTACGTCTTCAAAGTTGACGATGCCGTCGGGCAAAAGCTGCGTCTGATTTTGGTTTGTAGCATTTGATATAAATCCAGCAAAATCCCCGGGTCTTGTAGCGTTGAGTATTACGCAGTCAAACAGAGTGTTGTCTCTTCGGATTTTGCTTATGAATACGGCCACAGCACTGTCCGTGCAATTGCTGCTTAGCGGTACGTGGTCAGTGAGCATCCAGACCATCCGCGTTGGGTCCAACGGCGTGCCGCTCGCTGGTGGTGGCAGGGTTCCGTTGTAACCGACTGCCCAAAGCTGAGCGTTAGACAGGTTCCCCCACTCATTCGCACTAGGTGTTCTGTCCATCATGCCAATATCGTAGGTTCCGCTCAAGACGCCTTGGAAAGCATCATCGTTGTCCCCACGAGGAAAAACATTGACGTAATCTAAGTGACCTATGTTTAAGCTGTCGTAATAGGTGGGGAATGCTTGTGCTGCAGCATGGAGGACTGGATAAAGCGCGCAGGAGCCGCCTACAGTTATGCTTAGGTCGTCGCCCACATGCCTGTAGCAGGCGGTTATGTTGCAGTCGCTGAGTATGCTTGACATGTTCACTGTCTGCGTCGAGTACGCCATTTCGTCGTTGAACAAGTAGTGATCAAACACATATCCTGACACGTCGCTAACCGACACCGTGTGGTACGCGCCGCGGTAGTCTGTAGCCGTCATGCGGACGCTGGCGCCGTCCGAGACAGAGTTGCCATCAACGATGAACTGAGTGGAGAGCTGGTTGCCGTACATGTCGCTGGAAGCAAACTTCACCAATGGCTGATACAACATCAAATCCGCATTACCATAAACCTTCAACTGACCCGCCGCGACTTCTACACCGATGCTAGTTTGCCACTCGTAATTGTGGCTAGTAGAATTGTAGCAATACATTGGCCAAATAGAAGCAAAACCTCCGTAGAGAGGTGCCAAGTCAAAACTCATCCCGAAATAGTCTTGCGAAGCATCGTTCAAAGCCTGATGAATTGTCTCGTCCCGCGAAAGAGCATAATTGAAAAAATCTTCTAGCCATAAATGGTAAAATGGACCATAGGTCCGCCCGGGGTTTTGCTGGTAAACATTCCAATCAACAATATGCTGCTCCAAAGCTGCTGACCCCATATAGAAGCCCATGTAGCAGAATTTCCCGCCGTCTGACTGATGATATCCATCATTAGAGATAGCCCAGAATGTGTCAAATCCCAACTCGGATGTGTTTTTAACGTAGCGGTGAGTCCATGCAAATGGCATCCCGCGACCTCTCCAGTTTTGAGGAGATTCGCTGATGTTAACTATTCCTTGGGTAGCATTCAGTGGAGGGTTTGGAGGAGGCTGAGGCCATGTGTCGTTTACGTAGGCAGAATTGCATGCGTTTATTAAAACAAAGAAAGTATTCTCTGAATAAGTTCTGCTGAAAATATCCATGTCAAAAACCGCGTGGTCATAAAGCGTCGGTCCAGGGTCCTCGTATACTGTGCCATTATGGGTGCCATAGTTATCTTCAAACATGAAATGGAATTCGTCTGGAGACAAGGTGGGAATATTGGAAAGACCATTACCATGGTCAAAATCTACGATTGCCACACGAGGTGAGTTAGAAGTGCTATTAGAGATTTGGCTAAGGATGTTGTCTTTGTTAGACCCAGGGTTACCTTGAAGGTCATTGGCGTTATAACCATTGCCCGAAAAGATTGAGCCTACTGCTGCTGAGGTGGCTCTTTGCTGCTGAACTTCTCCAGGTGTTTTTCGCCAGCTAATATCACTTCCATACCAACGTGCCCCAGAACTTTCGGCACCCCAGATATTCGCCGTTCCATTCAGCGGCGTGGCCACTGTCATAGAAACGGGCGTTAGAATTATCGAGGAGCTCAGCAGAAATAACAGCAAAACACTCATTTTCTTTAGTTTGCGCATGTCGATTGCAGAAGAACCGTGACTGCAATGCCTCTTCAAGTTCAGCCATATAATAATGCCGAAAAGCGACGAAAGACCATAAATTAGTACATTTGAGTCTATACTAGAAAACCCATATGCTGCTTGTACAGTAGTTGACTTAACTACCGAATAATCGCTTGAATTCGCAACCTTGTCTTGAGGCGGGTCTGACGATAATGATTGCTCATGGATGTAGCAGACCTGTTTTGTATCAGCCCAAATGTAGACATTTATTCCGTACACATTGCCTGGATAGAACTTATCAAGGCTTACCCAAACCTGCCGCATTGGGTAAAGAGTTAGTGGGCTGGAGTCACGCTCGTTGTCGACGTAAAGCGAGCTGCAAAGTGCTGTAGGCATGACTATTGCATTTGCTACTTTAAAGCCTGTGATGCTGTAATTTTGGCTAGAAGAACTACTGGAAGAAACATTGAGGTCAGTCATCCAAGTGAAGCTTTTGGCATTTGTTATTGCGAGCGTCTTCGCGTCTGACTCGCTGAGAATTGAGTTCGCGTTGCCGATTTCGTACAAGTCCCAATTATCGATAAAGTAACTTAGAAAACCTTTTTCGTAACAGATGGTCACACATTTTTCTGGTGCTATCATTCCATTCTGCGTATAGGTCCACTTGAAAGTCTCCGCATCTTGTTGTGAAATCTCCTCAAATCTCAAACTGCCAACTGTTGTTGTATGGTTTTTCGCAGCGACGTTTTGGTTCAAGAAAGCAGCCATTTGACCATAAACCGAACTTTTTGTGTATTTCTGATAATTAAAAAGAAGATTTTCCGCGTCTTCAACGATATTTCCAGTCACGGTGTTTAGATTTGGTGACCCCTGAATTCCGAGGATATTTATTGCCCTTAAGGTTCCGTTTGCGTATGTGAAACGAGCGTCTATTGAATTACCTGATTTGGATTCAAGGTACCAGCGAAGACTTTCTTGAGGAAGAGTATTCAGGTATAAGCCCTGCTCGTATTCGATTGCAGTCACGGCATACTGACTAGAAACATTAATGCCTAAGACATCTGTGGTAATAGACATAGTCTTTTGCGGCGCCGTTGACCCGACAGGGACTTTGACAGAATTATGGACTGCTCCTACAACGTTTATTGGAATAAAAAAGGCTATAACTAAGAGCAAAACAACGATAAATCCAATACGCGGATTCATAGCGCCAACTCTTTCGCAATCTTTTCATTCAATCGCTTTTTAAGATATTCCACTATAGTCTATGTTCAAACAATTGAGCCCAATAGTTCTATTTAGATTCAAATAGTGGCAACATTTCAAATCAGACCCTCGGAAATAGCTTTTAGTATGGATTCAAACGCAAAGTATAATAATTCAAGTATTCTTATTAACTAAGAATAATGGAATCGTGTAAGTTTTTCCGCCACCATGCGCTGAGAATTCTGAAAGTTCACAGTCTTTCGCCTGTTCTTGTTGGAGAACGTATTGTTCTTTATGGAGAGTTTAATACCAGTCCAACTATAATGCGCAAGAGGGTGAAGCTATGAACAGGTTTGCTTTCGGATTCATCTTTGTAGGCTTGATCATCTCCTGTGAACTTTGCACAAGTCTCGTTTGGGCAAACTCTGGAGACTATTGGGCAAGTAAACAACCGTGGCCGGCTAGTAGAGAAAGTCTGGGAGTAGCTGTTGCCGAAGGAAAAATATTCGCTATGGACGGCGCAAATGAAATGTACAACCCGGCAATCGACGAATGGAGCCCTTTAGCGCCAATGCCAACACCAAGAACGCATTTCGGAGTAGCTGCCTGTCAAGGAAAGGTATACGTTTTTGGCGGGCAGACCAGTGAAACGGGGATAAATACACCCTATACATATTTTCAATTTGAGATTCTAACGGGGGCAAACGAAGCCTACGACCCATCAACAGGCAGATGGGAAAACAAAGCACCCATGCCTACACCCAGAGACCATCTGCAGGCAAATGAATTGAATGGAAAAATATACCTAATAGGCGGCCTACGACAAAAACCCGTGCAAATCCCGCCTCCAGAAAATCTCTCAAACATGACTGAAGTCTACGACCCAACCACAGATACGTGGACAACAATGGCACCTATACCGAATGCAGTTTATGATTACTGTTCTGCAGCCGTTGACAAAAAAATCTATATCATTAGTGGCTTGAACTTTAATGGTTCTCTAAGCGACCTCGTCCAAGTATTCAATCCTCAAACCAACAGCTGGTCCTTGGGCAAACCTATACCTATCCCCATGTATCTGGCTGCTGCGGGTGCGACAACTGGGATAATGGCGCCCAAACGGATCTACGTAATTGGAGGTTGCCCCTATGCAATTGGGGGCGCTGAAAAAAGCAATCTTACTCAAGTTTACGACCCCGCAACTGACACGTGGTCAAAAGGCGCCGATATGCCCACAAAACGCTACGGCTTAGGGTTGGCTGTTGTGGACGACACGATTTACGCAATCGGTGGAGCTAGCACTTCCCTGACAAATGCTAACGAGCAGTATACGCCGTTGGGCTATGGCACGCCCGCCCCGAGCTACACAAATCCCACCTCAACGTCTACTCCATCCGCGACAGCCTCACTCACACCGACCCCAACTTCCCCAGCCACGGCAGCACCACCCACCCAAACGCCCGCCCCGACGCCAACCCAAACCCCCACGGCAACCCCCCAGCCGACTGCAACACCCACGCCTCAACCAACCTTCACAGTGGAATCTGGAGCTGCAGCAACTGCGGTTGCCCTCGTTGCCTTAGTTCTGGTGATTGGCGTAACTTTGAGAAGACGGAAATAGACGCATCTTAAACAATCACCGCCCGACGATTCAACGCCGCGAAACACTGACTATAGGCGGTCCATTTCTCAGACGAAGAAATTGAGACACGGCTTACATCTTGTTGAAGCAGTTTATGTATTGGAAAAAGTTATTTCCAATGGCGAGTATCTTATGTATAAGGTGCCTCAAAATATTGAGGAACAACAATTTGGAAGAGGCAGACTGGAAGGGCACCGCAACTTCCGGGTCGAATCCCACCCCCTGCACCATACCTAAATAAACAGTTGGCACACTATAAGTGCATTATCCACTTTAATCGAGCATAATGGTTAGTGGGGGTTTTTGGCTCCTGTAACCACAAAACCCATCATTAATTTCTTCACTTCGTGTACTTTCAAGCTTGTCGCCGCAAAAATAGACTCGATCTCCTCAATTGTATAAGAGGCGTTTATCGATGACTTAAGCCCCGACTGCATTTCCTTGGGCTTTGTCACCAGCTTCATGAACCACTTCATTAATGGGCTCATGTTCCGCCGCATGTCGCTGATGAAATAAGTTCCGCCTGGTTTGAGCACGCGAGAAATCTCGTTCAAGACTTTCTCGGGTTGTGACCATTCATGCAATGACCCGTTGCTGAAAACTCCGTCAAATGAGTCATTCTCAAAAGGCATCTTCACCGCATCGCCTTTCACGTACTTGGCTCGTGCCTCGACACCATATTCTCGAGCGTTTTTCTCCGCTGTGTCTATCATCGTTGGACTTATTTCCAGGCCGTTGAGCCTTGTTCCTTCCGTTTTCTTAAGCCATTCAAGTCCTATATAACCTGGTCCGGGACCTATCTCAAGGGCAACTCCTTTGCTGATTCCTGATTTAATAATTTGATCCGTTTCAATCCAACCGCGATTCCTAAGATGCCTCTGCATTACGTCGTAAGCTTCAACGGTCAACTCATCTCGTATTCCTTCGCCTGTCTCGATAACCCTGGGCTTGACCATGCGAAAACCTCTAACCAATCCTTCCTGATCAAAAATAGCAATGGTTACCAAATATATCTCTTATGAGCACATGTGGCCAGTGCACGTGCATCGAAGTCCACCCAGAAAGTGACCCAATCTGGCGTCCTACCCCTAAGCTTGCATGTCACTGATCTTGGCTAACCGATTATAGGCATCATCTTCGATTTCGGCTATTTCCAAAAATTTCTCGGAAGCAACCCCAAGACTACTGTCGACATCTTTCATTTCTTCAGCTCTTTCGAACATCAATCCAATCTTAGTGAATATTTGGCCAGATCGATTAAACAATGCAGAGATCTCTTCAAGAGCGCTCTCACCAACGATCTTTGCAGCTTCCTTTAGAAATCTTGAATACATGTACCGGAAGCATCCGCCGCCCGTTCCGCCAATCTCCATGTAAATGAAGAGAGTAAACAAATTCATTCTAAGCTCTCTGTCTTCAAACATCTGGGGCCATTTCAGTATCTCGTTGGCAGCATACCGCACTCCTTTTGTTCCTATGTTTTTGATTGGGGGGTTGAGTTGCGAATCAGCTGCTTGTTTCAATGAGGAAAAAATGTCTATTGGGAGGGGATCATGGTATTTAGCAAAGTCAAATTCGAGGCAGGTGTTCTTGGGCGGGAACGGTTTATAAACCGAACCTCTTGCCCTGCGCAACTGCTCAAGTGAAATCCCATGATAGAATCCTTTTTTCAGGCCAGGTGTCTTCTGATCCATATCCGAAGCCAAGGCGGTGGTTTTTCCATCAAAGCCGCAAATCACGAAGGTATGTCCGCCGAAGTGATAGTCTTTTGGCAAATCAAACCAGGGCAGAAAACCCATGTCACTAAAAACCATCACAGGCTCTTCCTTGCCCAGCTTCTCCAGCAACGAAGCCTCCGCCTTTGTGGCGCTCGCAGTCGCCAAAGTCGATATCTTAACCCCGGTTCTTCTGCCCAGGTCGTTGAAGAAATTCTTGTTGTTTCCCCTGCCTCCAATGAAAACGTAAGTTCCCTGATCCATCTTCATCTTCCAGTAAATGAACCCCATTCCTGCACCTAAACCTAGCAACATGTCCTCCGACAATGGATGACCATAATGGTAGAATATTTTTGCCAAGGAGTTTGTCTGGCAATGATAGCCATCAAGAGCGGGACAGTTACTGAAGGGTTTGACGGTACCCTGTTTTTCCGTTGTCTGACATCCCCACCTCCATCTTGTTGGTTTTTACTTAAGTCTTTTTCTGAGCCGCAGTATGCGACCATGAAATTTCTGTTATTGTATTGGCCTTATCCCATGCAGGCTGCGTAAGAAACAGGTCATTTTCTAAAATCAGCGGAACGCGCGCTAACCTGATAGGCATGCCAGTCTGGAAGCTTTTTCGGTGCTGAGGCTTTAGAAAGGATAGGCTTGCACTAAGTTTCCTTGTTTGCCCTTGACAAGCTGTAAACTTTCCATCCTAAGATTACAGGATAGACAATGAAGCCCAGTATGGCGAAAATGGCGAACGCTCCGGAATCGATTGAAATGACAGCCAATCCTATGACTCCAATCAGGCCGATCACAACGCTGATTGCGCCAAAGACTTTTCCGAATGTCGGGGTTTTTAGCATGGCCACTCCTAACACGATCATGCCTATCAAGAAGAAAGCGAACCCAACGCTTTTGACCTACATGCTTCTTCAAATATGATTCTTTCCATTTGTCTAAAGGTAACAGCTTCACAACGGTCTGCCCTGTATCTCCATTGGTTGTGGTTTCCTTAGTTTTGAAATAA
>Ga0335070_10001751_pt1 | contig 25231 bp, 21 predicted proteins | sample Lox_Sample_13_FD_206722 | JGI IMG/M metagenome (GOLD analysis project Ga0335070, IMG submission 206722) | Soil microbial communities from Loxahatchee National Wildlife Refuge, Florida, United States - Lox_Sample_1.3 | ecosystem: Environmental > Terrestrial > Soil > Wetlands | place: USA...
GGCGGGCTCCTTAAAGACCTTACCGAAGTCGAAGAAGCTTTCGCGCGAGTGGAACTTGTTGGGCCGCAGGATCAGCTTGCAGCAGATGTACTCGGGCGAATGGATGGGCATGCCGTCAGCATATTGGCCCGGCTTGAGTTGAGGGACGCGGCCAACCCAACTTTCGGTTGCCGGCTGGCGGGGAGGAATAAGAGGCTTGTTTTTGCTTTGTTTGCTGGGTGCTGGTTTGGTGGCGGTGGGCATGGTCGTTCCTCAGAAAGAATTCGATCCTCGCGGATGTATTGCGGAAAGGGGATTATATAACAGGGGCCGTAATGTGTCTGTAACGTGAGGGGCAGTACGGCACGTCGCTGCGAGTCCAATAGAATCAATGAAGTATGTATCGAAGCGTGATTCCCGTCCGGTTCCTTTTGGCAGTTGTTCTCACCTCCTTGGGTGCGGCGAGTCTTTTCGCCGAGACCGACTTGCATGTCATTGCCGACAAAGTGGACCAGCGCTATAACCGCATGCAGACGCTGCGGGCGCAGTTCAGCGAGACCTATACCGGCGCGGGGATGACGCGCACGGAGAGAGGGACGCTGGAGCTGAAGAAGCCGGGGCGGATGCGGTGGGACTACGATGAGCCGCGTCCCAAGATGTTTCTCACCGATGGTAAGACCGCTTGGTTTTATGTGCCGGGAGAGCGGCAGGTAAGGCGGGCTCGGGTGAAAGACATTGACGACTTGCGCTCGCCGCTACGGTATCTGCTGGGCAAGGCCAAGTTGGAGAAGGAGTTCATCGGGCTGGCGATCGCTGCCGACGCCAAGCCGGTAAACCCCGGCGACATCGTGCTGCGCGGCGTGCCCAAGGGCATGCAGGAGCGGGTGTCGCAGACGCTGCTGGAGGTCTCGCCGGACGGGTTCATCACGCGCATCGTGGTGGAGGAGATGGACGGGTCGGTGACGGAGTTCCGCTTTCTTCAGCAGAAGGAGGACGTCCAAATAGCGGACCGGCGGTTTCGGTTCACGCCGCCTCCCGGCGTGGAAGTGGTGCAGGGGACGGAGCTGGTGAATTAGTGGTTAGTAAAGAAGTGACCAAGAGCCAGCGATGATGGGTCGGCGACCGCAGTGGTGGGTGTGCACGGAGGGGCGCGACGACTAGCGAGCGACGATGGCTGAGAGAGCAAATGTCCGTTTCAAAAGTGTCCACCGTCCACTGACAACTGATCTTCGGCAACTGTTAAACTAGGACATCCAAAGGTAACGTTACTTTCATGGCCGAGTACATGATCCGCATGGCCGACGAGCGCGGCCATGTCATGGAGCAAGTGGAGCCGGGGAACTCGGAAGGCGAGGTGCGCGAACGCTTCGCGCAGCAAGGGTTCCTGGTTTACTGGGTCAAGCCTAAAGGACTGCTCTCGTCTGAAGTCCGGTTGCCGACCCGACGCAAAATCAGGCAGGACCAGTTTGTCATCTTCAATCAGCAGTTTGTGACGCTGATCCACGCCGGGCTGCCGATCATCCAGTCGCTGGAGCTGCTGATGAAGCGCCAGCGAAACCCCTTCTTCCGGAAGGTGTTGCAAGACGTGCGCGACCGGGTGCGGGGCGGCGAATTGCTCTCGGAAGCCTTTGTGGAGCAGAAGATCTTTCCCAAGGTGTACACCACCACCCTGCTGGCGGGTGAGAAATCGGGCAATCTGGAGGAAGTACTGGGCCGCTACATCGCATTTCAGCGGCTGGCGCTGAGTTTTCGCAAGAAGCTGGTGTCATCGCTGGTGTATCCGGTGCTGCTGGTGGTGATGCTGGCGGTGATGCTGACGTTCCTGATTACATTTGTGGTGCCGCAGTTCGCCAACCTATACAACCAGCTTGGAGTGGAGTTGCCTCCACTGACTACTGTGATGCTGGCAATCGGCACCAATGCGCAGCACTATGCACCTTACGTTGCGGTGGCTCTAGTGATTGCCGGGTTCCTGATTTGGCGTTGGATGAAGAGCGATGCGGGGGCCACGCAGGTGGACCGGGTCAAACTGAAGATGCCGCTGCTGGGCGGCATTTGGCTGAAGTACCAGGTGGCGGTGTTCTCGCGCATGCTTTCGACGCTGTTGGCGGGCGGATTGCCGCTGGTTCCGGCGCTGGAAACGGCCGGCGAGTCGATGCAGAGCCACCTGATCGCGCATGGCGTGGAGAGTGCGACGCGCCAGGTGCGCGAAGGCCAGCCGCTGGCGCGCAGCCTGGAGGCGGCCCGTGTTTTCCCCCCGATGTCAGTGGAGATGATCGAGGTGGGCGAATCCACTGGGTCCTTGCCGGCAATGCTGAATTCGGTGGCGGAATTCTATGAAGAAGATGTCAACAATGCGCTGGCCACCGCCATGGCGTTGATCGAGCCGATTATCCTGATTGTGATGGGCGTGGTGGTGGCGTTTGTGCTGATCTCGCTATACCTGCCGATCTTCAGTTTGGGGGCAGGCGCGATACATTAGAAGCAAGTTTCGAGTTTCGAGAAAAAGCAGGTCCCTTCGGCAAGCCCAGGGCAGCAGGCTCTTCGACTCGGAGGCGGCTCTTCGACGTGTCCTCGCTCCGGATGACAGACGTGAAGGAATAGAACGAAGGGGTTGGGTGGAAAGGCAGTTCTTGAATGGCTGAGAAGAAGTCGATATTCGTAAATGGCGGTAACGGCAACGTTTCAGTAGCTGATGAACTGGCGCACGCCCAAGACCTGGCGCGGCGCTACCGCTGTGAGTTCGTGGACCTCAAGAACTTTCACATTCAGCACGAGCTGTTCCGCAAGATCAAAGTGGACCTGATGTTCCGCTACAACTTCGTGCCGCTGCAGGAGACGCAGGACGGGCGGCTGGTGATCGCGATCGCCGATCCCAGCCAGTTGATGATGATCGACGAGATCAGCCTCAACCTGGGGCGGCGCATCATCACCAAAGTTGCGACCCTGACCCAGATCAGCGACGTGTTGAAGAAGACCGAGCAGTCGCAGCGCGTTCTGGAGGAAGCGGGCGAGAACTTTGCGCTCGACGTCATCCATGAAGACGAGAACGCCGACGAAACCATCTCCATCGAGAAGCTGACGGCGGAGAGCGACATCAGCCCCATCATCCGGCTGGTGGACACGACAATCTTTACCGCGCTGCAGCGGAGGGCGAGCGACATCCACATTGAGTCGCGCGACGACTCCGTGGTCATCAAATACCGCATTGACGGCGTGCTGCAGCAGGCAATGCAGCCCATCGCGAAGGAGCATCACTCCACCGTCATTTCCCGCATCAAGGTGATGAGCGAGCTGGACATCTCGGAGCGGCGCGTGCCGCAGGACGGGCGCTTCCGGGTGCGCTACAACGGCCGGTCGATTGACTTCCGCGTGTCGATCATGCCGTCGATTCACGGCGAGGACGCGGTGCTGCGCGTGCTCGACAAGGAGTCGATGAGCGAAAAGTTCCATAAACTGACCTTGGATGTGGTGGGCTTTAACGACGAGGACCTGCACAAGTTTCGGCAGTACATTAAGGAACCATACGGCATGGTGCTGGTGACCGGGCCGACGGGTTCGGGCAAGACGACCACGCTGTACGCGGCGCTGAATGAAGTGAAGACCGACGAGGACAAGTTTGTCACCATCGAAGACCCGGTTGAATACCAGATCGCGGGCATCACGCAAATCCCCGTGAACGAGAAGAAGGGGTTGACGTTCGCGCGCGGTTTGCGGTCGATTTTGCGGCACGATCCGGACAAAATCATGGTGGGTGAAATCCGTGACTCCGAGACGGCGCAGATCGCCATCAACGCGGCGCTGACCGGGCACCTGGTGTTTACCACGGTACACGCCAACAATGTGGTGGACGTGATTGGCCGTTTCCTGAATATTGGCGTGGAGGCATACAACTTTGTATCGTCACTGAACTGCATCCTGGCGCAGCGGCTGGTGCGGCTGATCTGTGAGTTCTGCAAGAAGGAAGTGCATTATTCGGCGGAGGAGCTGGAGGCCAGCGGGTTGGATCCGCAAGAATGGGGCGGTGTGCCGTTCTATGAAGGCGAAGGTTGCATTGAGTGCTCGGGCACAGGCTTTCGCGGCAGGACGGCGATCCACGAACTGCTGGAACTGACGGACAACGTGCGGGAGATGATTCTGGCCAAGCGGCCAAGTAGCGAAATCCGGCGGGCCGCGCGGGAAGAAGGTATGCATTTCCTTCGCGAGTCGGCCCTTGATAGAGTGAAGCGTGGACTGACCACGCTGAAAGAGATTAATAAAGTCACGTTTATTGAGACGACGCGGTAGGAGCTATTAGCAATTAACCCCGGTCGGTTCTCGAAACTGGAATCTCAAAACTGATCTCATGGCAAGCAAGAACAGTTCGCGGCCGCGGGTGGCGTGTGAAATTTCGGCCGAGCGCGTGGTAGCGGCACGCGCCCCAGCGGGTGCACAGACGCTAGAGGCGGTGAGCGCGCAGAACCTGCCGGCGGGGGCGATAACGCCGGGCCTGCAGCAGGCCAATATTGCGGCGCGGGAAGCGTTGGTGGCGGCGTTACGCAAGTCGCTGGCCGCGGTCGCAGGCCGCTCGCGCGACATCACGCTGGTCATACCCGACGCCAGTACGCGCATTCTGTTGCTCGACTTCGACACCCTTCCGGAAGACCCACCGGAAGCCGACTCGGTGGTGCGTTTCCGGCTGAAGAAATCATTGCCGTTTGACGTGGACACCTCGTCGGTGTCGTTTGACCGGCAACCGGCCGACAACGGCGTGCGGGCGGTGGTAGCGGTGACCCCGAAGATTGTTTTGGAGGAGTACGAGTCGGTGGTGCGAGACGCCGGCTTCAACCCCGGCGCGGTGCTGCCTTCGATGATCGCGGCCCTGGGCGTAGTGGACGGGTCGCGTCCCACCATGATCATCAAAGTGGAACCCGGGACAACCACATTCGCCGTCGTGGACAAGGACCAGTTGCTGCTCTATCGCGCACTGGAAAACGGCGGAACGGCGGTGACGGGCGAGTCGCTGGTGGACGATGTGAATACCTCGCTGGTGTACTTCGAAGACCGCTACGGCATTTCGGTGGATCGGGTGCTGGTGACGGGGGTGCAGTCGGCGCAGACGCTGCAGGCGGCGTTCAACGCGAGCAGCAATCTGCGCGTGGAAGAACTGATCTCCAGCAGCATGGCGGGCGCCGGCGGCGTGTCCCGTTCGGCGCTGGCGGGCGTGGCGGGAGCACTGGTGGCCTGATGCGGATCAACATCAATCTTGCGTCGAACCCGTATGAAGCCGCGCGGGAGTACACCCGGCGAATGGGTGTGCTGTTGGCGGCGCTGGCGGTGCTGACCGTGGGGCTTCTGGGATTCATTTTGCATCAGCGCGCACAGACGCGCGACGTCGACCAGCAGATTACGGCGGCCCGCCAGGAGATGGCCAGCCTGGATGAGGAGAAAGCCAAGGCACTGGCGATTCTCAACCAGCCGCAGAACCGGGATGTGGCCGACCAATCGCAGTTTCTAAACAATTTGTTTGCGCGCAAGGCGCTGTCGTGGACGCGGGTCTTCACCGAGATGGAAAAGATGATGCCGCCGAACATCCATGTGGTGTCGATGAAGCCGGAGTTCAACCGTCAGAACCAGCTCGTGCTGCATGTATTGGTGGCAACCAGCGAGCGCGACAAGGCGGTGGAACTGGTGAAGCGCATGGAGAAGTCGCCGCACTTCCGCACCCCGCAGGTGGAAGCGGAAAACGCCCTGGCGCTGGGTAACGCGGGACCTGCGGGTGGCAACATCCAGTTCGACATTGCGGCAGTGTACGTGCCGTTTGGCGATGACAGCAGCGCGGCTTCTGGTGACGAACAACCGGAGAAGAAGCCGGGCAGCAAGATTGCCGCGAATGCGGCAGATGTGGGCGGCGGGCAGATGGCGAAGGGCCCCCCGACGAGCCCGGGAGGCCGACGCTGATGGCAAGCATTCGCGAAGTCCGCAAAACGCTGCTGCCGGTGCTGGTGGGGCTGGTGGTGATCGACCTGGCGTGTTTTGGATACCTGCTCTCTCCGGCGGGACGGTCGCGCCAGGCGCGGCAGCGGGACCTCGCTGCATTGCAGACGCAGTTGGCGGCGAAACGTCAGGAAGTGCTGCCCTCTCGCGGGATGGACGGCAAGCTGAAGCGGGCATCAGGCGACATTACGGATTTTTACAAGGACCGTTTTCCCACAGAGTACTCGGCGGTTTCGGAAGAGTTGGGCAGGCTGGCGGCACAGAGCGGAGTGCAGATTGCCGCGGTGAAGTATGACGACAAGGACACTCCAATCGAGGGTCTGCGCAGCCTCAATATTGACATTGCGCTCTCGGGGAGTTATCTGCAGGAAGTGAAGTTCATCAACGGGCTGGAACGTGACAAGCTGTTCTTCGTGGTGGACGGAGTGACTTTGGGCGAGCAGCAGAGCAACGTGCGGTTGCAGCTTAAGGTGGAAACCTTTTTGCGCGGTGGCGCGGCAACGTCGTGAAACTCGGCACCGAGAACAAAACGAAGACCGTCATCGCCGCGGGATTGATCGTGGTAGCAGCGTTTGCGCTTTACAATTGGCTCAGCAGCAGTGGCGAGGAATCGGTGCCGGCGGTTACGGCGACCGCTCCGGCTTCGTCGGGTACGACTGCCAAGAAGCCGGCGAAGCCCGGCGGCCGAAAAAGCGGACCGGTGATGCTGGCGCAGTCGCTCGATCCGACGTTGCGGGTTGATCTCCTGAAGTCGAGTGAAGATGTGACGTACACGGGTTCGGGGCGCGATATTTTCCAGAACCAGCCGGAGAGCATTCCCCAGCCGGTTAAGAAGGTCATCGACACGGGGCCGCCTCCGCCGCCTCCCCCGCCGCCGATTCCGCTGAAGTTCTACGGCTTCAGTGGCACCAAGAGCGGACCCAGACAGGTATTCCTTTCCAAGGGAGATGACATCTTCGTAGCCAAGGAGGGGCAGATCATCGACCGGCGCTACAAGATCCTGAAGATTGGCCCCAACTCAGTCGAAGTGGAGGACGTCCTGACCAACAATCGACAGACCCTGCCGCTGACGGCAGGCTAGGCGCAGTAATCGAGCAGTATGCAGTCGCGACAATCCATCCAGACGACAGGCGGCCGGCTCCGAGTGAGCGCGCGGCGGCGACGGCCTCGCGACCGCGGCGCCATGCTGCTGGCCGTGCTATTCATGATGGCCATGATGGTGATCGTCGCGCTAGCGGTGGCCCCGGCCTTCATCCAACAGGCCAAGCGCGACCGCGAAGAAGAGATGATTCATCGCGGCACCGAGTACGAGCGGGCCATCAAGAAATTCTACAAAAAGTTTGGGCGCTATCCGGCAAACCTCGAACAGTTGGAGAATACCAACCAGATTCGCTTCCTGCGGAAGCGTTACAAAGATCCGTTGACCAAAGACGGCCAATGGAAGCTTTTGCACTATGGCGATATTGCCTCGCTGGTCGGCGCGAACGTGCCGGGAGCAATTGGGACGCCGTCAGGAGCGCAAAGTGGTATTGGGGCAGCGCAGCCAAGTTCGACGCCCTCGACCACACCCACAACAGCCGCCTCGGGCAGCGACCAGGGCGCGAGTACGGCCCCGGCTGGCGCGCAGTTGTCGCCGCAGCAACAGGGCGCGTTTGCGGGGGGTCTGGCGCAGAGTGGTGCGCAGGCGGCCGGCGGGCCTTCTCCTTTCGCCGCTGGTGGCAGCGGAGGAGCAGCGGGACAGCCGGGCTTCAGTCTGGGGCCGGGAGCTGGGCAAACCGGCGGAGTCGGTGGGTCGCAGGGCGCGAGTGGCCCAGGTCAGACTGGCAGCAACAACACGATCTTCGGCAACACCGGGGTAGGAGGGCAGACGTTTGGTGGCGGCGCCATCGTCGGCGTGGCCAGCAAGAGCAAGGACACCACCATTCGCGTGTACAACAAGAAGAAAACCTATGACGAGTGGGTCTTCATCTATAACCCGGCGATGGACCTGGCTAACACATTGCTCCGCGGGCCATACAACGGGCAAGCGTTCGGCGCCGCGCAGGTCGGCACACCTGCGGGGCAGTTAAACCAGGCAACTCCAGGAACGACCGGTCAGCAGCCGGGCGCCTATGGACAACAGCCCAGCGGATTGGGACAGCAGAACCAGCAGCTCACGCCGGGCAGCCAGTTTCCGCCGGACCAGACGCAATCGCATTAGTGAGCGGTCGCCTCTCTGCCTTCAGCTATCGGCTCTCGGGAGTAATTCGACTTCGAATTGGTGGTCAGCGTACGACGGCACTATTTCCTCGCGACGTTCGCTATAATACAGAAGCAATCCAAATCCCTGATTTCGAGTCCGATCCTGCACCATCCGGCAGGCGAGTGCCCAGGCGGTGTGAATGAGGGAAGGGTAGTCGAGTCGCCATCCCAGTGGCGCGTCTCGAAGCAGGCTTACATCGAACAGCTTATCCACACAAGCGACAAATCCGAACGGAGCTGAGGAGAGAGAATGCAGAAGAAGAATGTCGTTGCGGTACTGATCGTCGCCAGCGCACTGCTGTTGCTGAACATGCCGGTATTTGCCCAGGCAGCCCAGAGTGCTCCCAGTGCGAGTACACAGCCAAAAGCCAACCTGGACCAGGACATCCAGATGCTGCGGGAAGATGTTGCTTCGCAGAAGAAGCAGATCGTTGCCGCGAACATGACATTGACCGACGCGGAAGCGACCAAGTTCTGGCCGATTTATGACCAGTATGCCGCGGAAGTGGGGAAGATTGGCGACCAGCGCGTGGCATTGATCAAGGAATACGCGCAGAGCTACGACTCCATGACCGATGCCCAGGCGAATGATTTCATGAAGCGGGCCGCGGCCATTGACCAGCAGTTTACGGCCCTGCGTTTGAAGTACGTGCCGATCTTCGAGAAGGCGATCTCGGCCAAAAAGACCGCACTGTGGTACCAGATCGACCGCCGGCTGGACCTGTTGATTAACCTGCAGTTGGCGGCGAACATTCCCGTGGTGGACGCCAGCAAGTAGCCAGGGACATCCTGGTTCATTCAAGGCAGCGCCTTGCAGAGTGCGCTGCCTTTTTGTTCAGCCTACAGACACACTTCCGCGCGGCAACAGCCACGCGCCGACGAGCAAGACCACTGCGCCGCCGCCGACCATGTTGGAACCGATAAAGGACCCCACAAAATAGTACATGAGAATGGCGTCGATCACGGGAATGAGCGCGAGGTAGAGGAGAAGCGATCGCATCCCCGGGCGGCGGCTGATGCCTACAAAGGCCGGAGCCAGGACAGCCAGTTCAACCGTAAACACCAACCACACGCACTTGACTGCGCCGAGAAATTTGGGGTCGACTCCGGATTTGAGCAAGCCCGGCATAACGTAGAGGTAGCCGACGACGTGCAAGAGGCCGGCGGCGAAGAGAACGATGCTTGCGAGAAGAATCAGCCAGCGAGCGAGGGACATGGTCCGTCCTCCTTGCGGTGTTAATGGTGTCTAGGGTTGGCGGTTGGTAAACTCCACCAGCAACTGCAGGCGCTGGCGGGCGTGTCCGCAGTCGATGGCGTAGGCGGCGAGCGGGATGGCCTCGGCGATGTGGTCGGCATGGGCGGCGGCGACCAGCGCAGCGGCGGCATTCAGCACCACCACATCGCGGCGCGGCGAGCGCTCGCCGTCGAGCACCGCGCGGATGATGGCGGCGTTTTGCTGGGCGTCGCCTCCGGCGATGGCGTCCAGCGGGGCAGACGTCAGGCCGAATTCTTCCGGAGTGACCTCGTAGCTGCGGACGCGTCCGTCGCGGACTTCGGCAATTTTGGTTGGCCCGGAGATGGTGATCTCATCCAAGCCATCGCGGCCGTGGACGACCAGTGCACGGCGGAGGCCGAGTTCGCTGAGGGCTTCCGCGAGCTTTTCAACGAGATCGGCTGAGTAGACTCCGACGACTTGCGCTGATGCGTGCGCCGGATTGGTCAGTGGGCCGAGCAGGTTAAACACGGTGCGCAGGTGCAACTCGCGTCGCGCGGGCTGGACATACTTCATCGCCGAGTGCATGGCGGGTGCGAACAAAAACACGATGCCGGTCTCGCGCAGGCAGGCGGGGAGTCGCGCGGGCGGCAGGCTGATGTTCACGCCCAGGGCTTCCATCACGTCGGCAGAGCCGCACTTTGAACTGATGCTGCGATTGCCGTGCTTGGCGACGCGTACACCCGCGCCCGCGGTCACGAAGGCGACAGCGGTCGAGATGTTGAAGGTGCCGGAGGTGTCTCCGCCGGTGCCGCAGGTGTCCACCAGCGCGTCACGCCCGGTTCCGCTCACGTCGACGGTGTCGCCATTTTCGCCAACCAGTGGCGTGGCTGCCGCGCGAATGGCCTGCGCGAATCCGACGATCTCCTCGACGGTCTCGCCCTTCATGTGCAGCGCCACCAGCAACGCGCCGATTTGGGCTTCAGTCGCCTCTCCGCGCAGCACCTCGGCCATGACGTCGCGGGCCTCGTCGCGGGTGAGCGAGGTGCCGTGGCTGGCGATCTTGTGCAGGGCGTCGAGGATCATGGGGAAGCGACTCGCAATGAGCGATTAGCAATGAGCGATTAGCAATTAGGGTAGCATTCGGCGATCTGCGACAGCTATGGTGAACGGGCGCCGAACGGGTCGCGAGAGCAAAAGCTCGCAGGAGTTGGTCTGATTGGCCTGCGCGGGGGGCGTCAAGCCGTGGTTAATCGGGCATCGCCGGTGCGTTTGAGGGAGCGCTTCATCGGCCGCGCGAAATCGCGTGAGCCTGCGGCCACTTCATTGCACGTGGATTTGCTCGACCTCGAATTCCGAAGAGTGTGGTACGAAATACGCGTCAACCGCGGTCATCAGTGCGTCTCGGTCCAGGCGCGGCTTCTTTCTTTCGTAGCGCGCCGCCCAGCGGACCTGGTTCACGATATCCCGGGGAAGGCAGGCCCGCAGAGGTTCCTTCACCCTCCTTCGTATCACGTTGATCAACTCATCGATGACGACAGGGTCGCACTGCAATCCGAAATTGTTGCAGACCTGGCGAAATATCGCGTGGAATTGCTGGTCGGAAACGGCATCCACCTTGATCTTGGTCTGGATTCTTCGCAAGAAGGCAGGGTCAACCAGGGTGGCTGGGTCCAGGTTCGTGGCAAATACAACGAACAACTCGAATGGAATCTCGAGCTTCATGCCTCCTGCCAGAGTCAGGAAGTCAACTCTGCGATCGAGCGGGACGATCCAGCGGTTCAGAAGCTCTTCCGGCCGCAGTCGCTGGCGTCCGAAGTCGTCGATGATCAGGATTCCGTTATTGGCCTTCATCTGCACGGGGGCCGTGTAGAACTTGGTGACGGAGTTGAACTGCAGCTCCAGCATTTCAATCGTTAGTTCGCCTCCGACCACAACCGACGGCCGCCGGCAGAGGACCCAACGCGGATCCGAATACTCCGGAACGGGGCCGTCAATTTCGCCGTGAACGAGCGGGTCATAGACACAAATGATCTGGCCATCGGCTTCCACCGCATGGGGAATCCATATGCGGTCGAACATGAACGCCTGGGAGAGCGCTGTGGCAATCGTGGTTTTTCCCGTGCCGCTCGGGCCATACAGGAATATTGGCGCGCCCGAGTTCAGGGCAGTGCCCAGTTTTCTCAGCAGCTCGGAATCCAGTGTAAGATCGGCAAAAGCACGCCGAACCTGATCGGAATGAACTTCCACGTCCCGCACGCTCTGCCGGCGGACTTGCGCCACATAGCTTTCGAAGGACACCGGCGCAACCCCCGCGTACTGATTCACGGACAGCAATTCCAGCGCTCGCGATCGGCCTATCGAAGTGATCGCGATCTGAGGAAAGTCCCCAATCATTCCCGTAACTTCGCACAGTAATCCGGCACGCAGCCGGCGAAGCAGTTCCGAGGCCACACCGAACGATAGCCTCGTCTTGTCGGCCAGTTGCTTGAGCGATTGCGACCCAGTCAGCAGAAGGATTTTTAGCGCCAGATCTTCGAGGGTGGCATGGCACATGCGAATTTCCGACAACGACTCCGGGGCCTGCGGCAGTTCCGGCACTAGCGCAATTGTCTCCTCGTCCGTATGATGCATCAGCTACACCTTGAGTTTTGATCAGCTCTATGGTGTGTATCGACAAAAGAGGAGATACGCTTGAGGGTGCCGTCTTTGTGGATAGGTGTCTGCGGTGGCGTTGCCTCCGGCAGAGAGACTCTCCCGCCTGTGAAGTGCTAACTTTTGGGTTTGCCACGCACTAACGGTTGAGATCGGCCACGCACCAACGGTGCTCATGTTTACGGCGGTATTCGAATTTTCCGTCTCTGAGTGTGTACTGGGTCGCACCGGACCCCGGGACTTGAAGAGGACCATCGTTCAACTACAGTTCATTGGATCCACTTTTGCAATTTCTTGCGAAGATTCCAGCGGTGCGCATGGTTCACTTTGAGTTCCGCCAGGATGGCATCGCGCTCGCGGTTCATCTGGAGTTCGGTGAAGAGTACGAGCGCCTGCCGCAGCTTGCGCTTCTCGCCCGCAAAGTCACTCTGCGCCCGCTTTAGGCGGCCCCAGCTCCAGTAACAGCTCGCCAAACCGCGTTTGTTACCCAGCTCCCGGCAAACGGCTTCACGTTTCTCGAGCAGGGGCAACGCCTCGTCCAGTCGCCCCGATGCCTTCAGGATCAGCGCCTGACTGCCGTAGTTGTCTTGCAGACCGTCCCGGTTACCTAGTTCCAGGCAAATGGCCTCCTGCTGCCGGCATAGGACCATCGCTTCCTGCAGCCGTGCCCATCCCACAAGGATCAGCGCCTGCTTGCCGTAGCTGGCTTGCAAATCGTTCTTGTTGCCCAAGGTGAGGCAGACGCCCTCCTGTTTCTTGAACAGCGCCAGCGCCTCCGGCTGACACCCGCGACAACCCTGGATTTCCGCTTGCTGGTAGTAACTCTTCTGCAGGTCGTCCAAGTTGCCCGTCTCCAGGCAGAGGGCCGCCTGTTTTTGGAGGAGATCCAGCGCTTCTTCCAGACGCCCGTGCGTCTGGAGGATCCGCGCCTGGCGGCCGTAGCTGCGCTGCAATCCATCCCTGTCACCCGACTTGTGGCAGCTTACCTCCTCGCGTTTGTGCGGTGCCAGTTCTTCTTCCATGCCGCCCCGTGTCTCGAGGATTCGCCGGCCGTCGCCGCGACTCGTTTGCCCGGAGTCGTCATAGCCCCGATTCGCCGCAAGCTTCTCCTCTTGCTGCATGCTGCCGAACGCTACTCCGAACTCGACCATGCTCAGTTCGACGAGCCGTCGCGCGAACGGACCTCGAGCGTTATATCGGCAAATTTTGCCCGCCTATCAACTGTGTGCTCGTCTTGCGGCCGGAAAGCAACCGGAGACGCAAAGAGACTGCCGAGTCTATATCCCGTTCGGACACTGCGCGCGGAACGAAAATCGCCAGATCTCGGGACTGCGGCAGCGACCAAGAGAGGAAATAGCAAGTGTGCGCATGGGCCCCGGTTCGAAGGGATTTCCGCCAGTGACAAGATGCTTAGCTTGCCGGTCTCGCGCAGACAGGCTGCGAGGCGTGCTGGCGGCAGATTGATGTTCACGCCGAGGGCTTCCATCACATCGGCGGAACCGCACCTGGAGCTGATGCTGCGGTTACCGTGCTTGGCCACCCGCACGCCAGCGCCGGCCGTGACGAAGGCGACAGCCGTTGAAATGTTGAAGGTGCCGGAGGTGTCTCCGCCAGTGCCGCAGGTGTCAACGAGGGCGTCGCGGCCGGTTCCGCTGACATCGACGGTGTCGCCGTCTTCACCGTGGAGCGGCGTTGCGGCAGCGCGAATCGCTTGCGCGAATCCGACGATCTCTTCGACCGTTTCGCCCTTCATATGCAGCGCAACCAGCAGCGCGCCAATCTGGGCGTCGGTCGCCTCACCACGCAAGACCTCGGCCATGACGTCGCGGGCCTCGTCGCGAGTGAGCGAGGAGCCGTGGTTGGCGATCTTGTGCAGCGCGTCGAGGATCATGAAAAAGTCGTCAGCTTTCAGGTCTCAGTTGTCAGATTAGCATTCGAGTATCCAGGGAAAGCCTCGGGGCGAAGAAGTGATAAAATTCGATTTTGCGTTCTTTTAGAATCAGCGGTTTAGGGGAAAATTGTTCGCAAGCGGTTGATTTTTAAGATAGTTATACGTATCCATGTCTGCCCGTGGGACTTAGCGGCAAAAATTGAGGTTTTTGACACCCGATTTTGTCATACTTGTCATACTTTTCATCCTCACCGGTGTCGTACAAGTCATACAAGTATGGCGAAAACACAGGGCGGGTGTTCGCTCCGACTAGCGACGTGAACGGTCGGGGAATTGTCAAAGAGCCGGTTCTATCGCGCACTGGGCGCGGTGTAGGCAGGCACACTACACCCTCTGCCCACATTGACAGTCTTGCGGAGTGACGGTGCGGCAGTCCAGCAAAATCGGCAGGCGCAGAAAACTAAAGTAACCAAGGCGGGGTAGTATTCGGGGCGGCGACCGACGGCATGGGTTTGGGAGGTGAGTCAGCTTCCAGATTGCCCGTGATCCGGCCGCAACAGCAGTCGGCCAGAGACCATATGTACGAAATGCCGACTTCTCGTCCAAGTGGGTGCTTGTTGGATTGCCGACTCACCGCTCCGGAATCTCCGCCGGCGCTTTTCGAGGTTTTGAATGTGTGGCTAAGATGACGCCACGCGCGGCATATGCGGTGACGGCAGGAACGCGGAGATTGACTGCTGTGCCCCCGCCGACCTCACTACGGATCACTATTTCACTCCCGATCAATTTGGCCCGCTCGCGCATGCCACGCAAGCCGTAGTGCCCTTTGCGGCCCTCAGCAGCCAAGGATTTTGAGTCGATCCCCTTTCCATCATCGCGTACAAGGACCCTGAATTCCTTTTCTTCGTGGTGGATCTCTACCTTTATGTGCCGGGCTTCGGCGTGTTGGAAGCTATTGCGGAGGGCCTCGATGGCAATGCGGTAAACCTCGCCGGCAAGAGTCGGATCCAGCTCACGGGCAACGCCTACAAGCTCGACCTGGAATACGGGAGAGCCCTCGTCTCCGCGATCGGCTGCGAGACTCTCTCCAAAGGTCCTTATCGCGACTGCCAGGTCGTTGATTTCGCCCTCGGGTGAGCGCAACCCCTGTATCGCATCACGGCCTTCGGTAATCGCTTGCGCCGCCATGTCAATTGCACTATCAAGCATCCTCTTGGCTTCAGCCGAGCGAGTGGGCAACAGGCTGGAAGCAGCTTGAAAATGAAGTAACGTTCCTTGAAAACGCTGCAGAAGGGTATCGTGTAGCTCTCGAGCAATGCGTGTGCGCTCGCGAACCCGCTCTTCCAGGCGCACTTCTTCCGCCCGCAAGCGATCGGTGATGTCGCGGCAGACCTTCAGCAGAAAACCACGTCCGCCATACGAAACTAGAGTGGTGTGTACTTCGACAGGGAACGTTGACCCATCCTTTCGCCGATGCCAATGTTTGTCGAAGACGGTCTCACCCGCCGCCGCCCGCTCGACGACTGAGTGCATCTCTGCTCGGTCTGAAGCCAAATGGAAGGCGTCCGGCGTCTTCCCGATCAGTTCCTGTCGCGTGTAACCCATGCTCTCGCAGGCCTGCCGGTTCACATCAATAACGGTCCGTTTCTCGAGATCGTAGACGAAGAGGGCGTCGCCTGCGTGGTCCACAAACGTCCTAAACCGTGTCTCGCTCTCGCGCAGAGCTTCCTCGGCACGCTTGCGTTCGGTGATGTCCTGCACGGTCCCAATTCCTTGGACTGCCTTCCCCTGCGGATCGAATTCGAGTTCAGCGCTCTCCCGAACCCATTTCAATTCGTCCCCGACCAAAATGCGGTGCTCGATGTCATAGGGCGCTCCTCGGAGTGCTGCCGCCCACGCGCGATCGACACGCTCCCGGTCTTCGGGATGGATCGTATCGAGAAAAGTTTCATAACTAAGAGCGCCTTTCGGTCTGTCAAACATACGAAATACTTCGTCTGACCAAGTGAGTTGGTTGCGGACGATGTCGAGATGCCAGCTCCCGATGTGCGCGATCTCTTGCGCCCGATTGAGATTGGCCTCGCTCTCGCGCAGCGCTTCCTCGGCCCGTTTGCGTGCGGCCCCGGAACGCAGGGTGACGATGCCGAACGCCAAGTCGCCAGCCAGTTCCTCCAGAAGCCTAACCTCTTCCGGTGTAGAAGCGTTGGGCTGCGCGGAAAAGATGGTGAGGCTGCCGAACGCGTTGCCGTGTTCGTCCTTGAGCGGCAGGGCGATGCTGGAACGATAACCGTGCTGCAAAGCGCGCTCCCGCCACGGCGCAACTCGAGAATCCCTTGCGAAATCCTCAGTGCAGCAAGTTTTCCCGCTCCGGATCGCCGTTCCGGTGGGGCCGCGTCCTAGTTCCGTGTCGGCCCAAGTGAAGCCGACGGTTGCGAGATATCCTTCCTCGGCCCCGCTCCACGCGACCGGGCGCACGCTTGTGGCCTCGTCGTGTTCGGCATAGCCCACAAACGCCATGCGGTAACCAGCCTTCTCGCAGACGATCCGGCAGATTTCGTCGAGCAAGCTCTGCTCATCGGTGGCCCGCAGGAGGGTCTGGTTGCAGTTGCTGATCGCCTGCAATTTGCGGTTCAAACGATGCACCGCCTCCTCCGCCGCACGAACTTGGCTGAGGTACCGTTCCGCCAGCCACCACAGCAACACCGAGGTCACCGCGATAAAGAACCAGCCCTTGTAGGTCTGCAGCCGTTCCACCTGTTGGAGGTCGGGCACAAGGTAGAACGCAAGGCGGTCCGACACCAGGATCCACAGTGCCCCGAAGAACGCGTAAATCAGTGCAAGTCTCAGGGCCGGACTCAGAAGGCTTGCTTGCTCTCGCAGCACATCGCGATTCTGGCGAAGCTCAGCCTCGACCCGCCACCGAACCGTGCCGAACCACGACACGAGCGCTGCGAACGCTGTAAAGATGATGAAATACGGGATCTGGGACCAGTAGATGTAGACGGTGCGGACCGGCTGCACGAAGTACCAGTAGAAGGTGATTGCGGAGAGAAGCACCGCCAATGCCGCAGGTTTCGGCCCTCCATACCAGGAACTTATGGCCACCGCAAACAGCAGCAAAAGCGCAGAAGGGACGCCGAAGTGGAAATGCTCAAGGACCAGCGATGCCCCTAATGCGACACCGACGGAAAGAATAGCAAGCGCGTAGCGCTGGAGATGGATCCGGCGCATCGGCCCCGATGGTCGACGAGCTACGTACTCATTCGCGTCGCTACCTGACTGGTTCATTTACCCACCACAGAGTGCGAGTATGGTCGGTCCTACCCTTCTGAATAGGAGGTATCCCCTGCACTGCGCCCTTGTAATGTTGGGGCGTGTTGATCATAAACCGCAGTGATCCGAATCACACATATCAAGTGACGCAGGGTGATGGTATAGCTGGGAGCGCTGTGATTGGCATTTACGTACCTTTGAGTGTGGTGCCACTTGCCAGCGCTAAACGTTGGACGCGCAAATGGCGCGGACGGGTATTGACACTGAGCCAAGGCTACAGTTGTCGTGCGACCTCGGGGCAACTGCAGCCCTTCTTGATGCTACAACGCTAGCTCCGCAGAGTATCCACTTGGTTGCGTAACGCCCTATTTGCGAATGTGGCCGGCTGGATTCCGGACAGTTGGTCGGCCACCCGGAAGTTAACCTCACTCTCCGGTGTTCGCCCGTCATTGCGGGGTGTTCGCCGCTCAAGTAAACTAGGCAGTTTGCGTAGTACAGCCATTCTCATAAGGAGGAGACAAGCTGGTCCTGGCAGGCAGCGGAAAAAGTCGGTAAGTCGTCTCCCTCGCGGGCTAAAGCCCGCTGGGGAGGACAAAAGTAAACGACTTAACGGCACGACTAAAGTCGTGCCCTGATACAAGACCCGCGGTGCGAGAGTTTTTCGGCAACCTACCAACGGCCAGAGCAGCGGGCACGTCGCCCGCATCCGTCATACAAACATGAAAATTCACGAGTACCAGGGCAAGTCCATCCTGTCGAAGTACGGAGTGGCTGTGCCGCGCGGGCAGATGGTGGAGACCCGCGATGAGGCCGATGCAGCAGCGCGGCAACTCTTCCATGAAGGCGCAACCGGAGTGGTGGTGAAGGCGCAGATCCACGCCGGCGGTCGCGGCAAGGGCGGCGGCGTGAAGATCGCGAAGTCGCCGGAAGAAGCTGCCGAGCTGGCGGGCAAGATGCTCGGCATGACGCTGGTCACCCACCAGACCGGGCCCGAGGGCAAGAAGGTGCAGCGGCTGCTGATCGAAGAGACGCTGCCCATCGCGCGCGAACTGTATCTCGGCATCGTGCTCGACCGCTCCAACGGACGCAACGTGTTCATGGCGTCGGCAGCGGGCGGCATGGAGATCGAAGAGGTCGCGGCGAAAGATCCGGACGCCATCATCAAGGAGCACATCGTTCCCGGCTTCGGTCTGCAGGCTTACCAGGCGCGCAAGATCGCCTTCAAGCTGGGGCTCGATGCCAAGTACATCAGCGGCGCGGTGAAGTTCATGATGGCGCTGGCGCGCGCGGCGGAAGACACGGACGCGTCGCTGGTGGAGATCAATCCGTTCATCACCACGACTGACGGGCGGCTGTTTGCGCTCGACGCCAAGATGAACTTCGACGACAACGCGCTGTACCGGCATCCCGATATTCGTGACCTGCGCGATCTGAGCGAAGAAGATCCGCTGGAAGTGGAAGCCAGCAAGTATGCGCTGAACTACATCAAGCTCGACGGCAACGTGGGCTGCATGGTCAATGGCGCGGGCCTCGCGATGGCGACCATGGACATCATCCAGTATGCGGGCGGCATGCCGGCCAATTTCCTCGACGTGGGCGGCGGCGCGAACGAGGAGCAGGTGACGCATGCATTTGAGATCCTGCTGGCCGACAAGAACGTGAAGGCGGTGCTGATCAACATTTTCGGCGGCATCCTGCGGGTGGACACGCTGGCCAACGGCGTGGTGAGCGCGGCCAAGAAGACCAACATCCAGCTGCCCATTGTGTTGCGGCTGGAGGGCACGAACGTCGAGCAGGGCCGCGAAATCCTGAAGGCGAGCGGACTGAATTTCATCGTGGCGGAGACCATGAAAGACGCGGCCGAGAAAGTCGTCGCGGCGGCAAAGGGGGTCAAGTGAGATATGAGGGATGTACGGTGTTTCTCTCCCTATTGCGGTAGGCAGAACTGGTTTCGCAAATGCGTGAGGGACGCAAACCCGAGATCCCTCAGGGGCTGAAGCCCAATGTTTATGGGCCTGGACGGCACGGCTGAAGCCGTGCCCTTTCAAAACGGAAGTATCGAATGAGGAATTCATAGATGAGCATTCTGGTAGATAAATCGACGCGACTGGTTGTGCAGGGACTGACAGGCCGTGAAGGTACGTTCCACGCGAAAGCCTCGCAGGCGTACGGAACGCATGTCGTAGGCGGCGTGACTCCGGGCAAGGGCGGAACGACGCACGAAGGCTGGCCCATCTTCAATACGGTGAGCGAAGCGGTGGGCAAGACGGGCGCCAATGCGACGGTGATTTTCGTGCCGCCTCCGTTCGCGGCGGACGCGATCATGGAAACCGCGGACGCCGGCCTTCCGCTGATCGTGTGCATTACCGAGGGCATTCCCGCGCTCGACATGGTGAAGGTGTGGGAGTTCCTGAAGACGAAGAACTCGCGGCTGATCGGGCCGAACTGCCCGGGCATCATCTCGCCCGGCCGCTGCAAGATCGGCATCATGCCGGCCAGCATTCACAGAGAGGGCAATGTCGGCATCGTGTCGCGCTCAGGCACGCTGACGTATGAGGCGGTGTATCAGCTCACTACGCGCGGCATCGGGCAGTCCACGGCGATCGGCATCGGCGGCGACCCGATCATCGGCACGAACTTCATCGACGCGATCACGCTGTTCAACGCAGACCCGGAGACGGAAGCCATCATCATGATCGGCGAGATCGGTGGCAGCGCGGAGGAGACGGCGGCGGAGTACATCAAGCAGAACGTGAAGAAGCCGGTCGTGGGCTTTATCGCCGGGCAGACCGCGCCTCCGGGACGCCGCATGGGCCACGCGGGGGCGATCATCTCCGGCGGGAAGGGAACTGCGGCGGAGAAGATCAAAGCCATGAGGGCTGCGGGCATTCACGTGGCGAGTACACCGGCGGAGATCGGAGAGACGCTGGTGCAGGTCATGCCGAAGCTTGCGAAGGCGTAATTCCACCACAGAGATACCGAGGCACACAGAGAACCAAAGGCTAAAGGCCCGTCAGCTCTCAGCCATCAGTTCATTCTTATACGAGGACTCATTTTCGAATGAAGACACTGCAACGCACTCTTTCCATCATCAAGCCGGATGCCTTTGAGAAGGGCGCGACCGGCGACATTATCAATATTCTGCTGCAAAACGGTTTTCGCATCCTGGGCATGAAGATGCTCCACATCAACAAGGCGCAAGCCGAGGGCTTCTACGCGGTGCACGTCCACCGGCCGTTCTTCGAGCCGCTGACCAACTTCATGTCGAGCGGGCCGATCGTGGTGATGGCGCTGGAAAAAGAAAATGCTATCGCCGACTACCGCGACCTGATGGGACCAACGGACTCGACGAAGGCGCCGGAAGGTACCATCCGCAAGAAGTGGGGCACGAGCATCGAGAAAAACGCGGTCCACGGCTCCGACGCGGAAGACACGGCGCGCTTCGAACTCAGTTATTTCTTCGCCGGTTTCGAACTGGCGAAGTAAACTGACATCGCTCTTCGCTATTCGTCTTTTGCGATTGAACTGATAAGCGAACAGCGAGAGGCGAACAGCGAGACTGACTTCGGTCACTTTTGTTCTGGGAGGTGCACTTATGGCGCGCGTGCAGATCACCATGCTGGAAGGCCGCAGCGTCGAGCAGAAGCGGCGAGCGGTCCAGCGCATGACCGAAGTTCTGCAAGAAGAGCTAACCGTGAACCCGGAGAGATTGACCGTCGCGTTCGTCGAGGTACCTCGCCACAACTACGCGCGCAATGGGACGCTGATCAGCGACCAAACCTCGAGCTCGTAAACCAAACTGCCACATCAGGTATAGGAGTAGGGCCGTCCTTTTCTTGGATGGCCTTTTTGGGCAGAGCTTAGGTGAGCCGGGGTTGCTTGACGGAGCGGTTTTGCGCCCAATACAGTTGGCATATCCCCGGAGAGCCGAGTCTTGGACATTGCAGTCGGACAAACCATCCTCCATTACACGATCTTGCGGCAGCTTGGCGCCGGTGGCATGGGTGTGGTGTATGAGGCCGAAGACAGCAAGCTGGGCCGTCACGTGGCGCTGAAGTTCCTGGGCGCGGACACGGAGCAGGATCCCTCGGCCCTGGAGCGCTTCAAGCAGGAGGCGCGGGCTGCGTCGGCGCTGAACCATCCCAATATCTGCACGATTTACGCCATCGAGGAGTGCGACGGGCATTCGTTCATCGCCATGGAGTTGCTGGAAGGCGAGAGTCTCAGCGAGAAAATCCAGGGCATTCCTTTGCCGCTCGACAAGGTCCTTGACCTCGGCATTCAGATCACTGAAGCGCTGGACGTAGCGCATAGTAAGGGCATCGTGCACCGCGATATCAAGCCGGGCAATCTCTTCGTAACTAACCGCTGGCAGGCTAAGGTCCTCGACTTTGGGCTGGCCAAGCTGGCGCGTGACCGACATGCAACCGTGGAAACGCTAGGCGCTGACGCGCCCACTGTCGTGCGTCCACAACTGACGTCCCCCGGAACGGCTGTTGGGACGGTCGCCTACATGTCGCCCGAACAGGCGCGCGGCGACGAACTCGACGGCCGCAGCGACTTGTTCTCGCTGGGCTCAGTGCTGTACGAGATGGCGACCGGGAAGGTCCCGTTCGACGGAAAGACTTCGGCGGTGATCTTCCAGGGGATTCTCGCCGGTGTGCCGCCGCGCCCAACGCAACTGAATGCGTCGATTCCTCCTAAGTTCGAAGAGATCATCGACAAGGCGTTGGAGAAGGACGCCGATCTGCGCTATCAGTCGGCAGCGGAGATGCGCGCCGACCTGAAGCGATTGAAGCGCGACAGCGACCCCAAACGGGGCTCGGGAGCCCATGCGCAAACCGGCGTCCCGGAGAGGGTGCCGGCAACCCCCACGGCATCGCAGAACTCGACGCTTGTGGCGCCGTCGGCCGCGGCGATCTCCAGTGGCCGGGTGCTGATCGCGAACGCCAGACAGCATAAGACGCGAGCGGGCCTAATCTCCCTGGTGGTGGCAACCGTGCTGGCAGCGGCGGCGTTTGGCGTGTATTCGCTTTGGAGCCGTCGCGGCTCCGGCCCCATGCCCTTTCAGAACATGAGCATGGAAAAGCTCACGAGTGACGGCAAGGCGATGCTGGCCACCGTTTCTGCGGATGGGCAGTATGTGTTCAGCGTCCACGACGACGGTGAGGGACGCCAGAGCCTATGGATGCGGCACATCGCCACCGGCAGCAACAAGGAGATCATTCCGCCCACGGAAGCAAGATACACGGGCATTACGTTTACCCCTGACGGCAATTACCTCTACTTCGTGCGCATTGAGCCGCAGCGGCCCAACATCGGAGTCCTTTACCAGGTGCCAGTGCTGGGCGGAACGCCGCAGAAATTGGTCGAAGATGTCGATAGCGCGGTGACATTTTCGCCCGACGGCCAGCAGATGGCGTTTGTGCGTAACAGTTCCGCCGAAGCGAATTCGAAAGTGATCATTGCTCATGCTGATGGCAGCAACGAGCGGGTGTTGGCGACCCTGCCGATTCCGGGATATACCGACCCGGCTTGGTCACCCGGCGGCGAAGAAATTGCGGCCACGGTGATCGAACCGGGAGGCAAGAGCCTGGGCCGAATCGTGGCGCTGGACGTGAAAGAGGGCAAGGAGAAGACGCTGTATGCCGCAACCGCACAGATGCTGAAGCCGGCCTGGTCCCCGGACGGCCGCAACATTTTCATGGTTTTCTACGATCTTTCCACACGGTGGGATGGGCAGATTGGCGAGATCAATGTTCGCGACGGACGATTTCGCCGCATCACCAACGACCTGAATAACTACAACGGGCGGTCCCTGGCGGTGACCAAAGACGCCAAGCACCTGGTGGCCATTCAAGGACAGGCCGAGGTCGGCTTGTACGTCTTGCCGGCATCGCCCAAAACAAGTGCGGGCGCGGCGATTGAGACGCGAGGCGACATTAACGTGGGATGGCTCAAAGACGGACGCCTGGTGGTGTCAGATTATGACGGCCACATCGCGACCATGAATGCTGACGGCAGTAATCGAAGCGTCATCTTCGAGACGAACTTGCCCATCGTTTCGATGTCGGTTTGCACCAGCACCGGCCAAATCCTGGCGGCAATGCCTAACAGGGAAACCAAGGCGATCAACATATTCCGGATGGATGCGAGTGGCGGAAAACCAACTCGGCTGACCAACGGCAAGTTCGACGAGAACGCACACTGCTCGCCCGATGGCAAGTTCCTGGTCTATTCGACGCTGATCAATGGTAGGCAGGTGGCTATGCGAGTGCCCATGGACGGCGGCCAGGCAGTGCAATTGTCGGATCAGTTTGCGTGGTGTCCCGTGGTTTCGCCCGACGGACAGCAGGTTGCGATGATGACTGCGGAAGGCCAGGGAACCGAGATCAAGTCTGTCATAAAGATTATTCCTGCCAACGGCGGCGCGCCGGTCAAGTCGCTGGATGCCTCCGCGGCGTCGCTGGGCATGCTTCAGTTTTCCTCCGATGGCAAGGCGATTTACTACCAGGTAACGGAAAGAGGCGTTTCGAACCTGGTACGCCAGCCTCTGGACGGAGGTCCACCCACTCAGGTAACGGACTTCAAGGAGTTAACTGGGTATGGCTACGCGTACAACTGGCCAGCAGATAAGCTGGTAGTTACGCGCGGCAAGCCGAATAACGATGTGGTGATCATTACCCAGCAGGCGGCAACGCAATAAATCAGCCCAATCCGGGTTCATACGCAGAGCGCGGCCTAGTGCGGGGCGGCAGGTTCGTATTAATGTATTACTTTAAGGAGGGATTGGATGTTCTGTACAGAGTGCGGGCAGGCGATGCCCGATGAGGCGAAATTTTGCGCCTACTGTGGAACTCGGAGAATGATTTCGGCGGCGGGAGTGCAACCTGCTTCGACGCAACCCCAGCCACCCAAACCGGAGCCGCCCAGCGTGACGACTCCATCGGCTGCTCGTGCTATCCGCTCTACTGCGGAGATCATGCCGATTCGCCTGCAGCGCCCCGCGGTCCCTCCACCGAGTGCGACTGAGCCCGGTCCGGCCGAGCCGGAAGAGGCGGTATTGAGTGAGTCGGTTGTGCCTTGGCCAGCCGATGACAGCGCCGCGCCTCCGCTCTTTCGCGAGCCGGAGCCACCGCCGGCGAGACAGAGCACCCCTCCTCCGCCGGCGTATGAGCCTGCTCCGCCCGCGACCAATGAGGCTCCTGCGCCGGAGCGCTACGCATCCGTGCCATTCGCCGCTGCGCCGGGTTTGCCGGAAGCGATTCCCGCGCGCCGTAAACTCTCGCCGGTTTTGATCGGCGCCATCATCGTGGCCCTGATTGCCCTGGCGGGAATCGTGTGGATGCTGCGCTCGACCATCTCGGGCGGGGGAAAGTCAGCGACGCCGGTAGCGATCACCATCTACCCGACGGCGGCGAAGATTGTGGAGGGCAAGTCCGCGGACTTCGCCGCCACGATTACTGGCTCTCCCACCAGCGACGTCACCTGGAAGGTGGAAGAAGGCGACGACCTCGGTGAAATCAAGACGCGCGGCGCTTACTCCAAGGAAGGCGAGATCTCGCTCTACTGCACCTACACCGCGCCTAAGAAGCCTGGAACCTATCATCTGGTAGCGACCAGCACGGCCGACACCAGCAAGTCGGCCACGGCCGAGATTACGGTGGTGACGAAGTAGCCACCCCGCCGGATAAAGACGTCAAGTAATACTTTAGATCTTCCGGCGAAGTAGCTATAGGGTTTAGCGGTTATATAGTCCAGCCCTCGCCTTGAAAGGGCACGGCTTCAGTCGTGCCAATTATCCCTTTATTTTTGACCCGCAGCTCAGACTTTAGTCCAAGCGGCGCACTGGGTTGTGACTTTTTCCGGAGCCTCCTTAGCTCCGGAGGGAACTCGGTCTACACCTTCTCTGAAAATGCTCTGGTTTGCCGGTATGCTATTGCACTGCCTGCTCCTTCATCAGTGCATGGGCTTCGGCGATACTCCACTCCGGGATTGCCCCT
>Ga0335070_10001754_pt1 | contig 25217 bp, 21 predicted proteins | sample Lox_Sample_13_FD_206722 | JGI IMG/M metagenome (GOLD analysis project Ga0335070, IMG submission 206722) | Soil microbial communities from Loxahatchee National Wildlife Refuge, Florida, United States - Lox_Sample_1.3 | ecosystem: Environmental > Terrestrial > Soil > Wetlands | place: USA...
CTGCGGCGCGGCATTACGCCGGAGATCAATGCGATTTCGACGATCTTTTTTTTGTTTTCTCTGGTTGCGATCGTTTTCTGGTATCGCCTGCGGACGCGAGGCGAGGGCGCGGCCGAGATCGGCGCGGAACTGGCGGAAAATCCCAGCGCTTGACGAACGCGAGAGAATTGGGCCGTCCCTCCGGGACTTGCGTCGATCTTTCGACCTTTCCCAGCGCTGAAGCGCTGGGCTAAGGTTGCTTGTCCCTCCGGGACTCGAGGCTGCCGGAGCATTCTGCATCGTATAACTACAAAGTAAGTTCTCAGAGACGCACCTGAGCGCGGCAGCTCTTTTCTCTTCTCTCTCTACCTCCTTAGTCTCGAATTCTTGACCTTAGATAATTTCTTGTCCTCAAACTGCAACCGCGGGTTCCTCACATGCCTGAATTGTGCCTGGGGGCAGCGCGTCTGGAGCGGAGGGGGCCGATGGAACTGGCTCGGAGGGCGCGGGCGCATCCGCGTTGAGGCGAGCCAGGTTGGAGGTGGCTACCTGAAGGCCGTAGAGGATGATGGCTGCTCTTTTCGAATCGAGCTTTGCGAGAAGGAGATGTTCGCAGACTCTGGCGACTGTGGCCTGAATGGACTCCGCATTTTTGAGCGTCTCGATGGAGAGCTCAATTGGCCGCGGATCTCCGGGATTGAGGTCAAATAAGGGACCGTCGACATGGTGGAAGTGGCAAAGGCGCGTACCGGGCTCGACGGGCATTGGGCAACGGGTTCCATCGTATTTCTTGCTACGGCAACGTTCCTGGTCGGTAAGATTTCGCATGAGTGCTCCTTATTAGTCGCTGATCGCAATTCGCTTATCGTTAATTGCTGGCAGCATTGGTATGAATTGGTGGTTCGTATGAAGGTCGAGATTCTGTTGGGGGGTACCCCCCTCCCCCCCCATCGTCTATGTATTTTTTACCCATTTTTATTAAGTGATTGGAAGGAAGTTAGTTATATGGCCCGTTTTGGGAACGAAGATTTTAGTTATCAAAGAGCTCGTAAGAAGGGGACAGGGTTGGGCCGCCTCTGGAGGCAACACAACTCTTGATCCTGCACCCTTGGCAAGTTTCGCACTGGCTGCGGCGGTTTGTCGGTGATGGCGGCACAGGAAAAATGTGATGAAAAAGGGGAGGTTAGTGCCATTTTGGGCATTCAGCCAGGGGAATTTACTCTGCCGCAGAGAGTCGACCACAGGGGCTAAAGCCTCCATCAGTTGGCGGACGACTTACGCGGCCCTGAAGGGCCGGTCTTCCACGCTAATGTGCGTTTTGGACTTAGTCCCGTCCTGCTAGAGATTAGTTCGTGCCGTTGCTGGACAAGAGCGCGATAATTAGCCATGGAATATCGCGATCCACCTAAGCATCCGGGGCCATTTCGGGTGATGCATGTGGACTCGGAATTTGCGGGACTTCTCCTCGCGGCCGGATTCCTCGTGATGGGGGCGGTCGGACTGGATATTGGGAAATTCTTCGTGCTTGGTGCGATTGGGGTGGGAGTTGTGGTCGCGGTAGTACTGCGGGTTATGCGACGGGGCGAGTGAGTTTGGGCACCACAGGGTTGCACTGCTTGACAACCACCAAGGACACGAAGGAACACTGAGGGAAGCTCGCGCGGGCATAGGGATTTTCGGGCATTCGCGGGCGAGGGCGCCCGCGCTACACTTTCCCAGTCTCGCTTGCCATTAGCGCAACTAGGAGATTAAGAATGATTTTCAATCCCTGCCATCCTGGCGAAGTTTTGAAGGACTACCTGGGCGACATGACGGTAAAAGAAGCTGCCGAGCGGCTGGGGGTGACGCGACCGAATCTCTCCCGGATACTGAACGGCCGCGCCGGCATTTCGGCGGACATGGGCGTACGCCTGGCTAAGGCGATGCCATACACGTCTCCCGAGTTTTGGCTGAAAATGCAGCTCAATTACGATCTTTGGAAGGCGCGGAAGAACAGGTTGCCGAAAATCGGACCGTTTCCGGCGCGGCTGCAAAAGAACGCCGCTTCGGCGTGATTCGCGATTTCCATTCTTTCTGCCGGCATTCGCGGGCGAGGACGCCCGCGCTACACAAGAAAAAACGCCATCCGGATTTTGGATGGCGTTTTGCTTTGCTTCGTGTAACCGCTTACTTTGCGCCAATTCGCATTCCGTAGAAGGAACGGTATACGAAGAAAAATGAGACTGCAAAGAAGGCGAGTGCCAGTACGTGGGTAAAGGTCTGGCCCTGGTTCCTGGTCAAGGAGACGGCCAACTCTACCGCCAGCAGTCCGAACAGGGTGGTGAACTTGATGACCGGGTTCATGGCGACCGAGGAAGTGTCCTTGAAGGGATCACCTACCGTATCGCCAACCACCGTGGCCGCGTGCAACTCCGTTCCCTTCTGCTTCAGTTCGACTTCGACGATCTTTTTGGCATTGTCCCAGGCAGCGCCGGCATTGGCCATGAAGATCGCCTGGTAGAGACCGAAGATCGCGATGGAGATCAGGTAGCCGATGAAGAAGAACGGCTCGACGAAGGCGAAGGTCAGGGTGCCGAAGAAGACGGCGAGGAAGATGTTGAACATCCCTTTCTGCGCGTATTTGGTGCAGATCTCGACGACTTTCTTGCTGTCGGCGACCGAAGCCTTGGTTGAGCCTTCCAGTTTGATGTTGGCCTTGATGAACTCGACGGCGCGATAGGCGCCGGTGGTGACGGCTTGCGTGGAAGCGCCTGTGAACCAGTAGATCATCGCGCCACCGGTAATCAGGCCAAGGAAGAACGGGGCGTGCAGCATGGAGAGCTTGTCCACATTGGCGGTGAGGCCGTTGGTGAGCGCCATGATGATGGAGAAGATCATGGTGGTGGCGCCCACTACCGCGGTGCCGATCAGCACCGGCTTGGCTGTGGCTTTGAAGGTGTTACCGGCGCCGTCGTTTTCTTCGAGCAGATCCTTGGAGCGATCGAAGTTGGCGTCGACGTTGAAGTCTTTCTTGATCTCCGCCTTGATGTTCGGAATCGTCTCGATCAGAGAGAGTTCATAGACCGACTGCGCGTTGTCGGTAACCGGGCCGTAGGAATCGACCGCGATGGTCACCGGGCCCATGCCGAGGAAGCCGAAGGCTACCAAGCCAAAAGCGAAGACGGGCGCGGCAATCATGGTTGCGGCGGCCGCAAGTCCCATGGTGCTCATGGAGTAGGCGATGGCCATCAGGACCATCATGGAGAGGCCGAGATAGTAGCCGGAGAAATTGCCGGCTACGAAGCCGGAGAGAATTCCGAGCGACGCTCCGCCTTCACGCGCCGAGGTGACTACTTCGCGAACGTGGCGCGAGTTGACCGAGGTGAAGACCTTGACCAGCTCTGGAATGACGGCTCCGGCAAGCGTGCCGCAGGAAATGATCGTGGCCAGCTTCCACCATTGGGAGGTGTCGCCACCGATGTTTGGAACGATGTAGAAGGAGACCGCATAGGTCATGGCGATGGAGACGATGGAGGTGAGCCAGACGAGCGAGGTCAGCGGGTGCTCGAAGTCCATCTTGTCGGCATGGCCGTATTTTGCCTTGGCGATTGCGCCATTGACGAAATACGAGAGGGCCGAGGAGACGAGCATCATGACGCGCATGACGAAGATCCAGACGAGGAGTTGGACTTGGATCATGGGGTCTTTGACGCCGAGCAAAATGAAGGTGATGAGAGCGACGCCGGTGACGCCGTAGGTTTCGAAGCCGTCGGCCGAGGGGCCAACGGAGTCGCCGGCGTTGTCGCCGGTGCAGTCGGCGATGACGCCAGGGTTGCGGGCGTCGTCTTCCTTAATTTTGAAGACGATCTTCATGAGGTCGGAACCGATGTCGGCGATCTTGGTGAAGATGCCGCCCGCGATACGAAGGGCGGCTGCGCCGAGCGATTCGCCGATGGCGAATCCGATAAAACACGGGCCGGAATAGTCGCCGGGGATGAAGAGCAGGATGATCAGCATCATCAGCAGTTCGACGGAGATGAGCATCATGCCGATCGACATGCCGGCTTCGAGCGGGATCTGATAGACGGGGTAGGGTTTGCCGGGGAGCGAGGCGAATGCGGTGCGGGAATTAGCAAACGTATTGACGCGAATTCCGAACCACGCTACGCCGTAGCTGCCGGCCATTCCGATGATGCTGAAGGCGAGAATGATGGGAAGGGTGGTAGAGATTGCCTTGCCCGGCACCGGCGCGAGCCATCCGAAGTAGAGCACGATGACCACGGCGATGAAGGCCCAGAGGAGCATCAGAAACTTGCCCTGGGTCACGAGATAGGTTTTGCAGGTTTCGTAGATCAGCTCGGAAACGTCGCGCATGGCGCGATGCACCGGGAGGTTCTTGAGGCGCATGTAAATCGCCATGCCGAAGAGCAGGCCGAAGATGCAGAAGGCGATGCCAATCAGCAACAGGTTGTGGCCGTTGATTCCGAGAAATGAAACCGTGGAAAGGTCAGGAACCTTCAGCGCAGCCTCGCCGCCAGCCGACTCTTCGGCGGGCTGCGCGAGGGCGGTGGCGGTCATCGGGAACAGGGCGGCGAAAGCGGCGAACGCCTTCGCGGTGGAGCGTCCCGCGGACGCGAATCGGGCGGTGTATTTGCAGATAGGGCTACCTGTGAGGCAGGTGCGCATCAGAATCCTCCTAGTGGTCTCGAAACTGGGTTTTGCCGTGTGATTGCTCCGGGGCGGCGATTCCACCCCAGCAAGCAAAAAACACTTGCCGGGGACCCCATTGACGCGGGCCATTCCAGCCGCGGCAACGGTCGCCGACGGAGTTCCGTGCATGCTTCCACCGCCAGGCATAACAATAAGGAGTGCCGATTTGGCCGCGCCGGAATACAAATACCGCAGGTGAGCACGAGGCGCAACCTCACGAGGCACACCTGCGGCACAAACCGATGTTTATAACATTCGGAAGAGTATGGGTCAATGAGGAGGATCACGGGGAGAAGAATAGTGAGGTGGAAGTGGGTGCCAATTCAGGCAGTCACCTTGGCCGTTTAACTCCCGGCAAGAACGTGTGACAATGTGCGGCATGAAGGTAGCCGCGGTAGTGGGCATTTTCGTCTCGTTGGCTGGAGTTCTTCACGGCGAGCAACCGCCGACCATTCGAAAGCCAATCAGATTTGCCAGTTCGCGACCGATGTACGAGGCGCCACAGGCGAGCGGGACCGAAGTAAAGACGAGAATTCCCCTGCGTGAAGTGATCCGAAATTTCGGAGATGGTACAGAGGATGCGGCGCTGCAAACCGCGTTCGGCCCGCTTCTCGACGGGACGCCGGGCATCAGCTTTGAGGGCATCAGCGCGCCGGCGAATCCGTCCGATGTCAACCTGGCGGTTGGACCCAACCACATCGTGCAAATCATCAACACGGATTGGGCGGTCTTCGACAAAACGGGGCAAATCTATCCGGGATTCCCTAAGACTCTAGGCTCGATCTGGTCGGAGTTGGGAGACGCGTGCGCCAACGAACAGGGCGATCCCATTGCGCAATACGACCGGCTTGCCGACCGCTGGCTGCTTTCGCAAATCGGCAGCGTGAAGGTTCCTTATACCGTTTGTATCGCAGTTTCGAACAGCGGGGACCCGACTGGCGCTTACTCGCTTTATGAATACTCTTTTGGAGACAATTTCCCCGACTATCCACATTTCTCGGTCTGGCCGACCGCAAGCAATCCCGCCTACCTGCAGATGGCCAACCTCTACTATCATCTGCAGACTCTCGTTGGAACAGCGGCCTGCGCTTATGATCGCAATGCGATGCTGGCCGGGGCGAGCAGTGCGGTGCAAGTCTGTTTCACGATTGCAAAGGACACTGGGTATCAGCCCTCGGATCTGGATGGCGCGCCGCCGCCGCCCGACGGATCACCAGGCTATTTCATAACGATAGAAAGTCGAAAAAGCTTGCGCGAGTATCAGCTCGGGCCGAATTTCGCGCAGCCGGATTCGTCCACGCTGAATGGGCCCATTGATATTCCGGTGGCAATTTTCGGGCAACTTTGCGGGGGCGGAACTTGCGTGCCGCAGACCGGGACGAATCAAGAGCTCGATTCGCTCGCCGATCGCATGATGCACCGTCTGGCTTATCGAAATTTCGGCGATCATGAATCGCTGGTGGTCAATCACAGCGTTGGCGGGGGCCCGCGCTGGTATGAGATTCGCAGTCCTCTTTCGCCATCAATCTACCAGCAGGGGACGTTCGCTCCCGATCTTAACTTCCGCTGGATGGGCAGCATTGCGATGGACCAGGCGGGAGACATGCTGATGAGTTACAGCACTTCCAGCAGAAGTATCCATCCCGGAATCGCTTATACGGGGCGCGTACCGGGCGACGCACTGGACACTATGGAATCGGAGAATGTGCTGGTGAACGGGTCGGGATCGGAGGTCGGCAGCAGCCGGTGGGGAGATTACAGCGCGATGCGCATCGATCCTGCCGACGACTGCACTTTCTGGCTCACCAATCAGTATCTAAAGAACGACGGCATCTTGTGGAGCACCGAGATCGGATCGTTCACGTTCAGCGGCTGTTCTGCGAGCCCCTCGTTCACTCTTAGCGCGGACCCATCTTCGCTGTCCATCGGGCAAGGCAATAGCGGGAGCAGCGTGGTGACCGTCAATCCGATGAATGGATTCAACGGCAGCGTGAATTTGAGCACGTCGGGAGTGCCCAATGGCGTCACGGCAAATTTCAATCCGAACCCGACGAACACGAGTAGCACGCTGAATTTGATCGTGAGTACTGCGGCCAGCGTGGGTAGTTCAACGATCACGGTCGGTGGCGTGTCGGGCGGGCAGACGGCATCCACGGCGGTGACACTCACGGTTACCGGCTCCGGGCCGGTTGTAAGGGTGACTCCAACTTCACTGAGCTGGGGAAAGGTGCTGGTCGGCAAGACAGGAGCCGCGAAGACCGTAACCGTTCAGAATACTGGTGGCTCTACGCTGAGTTTCACGAGCATTGCTGTGAGCGGCGACTTCGCGCGTGAAGCGGGTCCGAAAAAGACAGACTGCGGGAGCACGCTGGCGGCGAATGCGACTTGCACTGTGCGAGTAGTCTTTAGTCCTACGATGAAGGGTACTCGCACGGGCATTTTGAGTTTCACCGATAACGCTCCCGGAAGCCCGCAGAACGTAGCGCTTAGTGGAACGGGGAAATAGTCGGACGATCACTGTTGGCGGTGAAATCGAGACAAGCTTATGTGCTCACCTTTGGTTGGGCCGGTTCGTCTACACTCTCAGCATGCTTTTCATGGTGATTGAGCGGTTTAAGAATGGCGACCCGCGACCGGTGGGCGAGCGCTTCAAGGTTTGCGGGCGCATGCTGCCTGAGGGCGTTACTTATCAGGCAAGTTGGATTGAGAAGGATGGGTCGCGGTGCTTTCAGATCATGGAGGCTCCGAGCCTGGCTGCGCTTAACGTCTGGGTCGGCCGCTGGGATGACCTGGTCGACTTCGATATCACGCCGGTGATGACCTCGGCGGATTTTTGGGCTGAGATAGGAGACGGCTTGTGAGCCGGATGGGCCCAGTCGTAGCGCTTGTCAAGATCGCGAAGGCGGAAAAGGAAGCGGTGAGTTGAGCCGCCGCAAAAGTGAGACCCGAGGATCGGTTGCAAGAATCGCGGGACCCAGGCCTGGCTCAAGGCCCTGGTAAACGCCTTACGTTACCACCGGCCAGTGACCTCGGTAATCTTGCCGCCTCCGGACACCTGCCGCATACTCGCTTCACCTACCACAGAACCTGGGAGACGGGGTTGGAAGCGGAGATTAGGGTCGCCGCGTTCAACCCCGCATTTTTTTGCCCATCGGACTCTTTCCGGTCACTATTCAGAACAGGGCCGCCCGCATCTAAATGCTTTAGACTCCATAGCAATAACAATTTTTCACCCGGACTCGCAGAACATTGCCCAAGCACCGGGTTGATCTCCCAAGTGAGGCATTCATGCGCAAGCTTCTCGTGGTTCTGTTGTTCGCCGGTTTATTGACCCCATCGCTTTTGGCCGAGGATGATGCCCACGCCGAAATTCGTGGCAAAGCGGCCTCTCGCGTTGAAGATGCCGGCACAGTTCTCGATGAAATCCAGAACGCGCCCGACAACCGCATTCCCGAAGAAATTCTTGGCTCGGCCGAGTGCGTCGCTGTGGTCCCATCGCTTCTCAACGGCGGATTCGTCTTCGGCGGCCGCTATGGCCGCGGCGTTGCCAGTTGCCGCACCGAAAAAGGCTGGAGCGCGCCCGCTTTCTTCATGGTTGGCGGCGGCAGTTTCGGTCTTCAGATCGGTGGCCAGGCTACCGATGTCGTCATGCTCATCATGAACAAGAACGGCATGGATCACCTGCTCGCCAGCAAGTTCAAGCTCGGAGGAGATGCGAGCGCCGCAGCCGGTCCGGTTGGCCGTCATGCGGCTGCCGACACCGACTGGAAGATGCGCGCGCAAGTTCTGACCTACTCGCGTTCCCGCGGACTCTTTGCCGGACTCGAACTCAACGGCGCAGTCATCAAGCAGGACAAAGACAGCACACGTGAATTCTACGGTCGCATGGTGCCGTTCAAAACATCGCTCAAGGGCGAAGTTGAGGCTCCGAAGACCGCCTATCCGTTCCTGAACACGCTGGCCAAGTGGGCGCAGGTCGCATCGAAATAGGATCGTGTGGGCGGACCTTCCTGTCCGCCCCACTTCGGAGTGTTCTCTTCTTCGGCCCAGGCACGATCACCGAGCGCTGGTTTTTGCTTGACGCCTGGAGCTAAGGGCCTGGAACTGGCTCCTTGAGCTTGGAGATGCTGTCCTTGCGTCCGCCCCATCCCAACCCCTACACTCCGGCAAGTGCGTGAACGCCTCGAATACGCCCTCGTCTGGCCCGCGATCAAGCTCATGGGAATTCTTCCGCGCCGTCTCGCGCGGGGCGCCGGCATCGCGCTCGGTCTGATTATCTACCGGGTTCATCGCCGGCTGCGCGACGTTGGGATGCGCAATCTCAGTCTCGCCTTTCCTGGCATGTCCGAGGGCGAACGTCAACGTATTCTGCGTGGCGAATACGTTTCTCTCGGCCGCCAGCTTGCCGAGTTCTGCCTCTTTCCTCGTTACACGCGGGAGAACGTCTCGAAAATCGTCGTCTACGACGGGCTCGAGAACTACGAAAAGGCTTTCGCGCGCGGCAAAGGCGTTCTGTTCTTGACGGGCCATCTCGGAGCGTGGGAAATCTCGGCTTTTGCCCACTCGCTCAATGGCCATCCTCTATCGATTGTGATGCGGCCGCTCGACAATCCCTATATCGACCGTCTTGTTCATCGCTACCGCACGATGCACGGCAATAAGACGGTCAGCAAAGACGACTTCGTTCGAGGCCTGCTGGCCGCCATGCGCGCTGGCGAATCCGTCGGCATTCTGATGGACACCAACATGACTCCGCCGCAGGGTGTGTTTGTGAATTTCTTCGGCATTCCAGCCTACACAGCAAGCGGGCTGGCGCGTATTGCGCTACGCACCGATGCAGCCGTGATTCCCGGCTTTACCGTGTGGGAGGAGAAACTGGGCAAATACGTGCTCCGCTTCGATCCCGCGCTGGAACTGATCCGCACGGGCAACGACGAGGCCGATATTGTGGCAAACACCGCCATGTTCACGAGCGTGATCGAAGATCACATTCGCCGCTATCCCGATCAATGGCTTTGGCTGCATCGGCGCTGGAAGACGCGGCCGGAGGGCGAGGCGCCGCTGTATTAGATCTGAGTCGCCAGCTGGTAGCGAAAGCCAAAGAAATCCGTTCGATCCTTCCATCCATCTGGGTTGATTGAGAGATGGAATCCGAAAACCGAAGGTTTTCTAGCGAGTAGCAACTCATAACTAGAAACTGTGACAATAGGAGCGCCATGAAACACTCTCTAGTCATGCTTGCGGAGCAGCTGGGCTGTCGCTTGGTGGGAGATGGATCGGTCACGGTGAGCCGTCTTTCAAGCCTCGGCTCCGCCGATGCGTCCAGCCTTATCTTCGTGGATTCGGCCAAACATCTCGAAGCCGCGCTCTCGTCGCCCGCAGCCGCCATCATCGCCGGTCCTTTTGGCGAAGGCTCCGTGCCTCGCAAGGCTCTCCTCATCTCGCCTCAACCTCGCCTCGCCTTCGCCCGTGCGGCCAGGATTCTTCATGCACCAGCCACCAGTGCGCGCGGCATTCATCCCTCAGCTATCGTTTCCGCATCGGTCATCGGAGGGAACGTCGATATCGGTCCGCGCGCTATCGTGGGCGAGCAGGTCAGGATTGGCGAAGGCACGACGATTGGCGCAGCCTGCGTGATCGGCGACGGCGTCGAAATCGGCAACGACTGCCGCATCGATGCCAATGTCACAATCTATGTCGGCGCCAAGCTTGGCAATCGAGTAGTTGTGCAGGCCGGGGCAGTTCTTGGCAGCGACGGTTTCGGCTACGTGCGCGATGAGCAGACCGGACGCTACGAACTCTTCCCGCAGATCGGCCGCCTGGTTATCGAGGATGATGTGGAGATCGGCGCGAACTCGACGGTCGACCGCGGCGCGCTCGATGAAACTCGCATTCGCCGGGGCACAAAGATCGACAACCTCGTTCACGTCGGCCACAATGTGCAGATCGGGCAGGATGTTGTCATTGCCGCGCAAACTGGAATCTCCGGCAGTTCCGTGATCGAAGACAACGTCATCGTCGGCGGCCAGGTGGGCATCGCCGATCATGTAAAGATCGAAGAAGGCGCAATCCTGGGTGCGCAGAGCGGCATCCCAAGCAAGAAGGTGATTCGGGGCAGAGGCATTGTTTTTTGGGGAACGCCGGCGCGCCCGATCGCGGAGTATCTTAAGGAACTGGCGTTCGTGTCGCGGGCGGCAAGAAAACGATAAGCTACGAGTGGCGAGTCGCGAGTTTCGAGCTTGAAACCCGGAAGCTCTTACGATCAGGAATCTCATGCCGGTCGGCACCCAGGTCTCGTAACTCGAGACTCGAAGCTCGAAGCTGATTATGTCACTCATCGTCATCGGCGGCCACACTCGGAGCGTCGGCAAGACCAGCGTCGTTGCCGGCTTGATCTCCGCGCTGCGGGAGATGCACTGGACCGCGCTGAAGGTCACGCAATATGGGCACGGGGTTTGTTCGGCCAATGGCGAGGCTTGCGACTGCGCGACTGCCGATCACTCCTGGGCAGTGACGGAAGAGCGCGACCGCAGCGGCGAGTCGGACAGCTCACGCTTCTTGGTCGCGGGCGCGGATCACTCCTGGTGGGTGCGAACGCAGCAGGGAAGACTTGCCGAAGCGATGCCGCGCGTGCGGGAGATACTTGGCTCAGCGCAGAATGTGATCGTCGAATCGAACAGCATTCTCCGCTTTGTGAAGCCCGATCTTTATCTCACGGTACTGGATCCGACTACGGAGGATTTCAAAACATCCGCGCAGGAATTTCTGGATCGCGCGGATGCGGTTCTGTTGCACAGATCAAGAGCAGATTCCCCGGCGTGGAGAAAGGTTTCTTTGAAGCCAATCGCAAAACGGCCAGCATTCGCGATTGCAGCCGGGAACTACGTAACTTCTGAGATCGTGGAGTTTGTTCGATCCAGATTGAATTTCTAGTCGGGCCGGCAGACTCTTTGCAAAATCGGCGTAACAACCAGTCCGAGGAGGGCAACGATTGAAGAAGCGGCGGTCGCGCGCACCACGCCTCCGCTTTTGTCGCCCGGCGAACCTGCAAGAAGAAAGAGAATAAAGTCAAATAGCAATGTCGTTAGCCAGATAAAAAAAATCGTCAGTCTCTGGGAGAGCTGCACAATGCTGCTTGCCAATTCGGTTCTGAGCATAAGAGCCGTAGCGGCAAAGGCCATGGACAGGCTGAGAAAGCCGAACCGGCATTTGAGTAGAATTTTCAAACCTGGTTCAATGATTTGCCAGTTGGTGAGCAGCGCAAACGTCAGTCCGATGGCACACGTGGCGATCCCTGCAACAGCGAGTGGGCGAAGGCTCTCATTATCATATACGGTGGCACAGCCGAGGGCGATCAGGCTATAGCCGCCGATTGAAATCGTTGTAATCAGGAGCTTGAGTTCCAAATCATTCCACTGGGAAAACAAAATCACCCCGATTGCAAGAAACGCCGCCACAGCGAATGCAACGATGAACGCCACTAAGAAGATTCGCTTCAGATTCACGCTGGCATCTCCTTCCACTCGATCCGGGTGTATCTGCACGATTTTCAGGTGTACATTGCGATCACTCTTTCGATCGCCCGACGGCAGACCGCGCAGAACTTGTCATAACGGGTGAACATGATGCAGTCGATCTCAGGCCGATAGTAGCCTTTGGCCTCATAGTTGGCGCCTTCAAATGCGCCGACCTTCCCGTAATACTTCTCGGTGCGGAACATGCCCTCTTCGTGGTCGCGCTCTTTGCGGAATAATTCCTCCATCTCCGACTCGGGACGTCCTTCGGCGCGCAACTGGCGGCGCTGTTTCTGAATTTCGGACTCGTAGGTCTCGAAGTCCGACTTGTTCCACGGCGTCGGCAGCGGAGTACCGGCCTCGACCAGACCCTTCCATTTCAGCGTCGCCGGATCGAGCAGGGCGGTGACGTTTGGTTCCCACGGCTCGGTTCGCTTTTCCTGCGAAAGATAGGAGACGTCGGAGGTGTAGTATTCATCGGCGAGTCCCGCGAAGTGATGGCCGAACTCGTGGACGCCGACGTAGCCGGCCCAGGCGTTGTCGATGGCGACGGTGGCGTATTGATTGAAGATCCCGCCGCCACCGTAAGTCTTGCCGTTGACCAGAATTTCGACAAACTCGTACGGCGCGAAAGAAGCGACGTCGCGCAGCGTGCGGTTCTCCATTGTCAGCACGTAGCGCTCGCTGTCGAACGAATCGTAAGAAGCGCCGAGCGGCGAGCGATGGTAAATGCCACTCGACGGACGCGAGACGCCCGACTCTTCCGCCGCCGGGCACAAACCCCACACGTTGAAGTCACTCTTGTGCTCTTTGAACGGCGAAGCCTCAAAGAGTTTCTCCATGAAGCGCCGCGCATCTTTTTCGAACTTGCCGCGCTCGGCTGCCGTGTAGCCATCGCCGAGAACTAGCAGATCCACCTTGTTCGCAGGATCGCCCATCTTCTGAAAAGTAATCAACGCTCCTGGCGAAGCTGGGTGCGAACGGTCGACGAACTTGTCCTTTGGGTCGACTGCAGTCGACCATACCTGATGGAAGCCGCCAACCATTGGATCTTTCGGGTTGCGTTCCCTGAGCACAACTTCTACCGGCGCATCGGGAACTGGGAAACGTAGCGATTCGGAGAAAGTGCGGTTGGCGTGCTGCGCCTCGTCCGTATCGCGCCACTCGCCGAAGACGGAGTTGAAACCGCGCGAGTAGAGCAACTTTCCGGTCGCCTTGTCATGCACTTCAAAGATGAAATTGCCGGACTGGCTTTCGTCGATGGGCTTGGCGGGATTGCCGGGCCACTCGAGCGGTTCGAGCACGGTGCGATCGAGGGTGAACCACTCGTCGTGCGCGTTGCCGGCGTGATAGTAGTCGATGCGCATGGTGTGGGGGGCGGCGAAGGCCAGGACGGAGGTAAGGAGGAAGAGAAAGAAAAATGGGTTTCGCTTCATGCGGGAAATTGTACGACAGGGAAGAAGATTGGGCGTTATGAGGCCAATTGACCACCGAAGACACGAAGTCTCGCACGAAAAGCGGAATCTCGGCTATGATGTGCCCTCTTTAATATCTACCGCCTTATCATTCTCAAACGTAACGGTCACCGGCTTCCCCGCATTCGCGTACTGTAGCGTGCGCGACCCATAATCTCCCGACGCCTGCGGAATGCCCATTCCAACCGCGAAGCCGGCCTGCAATTCGCTCATGCCCTTCTCGACGCGATGCTCGTCGATTGCCTTCCATACTTCCGCAGGCCAGTGTTTGTAGAGCTGACGTGGGTCTTCAATGAAGAAGACGTCGCTGGCGTAGAACTTGAAATCGCCTTCCTTCTCTGCGCCGACCGGCACCGCATAATTCTCTCCCGCCATGCGAAACACCGCCATGATCTGCTTTGTGTCGGGCGTTCGCGGCGTGGCGTCGGTGACTACGTCTGTAATCTCGAGTTTCTCCAACGGCGCAAGGGTCCCGGCCTCGTGCGCGAAATCGGCTTTATGGGTCGCCGGGTTGTAGGGGTAATACGTATTCGAGTAGCCCACCTTCACCCATACCGGCTGCTGCGTTAGTTCCTTCGCCGATTTCAAATCATAGGCATGCAGTTTCCTGGGCGTGACGTAGTAATCGGCTTTGAGCCGCGCCTCGACCTTGGGTTTCGAATCTTCTTTCAACGCATCGTGCCGTTCGTAGACTACATACGCTGCTCGGCCGCCCGCGATCACGATTCCGAGGAGCAATACAATCTGGAGCTTTTGCCGCGTATCCGCATCCAATGCCATGTCTGAGAGTTCGCCTTTCGCCGCGCCATGAGGGCTGCAGACTTGGATAAACTAATTCATATGCCATTAACTGAAGATGATGTCCGCAGCGCTTTGCGGCAGTGTTACGATCCGGAAATCCCCGTTAACATCGTCGATCTCGGTCTGATCTACGACATTCGCTTCGCCGCCGCCGCCGACGATATGCAGGATGTAACTGTAGATATGACTCTGACCGCGCAGGGTTGCCCTGAGCACGTGAATATCAGCGCGCAGGTGAAGGCGCGGGTGGAGCAGCTCCCCGGCGTGCGCACCGCCAATGTGAATGTAGTCTGGAGTCCGCCCTGGACGCCGGAGAGACTGAGTGCCGATGCGCGCAAGCAGTTGGGAATCGACTAGGATTCTTGTTTCGCAATCTCAAGCAACTTCCTAGTACTCTCCCAACTCTTCGAATGCATGCGCCGCGCCACGTTCCGCCAGTTCGCTGATCTTGTTGCCGGCGCGGATCGCCATATCGAGAAAACCGGTTCCCTTGCGCACGTAGGTTGGCAGTTCTTCGCGAAATTGCTCAAACTTTTCCGGATATTCCGAGGCGAGAACCGCCATCCCGATTCCGCCCACGAGAACGGCCGCCGGACGCCGTCCCTTCATCAGCAAAATCACTGCCGCTGCTGTTGATACCGCAATCGCCGCCTGCTTCCAATTCGTCATCTTGTCTCCTCGAGTCTTCCTTCCGGTCTGCCCCAACGGGCGAAGCGTTCTCCACAACTGACCGGATTGTAAATCACCGGCCCTTTGATGCTTTATACTGCCGCCTTCGCTGTCTCGTTTTTGCAAGCGGAGTGCCCATGACGCGATTCTTACGCTTCCACGCGCTTTTCCTGATCCTCGCCGCCGCAGTTGCGTACACCCAGATCAAGCCCCGGGCGCGGGATCTCGGCGTGCCCTTTGACGGCACAACCGGCCGCTATAACGCTATTACCGATGTTGCGGGCGTCGAGGTCGGTCACACGACTCTGATCTCCGGCGAAGGCAAACTCAAGGTCGGAGTTGGCCCCGTCCGCACCGGCGTCACTGCTGTTCTGCCGCGCGGCCGCAAGTCAAAGGATGTCGTATTCGGCGGCTGGTTCTCGCTCAATGGCAACGGTGAGATGACCGGCACAACCTGGCTCGAAGAGTCCGGCATCCTCGACGGCCCCATCATGATCACCAACACCCACAGTGTCGGTGTGGTGCGCGATGCCGTGATCGCGTGGAAGATCAAGCACGGCGGTCCCGACATGGAAGGTTATTTCTGGTCGCTGCCGGTTGTGGCCGAGACCTGGGACGGATGGCTCAACGACATCAACGGATTTCACGTCAAGCCAGAGCACGTCTTTCAAGCGCTCGATTCGGCGAAAAGCGGTCCCGTCGATGAAGGTAACGTCGGCGGCGGTACCGGCATGATCTGCAACGAATTCAAGGGTGGCATCGGCACTTCCTCGCGTGTGCTTGACGCCAAAGACGGCGGCTACACGATTGGCGTGATCGTGCAGTGCAATTATGGCCGCCGCACTGAACTGCGCATTGCCGGCGTTCCTATCGGCAAAGAAATTCCGGAACAGCGCGCGTATGAGCCGGACGAGACAAGTTCATTGCAGCCGCCCGCGGATAAGGACACCGGCTCGATCATCATCGTGATCGCCACTGACGCCCCGCTTATTCCGACGCAGCTTAAGCGTCTGGCGCGGCGTGCCTCTCTTGGCCTCGGCCGGGACGGAAGCTACTCCGGCGACGGCTCCGGCGATATCTTCATCGCCTTTTCGACCGCGAATTCCGGCATGGCGAAACCCAAGGGAATTCACGAGTTGAGGATGCTGCCCAATGACAGCCTCGATCCCCTTTTTCTGGCAACGGTGCAAGCCACCGAGGAGGCCGTAGTAAACGCGATGATCGCCGCAGACACTATGACCGGGATCAACGGCCACACAGTGATTGCTCTTCCGCACGACAAACTGCGCGAAGTGCTGAAGAAGTACAACCGGTTGGTCAAGTAGGGACAGAAAAGAGCGCGACCTTGTTATCGCGGACCTATTCTGCATTACGTGACCTATCTGCTCGAAGCAGTTGTTCCCGATGGCGCGCCAAATTGTACGTTGACGTTGGCACATCATCGTTCTTCGTCTTGCCCACACGTTGATAGAGGGTCAACGCGACCTCGGTAAGTCCGTAGTCCTCGGCTACACGCGCAAAGCCATACCAGACGGGCTCATTGGGTTGACTCATGCCCGCGGCATCCATGGCTTTCAACAACAACTCTCTAGCCTCCTTGGTCTTGCCCATCTCCGCATACAGGCAGGCCAGCGTATGAATTTCATTGAAAGAGCTATTGTCATTGATGGCCTGCTGGAGAATTGAAAGGTCCTCGTCGGAAACCTTGCCGAGCATGATCGCGTTCCAGGTGTACTCGTTGAAATCCCACATGCCGGCGCGGTTCTTGTCGATCAGAGGCCGAATGAGGCTTCTGGCCTGCACAAAATCGCCCTGCCCGTCTGCCAGTTCCGATGCTACGCGCGCTGCCGTCTCATCGTCCGGGATCCGCCCCAGCCGTGTTGCGATCGCTTTTTCTCCTACCTGCCAATGATGCGTGCGCAGGTTCGCCTCGATCACATCCCACAATGCCGAGTCCGAGCCTGGATTCGCTGCCAGCAAGCGCGTCGAAACTTCTTCGAGCAGTGGCCAATCTCGCGTTGTTTTCGCCGCGGTAGCCAACAATAAATCAAGGCGCGTTTGCTCCGGTTCCTTCGCCTGCGCCCGCGCCTGCTTGATGAAGTCGACGTAGTCACGAATTCCGGACTCGTAAGCATGGATGGCGACAGCCGCCAGTTTCATCCGCGCGGGATCGGGATCGTCGCCCCGCGTCCAGAAGCGCGGGAAGAGCCTGCCGCCCAGCGGATCGTCGCCATTGTTCATCCGAAGAATTTCACGCGTCCAGTCCAGCCAGATCTTGGCGCCCTTTAGATCGTTCGCCGCCAGCCGTTGCAACACCTCGCGGCCCACGGGCGTGAAATCCTCGAACACCACCAGTTGGAATCCCGCGTTCTTTCGCGTGACGAGCATTACGTCCGGCGTGCTGCCAAAACCTGACGTCCGAATTCGGAATCCGGTCTGATCATCCCCTTCAACCGACATCTTCAAATTGGAGAGCAGCAGATCCGCGGCCATCGGAGTGGGAATGTCCTCATTCGCCAAGGTCTGGCGTAGGCGGTGGACCGCATTGGCATTGTCCGTCGCGGCATCTTTCCGATCCTCAGCATCGAAGTCCATATACTTGAATAAATATTCGGGCTTCGATGCCGGATTGAGAGAATCGAGCAAGAAGTTCTGTACGATCCGCCTGGGATCGCTCTCGGGAAATAAAACCTCTTCATACGGCCGGACATTGTGCACCAGTTCAATGCGTTTGCGGAGCTTCGAGCTGTCCGCCTGCCCGCTGGCCGCCGCATTCAGCAGATCAAGTGCGGGCGGATACATCCTCAGCCGGAATAGGAAGCTGGCTGCCGAGACCAGATCGTCACTGCGCGTGCTTTCGCTGGACTCGCGCCGTTTCGCCTCGGTCAGCGCCGCTTGCGATCCGTCCTTTGCTGCCAGCACCACGAGGCGAACCCCTATCCGCTCGTTCGTCGACGCCAAGGTATCGCAGAACGTCAGCGCCTCCTCCCACTTTTTCTGGTAGACCAGGTCATACAAAAGGTTATTGTCGAAACGCTCGGAATGAGCCTTGTCCAAGTCCTTGAGCGCCCGATATTCCGTCACTGCTCCGTTTAGATCTGAAGCGGTAGAGTAGCGCTCGCCGTGCTCGTCGAATTCGAGCAGAATGGCGACATCGGCATAGTTGGTCCACTCTTTCGGATCGACCTCGATTGCCTTGCGATAGGCCGCCAGCGCACCCTTCAGATCGAATCCCTCGCCGAAACGGCGGCCAATTGCGTCGTGTTCCAGGATCCAACCGCGCGCGCTCCATGCTTCGCCATTCTTGGGATCGAGTTCCGTTGCGCGCGCCGACTCCTTGCGCGCTTCTTCCCCAAAACCTGCTGCCAGCAGCGCATTTGCCATCTGGATATGGTGCAATCCTTCAGCGGGGTGCAGCTTGATCATCTCCGCATAGGAAGCCAATGCCTCTTTTGCTTTCCCCGCCGCCAGCAGCGCCGCCCCTTTCTGCGGAAAGCTGAAAATGATCGGGTCGGCGCTGCCCAGTGTATGCGCAGCTTGCCGCAAAGCCTTGAGTTCTTCGGGCGTGTAGCGTGCCTTGACCGAGTTGAACCGGATCACGGCACTCACACTTCCGTCCGCTTCTATCGAATAATGCGAAGTTAGTTTTCCGGGGCCAATTGACTGCTCGCTGTCCTTGGGAAGCACGGGCGCATCGAAGGAAGGCGGCGCAACAATTCGGTAGTGCCACTCGGTGGTGAAGGGCTGAATCTCAATGTCGTTCCTTCGCGGTTTCCAACCCGGCTGGTCCGGTTTGTCAGTTCCATCGTCGGAGATGACATAGTCCGGAAATCCCCAGAAAATTCCATCCATGCGAATCGCCGCCACCGCCTGGTCAAGATCCGAGTTGCCCCGTCTTGCCTTCGCCATTTCCAGCTTCAACTGAAACGGCTTAGTCAGATCGCTCCCTGCGGTGTGCTCGACGTTCGTCAGGTCGTCCGCAAGGAAACTGTTCTTCACATACCGTGCCAGTCCTTCCCGGGTTTCTTTTGATTCGTCCTGGCCATAGCCTCTGCGCAGCACCGCCGATTCATTCCCGGTGCTCTCGAACGTCTCTACAATGTGCGCCGGGCCATATTCGGACAAGCGATACTCCCGCGTCGCCTTCTGCACGTTCTCTTCCGGAGCGTTGATCGGAATGCGGACCAGTTCTCTCGTATCGGGACCAACCAACAACGCCAGCCGTCCCTGGTCAACCCAAGGCAGGTCGCCGGGCTCGTAGAACTCGGCCGTCGCATCGATCCATGTAGCGTTCTTCCCTGGAACATAGACGATGGCGTGATTGAAAAGTCCGATTCCCGGCACCTCAGCCGTGACGTCCGCCTCGCCGCGCACGTAGAGCAACGCCATTTGCGCCGGAATGCCAGCGGCCTGCAAGGCCGACACCAGTACGACCGCTTTGTCTTTGCAGTCGCCATACCCGGTCTTGAGCGTGTCCCCGGCGGGATGCGGTATCAGTTGCGACGAGCCGAACTCGAGACCGGTATACCGCACCTTCTCGTGCAGGTTGGTCACGATTCGCTTCATCAACTCCCGGCCGCGCAACCGGTTCGTGCCTGCTAATAGCGGGGCCACATCGTTCGATCGGATCGCACCCTTGATCTCGTCGTAGTAGCTCCTGGCCACTGCATTCCACGATTCGCCGGTGCCGTAGTCGACGGCCGGCCACATCTCGGAATCTGCCGGCAGATCGCCTTCCTCGGCTTCGAATGCATCAATCGGTCCCGCCTCGAATCGGATGGTTATAACTCCGTCTTTCTCCTCTCGCTTTACGCTCACAGAAGGCGCTTTGTGCAATTTGTATTTCAGGGTCTGCGATGACGGCGCCTGCAACTCCAGTGACGCGTGCAGCACCGTGCCGTCCTCGCCGAAGTAATAACGCCATTCTCCGCCGTTTCCAATCTGCGGAGAAGAATCTCTCCACACCTGCTCGGTTTCCACGATCGAGCCGACCTGAATTCCCGGCAGTGGCCCCGAGTACGTACGTGAATCTTCATACAACTCTGGCCGCTGGTCGTGCATGGGTGCCTCGGTCAGGATCTTCGGATCCAGCGCAACCACCGTTCCATCCGGCTCGATTACCCGCGCGCGGATCTCCGGCCGAGGACCACGCCATGGAGACCAACTCGCGCGCGCCGTTCCCCAGCGCGCCATCGCCTCCTTGCTTTCTATGCGATAGACGGTCCGAGTAGTGACCGTGTATTTGCCGCTCGCATTGAAGACTTTGCGCTGTTCTTCGGTGAAGATTGTGACCTTGTCATATTGCTTGGGCTTGATCGTTGCCGCTGCCGCGATCAATTCCTTGGGATCCGCCGAGAAAGAGGCGCTATTCCAGGGTGCTGCAGAGGTGGTTTGCGCATGAAGCCCGCAGGAGAGAAAGACCAGCCATAGACCAGAAAGGACGCGCAGACGAGTGGACGAAGGGATCATAAGATAGCAAGCCTTTAACAAATGCGTTGGAACCATTCGCACAAGTTCCTTCGGCGGGTGCCGTCTTGTGCGGAGAGAGTAAATGCACACCGGATGTTACGCCAATCGCAGTAAGAGCGCTAGATAGATTTACAAAACTCACTGTTATCCAATTCGTGGCGATCCGCCGACGCAGCCGCGTCGGCTACTGTGGGCAAGCAGCGTGTGTCCGCTTCAAAAGCCAAGCCATGTTTTGTCCGAGGACCTTCATCGTCCGGATGCCTTCGGCGTCTTTCTCGACTTCGCCCGGCTCCCAGCCAATTCCAATATTCCAGTAAGACGATCCGGGAACGATCATCTCGCTGATCAGGAAAAAGTGATTGAGGGCATCAAAAGCGTGCATGGCGCCGGCTCGCCGCACCGCCACAACTGCGGCGCCCACTTTGTGACGCAGCATCCCGCCATTGGCTCTGGAGACGAGACACGCCCGGTCCATCAGCGCTTTGATCTCCGGGGAGACGTCGGCAACGTAGGTCGGTGACCCGAGGAGGATGCCATCCGCCGCGTCCATCTTTTCGATGCACACGTTTCCGAAGTCGTCTCCCTCTTGCGAGCAGCGGCGATTCTTCTTCGTCGAGCATTTACGACAGGCCAGACAACCATGGACATTGGCGCCGGCGAGCTCGACCATTTCGGTCTCGATTCCTTCCTTCTCAAGTTCGGTCAAAACGTATCTGAGCAGAATCGCGGTATTCCCCTGTCGACGGGCGCTGCCATTAAACGCAACAACCTTCATGTTGGCTCCGATGAGGTGAGTCGGATGAGTACGTCTTCATTGTCGCCTGTAGGAATGAGTGTTGCTGTTACACACGTCACAAACGGATGAGATGTGCCTGGCCTTCAGAGAGGCAAGAAGATCTGATGGATGCCCGTGGTCACGGGGCGGAGATGGTCTGACCGGGATCGGCGTTGGGAGACTCCTCAAATCTCTCGGTGGTGATGTCGCGCGGCTGGCGCAATTCGGGGAAGAACCAGGTCCATAGGGCGATGACGACCAGCGTGCCGGCACCGCCCAAAACTACGGCTGGAACCGTGCCGAACCAATGGGCCGTCAGGCCGGATTCGAATTCTCCAAGCTGATTTGAGGCGCCGATGAAGATCATGTCGACGGCGTTGACACGGCCGCGCATGGCGTCGGGGGTGCGGATCTGCACGAGGATGGCGCGAATCACCACGCTGACCATGTCGCACGCGCCCACCAGGAGCAGCGAAACCAGCGAGAGCGCGAGGCTTCGAGATAGGCCGAAGGTGATGGTGAAGATCCCGAACCCGGCGACACAGGCAAGCATGACGGGGCCGGCTTGGCGCCGCAGAGGACGATGGGCAAGGAGCACAGCCATGGCCGCGGCGCCGACGCCGGGCGCACTGCGCAGGAGGCCGAGGCCCCAGGGCCCGGTGTGGAGAATTGTGCGTGCATAAACAGGCAGGAGAGCGACTGCTCCGCCAAGCAGTACAGCAAACAGGTCGAGAGAGATGCTACCGAGAATGAGCTTTTCCCGCCAGATATAACTGAGGCCGGCGAGCACGGTCTGAAGGCTGACGGGCTCGCGCAGGCGAGCCTTCTCCTGGGCTTTGACGCGGGTCATTGCGAGCGTAGCGGCGATGCCGGTGAGAGTGGCGGCAGCGTAGACGAATTGCGGGCCACGAAAAAAAGCGTAGAGGAGGCCTCCAAAGGTCGGCCCGAGAATGGTAGCGGTCTGAAAGAAACTGGAACTCCAGGCGACGGCGCTGGAAAAATGAATTTCGGGAACGATCTGCGGAAGGATAGCTCGAGCCGCGGGGAAGTTGAAGGAACGGATGGTGCCGAGCAGAATGACGACTCCATAAATGGGATAAACAGTTGACATGCCGCGGTGGGCAAAGAGGAACAAAAGGGCCGAGCAGGCAGCGAAGCTGGCATAGCAGGCGGTGACAAGTCTGCGCCGGTTCAGCAGGTCAACGGCATGCCCGGCAGGCAGGAAAAGGGCGATGCCGGGCAGGAACTGGGCAAGTCCGATGAGGCCGAGGTCGAGAGGGCGCTTGGTGATCTCATAGACCTGCCAGCCGACGGCGACGGATTGCATTTCCAGAGCGGCAACGATACAGAAGCGCGCGACCGAGAAAGCGACGAAGTCGGGATAGGCAAATACGGCGCGGGCCGCGGCTTTTGTGTTCCGCTCGGCGGAAGAATATGAGGAGTCAGACATCTTTCTTTACTGTACAATGTTGCGAATTCTCGGCGGGAGACGACCCTCGCTTTTTCCGGGATAGTCCGCGAATAGGACGAAGGAAGCGACTACCTTTGCGTGTGCGCGGACCCTTGAGTTTATAGATAAAAGGCACTTCGGTGACGCTGCGGGTCGCAATCGTGGGTTGTGGCAAAACGGCGGACATGCATGTCTCCGGGATCCAGCGGCTGGGCATGGCCGAAATCGTCGGCGTGTGCGATACCGAGCCGCTGATGGCGAGACAACTGGCCGCGCGCTACCAGTTGGAAAACACTTATAGCGATTTCGGGCAGTTACTCGACATTCAAAGGCCCGACATAGTCCACATAGCGACGCCGCCGCAATGGCACTACTCATTGGCCATGCAGGCGCTCGACTCCGGTTGCCACGTGCTGGTCGAGAAACCGCTCGCGCTCGATTATGGCGAAGCGCGGCAACTGGTCGAGGAGGCCGAAAAGCGAGGCAGAAAACTGACGGTCGGATACAGTTATTACTTCGACCCGGTGGCAAGAATGCTGCGTAACCTCGTGGCCCAGGGCGTAATGGGCGAACCAGTACACCTGGAAAGTTTCTTCGGATACAACCTGCAGGGGGCGTTCGGCACCTCGATCATGGCCGATGGAAACCATTGGGTTCGCAAACTCCCAGGCAAGCTCTTTCAGAACCTGCTCGATCACCTGCTCAACGAAATCACGGAATTTCTGACGGACGAAGAGCCGCTAGTGCAGGCGCATTCGTGGCAGGGCGCTCCGCGTTTATCCGAACACCAACCCGAACTGCCGGATGAGCTGCGGGTGACGGTGATCGGAGAGCGGACGTCGGCGTTCGCCGTCTTTTCCTCGCATGCGCGGCCGGTTCAGCATTACCTGAAGTTTTATGGCACGAAGAACACGGCGCACCTTGATTTTGACTGCAGCACGATCACGCTGGACCGGCAGTCGAAGCTGCCGGGTGTTTTGGGGCGGCTGGAAGGGCCATTCACGCAGAGTTGGGAGCACATGCGCCAGGGCGGCAAGAATGTATTCCGGTTCTTGAAGTCGGACTATCACTTTTTCACGGGCTTCAATTACTTGCTGCAGCGGTTTTACGAAAGCGTGCAGAACGATTCAGCGGTGCCGATCTCGTACCGAGAGATGTTGCGGACATCTGCGCTGGTTGATGAGGTGGTGCGGCAAGTGCGCGGGCGGGAGAGGGTCGTCGCATGAAGAGCCTGGTTACGGGAGCGTCAGGATTTTTGGGACGGGCGGTGGTAGAGCGCCTGCTGGCGCACGGAGCGCGCGAGATTCGATGCTTTGTGCGTCCGAGCAGCGACCTGACGGGGCTGGAGGAGTTGCGCTGGCGCTACCCGCAGGCGCAAGTCGAGTACGTCGCCGGCAACCTGACGTCCCCGGAGGACGCGCAGCGGGCCGTCGAAGGAGTGGAGACGATCTATCACCTGGCGGCGGGAATGAAGGGTCTGCCAGCCTCGCTGTTTTTCGATACGGTGGTGGCATCGATGCATTTGCTGGACGCGATCCAGGACCGAGTGCGGCGGGTGGTGCTGGTGAGTTCGGTCGGCGTGTATGGCACTTCTTACGTCGATACCGAAGAGTTGATTGACGAGAATACGCAACTGGACCCGCATCCGGAGAAGAGGAATGCGTACTTCCACGCGAAGATCTGGCAGGAGCGGTTGTTCCAGGAGCAAGCGGACAAGGGCAAGTTGAATCTCGTGACCGTGAGGCCGGGAGTGCTGTATGGAAAAGGAACTCCCGGAGTGGGATTGCCATCGCGGATGGGGCTGGTGATCGGGAATTTCCTGCTGATGCTGGGTGGAAAAAATGTAGTGCCGTTATCGCACGTGGTGAACTGCGCAGAGGCAACGGTCATTGCTGGACTGAGTCCGGATGCGGCAGGGAAGTCCTTCAACGTGGTTGACGACGACCTGCCGACGGCGAAGGAATATCTGCGCGGGTACAAGAAGCAAGTGAAGCGAATTCCAACCGTCAAACTGGCATATCCGATGGCGATGATGCTTTCACAGATGGTTGAAAAATATCACCGGCGGACGCATGGTCAGATTCCGGCGGTGCTCACTCCTTATGAGACCAGCGCGATGTGCAAAGGGCATCGCTTCGACAATCGAAATATCAAGAAGCTGGGCTGGAAACAGATTGTTCCAACCAACGAGGCGATGCGCGAGACCTTTGCGTACCTGAAAGCCAGCCAGAACGGCCATCCTTCGTGAGTGAAGCTGTCCAGGAAAGCGCAGAAGTCGTGCGCGAGCTGGTTTCATCCCGGCTCAAGGCGCCGGTGTTTGTGGTGGGTTCGGCGCGCTCGGGCACCAACTTTCTGTACGACACGTTGCTCTCCGCGGGTGGTTTCGCGGTTTATCG
>Ga0335070_10001756_pt1 | contig 25209 bp, 24 predicted proteins | sample Lox_Sample_13_FD_206722 | JGI IMG/M metagenome (GOLD analysis project Ga0335070, IMG submission 206722) | Soil microbial communities from Loxahatchee National Wildlife Refuge, Florida, United States - Lox_Sample_1.3 | ecosystem: Environmental > Terrestrial > Soil > Wetlands | place: USA...
CTTAAACCGACCAGCCCATCCGAGCGAATTAGTCGTATTGCGGTCTGCGGCCCGACCCGTCAGGGTAGACCGCAGGATCGCATAATCGGGATTGCGCGGTGGTCGGCTTCAGTCGGCGGCCGCCGTATGGACTTCCTGGCTGACCCCCTGATGCTGCAGCATCGCCTTCAGCAGCTTCGGCGGCGACATCGGCAGCTCGGTCATGCGCACGCCCACGGCGCGGTAAATCGCGTTTGCGACCGCAGCCATCGGCGACACGATCGAGACCTCGCCCACGCCGCGCACGCCGAGCGGATGGCTGGGGTTGGGAACCTCTACGATAACCGTTTCGATCATCGGCAGGTCGAGACAGGTCGGCATCCGGTAGTCCAGGAGCCCAGTGTTACGCATGATGCCGCGCTCGTCGTACACGTATTCCTCGTTGAGCGCCCAGCCGATTCCCTGCGCCGTGGCTCCCTGCAACTGTCCTTCGACGTAGGCCGGATGGATTGCGCGGCCGACGTCCTGGGCGACGATGCATCGCAGAATCTTCACCTTGCCGGTATCGGGATCAACTTCGACGTCGACTCCGGTCAGCGCAAAGGCGTTGCCGACCGCGCCGACCGCGCCCGCGTTGAGCGTCGCGCGGCCGGTAATCGGGCCGCCGGTGCGCGCGAGCTTCGGGACGATCTCCCTGATCGTCATCGGCTTGACGCCGTTGCCGGCCGCGCTCAGGCGTCCGTTGTTGAACTCGATCTCCTGGGGTTTCTTCTCCCACAATTTCGCGGCGCGCTCCTTCAGCTGGCGCACGACGTCTTCGGCGGCCTCGTAAACCGCCATCCCGGTAGCGAGCGTGATACGGCTGCCGCCGGTCACGTCGGTATGGCCGATCGAGTCGGTGTCGGCGACGATCGGACGCACGTCTTCGGCCACGACTCCCAGCACCTCGGCCGCGATCATCGCCATCGCGGCGCGCGATCCGCCGATATCGACCGAGCCGGTCACGACGCTCAGCGTACCGTCGTTGTGCAGGTTGACGGTCGCTGCGGATTGGAGGCCGCCGTTGAACCAGAAGCCGGCGGCTACGCCGCGTCCGCGATTGGGCCCGTCGAGGGGCGAGCGATAATACTCGCTGTCCTTAAGCGCCTGGCAGGTTTCAATAAAGCCGATACGCTTGTAAGGCGGGCCAGCGGGCTGCGGGGTGCCCTCGCGCGCGCCGTTCAGGATACGGAAGTCCAGCGGATCGATTCCGCAGCGCAGCGCCAGCTCGTCAACCAGCGATTCGCAGGCGAACGCCGAGCTGGCGATCCCGGCGCGCGGTAAGCCGCGACTTTGGGCCGATTGACCACCACGTCGTAGGAGTCCAGCAACAGGTTGGGAACGTCATAGGGCGCCGTGCAGCACATCGCGCCCGGGGCGAACGGCGAGCCCGGAAAGCCGCCCGCCTCATAGGCCATCCAGAACTGCGCGGCGGTGATTTTGCCGTCGCGCGTCGCGCCCATCTTACCCTTGATCCAGGTGCCCGAGGTCGGCCCGCTGGCGCGCAGCACCTCGGCCCGGTTCATCGTCATCTTGACCGGCCGCCCGCTCTTACGGGCCAGCAGCAAGGCCACCGGTTCGAGATAGATCGTGGTCTTGCCGCCGAAGCCGCCGCCGATTTCCGCCGGCACCACCTTGATTCGGCCCTCGTCCATCTTGAGCACGGTGGCGGTGAGCGTGCGCACGTTGAACGTGCCCTGGGTTGAGCAATAGATGGTCGCGAGGCCGTCTGAATTGTAGATCGCGACGGCGTTGTGCGGTTCGATATAGCCCTGATGGACGGTCGCGGTTTTGAATTCGCGCTCGACGATATAATCGGCGGCGCGGAAGCCCGCTTCGAGGTCGCCGCGCTGGAACTGGATGTGCGCGGCGACGTTGGTCGGCCGGTCGGGGCCCTCGGGCGATCCGGGGTCGGTCCGTCCGGCGATAAACTTCTGGCGAATCTCGGGCAGCAGAATCGGCGCGTCAGCTTTCATCGCCGCCTCGGCGCTCATCACCGGAGGCAGAACCTCGTAATCGACCTCGATCAGGCGCAACGCTTCTTCGGCGATATGCGGGCTGGTGGCGGCGACCGCCGCGACCGCATGGCCGTCGTACAGCACCTTGCCGCGGGCCATCACGTTGAGCGACAGGTAGTGCGTGTTGACCACGAGTTCACCCATCATCGCGGTGGTGCCGGGGATGTCGGGAAAGTCGTCGCCGGTGACGATCGCCTTCACGCCGGGGAGGGCCGCGGCCTTTTCCGTGCGAATCGCGATGATGCGGGCATGCGCATGGGGGCTGCGCAGGACTTTGCCGTAGAGCATCCCCGGAAATGAGTAGTCGGCGCCGTATTTCGCCCGTCCGGTGACCTTTTCGATCCCGTCGTGCCGGATGGGCCGGGTGCCGATAACCCGGAAGCTTTTCTGCGAAGAGCCGTTGGTGGAGTCCGCCATGATCAACCTCGTGTGTATGCAGGTTATCACGACCGGCGCCGCCCCGTCACGAGCGGCCAAGGCCCGCGCCCGCTGCGGATAGTCGTTGACCGACCGCTCTGGTAGGCTCCGCGGGACATTCGCGCCTAAGGAGACGTTCGATGCCGCAGATGATGAACGATCCCGCATTCAGGGCATACTCAATCGCCTGCTCCATCCTGGTCTTCAAGATGCTCGCGGTCGCGCTGATGACCGCGGCCACCCGTTCGCGGCTCAAACAGTTTCTGAATCCGGAGGACGCGAAGGTGTTAGGGGGAGCCGGCGTGGCGCAGGAGCATCCTGACGTCCAGCGTATGCTGCGGATGCATCGCAACGACCTCGAGAACATCCTGCCGTTTTTCACCGTCGGATTGATTTTCGTGCTGATGGGAGTCTCGGCATTCGCCGCGCAAGTGTATTTCTACACGTTCACCGGCGCGCGGATCGTGCACACGGTTACTTACATCGCGAGCCTACAGCCGTGGCGCACGATCGCGTTCGTGCTCGGCGTGGTCTGTATGGTCGGGATGCTGGTGCAGATTCTGATCGCCGCGCTGTGATGCGCGCGGATGGCGCGGCCGCCGCTCAATCCTCGAGCGCGAGGTCCTTCGTCTCCTCGACCATCAGAATCGCCGCGATCCCGATCGCGCTGCTTCCGACCAGGTACCAGGCGGGCGAGAGCGGATTCCCGGTCGCATGGATGAGCCAGGTCACGGCGATCTGCGTGGTGCCGCCAAATAGGGCGACCGCGAGCGCATAGGCGATCGACAATCCCGCGCTGCGCACGGCTTTCGGGAAGCATTCCGGAATCACCACCAGCACCACGCCGCCGAGAGCGTTGAGCGCCGCCATCAGCCCCGCCATCGCCAGCAGCGCGCCGAGGGTGCGGTGGTGGTTGAGCAACGCGAACGCAGGCCAGGCGACCGCCGTCAGCGCGAGCTTCGAGACGAGATACACCGGTTTGCGCCCGACGCGGTCGGATAGCCATCCGCCGGCGAGCCCGAACCCAAGCAGGCAGAGACCCGTGACCACCGTCGCGCCCATCGAAGCGCCGGTCGCCATGTGCAGCGTGCTGAGCGCGTAGGTCGTCATGTAGAGGCCGACGTAGGTTGCGATCGTGCCGCTGGTGATAAGCATCAGCGCCAGCACCAGCGGACGCCGATGATGCTCGAGCAGGGCGGAGAGCACGCGGGCGGCGCTCGGATGGACGGTCTTCGCGCCGAGGTCCACGGTCTCCTGCAACCGGCTGCGCATGACCAATCCCACGGGCACGATCGCGATCCCGACGATGAACGGGACGCGCCACCCCCAGGACTCCATCGCGTCGGCGCCGATCAGCAAAGACAGCAGCACGCCGAGCGCGCCGGCGAGCGCCGAGGCCGCTCCCTGGCTCGCGATCTGCCACACCGCGTACTGTCCGCGCTTTTCCGGGAGCGCTGCTTCGAGCAGATACGACGTCGATGGTCCGACTTCGCCGCCGAGCGCGAAGCCCTGGACGAGGCGCGCGACCAGCACCAGGATCGGCGCCGCAAGTCCGATCGTCGAGTAAGGGGGCGTCGCCGCGAGCAGCACCATCCCGGCCGCCATCAGTCCGATGCTGAGCATCATCGCCGGCTTGCGCCCCGCGCGGTCCGCGTACGCGCCGATTACGATTCCTCCGAGCGGACGCGAGATGAAACCCACGCCGAAGGCGGTAACCGAGAGCAGCAAGCTGATGAACGGGTCGTGCGAGGGGAAGAACGCGTGCCCGATCATCACCGCGAAGAACGCATAGGTGGTGAAGTCGTAAAATTCGAGCCCGTTGCCGAGCACCGTCGCGACCACGGCGCTGGTCGGAATCGGCGCCCGCGGCGCGATCGCGCGCGCCGGCGTTGCGCGGCGGGCTGGGGTTTCGGCCATGCTCGCGCGGACCGCGGCTATTTAGCGCCGCCGCCGATCGCAGGCAGAAAATAAACTTCGCTGGTTTCCTTGACCGGGTCGAGCAGGCCGCCGATACCCATCTCGCCGTCGATCGAGACGGCGACGCCCGGCTTCAGGTCTTCGTCCTCGATCAGATGGGCCTTGATACCGGGGAACTGGCGCTCGAGGTCATCGATCACGGCGCGCACGGTGGTGCCGCGCACGACAACGCGATCGTGTCCGCTGGTCAGCGGCCGCATCAGGGCCGGAATTATCACGGTCGGCATCAGGTCAACTGGCCTATCATCACCTTGTGCGTCAGCGACGGTAAGCATTAAAGCGCGGCCGGCACCGATATAAAAAGGGCCGGGCCCCGAGACGGAGCCCGGCCCCTCGCTAACCGTAGTTCAGTCGGCCGCGGCGGAGGCGACCGAGGAGCCTTCCTTGTGCAGGATCGCCTTGAGCACGCGCCCGGGCGACATCGGCAGCTCCGTCATCCGCACGCCGACCGCGTTGGCGATCGCGTTGGCGACCGCCGCCGGCGGCGGCACGATCGAGACCTCGCCCACGCCGCGCGAGCCGATCGGATGGCCGGGCGCCGGAACCTCGACGATGCAGGTTTCGATCATCGGGAGATCCAGACACGTCGGCATCCGGTAATCCAGCAGTCCCGAGTTACGCAGCACGCCCTTGGAGTCGTAAAAGTACTCCTCGTTGAGGGCCCAGCCGATGCCCTGGACGGTGCCGCCCTGCATCTGGCCCTCGACGTAGCTCGGATGGACCGCCTTGCCGGCGTCCTGCGCGCACGTGGCGCGCAGGATCGAGACCTTGCCGGTTTCCGGATCGACCTCGACGTCGACGCAGGTCGTGGCGAAGGCCGGACCGACCGCTCGCGCGTTAACCGTCGCCCGTCCGGTGATTGGGCCGCCCGTGCGGCCGAGGCGCGGAACGATCTCCTTGATCGTCATCGGCTTGACGCCGTTGCTCTTGGAGGTGAGCACGCCGTTGTTGAACGCGACCTCTTCGGGCTTCTTCTCCCACAGCTTGGCCGCGCGCTCCTTGAGTTGGCGTACGGCGTCTTGCGCGGCCTCGTAAACGGCGAGTCCGGTGGCGACGGTGGTGCGGCTGCCGCCGGTTACGTCGGTGTAGCCGATCGCGTCGGTGTCGGCGATAAGCGGGCGAACGTCGTTTACGTCGAGGCCGAGCACCTCGGCCGTGATAATCGCCATCGAGGCGCGCGACCCGCCGATATCCACCGAGCCGGTGACGACGCTGGCGGTGCCGTCGTTATGAATATTGACGATCGCCGAGGACTGGAAGCCGATGTTGAACCAGAAACCGGTGGCGACGCCGCGTCCGCGGTTTTTCCCCGTGAGCTTGCTCTTGTAGTGCGGGCTGTTCTTGATCGCCTCGATCGTCTCGATCATGCCGATCCGCTTGTACGGCGGCCCGGCGGTCTGCGGCGTGCCTTCGTGGGCGCCGTTCTTGATGCGGAAGTCGCACGGATCCATCCCGCACTTGGCGGCCAGCTCATCGACGATCGTTTCGGAAGCGAACGCCGCGTTGGTCGCTCCCGGCGCGCGGTAGGCCGCGGTCTTGGGCCGGTTGACGACGACGTCGTAGGCGTCCACCACGATATTGGGGATGTCATACGGCGCGAGGATGCACATCGCGGCCATCGGCACCGGCGATCCGGGAAAGCCGCCCGCCTCGTAGGCCATCCAGGCCTCGGCGGCGACGATCTTGCCGTCCTTGGTCGCGCCCATCTTGCAGCGCACGGTTCCGCCGGAGGTCGGGCCGCTCGCGCGCAGCACCTCGGCGCGGTTCATCGTCATCTTTACCGGATGGCCGGTTTTCTGCGAGAGCAGCACCGACAGCGGTTCGAGGTAGATGGTGGTCTTGCCGCCGAAGCCGCCGCCGATCTCGGCCGGCACGACGCGGATTTTGCCCTCGGGGATGCCCAGCACGGCGGCGCTCAACGAACGCACCACGAAGCTGCCCTGGGTCGAGCAGTAGATGGTGGCGTGGCCGTCGGAGTTGTAGATGCCGACCGCGTTGTGCGGCTCGATATATCCCTGATGGACCATCGCGGTCTTGAAGGTGCGCTCGATCACGTAGTCGGCCTTGGCGAAGCCTTCGTTGACGTCGCCGCGCTTGAACTGCATGTGGGCGGCGACATTGGTCTGTTTGTCGGGGCCGTCCTCCTTGTTGCGCAGCGCGGGCAGCAGGATCGCCGCGCCCGGCGCCATCGCGTCCTCAACCGTCATCACCGGCGGCAGCACCTCGTAATCGACCTCGATGAGGCGCAGCGCCTCTTCGGCGATATGCGGGCTGGTCGCCGCGACGGCGGCCACCGCGTGGCCGTCGTAGAGCGCCTTGCCGCGGGCGAGGATGTTGCAGGTCAGGTGATGCAGGTTGATCGGCAGCTCGCCGCCCTGCTCGATCCGGTCGGGCAGCTCCGGCAGGTCGGCCGCGGTCACGACCGCCTTGACACCGGGGAGCTTGAGCGCCTTGTCGAACTTGATCGATTTGATAATCGCGTGCGCGTGCGGGCTGCGCAGCACCCTGCCGTAGAGCATTCCCGGGAACGAGTAGTCGGCCCCGTAGCGGGCCGCGCCGGTAACTTTCTCGACTCCGTCGTGACGGATCGGGCGCGTTCCAATCACCCGGAATTGGTTTCCTTCTGTCGTCGCTGCCATGTCAGCTATCTCCCTTTAACGAAAACTTTTGCAGTGCCTGGAGCTTCTGGCAATAGCGCCGTCACGGCTCCTTCAGGCCGCCTTGGACGCGCCCCCCTTGGAGGCTTCGAGCACCGCGTGAACGATCTTGTCATAGCCGGTGCAGCGGCAGAGATTGCCCGCCAGCGCGTAGCGAATCTCGGCCTCGGTCGGATGCGGGTTATGGTCGAGCAGCGCCTTGGCCGACATCAGGAAGCCCGGGGTGCAGATGCCGCACTGGAGGCTCGCGTTTTCGAGAAACTTCTGCTGCAGCGGATGCAGCTTGGCGCCTTGCGCGAGTCCCTCGACGGTTTCGATCTTGTGGCCCCCGGCCTCGACGCCCAGCATCAGGCAGGAACAGACGGCCCGGCCGTCCACGATCACGCTGCACGCGCCGCAGTCGCCGGTCAGGCATCCTTCCTTGCTGCCGGTCATCCCGAGTACGTCGCGCAGAACCTCGAGCAGGCTCTGGCGCGGCTCGCAGAGGAATTCCACTTGTTCGCCGTTGATCGTCGTTTCTACTACCGTCTTTTTATCCATGTTTAATCTTTGTCTAATCAGTTGGTCTAATCTTTGTTCAATCAATCGTCGGTTATCGCGTTGGGGCCGTTGCGAGCGATTCGATTCTGTACTGCGGAGGCGACTATACCATCCTCGCGCGTTCTATCGCGATCGCGAGCGTCCTGCGCGTAAGCACGCCAACCAGGTGGCGCCGGAACTCGGCCGTGCCGCGCATGTCGTCGATCGGCGAGCTCTGCTCGATTGCGAGCTTGCACGCGCGATCGATCGCTGCGGCGTCTATTTTTTTGCCCTCGAGCGCCTGTGAAGCCTTGCCTGCGAATATCGGTGTCGGTCCGACCGCGCCGAGGGCGATGCGCGCGTCAGTGAACCGGTCTCCTTCGAGGTCCAACGTCACTGAAGCGCCGACTCCGACCACCGCAATGTCCATCTCGTTGCGCGGTATGAAGCGCAGGTAAGCATCTGAGGAATGGCGCGCGGGCACCGGGATTTGGAGTTCTACGAGGATTTCGTTCGGCTGCAGCACGGTCCGGCCAGGCGCGGTGCAGAAATCCTCTGCTGCCACGATGCGCTCTCCTTTTGGACCAGCCACTCGGCATTTGGCACCCAGCGCGATGAGCGCCGGAGTGGTGTCGGCCGCCGGCGAGCCATTGCACAGGTTGCCGCCCACAGAAGCGCGGCTCTGGATCTGGTTCGATCCGATAAGGTGCGCGGCCTCGGTAAGTCCGGGAAAATAGCGGCGCAGGTCGGCGTTTTCGTAAATCTGGACCGCCGGCACAGCGGCGCCCAGCCGCAAACCCTTCTGGAGATCGAAGCTTATCTGGTTGAGCTCAGGAATCTTTTTAACGTCGACCACATAGTCCGGACGGCGCACTCCGGCGCGGAGCTGGATGATGAGGTCGGTGCCGCCGCACAGCGGGCGTCCCTTCTCGCCGTGCTGAGCGAGCAGTGCTACCGCGTCCTTCAGCGTTGTTGGAGCTTCGTAGTTAATCGCGTGCAAGTGTGCTTACCCTCCCGGACGGGCACTACCCGTCCACTAAACTTCGCAATCCAATCTGCAACTCAACTCCCGAGATTTAACTCAGAAGCTTCTCGAGCTTCCCGCGGTGGCTCAACCCGCAAGCTTAATCGAAAGACCGGCTAAAAGAACACCCCCGCAACACGCAGGCCCGGCGCGCGGCCTGCGCAAAGACGATTTCAACTGCGGTTTACTCCCTAAAACCGAATTTGGCAACGACTCGCGCCGCCTGCCGCGCCAGCACTGGCGCCCACTCGCCCATATTGGCAAAGCGAGGATCGTTGGTCTGCCCGCGTACGTAGCGGACGTAAATCTGCTCGACCACGGTCGCGGTCTTCCAGTTGGCCCACGCCCGGTAGTAATCGACCATGCTGACGTCGCGCCCGCTGCGCCGGGCGTAACGAGCGGTCATTTCGTCGCGGCTGAGGAAGCCGGGCGCCGTAGTATGCGCGTACCCCTGCGAGAGCGCGATCAGCTCGGGCGGATCGCCGGCCTCGCGCCAGTAGCCGATCGTGAGCCCCAGGTCGATCATCGGGTCGCCGAGCGTGGACATCTCCCAGTCGAATACGCCGACCACCTTGCCCGAGTCCCCTTTCTCGAACATCACGTTGTGCAGGTAAAAGTCGTTGTGCAGCAGCACCGGTTTCTGCGCCGCCGGCATGTGCTCGAGAAACCACGTGCCGAGCTTTTCCATCAGCGGCACTTCGCGCGTCTTGGCTTTTTCCCAGCGTCCCATCCATCCCGTGATCTGGCGCTGCAGGAAGCCCTCGGGGCGGCCGAGGCCGCCAAGCCCGATCTTTTCGTAGTCGGCGGCGTGGAGGTCGGCGAGCGTGTCGATCAGGTTTTCGGCGATGCGGCGAAAGGTCTCGGGTTTGGCGTCGATCTCGGGCGGCAGCGGATGGCGATTCTTGATCACCGCGCCCTCGCGCCGCTCCATCACGAAGAACGTCGCGCCGATGATCGAGGGATCCTCGCACAGCACGATCGCGCGCGGCGCCGCGGCGAATCCCTCCCATAGCCGCGACAAGACCCTGTATTCGCGCGCCATGTCGTGCGCCGAGGGCGGCAGCGGTCCGAACGGCGGCCGCCGCACGACCCACTGATGGCCGTCGGCGAAGCGCAACAAGTAGGTCAGGTTGGAGCTGCCGCCGCGAAACTGCAGGACCTCCATCGCGGTGTCCGCGCCGGGCACGTTGTGCTCGCGCAGGTAGGCCTGAAGCTTCGGCCAGTCGAGGCGTTCTTCTTCGCGCACCTCGCCGTATTCGGCCGCGAGGTCGTCGGTTGCGACGGTCTGTGCGCCGGGTTGCGCCGGAGTCAGCTTTTGATGCTCCGCCATAAGCGATCCAGTGTGCTCCGCTATTGCTGCCAGCGGCGCACTTCGCGCCGCGCGATCTGCATCCGATGGACTTCGTCGGGGCCGTCAACGATGCGCATCGCGCGCTGCTCGCGCCAAAAGCGCGCGATCGGCGTGTCGTCGGTCATCCCGAGCGCGCCGTGAAGCTGGATTGCGCGGTCGAGCACGTTCATCACCATGTTCGCGGCCTGCACCTTGATCTCCGCGATTTCCTGACGCGCCTCGCGTTTGCCGGCGGTGTCGATTTTCCACGCCGCGTGCATCACCATCAGGCGCGTCGCGTCGATTTCGATCCGCGAATCGGCGATCCATTGCTGGATGTTGGCCTTGTCGGCGAGCAGGCTCCCGTGGGTAAAGCGCGTCGCCGCCCGCTTGCACATCAGCTCGAGCGCCCGCTCCGCCACGCCGACCATCCGCATGCAGTGATGAATCCGGCCGGGGCCGAGGCGCGCCTGGGCGATCGCGAAGCCGCTGCCCTCCTCGCCGAGCAGGTTGGTCACCGGCACGCGGCAATCCTTGTAAACGATCTCGCAGTGGCCGCCGCCGCCCGCATGGCCCATCACCGAGACCGCGCGAATCAGGTTGAATCCGGGCGTGTCGGTGGGGACGATTATCTGGCTCGCGCGGCGATGCGGCTGGGTGTTGGGGTCGGTCACCACCATCGCGATCGCGAACGACGCGCCGACCGCGCCCGAGGTGAACCACTTGTGGCCGTTGATCACGTAGTAGTCGCCGTCGCGCACGGCGCGCGTTGCCAGCTGGGTGGGGTCGGAGCCCGCGGTCTCCGGTTCGGTCATCGAGTAGCAGGTGCGCATCGTGCCCTCGAGGCAGGGCTCGAGCCAGCGCTTCTTCTGCTCCGCGGTGCCGAAGTCGGCGAGAATTTCCATGTTGCCGGTGTCGGGCGCCATGCAGTTGAAGGCGCGCGAGCCGATGAAGGTGCGGCCCATCAGTTCGGAGAGCGGCGCGTACTCGGCCACCTTCAGGCCCTTGCCGTAATGCTCGTCGGGCATGAAGAGGTTCCACAGCCCCTCGGCCTTGGCCTTTTTGCGGACCTCCTTGAGAATCTCGGGCTCGGTATGCTCCTTGCCGTGGACGTTCATCTCGTCCTCGACCTGCTTCTCGATCGGATAGACATGCGCATTCATGAAGTCGGAGATGCGCTTTTGATACTGGGTGATTTTGGGCGACAGCGTGAAATCCATTACTTCCTCTTGACGGGGGCGACGATAGTGCGGTTCGCCATCGCGGGGCTGGCTATGCGAATCGAGTCCGAGACCCCGAAGCGATATTCCCGAACCCATTTCATAATCCAGAGCCATCCGAGAATAAAGCGAAGCGCGGGTCCGGCGGCCTTGCCGCTCTGAAGAGCTGGCGGTCTTGCGCCAAGTTGTTGCGCCGGGCGCGACTTTGCTAGTGCTCGCCTTAGAGAACGCGACCGGGGGTATCGAGCGATGAAGCGCAGCGTCGAGCGGATCCTGACCACCCATACCGGCAGCCTGCCGCGGCCGGACGACCTCGCCGATATGCTTTTTGCCAGGGAGACCGGCGAACTCGCCGACGCCGACGCGCTAAGGGCGCGCGTGCTCGCGGCGGTGGCGGAAATCGTACGCAAGCAGACCGAGGCCGGGATCGACGTCGTCAACGACGGCGAGATGGGCAAGATCGGCTATTCGACCTACGTCAAGGATCGGCTGAGCGGCTTCGGCGACGAGACGACGAAACGCGCCTCGCTCAGCGCCGCCGACATGGCCGAGTTTCCCGAATTCACCCAGCGGGCGTTTTCGGGACGCAAGGTGCCGCCGATGAAGCGGCCGTCATGCAACGGGCCGATCGCCTATCGCGACCGCGACGAGCTTGCGCGCGACCTCGACAACTTCAAGGCGGCGCTTGCCGGCGCCGGCGCGGCCGAGGGCTTTCTGAGCGCGGCGTCGCCTGGCGTGATCGCGCAGTTTCTCGGCAATACTTACTATCCAACGCACGAGGCCTATATCGCCGCGCTTGCCGACGCGATGAAGGTCGAGTACGACGCGATCCATCGCGCCGGCTTCCTGCTGCAGGTGGATTGCCCGGATCTCGCGATGAGCCGCCATATCCAGTTCGCGGGCGCGAGCACTGCCGAGTTCCGCAAGGTCGCCGAGCTGCACGTCGAGGCGCTCAACCACGCGCTGCGCGACGTCCCGCCCGACCGCATCCGCCTGCACCTATGCTGGGGCAACTACGAGGGGCCGCACCATCGCGACATCGCGCTCGGCGAGATCATCGACGTCGTGCTCAAGTCGCGTGCGATGGCGATTTCGTATGAAGCGGCGAATCCGCGCCACGAGCACGAGTTCCAGGTGTTTCGCGGCGTGAAATTGCCCGCCGGCAGGACTCTGATTCCGGGCGTGATCGATTCGACCACCAACTTCATCGAGCATCCGGGGGTGGTCGCGATGCGGCTTTCCAACCTCGCCAAAGTGGTCGGCCGCGAGAACGTGATCGCGGGCACCGACTGCGGGTTTGCGACCTTTGCCGGATTCTCGCGCGTGACGCCGGCAATCGTGTGGGCCAAGCTGCGCGCGATGGCCGACGGCGCGCGCCTCGCCTCGCGCGAGCTGTGGGGTTAGCGCACGGTGCGCTGCGTCACTCTATTCGGTCGTGTTTGATGAGATTGTGTCTTGCGCACAGTAACCGAATATTATTCGCGACGAGCGATGACCCTCCCTTAGAAAAGGGCACGTCATGGTCAAAATGCAGATTGTCTTGTTTGCCGCACAGTATGCACTGACCCCGATCGCGCCTCCAAACCTCCAATTTAACTTCAGACGGTATTAGCCGGTTGTGCGGAAGATCGATGGTACCCTCGGATAATGGTTCATTTGCTACGTCTTCCGTTAGCACCAGGCGGAATTTAAACACTTTGCGTTGACCGGTGTTCGCAATCCATGCCTCCGTTAGCTGAAACGTTCCATTGTACGTCCAGATACCCGGCTTAATTTTCTCGTAAACTCGGACCGGTTCCGGATCTCGAGAGTCGTGCGCTCCGCGGTTTGCTGCGTCATAAAAGAGTTTGTTTTGACTGGGACGACCGCCTATGGAGGCCCAGGGCTGGTCGACGGTCTTGGGATGAGGTCCATCCCTTTGAGCCGGCACATCATGCCCTTCATAGATCAGGACCCGTCCATCGTCTTCAACGACGTCAGAGTAAGGCGCGCCGGTCCTTCTACTCATCAAGATAACGCTTTGTCACCACGCAACCGGAAGTTCATGCCGCGTTGAAGACTGACGCGCTCTTCCTGACACATCTCCAGATAGGAAATGATACTTCCAGGTGCGAAGCCCCGTGTCCGTATGGGAATCTTTGGATCAGGCAAGCGTCATCGGGGAATGGCAGTTGCGCGCGGATTTAGCATCCCGCCCGCCCGCGACATCCTGCGCTACGCCCAACGCGAGCGGGCGCGGCCGCGCGAGCGCCCCCCGCCCGAGCGGAACAGCGTCACCGGCTTGGGCGCCTTCACTTCGGGCGCCTCGAAGCCCTCGACCTGCTCGCGCTTGAGCTCTTCGCCGAGCGCCCGCTCGATCTGACCCAGCGACACGCGCTCCTGCGGCGTCACCAGGCTTATCGCCTCGCCCTCGCGCCCCATCCGCGCCGTGCGCCCGATACGATGGATGTAGCTTTCGGCGTCCTCGGGCAGATCGAAGTTGATCACGTGCGAGACGCCGGGGATATCCAGTCCGCGCGCGGCGACGTCGGTCGCGACCATCACGCGGCAGCTTCCCGACTTGAACGTCTTGAGCGCCGTGTTGCGCTCGGCCTGCGAGCGGTCGCCGTGAATCACGGCCGTGCGCACGCCGTGGCGCTTGAGCATCTTGCCGATATGCTCGGCGCGCACGCGGGTGCGGGTAAACACGATCGCGCTCTGGACCTCGGGCTTACCGACGATCTCGAGCAGCATCGCCTCCTTGTCGGCCCATTGCACCGGATAGATGGTCTGGCTTATCTGCTGCGGCGGCGCGGCCTTGCGGCCGATGGTGATGCGCTCGGGATGATGCAGGAAGTCGCGCGCGATGGCCTCCGGCCCGGAGCCCATCGTGGCCGAGAACATCAGCGTCTGCCGCTCCTTGGGCACCGCGCGCATAACGCGGCGCAGCTGGGGCAGAAAGCCCATGTCGAGCAGGCGGTCGGCCTCGTCGATCACCACGACCTGCATGTGCGCGAGGCTCACCTTTTTCTGCTCCATCAGGTCGATCAGCCGGCCGGGGCAGGCGATCACCACCTGGGCGCCCGCCTCGAGGTCTTCGATCTGCCGGCGCATCGACTCGCCGCCGACGATAACCGCCGCGCGCAGTCCGCAAAGGCGCGCAAGCCGGACGAATTCCTGGCCGCACTGGGCCGCAAGCTCGCGCGTCGGGGCGATCACCAGCGCGCTCGGACCTCTGGCGTGCTTACGATGCAGCCGGTCGATAAGCGGAATCAGGAATGCGGCGGTCTTGCCGCTGCCGGTCTCTGCGCTGACCACCAGGTCGCGGCCCTCGAGCGCCACGGGGATGGCTTCAGCCTGGACCGGCGTCGGATTGTGATAGCCGCAATCACGAATGGAGCGTTTAAGCTCGGGGGGGAGAGAAAATTCGGTAAAAGACAAGCTTACACTTCGACCGTCGCCTGGAGACGGCAATACGGCCCTTCTAGAAATCGGGGATTCAAAAAGTGGGCGCTATCGGAGGCGGCGCCCTGGTCGGCCTCTGCGGGCATTCGCAGATAGTGTACCTGCCAGAGGGTACGAAAGCAACGGGACGGCCTCCCGGGTCGCTCCGGCCTTCCCGCGGCAGGCTCCGGGCCCGAGGGTCCGGAGATTCATCCCCGGCGGCGCGGGGCGCTCGGCGCGGGCGCGGCAGCCGGCGCTTCGGCTTCGGCCTCCGCGTGACCGTTCTCCGCCGAGGGCGGCGGTGGAGGACCGACCTTGAGCGCGACCTTGGCACGCACCTTGGTCTCGATTTCGTCGGCCAGCGTCGGATTGGCCTTTAAGAGGTCGCGCGCGTTCTCGCGTCCCTGCCCGATCCGGTCGCCGCCGTAGGAATACCAAGCCCCGAGTTTCTCGATAATGCCGTGCTCGACCGCGAGGTCCACCAGCTCGCCCTCCTTGGAGATGCCCGAGCCGTAGAGGATGTCGAACTCGGCCTCGCGGAAGGGCGGCGCGACCTTATTCTTGACCACCTTGACCTTGGTGCGCGAGCCGATCACTTCGGTCGCGGTCTTGATCGTGCCGATGCGGCGGATGTCGATGCGGATGGAGCTGTAGAACTTGAGCGCGTTGCCGCCGGTGGTGGTCTCGGGATTGCCGAACATCACGCCGATCTTCATCCGGATCTGGTTGATGAAGACCACGATGGTGCGCGAGCGCGAGATGATCGAGGTCAGCTTGCGCAGCGCCTGCGACATCAGCCGCGCCTGCAGGCCCATCTGCGGCTCGCCCATCTCGCCTTCGATTTCCGCCCGCGGCACCAGCGCCGCCACCGAGTCGATCACCAGAACGTCGATCGCGCCCGATTGCACCAGGGTCTCGACTATTTCGAGCGCCTGCTCGCCGTTGTCGGGCTGCGAGATGAGCAGGTCCTCGACCACCACGCCGAGCTTGCGCGCGTAAGCGGCGTCGAGGGCGTGCTCGGCGTCGATGAACGCGCAGACGCCGCCGCGTTTTTGCGCTTCCGCGATACACTCGAGGGCGAGCGTGGTCTTGCCCGAGGATTCCGGCCCGTAGATTTCAACCACGCGCCCGCGCGGCAATCCGCCCACGCCGAGCGCCAGGTCGAGCCCGAGCGAGCCGGTCGAAATCACCGAGAGGTCGGACTCGATCGTCTGCTCGCCGAGCTTCATGATCGAGCCTTTGCCGAATTGCTTTTCGATCTGGCTGAGCGCCAAATCCAGGGCCTTGGTCTTGATATCCTGCGCCATGGTTTTCCCGTCCGATGATCTTTCCCGATGATCTTGCCGTCCGGCGGGGTCTATAACTCCTATGCGAAAGCAAATCTTGTCACAAAAAGCCGCGGATAGCGCTATGCGCGCCGCACGGCCATCCACACCACCGCGTTAATCCTGACTGTTCACCCCCAGACCGCGGGTTTCTCCGCGATCATCGTCCGTCTTCGCGCTGGCCAAGCGCGAAGGCGTCGAGTTCGTAGTAGGTTGACCCCTCGGGCCCCGTTTCGCTCCGGTAGAGTATCATCCGTTCGACCCGCGACACTCCGAAGCTCAGATTCGCGGCCTCGCCGAGCGAGCGCCGGAGCAGCCTTGCCGACCGCGGCGAGCGTATGCGGCCGATCGTCAGATGGGGCGCGAAGGCGCGCCGCTCGGGGCTAAAGCCGCATCGCTTAACCGCCGCCGCCACCCGCGCCGCCAGCGCAACCAGCCCGTCTCCGTCGAGACCGACCCAGATGACCTGTGGGCGCGACGGGTTCGGAAAGACGCCCACGCCCTGCGCCGCGATCTCGAACGGCGCGGTAGTCTCGGCGATCGCGCCGAGCGCGTCCGCGACCGCGGCAAGACGTTCGGGCGCGACGGCGGGGCCGAGAAAAAAGAGCGTCAGATGGAAATTCTCCCGCCGGACCCATCGGATACCGTCGTCGCGCGCGCGATCCCGAGGCTCGGCGCTTGCGGATTCGTCGTGCCGGGGAGCGCGCAGGCGGCCGATCAGTTCAGCGATCGCGTCGTCAACCGCGCCGTCGAGCCTAAGCGCGATAAAGGCGCGCACGCGCTCGGGCAACGAATCGAAGCCGGCGATGTTTGAGGTAGGCATCGGTGCAAAGACCGATACGTCTCGCAGCGTCTAATGCGACAGCCGATCCTCGACCAGCACCAAGCGGTCGTTGCCGAAGAACATCTCGCCGTCGACGAACATCGTCGGCGAGCCGAAACCGCCGCGCGCGATCAGCTCTTCGGTGTTGACGCGCAGTTTGTCCTTGTATTCCGGGGCGGCGATCTTTTTGAAGAACTCGTCCTGGTCGAGACCAACCGCGCGGACAACTTCGCGCAAGACCTCGTCGCGGCTGATATCGCGGTCCTCTCCCCAGTAAGCCTCGAACACCGCGCGCGAGTATGGCGCGACCTTATCGTGCTCGATCGCGACGAACGCCCCGCGCATCGCCTTGACCGAGTTTACCGGGAAGACCGTGGGATGGCCGATCCTGAGGCCGTAGAGCCTCGCCCAGTCCTGCATGTCCTTGTCGTAGTAGCGGACCTTGGGTTTGACCGGATGCTCGCGGCCCTCGTACACCGACGGATTGACGGCGTTGAAGACGCCTCCGACCAGGATCGGGCGCCATACAAGTTCGGCGCCATGGCGGCGCGCGACTTTTTCGATCTGGCTGAAGGCCAGGTAGGTCCAGGGGCTGGAGCAATCGTAGAAAAATTCAAGTTTCCGGGCCATTTTTCACGGCCTCACTTTTTTGAAATCGCGCCAGGCGCGCGCGCAACGGATGCAATAGCAGAGCCCAAGCCGCATCCCCAAACCGGTGCCGCTACCGCAATCATCGCGAGGCCTCTTGCGAGGCGCTTGGGTCGGGGCTCGCGGGGTCGATCACCTTGACCAGGTCGATTCGGACGCTGCCGATAAAGACCGCCGACTCGACCCGCAGAGGCAAACGGCGCGCGTCGGCCGACACCCAAAGCGTCGTATCGTGCACCTCGTCGTTGATCTTGCCGTCGCTGAGATACGTGACCGAGGGCACGATCCTGAAGGCGTCGAACTCGCCGAGCGGCGTGCCGATTCGCTCGCGCCGCACCACCTTGAGCTCGAAAATGTAGCGCGTCGTGCCACTGAAGGCGTCGAAGCTCATCGAGTCGCCCGCCTCAAGCGGCTGCGACAGCGCCATCATCGCCCCCGACACGGGCCCCGAAGGATTGTAGGAGAGAAACTTGCGGATCTGGGTGCCACGCGGGCCGTGCTTGACGAGCGTGACCACGTGCTGGCGATGGTCGAAGGTGACGTTGAAAGTGTCGTGGCGGCGGCCCTCGTTCTGACGGATACTCATATCGGCAGGCTTGAGCGAGCCGGCGGTGAAATCCTCGCGCAGGTAATCGCGCATCTTGTAGAACTTGTCGGTCAGGCGATTGGTGTTAATCCAGATTTCCGCGCTGAGCAGCCCGGGATCGCCCGGATCGCCACGCAACAGAACCTTGCCGCCGGCCGCCGGAATACCGATCCACGAGCCCTGGTAAACCAGTTCCTGGCCCGGATGAAACGGGATCTGGCCGGGTGAATAGCTCGGTACGCGCACTCCGTGAGGAAGCGGCCGCGGCCCCGTCGCCGGATCGGCAACGTCGGCATAGGCTTGGGCCGCGCGCATCGCGCGAAGCGGGCCGGCGGAGCAGAACTCGCCTCCGCCAATGGTCGTGACGATGGCGATTAATCCGCCGATCGTGGCGATTACCTTGGGCCGGCTGAAACCGATGCTTGCAAAGAACGTCATTTTCACCGATGATTTTGCCTAAACCCGCGAGGACATGGAATTGTCGAAAGTTGGGCTGATTTTTTCCTCAGGCCTGCTGTTGGCCCTGGCGATGCCTCCGGCCCCGGCGCGCGCGCAGTTCGGAAGCTACGCTCAGCCGGGCGGCGGCGGCAACCTCATGGGCAAAATGATGCAGGGCGCCGGCCAGAAGGGACAGGATACCAAATCTCCCGACCAGGCCGAGACCGACGCGAAGAAAGGGATGTCCGACGCCGATCCGCGCGTGCGCGCCGAGGCGCTCGACAAGCTGCGCAACATCAACGATCCGAAGGCGCAGCAAATTCTGATTCAGGGGCTCGACGATCAGGATATCCGGGTCAAGATTCGCGCGATCGATATCCTCGGCGCTCAGGAGGCTATGCTCGCAGTGCCCCTGATGACGCAGCAGTTGTTCCTGCGTGAAACCCAGCCCGTGGTGAAGCTCCATATCGTCGCCGCGCTCGGCAGGATCGGCGATTCGCGCGGCACCTTGCCGATCGTCGGCTACCTGAAAGAGGCCTCCGACGACGCGGCGCGCGGCACCGCAGTGTTCGCGCTGGGCGAGATCGGCGACCCGCATGCCTCCGATGTCCTGGTCCAGACTGTCGCCAACGACAAAAACCCGATGGTGCGCAAGCTGGCGCAGGAAGCGCTGGAGAAAATCGACGGCGAGCTGCCCACCGTGCACAGCGAGCAGCAAACCGCTCAGAGCGATTCCCGCCTGATTCCGACCGACCAGCGGCTCAACAAGCTGCGCGAGGCCGACCGCGAGATGCAGAAAATGGGCGGCGGCGGCGACTGAGCCGTCAACTCCGTCTGTGCTGCGAATTCCATCCGTTCCGGCGGAAGCCCGCCGTACGAATCGGTTCGTACATGCATTGCTGCGTCTTGTCTTCCTGGTGTGTCAGCAGGCGCGGATGGTGACTTTCCTCAACAGGGGCACACGGGCGGGCAAATACGGCCAAGATGCGAGAGGAAGAGGCGAGAGAAAGAGGCGGAGCCGGGTGGGGGGACTACCCCGGCCCCGCCCTTGGCAGGAGACTTTCCAGTCGCAGGCTCGATCAGTAGTTACGAAGGTGCAAGTCATTGGTTACACGGGTTGCACGCGCCATCCCGATTTTTTGTCTGCGGATTGACGGACCCGGCGCCCCCCGTTTCGTATTTCGAGGTTGCCGAGGATGCGCTCGCGAGCGTAGTCCGCTGCGACGATTTTGCCGCCGCTTCCTCGACCACGATCGTCATCTTCATCCCGCCGTGGCCCAATCCGCAGTAGTGATCGCAGATCGTGGCGTAGGAGCCTGTCTTCCCCGGCGTTATCGTGATGTTGGTCGTCTTGCCCGGCTCGATGTCGGTGTCGATGCCGAACTCGCGGACCATGAAGCCGTGGACGCGGTCGGCGCTCGTCAACTGCAGGGTGGCCGGCTGGCCCTCGAAAAGTACGATTCGATCGGGCGTGAAATGGTATTTGCTCGCCGTGATCTTGACCATCTGCGGCGTCTCGGCAGCGTTCGCGGGGGCCGCCGTCCCCCGAGTAGGCAGTCCGGTTGTGAGGCTCAGGATGCCCAGCACAGCAAGTTTTCTAGTCAGCGTCATCTGATGAACTCCCATCGATCGAGTCGTTGCCCTTGATCATCTGCTGCATGCCCGACAGCCCCGAGAACTCGGCTTTGGCGAGCACGACGTCTTTAACCTCAAGCTTCACGGCGTCGTCGTTGGCGCCCGTTTCATCGACGAGCCGGATTCCCAGCTCCGTGAACGGATCCTCCTTGTTGAATGCGAGCGGCGTCTTGCTCTCGGCTGTCGCCGGGTCGTTGAAGGCGAAGATGAGCGAACGCGCCGCGTAGTGCCTGACGTTCCCGCGCTGATGGACGTCGTGGCGATGGATATGGCCGTACAGCACGGTCACGTTTTCGTACTTCGCGAGCGCATTCATCACGGCGTCACCATCGCGCGTGAACCATTCCCATTCCGGCTTCAGATCGAAGAGCGGCCGGTGCGTGAAGACGATGATGGGGACGGTCCTGGGAAACCGCGCGAGGTCAGCCTTGAGCCAAGCCATTTGCTCCGCGCCAACCTTGGGACTTCCCTGCGACACGTTGTCGAGCGCGATGAAATGGACGCCCTTGTGATCGAACGAGTAGTGGGTTTCGCCGAAGTGCTCGCGGTAGAGCATGCCGCCGTCGAGCGCCGCGTCGTTTTCGCCGGGGACCGTGCGGATGGCGCGTGTCTTGAGGCCGCCCGCAATTTTTTTGAACTGCCGCATGCGCCGGGCGTGCACGTCACGGTCGTCGGCGTCGTGAGTCAGGTCGCCGGTGAACAGCACGAAGTCCGGTTGTTGCGGGGACTTGTTGAGCAGGGCAACTGCGCTCTCGAAGGCCCTGGTGCCGAGCGGGTCAGGCGGTCCCTGGAACCCAACGTGCGTATCGCTGAACTGCGCGAAGGTGAAGCTCGCCGGCGCCTCGCTGTTGACTCGTTTGAAATAAGAATTGATTTCGTCCGCTTCAGAGCGGCGCTCCAGAAACGGCGCAAACTTGTAAAGCACGCCGATCCCGATCGAAGTCCCCGCCATCCTGAGAAACGACCTGCGGTCCACTTGCTCTTTCATGCTTGTTCTAGCTCCTCGCAAGGACTGCATCTCCGCCGCTGGGCTGCATCCGGAACTAGCTCCTTGCGCCGCCGGTTCCTGACGTTAAGACTTCATCGGCATGCCGCTTATTCCCGAAGCTGCTCGGGCGGCGCCGGTGGGAATAAACACGGCTCGCGGGCGGTCTATGTCACGAGTGCGCCACGGGGCGACGGCTGACGGATGAGGACCGCCGAGCAAGGAAAGAAGAGCGCCTGGTGGATCGCGAAGAGGCACAGAAGTTCAAGCAAAGCCTTCTCGAGTGGCTCAACGACGCCTACAACCTGGCGCGATGGCTCGTGCGCGACGACCAGGACGCGCAGGACGCGGTGCAGGAGGCGTTCGTGCGCGCGGCGCGCTTCGCCGGCGGCTTTCGCGGCGGCGACCGGCGCGCCTGGCTGCTCGCGATCGTGCGCAATGTCTGTTACACGCTGCTCTCCCGAAATCGCACCGCGGCCGACAACGTGGCCTTCGACGAGGAACTGCATCACGGCTCGGCCGATCAGGCCGCGGATCCCGAGACGATGGCGTTCAACCGGGTCGATCGAGAGGTGCTCATCCGCGCGCTCGAGGCGCTGCCGGTCGAGTTTCGCGAGGCGATCGTGATGCGCGAGATGGAAGGGCTGTCATACCAGGAAATCGCCGGCGCCGCCGGCATTCCGATCGGGACCGTGATGTCGCGGCTTGCGCGGGCGCGCGAACGCCTGCGTCTGGCGCTGAGCGGCAAAGCGGGCGAGTCGGGGCAATCCGGCCGCGTCCGGCAAATCAGGTGAGCGCGGAGACGTGCGCGTGAACTGTACCGAGGCCAAGCCCCTGCTCCATGCCTATCTCGACGGCGAACTGGGGCTCGAGTCGGCGCTCGAAATCGAGCGCCATCTCGAGCAATGCGCGGATTGCGCGCGCGAGCGCGCCGCGCTCGCTTCGCTGAGCGTGGCGCTCGGCGACCCGGCGTTGCGCTTCGGCGCGCCGGAGGCGCTGCGCCGGCGCGTCGGCGCCCCGGTTGCGGGCGAGGCCGCGGGGGGCGCAACCGCGCCCGGCGGCGGCGGTGGCTTATCGCAGGCATTGCCGGATGGGCGGTTGCGGGTGCGGCGCTCGCGATGCTCGCCCTCGTGACCCTGAGCCGCGGCCCCAGCCTGCCACGCGCGGGCGGGGGTACGATATCCGAGGGCGGCGCTTGGGCCGGAGTTGTCGCGCGCGAGGTCCTGACGAGCCATCTGCGCTCGCTGATGCCGGGTCATCTGATGGACGTCGTCTCGACCGACCAGCACACGGTCAAGCCATGGTTCGACGGCCGCGTCGATTTCTCGCCGCCGGTCAACGATTTTGCCGCCGCCGGTTTTAGCCTCGCCGGCGGCCGTCTCGACTACCTCGACGGGCGCGCCGTGGCGGCACTGGTTTACCGGCGCCGCAAGCACATCGTAAATGTCTTCGTCTGGCCGGCTGGCGACCGCTCCCAGAGCGCCCTCGAGAGTACCGCACATGACGGTTACAACCTGATGCATTGGCGGCGGGACGGGATGAACTACTGGATCGTGTCCGACCTCAATGCGCAGGAGATGAGCGAATTCGCGCGCCTGCTGCGCGGCGAGGCCGCCTTACCGGCGCCTCATTCCTGATGCATTTCGTCGCGGATTGTCGTCTGTGGGCGAGCTATGCGCCGGCGCAGGCGTGCCGTGGTACGCTGGGTTTGTGCGGAGCAGGAATTCACGCGTATTGGCGATCCTTTTGATGCTGGCGCTTTCCATGCTGACGGCACCCGGATGCGTGCAGGAGGAGCGACACCAGGAAGAAATGATGCATCAGCGGATCGTCACGCTTAACCGGGCGAACGTGATGGTGATGACCGGCGATCTACCGGAGTCTCATCGCAGCCTCGGCGAGATAAAATACAGCGAGCCCTTCTCGGGCGAGGCGATCGAGACCGATCACATCAACGAGAAATTGCGCGGCCTCGCGATCGACCAGTACCAGGATCGAGTTGACGCAATTATCCACGTCACGACCGGCGCGAGCCCGGACGGCCGCGATTTTCTCGTTTCCGGAGAGGCAGTCGAGGTTCTGGGACCGTGCACGTTCTGCCGGCACAAGGAAGTGACGGAGGTCGACCGGCCGAACCCCGAGCAGCGCGAAATCCCGGCGCCCAAACTGGAAGTCGGCGACACCTGGATCGCGCGACTCAACAATACCGACGGCAAGATCGTGGTGGAGCAGATCACGGGCAACCGCGTCATCATCAACTGGTTCGGCCATCGGAACACCTACACACTCGAGGGCAACCTTGTCTCCGGCCACGTCGGCACCCTGATCGGTTCGTTCGATCCCGATCTCGGCACGTTGAAATTTCCGCTCTGGGCGGGGAAGAAGTGGTCAAAGGACTGGCTGCTCAAGACCGAGCAGGGCCGGATCTGGGGCAATACCCATGGACAGGCGCTTGATTGGGAGCAGGTGACCGTGCCGGCGGGAGCGATGAACGCGCTCAAGCTTAAAATCGTGTACCGGACCGGGCTGTCCAACACGCAGATGACCTGCTGGTACGCGCCGGAGGTGAATGCACTCGTCAAGTGCGACACCACCGATCCGGATTTCAAGAGCCAGGAGATGGTCTCGTATCGACCGGCCAGCGCCGACGCCTCGCGATAGACGGCTCGGCTCTCGCGCCGCATTCAAGCGCCGATCAGACCTTGATCAAGTTCGCGGTGTTGCCGCCTGGGCGCGGCCGGCCGGGAAAAACTTTTGCCATCTGCTCTTCGCCGAGTCCCATGTGCTCCTGCAGCACGGTCGCGATCGGCTCGCGAAAGTCCGTTGTCACTGCGAGGTCGCGCTCCTGGTAAAGCCGCTGCGTCGAGAGTCCGGGCCATGCGGCGTACACCTTGCCTCCCCGCACCGGACCGCCCATCACCCACATCACGTTGCCATGGCCATGGTCGGTGCCGCCGTTGCCATTTTGGCGCACGGTGCGTCCGAACTCGGAGATGACCAGGATGACCGTGTCCTGGTAATGCCGCCCAAGCGCGGTTGCGAAACTCGCGAGGCCCTCGCCGAGCGGCTGCAGATGGTTCGCAAGCTGGCCCCGCGACGACCCCTGGTTGACGTGCGTGTCCCATCCGCCGAGCGCGAGAAACGCAAGCCGGATACCGGGGTCGCGCGCGATGAGGCGCGCAAGTCGCCCGGTGTCGTCGGAGAATCCTTTGGGCGACGGCGCGCCGTTGTTGGCTTCGGCCATGTCCTGTTCGAGCTCGCTCATCAGCCTGGTGCGCGCGCTGCGCCCTTCCTTGTAGGCATGGCTCAGCGGGTCGCTGCCGGCGTACATCCGGTCGAAAGCGGTCTCGACGATCGGCCGGTCCATCGGCAGCGGCCGCGCCGCGGCGCGTCCGAGCGCGATATTGGCGACCGGCATCCGGCCCGAAAGGATTCGTGGAACGTTGGCGCCGAGGCTCAACGCCTCGGTGGGCGAGGCCTTTCCCGGCATCACCGCGAGCACCCGGTTCATCCATCCATCGGCGGTGCTTTTCACGCCCGGTGTGCCGCTTTCCATGTAGTCCTGGGCGTCGAAGTGCGAGCGCGTAGGATCGGGCGAGCCGCAGGCGTGAACGAAGGCCAGCGTGCCGTCGCGCCACTGCGGTTCGAGCGATACGAGCGCCGGATGCATCCCGAAGAAGCCGTCTAGATTGATCGCCGCCCCGTCGCCGCCGGCGCGCGCGATCGCGAGCGTCGGACGCGAATCGTAATAATTCGGCTCGCCGAACGGCACCACGATGCTGAGCCCGTCCACCGCGCCGCGCATGAAGACAACCACCAGGCGCTTGCGGCTTGAATCGCCTCCGAGTGCGCGCGCGGCCCACGCGGTCGGACTGAGTATCACCACGCCGGCTGCGCCGAGCGCCGCCGCGCGGCCAAGAAAGGCGCGCCGGTCCATCCTGGTCGCCAGTGCGCCTTGCGCACATCGATCTTCGCCGCGATCGCTTTTCACGACTGCCTCGCTGCGCCTGCTCCTAGCGCACCATGAATTCCGGACTGCCGAGGATAAGCGCGGAGCGCAGCTGCGCCGGTGCGGCTTCGAGCGCCTCGCGCGTGTTGGCCGAGAAGTTGCCGCCGAGCGAGGCGATGAGTTGCGCCGAATCCGGCGGCGTCATCGCCGGCCCCCT